>Ga0314771_100005_pt1 | contig 328652 bp, 285 predicted proteins | sample MetaGCB42018_FD_204522 | JGI IMG/M metagenome (GOLD analysis project Ga0314771, IMG submission 204522) | Cryopeg brine microbial communities from Beaufort Sea near Barrow, Alaska, United States - CB4 2018 | ecosystem: Environmental > Aquatic > Marine > Coastal | place: USA: Alaska | collected...
AGCGAAGCGATACTAGCAGTGACGAAGTCACGCCCTAGCAGCGAAGCGATACTAGCAGTGACGAAGTCACGCCCTAGCAGCGAAGCGATACTAGCAGTGACGAAGTCACGCCCTAGCAGCGAAGCGATACTAGCAGTGACGAAGTCACGCCCTAGCAGCGAAGCGACTCTAGCAGTGACGAAGTCACGCCCTAGCAGCGAAGCGACCCTAGCAGTGACGAAGTCACGCCCTAGCAGCGAAGCGATACTAGCAGTGACGAAGTCACGCCCTAGCAGCGAAGCGATACTAGCAGTGACGAAGTCACGCCCTAGCAGCGAAGCGATACTAGCAGTGACGAAGTCACGCCCTAGCAGCGAAGCGATACTAGCAGTGACGAAGTCACGCCCTAGCAGCGAAGCGACACTAGTGATAGGATATTTTATCCAAACGCAGATAGATTTAAACCAAGATTATTTTTACGGAGAACATATGAGTATGTTGAAACAGGTAAGCGTCGCTAAAAAAGCCAATGTGCATTTTAACGGTAAAGTGATAAGCAGAAGCATCGTATTAGCCGATGGGAGCAAACAAACTTTAGGTGTCGTATTGCCTGGTGAATATGAGTTTGCTACTACTCAGGCTGAAATAATGCAGGTTATTTCAGGCGAATTTGACGTGTTATTACCGGGTCAAACAGAGTGGGTTCCGTACGCTGAAGCAAGCGAGTTTCACCTTGCACCCAATGTGAGCTTCAGCATCCGCACTGATAAAATTTCAGAATACTGCTGCCAATACGTTTAACGGTATCGCACAATCATCAAGAATGTGTTGTCTTGCCAGCCACACGTCAGCTTAACTAAAACAGTTTAAGCTGATTTTTTTTATAAAAACGTCTACTCTATTAAAACTATCATTTTATGGAGTGCATCATGCGCCTTATCATACTTATTGGTTTGCTATTATTGAGCGCCCAAAGTGTTGCTACCGTGTACCGCTGGGTAGATGACAATGGCAAAGTTCATTACTCAGATGAACCCAAAAATAATGCTGAAGCGGTTGAACTCAATGAAAACACGCAAAATAATATGTCGGTTCCCCCCCCAGTAAAGCATAATACCGCTCCTGCAGCAGAAACCAAAATCAACTACACCATTTCAATTACCACGCCTCAACAAGAAGCTACGGTCCGTGATAATAATGGCGATTTTACCGTGTCTGTTAGTGTTGCCCCCCAGTTACCTCGAGGAGTCTTGCTGACATTATTAATCGATGGGGTTGTCACCGTTCAACCCCAAGCATCGACTGAATTCCAATTAACAGGCATTAATCGAGGTGAACACTCGCTGGTTGTTAATGCGGTAACACAAAGCGGCAAAGTCCTTGCATCAAGCTCTCCTAGAAAGATATTCCTTCACCAAGCATCAGTATTTGGACCCGCAAACAAGTCTCAATAGTTAAGATAAAAACCAGCATATTCATATACTTATATAGATATGCTAGAAAGGTTATCTCAACGAATGTTTGTGTGAGCCGGGTTGCGACATGCACCAAACTGGTGCATTATAATGGTGCAACCCTATATTAGGACGGCTAATGGACACAAATAACCTTCTCAATCATTTAGTCACCGCGGTGCTGGTTATTAATAACCAGCTTAAGCCGTGCTATGCCAATGCCGCGGCGGCACAATTATTGGGAATAGGTAACCATAAGCTACTTGAACAGACGCTTCCCGAGCTTTACCAACTCATGGGCGTTGAACCACAGCTATTACGTGATGCAATCGATGCGGGCCAAGGACTCACAGTCAATACTGCGGCATTAATTACCTTAGATGGCCAGCATCACACTGTTGATCTCACCTTGATACCGATTGAAAATGACAATAATCTTAGCATCTTAGAACTTCGTCAAGTAGATCAACAACGGCGTATTCATCAGCAGCTTAATATGGACGCCCAACAGCAAGCGGCCCAGTTTTTAGTGCGTAACTTAGCTCATGAAATTAAAAATCCACTTGGCGGTCTTCGTGGTGCAGCGCAGTTGTTATCCAGAGAGCTCTCCTCGCCAGAATTAAGAGAATTTACCAGCCTGATTATCGAACAGGCCGATAGATTGCGTAATTTAGTCGATCGCTTACTCGGTCCACAACGCCCAACGCAACATACTGAACACAATATTCACCAAGTAATACAAAAAGTACTAAAATTGGTTGAAATGGCACTGCCACAGAATATTTGTTTAACACGAGATTACGATCCTTCTATCCCTGACATTCAAATGGACCCCGAACAGCTCCAGCAAGCGGTATTGAATATTGTTCAAAATGCGATCCAAGCTTTAGAACAATCTGGCGGCGATATTATCATCAGAACCCGTACCCAACATCAAGTCACCATTGGAACACAACGCTATAAAGTGGTGCTCGCCTTATCCATTATTGATAATGGGCCCGGTATTCCGGCTGAGTTAATGGATACCCTATTTTACCCTATGGTCACAGGTCGCGACCAAGGTTCGGGATTAGGGCTATCCATTGCACATAACATTGCTCGATTACACGGCGGTCGCATTGATTGTATTTCGGCACCCGGAAATACAGAATTTATTATTAACTTGCCATTACAATAACTAGCATGCTCTTTATAGGCAGAATGAGGTAGTAACATGAACATTAGTGAGCAAGTTTGGATCCTAGATGATGATAGTTCAATCCGCTGGGTACTGGAAAAAGCATTTAAAGGCGCATTGCTATCCACAGCCAGTTTTGCTGCTGCCGAGTCCTTATGGCAAGCATTAGAATCATCCCAACCACAAGTGATTGTGTCAGACATTCGCATGCCTGGGACCGATGGCCTGACGTTACTTGAACGCTTACAACAGCATTACCCACAGATACCCGTGATCATCATGACGGCACATTCAGACTTAGACAGTGCCGTTAGTGCGTATCAAGCGGGGGCATTTGAATACCTGCCAAAACCTTTTGATATCGATGAAGCGATTAGTTTAGTCGAGCGAGCACTGACTCATGCCACAGAGCAAGCACCGCAAGTTGTTATTGATACCACGATAAAAGCCCCTGAAATTATTGGTGAAGCCCCCGCGATGCAAGAAGTGTTTCGGGCGATAGGTCGATTATCACGGTCATCGATTAGTGTATTGATTAATGGTCAATCAGGCACAGGTAAAGAGCTAGTTGCGAGCGCGTTGCATAAGCACAGCCCGCGTAAAGGCAAACCTTTTGTCGCCATAAATATGGCGGCAATCCCAAAGGATTTGATTGAGTCGGAACTGTTCGGTCATGAAAAAGGGGCCTTTACTGGGGCGGTCAACGTGCGTCAAGGTCGTTTTGAACAAGCTAATGGTGGCACCCTGTTTTTAGATGAAATTGGCGACATGCCAATTGATGTACAAACCCGACTATTACGAGTGCTGGCTGATGGACAATTCTATCGTGTCGGCGGGCATCAAGCCGTGCAAGTGGATGTACGAATTATTGCTGCGACTCATCAACACCTTGAAGTGCTCGTGCAAAAAGGCACTTTCCGCGAAGATTTATTTCACCGCCTCAATGTGATCAGAGTTCATTTACCGCCGTTATCACAACGTCGTGAAGACATAGGCCAACTCGCCAATCATTTTTTAACCACAGCGGCAAAAGAAATGGGGGTTGAGCCCAAAATACTCACTAAAGAAACTGCCGCAAAACTGGCTAATTTACCTTGGCCAGGCAATGTGCGCCAACTGGAAAATACTTGCCGCTGGTTGACAGTGATGGCCTCTGGACAAGAAATCATTCCTCAAGATTTACCACCAGAATTACTTAACGATCCTATCAGTAGCCAACAACACACCTCGGGGGCAAGTGATTGGAAAAGCGCATTAACCGATTGGATTGATAAAAAGCTTGCCGCGGGAGAAAGTGATCTATTGACCGAAGTGCAACCAGAATTTGAACGCATTTTGCTCGAAACAGCCCTAAAACATACCCAAGGTCATAAACAAGAAGCCGCTAAACGCCTAGGTTGGGGACGCAATACCTTAACCAGAAAACTAAAAGAGTTATCAATGGATTAACAGCTAACTCAGCATTGAGCCAAGTCAATTTCACGCTCATTTCAAACCGATATCGACCAACAAACTAACAGTGGCTTTGGTGGCTTGGTGGCTTGGTGGCTGCTCAAGTTAATATCAATATTAAAAAAAAGTCTATCAAGACCCGATCCCACTAGTTTTCAACACGTGCGAAGGTGATATTGACAAGCCCGCTATGGGGTGATTTTTGCTCGCTGATCAGAAAAGCTCAGGTTATGAAACAGAAGATGGTCGACAGTCACCTTGCCATCGTAGAAGCACCGCCTAACGAATTATTGATGGTTGATTATTACTGTCGTTATTGATGCCAGTATTAAACCCAGAGTGCAATAAGCTGCGACGCAATTTCGAGCCCAGGGATTTTTTAGTTAACACGCCCAAGCGCTAACCATTGTCAGCTTAATCGTAAGTGATATTAAGCTGACAAGTTTCAGACCATCCCATCGAGATTAAACGGGATCTTGGTGGATAATCACTTCAGCATCATCAAATGCGGCTTTAATCGTCAAATCCGCGTTATCTGCTATTTCATGGGCATCATGCAGCGATAAGTTACCCGCTAATTCCATATGTAACTGAATAAAAGTTGTCTTACCCGCTTGGCGAGTGCGTAAATCATGGATCCCTTGCACGCGAGGATCCAACTTAGCTAATGCTTTTATCTTGTCACGAGTGTCATCATCCAACTCGCGATCGAGTAAGCTCTGAATTGAACGATAACCTAAACCGAACGCTTGATTGCCAATAAATAACGCGATAAAGACGGCAAACAGACCATCGGCCCACCACCAACCATATTGTGCTAATACCAGTGCGAGCAACACAGCAGCATTCAATAACAAATCAGATTGATAATGCAATGAATCGGCTTCAACCAAAGAGCTCTTGGTTTTCACCAGCGCGTGTCGTTGCAACAAAACTAACGCAAATGTCATCACAATCGCAATAATAGAAACCACAATCCCACTCACAGCATTGGTAACGGGAACAGGATTAATTAACTTTTCGCCGCCATACAGCAATAACAACGTCGCCGACCCCATAATAAAGGCGGCTTGAGCTAAAGAGGCCAACGGTTCAGCTTTACCATGACCATAACGATGATCATCATCGGCAGGCACTATCGCGTATCGGATAGCGATAAAATTAACGATTGAAGCAAGTGCATCAGAGAATGAGTCAGTTAATGACCCCAACATACTCGCCGAACCAGAATACAGCCATGCAACTAGCTTAATTACGATTAAACACAGTGCGGTTGCCACCGAGGCTCGGCTGGCTAATTTGACCCAAAAGTCATATTCAGAAGATGTTGTACTCATACAGGAATTATTGGCTCTGTTAGCTTAGTATTAACGGCCTTGATTATAACAAGTTAACGGCTCAATTTGGATAGGGTTTACTTAATTAACGCCAAGCTTTACGTAAAATGTAACTATTAGCAAACTTGCATAAAAAAAAGCCGTTACCTATGGTAACGGCTTTACACAATAACACCCACGGTTAACGGCGAGGTTGGTGACCTTTGCCTGGGTTAAATTTCTGTTGAAATATTTGTTGTTGCTCTGGGGTTAACACTTGATAAATCTCATTTTGGATTTTAAAATGCGTTAGCATTCCCTGCAAATGTTTTTGTTGCTGCGCTTGGGCCATCTCAGTTGCTTTGGCTTCATCAAAACTTGCGCCAGTGATTAACGCTAACATTTCTGCCCTGTGCTCGGCACGCTGTTCTTTGGTTGGCCGCTCAGGGCGATTTGCTTTATCCTTGTCGAAAATGGCTTTAACTTTCACTTTTTGGGCATCGGTTAAATCCAATTTACGCAACATTTTATGCATGCCACCTTCATGGCCACGATGCTTATTCTGCATGCAACCTTCATGGTCCTGATCCTTATTACCATGGTGATAACCTGACTCGGTCTTTACAACACTATCCGTAGCCATGTCCGCCGCATATAACTGGGTCAATAATACTGAACCTGCTACTAAGCTGACGACGCTTGCTTTAATTACTGAACGTATTTTCATAAGAAGTTCCTCTATGTTGTGCAATTCATTTTCTGTCTCGGCAGATTGGATCCTCAGTTTAGCCAATACTATGTCAATAAGGGTTTTGACTAGGTAAAACTATGTAAAGGTCACTATCACTAGCATTTCATTGCCACAATTTCATGATCTAGCTTGCATATTTTCATATTAAAACGATGGTAATGCGAGCTAGTTAACGTAATTCCTACTTAGTGCTTACAGGCGCCACACAACGGCATAATATCTTGCTAAGAGCGGTTTAATGAGATTGATTATGAATAGATTTATGTGCCAATGGCTATTACTCCTTAGCGTATGTTTACTTGCCCCAAACGCGATTGCCGACACCCAAATAGCAAACAAAACCGTTGCGAATACAACTAACGACGCCATTTGGATTAACACACAAGATCAGCAAGTGGCGGTAAAACTCCATTTCTTCTGGTCTAAGACTTGCCCACATTGTCGTGAAGCACACCCGTTTATTGATGCCCTAGGCGAACGGTTTGACTGGATTGAATTACACGACTATGCGATCAGCGAGCCAGGCAATGTCGATAAACTGATGCAAATGGGCCAACAGACTGGTGTTGAACCTAAATCGGTGCCCTACTTTGCGATATGTGGCGAGGCGGTAGTCGGCTATAACAGCCATGATGTCACCGGACGTTACATCCTAGAACGTTTAGTCAACTGCTACCAACGTCATGGTGGCAAAGCGGACATCGGTACTAAGCTCGATGATTTTCTAGCCTCCAGCCCCGTTCAAAGCACGCCATTATTTGAAACCTGTGGCGACAGCGGTGATGATCCCCAAGCCGATGGTTCTTGTGGCATGTCATTTGACCAAGCCAGCGCCATTAACCCAGCACCGACGGTTCAACCGGTAGACATTCCATGGATTGGCGCAGTACATCCTGAACAAATGTCATTACCCGTGCTCACCGTGGTATTAGCGGGAGTTGATGCATTTAATCCCTGTGCCTTTTTCGTCTTACTGTTTTTACTGAGTATTATGGTTAATGCAGGCAGCCGTAAGCGCATGCTATTGATAGGTGGCATTTTTGTATTCTTCTCTGGCTTGATCTATTTTGTGTTTATGAGTGCTTGGTTAAATTTATTCCAACTACTCGGTGGTGGGGATGGTGGCATTATTATTACCTGCGCTGGCATACTCGCGTTAGTCGCAGCCATGGTGAACATCAAAGACTACTTTTATGGGCGCGGCGACGTCAGCCTGTCAATGTCAATCGAAAATCGCGGCTCATTGATTAAACGCATGGGAAAATTATCTAAAGCCAGCTCATTACCTACAATGATTTTAGGTTCGACTATTTTGGCTATTTTAGCCAACGCCTACGAACTGCTGTGTACTGCGGGTTTCCCGATGATATACACCTCAGTCTTGTCTTTATCCGATCTTAATTCATTAGAACGTTACTTATATCTCATTGCGTATAATGTGGTTTACGTTATCCCACTCGCCGCTATTGTAATTGTATTTTCGATGACGTTAGGCAAACGTAAACTGACTGAAAAAGAAGGTGAAGTCCTTAAACTGATGTCCGGTATTATGATGCTAGGTTTGGGCGGCATGTTAGTCATCAATCCTAACGTCCTCCAAAACGTGGTCTTCTCGGTAGGCTTGATCCTTGGTTCAATTGTACTCACCTTTATCATTGTCAAAATTAAACGTTATATTATTCAGGCTAAATCCAATTAAATGTAAAAGTATGCAATCTTGATATGATTTAATATTGGCCTAGGATAAACTTTATATTGACCAAAAATCTGTATGTTAGCATTAGCATGCAGATTTTCTTTGTGCCAGAGGACAGTTATGAATCGCATTTTACTTATTGACGATGATATTGGTTTATCCGATCTACTCAGCCAATTACTTGAGTTAGAAGGGTTTTCCTTGACCCAAGCTTATGATGGTGAGCAAGGGCTTATGATGGCGCAACAGCAAGATTTTGATTTAATCCTCCTCGATGTCATGTTACCTAAGCTTAACGGCTTTGAAGTATTGCGCGCCCTACGTCAACGCAAACAGACGCCAGTATTAATGCTCACTGCCCGTGGCGATGAAATTGATCGGGTTGTCGGTCTTGAAATCGGCGCCGATGACTACTTACCAAAACCCTTTAATGATCGCGAATTAGTGGCTCGAATTAGGGCCATCTTACGGCGAGCACACACCACTCAACAAGATAGCCAAGCCAATGAAATGATGCAGTTTGGTGATTTACGCCTCGACCCTACCCGTCAAGAAACCTATTGCAATGAACAGCTGATTATCCTCACGGGTACCGAATTTTCACTGCTGGTGAATTTAATTGAAAAAACGGGTGAACTTGTCACCAAAGAATCATTAAGCGAAAACGTCTTAGGCAAAAAATTGATGCCATTTGATCGCAGCTTAGACATGCACCTTTCTAACTTGCGCAAAAAATTACCTGAACGCCAAGATGGTCGTCCGCGAGTGAAAACCTTGCGCGGTAAAGGCTATATTTGGATCCCATAATGCCTAACACTAATCCATTTAATCGCCTGTTCTTCAAACTATTGCTCGGATTTTGGCTGTGCAGTTCATTGATCATTGCTTTAGTGTCTTTATTGCCGCTATTGCAACATAATTATGACCGTTCGCCATTGCCGCCGAGTTTAGAGCACGTGCTTAAAAACGTTGCCGAACGGATACAAGAGCAACCTCAATTACTCGAAGGTAAAAACCTTCAGCGTATACACCGTAGTCGCAAGAAAGAAGATGGTCGTAACCATATTGGCGGCCCATTGCGTTTATATTTAACCAATGGCGAAGGCCAAGTATTAAACACCAAACGAATTTCGCATGAATTTAGACGTTTTCAACTCATGGTAGAAGAAGCAAACCAACCGATTAGTCATCAATTTAGAAATGAGCTTATTTTTGGTCCTTATCCATTTGAAGTGAATGGGCAGCAATACCAATTGTTTGGTCGTCTTCCTGAGAACCATCCTCGGCCATGGTTTTTCTTTTTTGCCGATCATAAAATACTAACTGCGGGTTTAGCCATTTTACTCTCTGGGCTATTATGTGGCTTACTGGCATGGTATTTAGGTAAACCTTTACGCTCACTAAAACAGAGTGCAGACGCGTTAGCCAAGGGGGATTTATCCAGCCGTGTTGACCCTGCAACCGCAAGTCGCCGTGATGAAATGGGCCAATTGGCTGTCGCTTTCAACGGAATGGCTGATGCCATAGAAACCATGGTGAATAACCAGCAGAGGTTGATGGGGGATATTTCACATGAACTGCGTACGCCACTAACACGCTTACAATTATCATTAGCATTGGCGCGTAAAAAAGGTCAGCACAGCACCGAATTAGATCGCATAGAATATGAAGCTCAACAACAAGATGCCTTAATTAGCGAGTTATTAACCTTATCTAGAGTCACCCTGAATGCTAGTGAAAAACGCCTTACTGTCGAACTGACCGAAACCTTAAGCCAAGTGTTAGATGACGCCGAATTTGAAGCAGAGCAGCAAGGCAAACAGCTGCATATTGATATTGCTGAAACCATTTGCTTTGAGCATGTTCCTAAATCCTTGTCTCGTGCCATTGAAAACCTTTTGCGTAATGCCATTCGCTATGCTGATAAACACATCTATATCCATAGCGAGCAGACAAAAAACCGTGTCCAGATCATTATAAAAGACGACGGACCTGGACTTGCGGAGGAAGAACTGGAGGCAATATTTGCGCCATTTTATCGACCCGACTGCGCTCGCGATCGCGAGTCTGGCGGCTGGGGATTAGGATTAGCCATTACTCAAGCCGCGGTTGATGCGCATAAAGGACGGATCATGGCCCAAAACCAAGTGCCTCATGGGCTTATTGTCACCATAGAATTACCGACATAACCTACTAGGTATATCGTCTAAAGATCCACTAAAAACCCATAGTTCATTAGCGATGTAATGCGATGCTTTTCCCATGTCATTAATTAACCTTATGACAATATTTTGCATAGCCATATGCATTCCCATATGCAGAAGATTGTCATTGGTTTACTCTGCGGCAAGGTGTTTGCCAGCCAAGCACACTCTAGCTCTTGGCCGCCCCTCAGTGTTGATTGGGGACGAGTTAACGTGCAAAATGATTTCCCATTGACCTATCACATTAGCAGGCCCACACATTATATCGCTTGGTGATGCGGGCAACTTTATTGAGCATCGACACACTAGAACAAGGCGTGTCATTGATGCCTAAACAACCCCTTGATGATGTTTACGCCGGCCACAAAGCCATTACTATACCGCCGATAAATGACCCTTCCCCAGCGCTTTATTGGCTGATTTTGCACTTAATTTTTATCCATCGCCTTTGAGCGTAGGCTAAACACACCCTGTCCTATTGCATCAGCGTTACAGTCACACCTTCGCCAACAAAGCTCTCTCATACCGTCATCGGCAGATCAGCACGGTAGCTCGCTGGTGGCGATAACGCCTCGCAGTTGCACCCTGGTTAAGGTATAATTTAGGCCTCTTTTTATGCTTTGTACTGTAAGGTTGTTATGTTCCATATTGCCCTTTATGAACCTGAAATTGCTCCAAACACGGGAAATATCATCCGTCTATGCGCCAATAATGGCTCACAGTTACATTTGATTGAGCCATTAGGTTTTGATCTCGAAGAAAAGAAATTACGTCGTGCCGGCTTAGATTATTCCGATTTAACCAGTGTGACGCTCCATAAAAATTATGCTGCTTTTTTAGAAGTCATGGCCGGGAAACGTATTATCGTCTGCACCACCAAAGGCAGTCGTCCTCATACCCAAATTGCCTTCCAAGAAAATGACGTGCTGTTGTTTGGACCTGAAACCCGTGGATTACCGATGGATATTATTAATGCAACGCCACTTACGCAGCGGTTACGTATCCCGATGACGGCCAAGAGTCGCAGTTTAAATTTATCAAATTCAGTCGCCATTGTGAGTTATGAAGCTTGGCGACAACTCGATTATGTGGGCGCTGAATAATGAAAAAGACCCTATCACCGGAAACTCAACACGATGCTTTCGCCATTGCCAAAGGGACCCAAAAACCCGGACAAACCAAAGAGCAAACTAAGTTGATTGCAGCGGGCATTGAAAAAGGGATTGCTGATTTTAAAAAACAACACAAAGCCAAAGCCCGTGAACGTGATAAAGCGCGCAAACAGCAGCAAAAAGCCAAAAATATCATCCTGACTGATGATGATCTCGATGCAGCGGACTCGTTACCTCAAAGCCGCTTAAATTCTCTGACATGGGCGTTAACGGGATTATTACTCTTGAGTTGGGCATGCTTTGCCGCCTACCTTCTGTACCGCTAAAGCGCTATAGGGTGAAATATGTGCTTTACTCAGTCGGTTGAATGACATCTACTGGCTGTTTAAGCATATTAATGGCTCTGACCACCTGATACTCCTCGCTGTCGTCATCCAAATAGTAAGCGCTTTGTTGCCACTGCCATCCTCCCGTTGACGCATCTGCATCAGCATCAGCAAGAATAGGATCAAATTGTAATTGCACGAGTGCCGGACGTTGATTGATCTCGCCCTTGCCTAAAAACGAGTAACTCCCGTCTTGCTGATAAAGTGTTAACGCCTGCGACACGTCATCGGTAACGCCATTGGCATACACCAATAAAATATGATCTTGTTGTTGCCTAAACCACCAGGTTTCACTGTTTGAAAAACGGCTACCTCGACTAACACTAATGTACAAATTGCGCCTATCGGCAGAGCACATCACCGAGGTATTCACTATCTTAGGGTAGACATTCGGATTGGCAGCATTGCCCTGCCACTCACCAACTAATTGGTCACAAAACGTCATCAAGGTCACTTTCTCGGCATACACTGATGCTGAATGTGTTAATAGTACTATTGCCATTAACCCTAATATTGATCGACATTTTTGCCTAAACAAGCTTCTTCCCATTCAACTATCCTTAATTAGAAACATGTACTGCTCAACACAATTACCCCTCCAGTTACAATACCACATACCCTATAATGTCACTGCCAATGGGTCCGCTTTGGTGATGATTAACCATAAAAAATGGCTCACCTTGTGGGCCATGATATGACTAACCGACTAATACCTACTGAGCAAAACCTATTGCCGTGATATCAACCTGAGTGACATCACCATATTGCGCCGCAATATCAGCAATTTTGTCAGCATTTCCAATCAACACAAACTGTAAGTGTTGTTGAGGAAAATACTGCTTAATCAGGCGTTGGGTTTCAGCCAATGTCAGTCCATCGACTTTTGCTTGAAATTGATTAATGAAATCATCATTAAAGCCATATAAATACATGTCAGACAATAAATTAGCTAGCTGACCACTGGTCTCGTATTTTGGCGGAAACTGCCCGTTGACGTACGCTTTCGCCGAATCTAACGTGGTTTGATCAATGCCCTTTTCCCATAAACGAGAATAGGTTTTTAACGCTAAATCAATCGCTTCTTTAGTCGTTGACGACTTGGTAAAAGTGCTTATTTGAAATACCCCAGATTGCGCATACGGGCTAAAGCCTGAACGAGCACCGTAAGTTAACCCTGCATTAACTCGCAGCTCATCATTTAACCATGAAGTAAAACGACCGCCTAAAATGGTGTTAACTACAGTCAAGCCAACAAAATCTGGGTTGTCATAACGAATGCCTAAGCCACCGATTAAAAAGGTGGTTTCAATTGCGTCAGGCTTGTCGACTAACAATACATGCGCCTGGGTTAATGTGGGTAAATCTTGGCTTAAATCTGGCTGAACCACGGTTTCGCTGATCTGCCAATCGCCAAAGGCTTTATTCAGTTTAGCGGTCATATCAGCAACATCAAAATCGCCCACCACGTTAATGGTCATGTTGTTTGGTTGATAATAGCCTTTATGAAAAGCGCGTAACTCCTCAACAGAAAGCTGAGCAATGGTGTCACTATTGCCTGATACCGGATTGGCATAAGGATGATCACCAAAGACTAACTTATTAAAGTAGCGACCGATCACCGCACGAGGGCTTTCTTTTTGCTGTGATAAACCAACAATTTCGCGCTGTTTTAGTTTATCAAATTCAGCGCTATCAAAGTCTGGTTGACGCAATACTTGGCTAAAAATATCGAGCACGGTATCCACATCTTTGCTCATCATGTTGGCACGAATATAACTGCCTTCTAAATCGGCATTAGTCTCTATGCTGGCACCCATAAAGTCGAGCTGCTGCTCAATATCCGCTTTTGACTGACCCGCCGCACCGAGCATTAAGCTTTGTGAGGTAATGTATGCCATACCTGAGGTAATATCATTGACCGCGCCCGCTCTAACCACGGCATCCATGGTCACTAATGGCACTTCTTTTTGCACCATCAACTTAACCTGTAAACCATTGTCTAACGTGACAGATTGGTAGCTTGGCATAACAAAGCTGGCGGTGACAGGGTTGGGATTGGCGGCAATGGTGTCGGCAGTGGTTTTGGGCGTGGTCGCACAGCCATTGAGCCCTAAGCTACCCGCTAAAGCGATTGCTGCTAGCGATATCTTAATGCGTGTGTGAGTTAGGGTTTTCATTTGTCTGACTCCTCAGTAGCCGCGAGCACGCCGACAGTTCGATTCGCTTTAATTAAATAGGTTTGCGCCACACGCTGAATATCCGCAGGGGTAACTTGGTTATAGGCGTCAGGGGCGTTAAACAGTTTTGCATAGTCGCCAAAGTACAGCTCGTATGTGCCTAATGTGTTGGCTTTACCGTTAATGGTTTCCATGGTGCGATAAAAATCCATTAGCTTAATATTCTTAACTTTTTCAAGTTCTTGCTGAGTTACACCTTGGGTGGAAATAAGATCAATCTGCTCAATGAGAGCGGTTTCTAAGGTCTCGGCGCTTACGCCCGCATTTGCTACACCCAAAATATAAAATAAGTTAGGATCAAACGACATCGGCATATAGGTTTCTGCCGCCACAGCCAATTGCTTATCGACTAACGCTTGATAAAAGCGTGAGCTATTGCCTTCACTTAACAATGAGGCTAATAAGTCGAGGGCATAATAATCAGCATGGCGGGTCGCAGGCACATGGTAAGCCAACATGATATTGGGGGTGCTGACCGATGCTTTTTTGACAAAGACCCGACGCTCACCCTTTTGCTCTGGCTCAACCGTGCGCACAGCTTTTGGCGGCGCTTGAGCAGGAATAGGTGCAAAATACTGATTAGCTAACGCTTTTACCTGCGCTAACTTCACATCACCGCTAATCACTACTAGCGCATTGTTAGGGGCATAGTAAGTTTGGTGGTATTGCTGCAAGTCTGCTAATGTCCAGGCCGCAATGTCCGACTCATAACCAATCACTGGCCAGGTATAAGGATGCGCCGCAAAAGCCACGCCTTTTAAGGCTTCTTGAATGGTGCGCCAGTTAGAGTTTTCAAGTCCTGTGGTGCGCTCTGACTGCACCACGCCGCGCTCACTTGCCACCATTTCAGGGCTAATGGCTAAATGGGCGATGCGGTCGGCTTCTAAATCAAAAATGGTTTCTAAGCCGGAGGCCGGAAACCAGTCGGTATAAACCGTCATGTCTTCTGTGGTGTAAGCATTGTTAGCACCACCCGCCGCTTCCATGGTGCGATCAAACATTTTTGGACCAAACTTTTTCGCGCCATTAAACATCATGTGTTCAAAAAAGTGTGAAATACCGGTAATACCCGGCACTTCATTGCGCGAACCGACTTTCCAGAAAAGATACATGTTGGCATTCGGAATAGAGCTATCTTCTAGCACCATAATTTTCATGCCATTCTCTAAGGTAAAACTATTAATATCTTCAGCTTGTGTCGCTGACACGCAAGGAGCACTCAATACGCCTATAGTTATCAACAACGCCATTAACTTGCGGGTCATATCTTGCTCCTTTGAGCTCTGGTCCAATAAATAATTAACCCATGCGGCTTACTCTGCCGTATTAGGTACGCTAGCCACGCGGATGCACTATCAATGCTTGTCGCCACAACACTGCCACGCCGTCACGCCGTCACGCCGTCACGCGAGGGAGGCTAAACATCTATTCATGGCGGTTTTATGCTTATTAGTGCAACAAATTACCTTGAAATGTCACGCTTGTTAACTATTTTACTGATCTGGGAGCAAGTCAATTGTATCGATTTATTAATGCGCGGCTGCGGCATTAAGCTAACGACTCAGGGAGATAAAAAAACACTACGTCATTGTCGAACACTTCGAGTCGCCAACCGAGTGTTACCGCCAACCACTCAAAGGTCGCAGTAGAATAGAAATTAATATGGGTTGGATCGTTTTTATAATACCAAGGTATAAACGCATCTAGGCTGGACGCCCGTTTGGTCATCACTGCCAATATCCCACCGGGCACAAGTAATTGACTTAATTGTGCAATCAACGCCTGCGCATCGGCAATATGTTCAATCACCTCGGTTAAACACACAAAATCATACTGGCGTTTCAGCACGTGGGGATCAGGATGATAAAACAAGTCATAATTGGCCACGCGAACACCCTGACTCTCCGCCATCAAGCTCAACACAGCTCCTTCACCACAGCCATAATCCAGCCCTGTTGCGTTCGGCGCAATCCGGGCTAATAATGGCGTTAATGTCCGTGACAAAAATTGCTGATACCCCTTTTTGGGGGAATCGTTGTCATGACAATCATAATGCGCCTTTTCAGCCAAGGCATCTAAGTGAAATGATGCTGGAACAGAGACTAACTCACATTGTTGGCAGCGGACATATTGGCGGTGCTTATCTTGATAAAATGGCACAACGCCATGGTGGCATAAAGGACAAGACGACAAATAAGGCTCCAACATAGGCGAGGTAAAAAAGTCATCATAGACTTGGACTATTGTGATACAACGGCTTCTGTCGTCGTGGTTTCTGTGGCGATTTTGCGGATTTGGCTAGCGGCATCTTGCGCCTGTTGTAAATATTGCTGCTCGCGCGTGGCGCGTTCATCAAAATGAGTTTGCGCTTTTTCGCGCTGCTCTGTCTCCCAGTTTCTGGGCTGTTGGCTGTCTAACGCTTTTTGTTCACGTTCTGAGGTCGTCTTTACTGCCTCACGCGCTTTTTGCAATTGCGTTTGTTCAAGCTCAATAGACTCTTGACGCGCTTGTTCGCCCTTTTCAGCCAAGGTCATTTTTTTATGTGGCTTGTCAGAAGCGCTCACCACCAGCGATAATCCACCCATAAACAGTAAAATACCTGCCAATATTAGCCGAGTTTTCATGGTATCGATCCCTTGATTTAATCGCCTTGATAGCGTGCACGAACTTTATCAGGCATAGCCGTTAACGTATGTTGCACCATTGCCTTAAACACTGCAAACATTGGTGTTACATCGGCAGTCGAATTTAATGCCGCCAGAGTATATGCCGCCGCCTCCAGTGTTGACAAACTGTCGCTGCGTTTCGCTTTACGAATGATGTATTGCGAGGCCTGCTCACACTCAAGATGCAATGACGGATAGTTAAGCAACCACGGATTAAGCTGTAACATTCGGTACGCCTTGCGCCAAGTACCGTCAACTAAAATAATAATCGACTCACCTTCGGCTCCGGCCTCAGCTACCGTTTGACTGTGCTCATTGGGATACACCACATAAACCGGTTTAGTTTGCGCAGCTAAATAGTGTTGCAGCTCAATAAAGTCCGCGGCAGTTTCTCCCACGTAAATGTGGATTTGCGGCATCACCAATTTTAATAACCTGACGGTGTTCTTAGCATGATCCACTTCAGACGGATGCTGCATCACCATCACTTCCGTTGCAGATGTCACCGGTTTGAGCGCATGGCAAACACAAGCTGACTGAGGGTATTGGCAATTAATACAATAACTTCTGCTCATTTTTTTATCTTATTTATGTTGCAATTATGTAAGTGCTTGTTTAGTATCCAGCCTCATATCATAACATCTCAAGGAAGAACTATGATAATAGGGACTATGACAAAACCTATGACAAAGATGTCGATTGCCTTAATGCTCGCACTTTCTACAAGTTCCGTTTATGCCGCGCAAGATAATGCTTATCACCACGAAGCTGAAGTCGGCTCTTTAGACTCATCAGGTGAAGATGATGGTCGACTTAACGTCAATTATCGCTATTACTTTAAAGCAGTTGAACAAGCTAATAAGCCATACGCACTAAGTGGATTCTTTAATCAAGGCTCAATGATTTCTGCGGGCTATGCCTCCACTGACTTCCATGATTTATACAATATATCTGGCCAGTATGTTTTCGACTCAAACTGGTTTGTTGGCGCTGGGGTAAATCAGCTTGATTTTGATAATAACGGTAACTACAGAGGCATTGATAGCTACACAAGATACGATGTTAATTTGGGCTATTTTTTTACCGACCATTCTGCATTAACCCTAGGTTATAGCACAAAGTCAGAATCTTACCTTGACAATGCAACATCGGATTTTTATGAAATAGAGTATTATGACAGCGAAGATACTGATGTTATCAGTCTAACCTACGAGCACTTTATCCCGTTACAATCAACAACTGGAGTGTTTATCACTGGTGAGTTCCATTATATTGCAGAACAAAATACCTACACCGCTTCAGGAACCTACATTGATAGCTTAGGTCAGATTACCCCGCGAGATTATAAAAGAAGCGATGATTATGACAATTATACTCTTGCTGTGTTGGCAAATTGGTATATTAATAATGCATGGTCAGTGGGTGCGAGTTACTTCCGAATAAATATAGATGGCGAAATTAACAGCCGTGATATTGACTACTCTACTCACTACAGCCCCAATGAAACTGAAAGTACCACCAGCATAAACACCCGCTATTTCTGGCATTTTTCAGATGTGTTCTCGGCTAAGTTTTCGCTGGAACATTATTTCGATAATGGTGAGTATGGTAATGATGCAGAAACTGATTTTGGCATTGCGATTAATGCGCGTTTCTAGCCTCAAAACATAAAGATAAAAAAATACCCGCAAGATGTGGTTAGCATAGTGCGGGTTAAAGGTGATATTAATAAAGTGGCTCATTAGCCATGTTGTAATTGTTCTTGATGTAGATGATTTAAGCTTTTCATTGCCATCATAATAAGCAATAGACTACTCAATCCGCCCATTACAATGACAATCGCATAGGGTGCAGGGATATCGGTTAATTGTACTAATGCGGCCAGTATTGAAGCACCACTCATTTGGATGCAACCCAACATTGCCGCTGCGGTGCCCGCTCGGTCACCAAAAGCTGACAACGCCATACTGGTTGCAGGGCCAAGCAAAATAGCAAAACCAATACACAAGATCATCATAGGGGCCATAAATGCTACCGCGGCGGCTAAGCCTTCTTGCGGTCCAAATAACTGTGTTGCGACTTCAATCAAGGCAGCGCTGAGCATTAATGATAACGCCAAGACAACGCCAGAGCGATTGCCAATGCGCTTAATTAGCACAGGAGCGGCAAAACACGCGGCAATATTGACCGCCGCATTGAGTCCAAATAAACCACTAAAGGCAAGCTCTGAAATACCTAGATGGCCAATTAGCCATACGGGCGAATATGAAACATAACAAAGGATCGATGCCATTCCTATCATGCAGCATGAGGCATAAAACATAAAATGGGGATCACTTAATACTGGCTTATAACGACTCCAGCGGTAGAGCGGTCCGCTGCTATCCGTGCTTAAAGGACGGGTTTCCGGAAAACGAAATCCCACCAAAAACAGCACAAAAATGGCGTATAAGGCCATGAAAATAAAGGTCGAACGCCAACCAAACTGCAGGGCTAACAGGCCACCAAATGTGGGCGCAAGAGCCGGAACCACACAAATGGCGCCATTGAGGTAACTGTATATCGTCACACTTTCTTTGCGATCATAGCAATCACGTACCGCACTAAATACCACAATAGAGGTTGAACATGCGGCTAGCCCTTGAAATACTCGGGCAATTTGTAACCATTCAAATTCAATCGCATAAGCACCTAATAAGCTACTAATGCAATACAACACAATACCGAATAACGCGACAGGTTTACGGCCAAAACGGTCTGCTAATGGACCAATTAAAATTTGACCCACACCCATAGCAAATAAAAATAACACTAAAGTTGACTGTACTTCACTGTTTGACACGCCATATTCCAACGCCATCGCTGGCATAGACGGCAGATAAATATCAATGGCTAATGGGCTCAATAGAATCATTAACATTAATAGTGGCAATATGTTACGACGCATGTATTTCTATCTCTCAAATTGTTAATGCACAAAGGTCACCCTTAATAGGGCGCTATAATAAGTCAAATGGTGGTATGAACGGAAATGATATAAAATCCAAAGTGAATTTCCATTTGAGAATATCACATGAATTTAGATAATCTTGCTCGAATCGACCTGAATCTGTTAGTTATTCTGCAAGTTTTACTTGAAGAGCAAAGCGTTACCCGAGCAGCCCATCGATTGCATGTCAGTCAATCCGCTGTCAGTAAAAGCTTAAACCGCTTACGGGAAACATTAGACGATCCACTTTTTCAACGCACGGCACATGGCTTAAAACCAACGGTACATGCTGATGCATTAAGAAAAAAATTACCGCTAGTACTGCAAAACCTATATCAGCTCACCCAACCTCCCACGTTTCATCCCGCTGACAGTAACCGTCATTTTTCATTTTCTATGGTCGAAAGTGCTTATGAGACACTTATTCCGTATTTTATTGGCCCCTTGTTACAACAAGCGCCATTGATAAAATTAGATTCTTATGTGTGGACTGAAAAATCAATGCAAGATCTACAACAAGGACAAATCGATTTTGGAATTGCGGGTCGTGACGTTCAGCCTCATACTAATGTCAACATTGAACAGGTGCCCGAAGGTATCGAGTGCCAAACTTTATTTAGTGATCAGCAAGTTTGCTTGGTGCGTAAAGACCACCCTATTCTACAGATTATCGCCGCAGGAGGTTGGGATCAAGATCACTACCTAAATATGTCTCATGTGCAAGTCAGATGTGAAGGTAACGAATGGTGGGCCTTGGATTACCACTTAGCAGACTTAGGCTTACATCGACACTTATCGACCACAGTGCCAGACTTTTACGGTGCAGTCAGTGTCTGTGCCAACACCGATTTAATTCTTACCTTACCGTCCAGTTTTGCATATCAAGCACAAAAACTGTACTCACTCGTTGCGATTCCTTTACCTTTTAAGTTTATGCCTATGGCCTATGTGTTTTTATGGCACCAACGCAATAATCAAGAACCGGGACATCAATGGTTTCGCAATATTATTTTCAGCAGTGTAGAAAAAGCCATTGCCAATAATCAAATTAGTAAAAAATAATCATTAATCACTTCCGTTAACTGAACGTTTAGCGCTCTCAATACCCATTAACACTGAATAATCTAAGCCCCCCATCTAGTCAATCATCGGGGGCCGCCCAGCGCTACTCTTTGCGGCGTTAAGCGGGTCGATTGATATTGCCCCACACAAAAAAAGACGCTTTAGCCATGCTCTCTCCATGACAGGCAATTTAACCCGTCCTAAAGACGACGCGTTACCCATTGAATGTCATAGTAAGTATTGTCTACCCTGCATAAATACCTACCTCTCATGAATGTCTTTACCAACACACAATTATCATATGACAATCAAAATCTTCCACCTCATACCGTGAGCCAATTGTCTCCAACAGCATGGGTTAAAAATAACCAACAACCGTTCGGCTCATTCGTTACTAAGCCCAGTTAGCACAACATTAACACATTAACTCAGTTTAACGTGACATATTATGTCTTAACGTTGCACACTGTAGATTAGGTTATCGTTACTAATTTATAGGTAACGTTTTTAAGCACCTATTTTCAGACGAAGTGCATTCAGGAGCCACCATGAAATTTAATCAATCACTCCACACTGCCAATTTGAAAAGTCGGTTCACGGCAATGAACCCAATTTTGGCGTTACTGTTGTTCATTAGCATCGCATTGACCACGATTGTGCTATTACCCTTTTTATTGTTACTGGGCTTTTTAAGCTTTATTACTTTACAGCTCTTAGGTAAAAAAATATTGCGCAGCAAACAAACTCGACAAGGTGATGCCTACCAAGACAATGCTGATATTCAACGCGAACAAGCAGCGCCTTATGCAGAGATGTTTAACCGATCTAAACCGAATCAGTCTCAACATACTGGGCGTACGTTTGAGCATCAAGCGGATTAACTAACCGTTAGATGCGCTTAGTTATCGCGTTACCAATTTAAATCATTAATCCAAATTGGTATTGGCTATGTTTATCTCAATATTACCGTCATTAGTAGCAAGCTATTAACGCTATCTAAGGCGTAAAAAAACCTCAAATATTCGCCAAAAATATCGGCTGGCTATGTTTATTTTTTCTATAAAACATAAAGTGCAGCTAAACGCTAATAACCTCTTAAGCATTGAATCGTGCAGATCAAACCCCAATGTTATTAGAGGGCGGGCAATTAGAGTAGCAAACAAACCGGCCACATTTGCCATTAATATAAACCAAAAATTCGATACTGAGGAGAAGATAAAATGAAAAAGACACTCATTTTAGGCGCAAGCGGACAAATCGGTAACATGGCAACAAAGCAGCTATTAACAGATGGCCAATCAGTAATAGCTTTAGTGCGAGATAAAAATAAATTGGCTGATATCGCCAGCGATAAGAAGCTACGCATAGTTGAAGCGGATTTAGAACAGGACTTTAGCCAAGCATTTAACGATTGCGATCAGGTCATTTTCAGCGCGGGTTCAGGTGGCAAAACAGGTGCAGACAAAACTATGCTCATTGATTTATGGGCGGCCTGTAAAGCCATTGATTACGCAAAAGCGGCTAATGTGTCACATTTCATTATGGTTAGCTCTATCGGCGCTGACGATCCCGACCAAGGTTCAGAACAAATGAAGCCTTACTTAGTTGCCAAACACATGGCCGACGAACACTTGATCAGCAGTGGGCTTAACTACACTATATTTAGACCGGGTTCATTAACCGATGATCGTGCCACAGGTAAAGTGCAAACCCAACGGCCGAGCAGCAAACAAGAGATGACCATTCACAGAGAAGATGTTGCTCGAGCACTGACTTACGCTGTAGGAAAACCTCAGCTAGGCGGCAAAATTTTTGAATTATTTAATGGCAGCAAATCCCTCACTGATGTACTAAATTAATCCATTCAGTAGGCATTCGCCTGACAACGCCATAAACACTGAAACAACATTAAGGCCAGCACAACGCTGACCTTTTTATTTTTAGTCTTATTTTCATAGCCTTAAATACAATAAATCAGCTATATTGCGTGGTTAAGTGCACCACTATTTAAGCCTAGAATTTAAGCCTGAAATTTAAGCCTGAAATGATATTTCATCCATTGCACGTCACAGGTTACCGAACTGACTGGCGATTACAGGAATGCGAAAAAATGACCCTGGTGCAAATGATAGCAACTAGTGAGCTCGCTCACTTTTGGACAAAAGTGGGTTTAAGATATTAATTAACTCAGCTAACTTGGTATTGGTTTAGCTTGATTTATAACGTAGCTTCATTTGAACTTATTGCCTGCCGCAGGCTATCGTGCAGATAATCCAGCGAGACGCCGCAAGCACATCCATGTGGGCTTAACCAAAACATCCCTGTTTTGGATACTCGCTGGCTCATCTACACCTGTAATTTTTATCTCTTCGATTTGGCCGCATAGTTATCTATAGATGAAAGCTAAATAGAAAAAGCTCAAATCTAATTAACTGACTTACTTTAGGACAAAAATGAGCTTAGACGGGTAAATTATTTATGTCGGGTAGACGACATAAATGATTTGCATACCTTGCTTGCAATTGGTGTGATTCAACTCTGAACTTGAGGACGTTGAAGACTCTTTATAAAAGAATGCGTGAGCTGGCCATGGCCTTTCCCGCACATCTGACCTATATGGATATTGGAAATGTCATTATGATGTCGGGAACATCATTGACCATGTGCTTCAAGGCATTCAGGCATCCTGCCTATCAGACGTCAGGCTAGCTTTCGTTGGCCAAGGCCTTTCCCGCACATCCATGTGCTACAAGGCATTCAGGCATCCTGCCTATCAGATGCCTATCGGAAGCGTTAGCATTTTCACTCTTTACTGCAAAATGGGCCGAAGCAGGATTCAAATGAGGCCAAAAGCTAGATTAGTTTCCGTCGCGACCTTTTCGCTGTTCAGAAAATGTTGCCGGAACGCTGAGGGTTTGCAAAGGCTGATTTATAACCAAGAATGCGCTTTACCCCTTTGCTCTTGTGTGGGCGAAGCGCCACGACGTTAGTGGCCGCAGGCCATAGCTTAAAAACACTTTTGGACAAAAATAATTTAAAGTTTACCCCTTAACTTAAGGGACTTTGATTAGGCAAAGTATGGCGATCGGATGTTCGGTAACATTTTAGTTAAGCGGTGCAACTGCGTCCGGTGGAGGGCCGCAAGCCCGGAACGAACTTGAGCGATTAGTTATGCTGCAAAGTTATGCCTTCGAGGCTACACCAAGCAGGGCTGTATGCGGAAATACGAACCGTCCATCCTTGTTGAAGGCCTGAGAATTTTCACGCGTTGTTTGTCTAATTTTCGCCTGAACTTCCGTTGGAAGTGCAGACAGGTTCCCCCACTCCCAGAACCCTTGGAGCAGCGGATCAAGCAAGTCCATTTCCCATGTCACATCATGCATAGTCAATCGACAGTCAGAAAATCCTGCTTGCGTAAGAAATGGCTCATAGACTCTTCGCTCCGTTACGCCGAACAAAGGCCCATGAGGTAACTCCGCCAAATCATGGTGCGCCACCACTGCTCCAAAAAAAGCACCCACACTCGTTTGCTCTTCAGGAACGCCCCAAACGGCGAATACGAGCCGGCCACCTGGCTTAAGGACTCGAAATATTTCACGAAAAACAACTTCTGGTCGAGCAAAGTGGTGAACCACATAGTTGCAAACAACGGCGTCAAATGCGCTATCATCAAAGGGGAGTTGCTCGCCGTTAGCCTCTCTAAATGTTAAATGGGGGTAGCGACTCCGAGCAACCTTTACCATCTGCGGAGAAAAATCGACACCAGTGACTTCCGCCCCGCTTTCAGCAAGCACCTCTGCGACATTGCCAGGTCCTGAGCCAAGATCAAGGACTTGCCTTCCGCGGCAATCACCAATAGGTTCGAGCAAGAGTGGTATCGCTTGTGACGTAAGGCCCGCGAAAGTGTCGAGATACTCATTGGCACAGCGCCCCCATGTATCCAGTTCGTACTGGGTTACTTCGTCAGCGTTCATATTGCTCATTGTGATGACTTCCTCTAGTTACTTGATTGGTCCGTGGCAACAACAAGGATGCAATAACAAGGATTCCACCCATTTTTATAATGAAATAACTTACTGCCTTTCACTTGAATTTCGACAGCCTTTTATGACTATAAAAATTCTAAAATACATCCTTTTAAACAGTAAATTAAGTTTTTAAGTTTGATAATCAGCTTATAGACCAAAATCAAGGCAACACTCGCTGTTTGATATCAACAAAAGTGTCAAAGACATTATCGTTTTCTCGATAGTAAGCCTTAAACACACAACCAGCGCTGGCAGTTTGCTGCGCCTTGTTGTCGTTTTCGCTCTAGATGCTCACAATATTCAGTTAAGGCCGGTAACGCCCCTACTGCACTTTTAAATAATGAGCCAAAGTCTGTAGTGATTTTTAACCAGTTCTCGGCTGAAATATTCAGTCTATTGAGAATAACTTGGCTGCTGGTACTAATGACACCACGCTTTTCCTCTCGAATAATTCGACCAGTATCTTCTACCAGTACAATATAGTCTTTAACACTGAACATCAGCCCGTTTGCTATGTCCTTACGCTCATTACCGACAAAAGGCAGCAACTCCTTTGGTTGTTCACCTTTTATCGCTGAGTGTATTCGGCGTTGAATACGGGTGTAATCTGACGTTTCTGGTGTGCTGGCCATATGGGCGCCAATAGGCCTTTCTATTAATAAATAATGGTCGATATAAGCCATACAACTCAGAACCGCCGCTTCGTCTAATAATGCTTGGCTATTTATAAAAGAAAAGGTAAACCACCCTTCCCACAAATTCATCGGTAATGGATTTGAACAGCTTTAGCTGGCCCGAAGGGTGAGCGCCATGGATGGCGGCGAATAAAATCTGCCGGTACAGTTATCTTCTTTATTGGCCATTCGAGCTATTGGCTCACTGAGTGAGCGCATAAACCAACTGATATCGACTAATCGTTGTCGGTATTGGGTTATACAATCATTCACTGTTTTAAACTAAAATTCGTTTAGGTCTTCACCTTTAACAAACTTATGAGTTAACAATGTGCCTTTAAATTATGCCACTGCATGAGTGCGTCTTTATCTGACCAATGTTTCACTTTATCTGTATCGACTTTAATCACGACATGTACGTGATTGCTCCCTGCTTTTTAACAAGAATGCATAAGCACAGATATCACTGGCAAAGATGGTAGCCAATTCAAGAATACGTGGATCCACCCATGCACGCCGATGTTCGAAATTCTCATCTGTTGAATTATCAATGCCACACAGAAAAGCGTTACGCACTACTCGTGAACAACAGTGGCAACTTTCTATATACAGGGAGTAGGTATGTCATCTAGGCTAAAAATGGTTTGTCTTGGTCTAGCCATCTTTAATTACCATGTAAAAAGGATAAATAAAGCGTAGTTTATTGTGCACTATTTAGCCAATAATCATGAATAGCCTGGTTACTCCGTTGATTCGTTATCCTATTATTAAATGAAGCTGACAATGTTTCTTTGAGGTCGTATAAGCTTGAACTAATCAAACCATCTTTTACCTTGAGCCTCATGTAACGAACATTTAGGTGGAAATAAGCCAACTCTTTTAAAGTTAACTGACAGAGCATTTTTGACTCAAAATACTCATCTTGCTCTGAAACATTCATCTGACTGTATAGCACGTAGCCTCCTAGATTTATAACGCTCAAGGCTACGGCAATTTTAGTATTGGCATTTTTCCGTATTGTTGCAAAAACAGTGACAAGACTAAAACGTCCGATTGGTTGCACTTGTTATGTATTTGTTTACGAAACTTCAACACTTAGCAAAATAAATACATGAACTTTCCGCTCTCCAATACACTTTAATGTGAGTCCTTTACTAAACGCTATTTCTCTTTCATGGCCCATGTTTTCATTGGAGTTATCATTACTTAAATAGACTCCGTTACATTCAACCTAATATATAATACTGATTTACAACATATTATAATAGTTACACTTTTTAATATTTTTTCAATTAATTCTTTTCTTTACTTCTATTTAATAACCCACAATATAGCGATTAAATCGGAATAGTAAGCACTGAATCTGACAGAGCGCTATGTGCCATTTTCGGCCGTAGCTGTGGCTCAAAAAACTGGTTTTAACACTCTTGTTTTCCTCCATTACGGACAGTCGAGGGATTTGAGTAATAACATAGCCTGCAACCATAGCGGTCAGTCGTGTCATTACTTAAAATGTCAGCAGGTGCGACATTGCTGACATTAGTTTTTGCAGATTTCAGCGACGCTTTTCGAACACAAAATGCCAATACCTCCCGATGATGATAGAGGGACATCAAATGCAAGATTAGGCTAATACTGGACGCGGAGAAAATCGTGTGCTGACCCCGATATTATTATTGTCACTACACAGTTGCCCGTCAAAGTGATTTATGACGGCTTGATCATTGGAGCATTATTTTAATTGACCCCTTTTAACCTGCGTATGACTTCTCACTGGAGCTTACTGCAGAATCGGACTTTTTCTGTAGCGATGTTGAACGCTGTAGATCCCACCAAGCAAACGCGAAGTAGATAAGTGTGCACCAGATAGTCAGATCATAAAACATCTCACGATTGACGTAATAAGCATAAAGATCAGGGCTGTTAAACAGCACACGCCACGCCAAAATAGCCGGCACCAACAATCCAATCACAATCCACACGGCGCGTATAACCTTAGACAAAATACTGGTGTCTTTGACTTGCACATGGCTTTCCTTCGCCTCCAGTTTCGCATGATATTTTTCTACACCTGCATTAAAATCCTGCATCTTTTTCTCGGCTTCGGGATAGCTCTTATTAGCGCCGGCATTTTTCGCCAAAACAGTGTAGAGGATGATCGAGACAAGCCAAGTCGGCAAGAACAGATACACGAATGGCATGATATTGATGAAATTTAATCCAAAACCAAACACTAGACACAGCCCCCAAGTCATCAGTGCAGGAACATTATCCTTAATACCTGATAGCCGGTACCAGTATGTCTTATACCCAAGTCGCGGAAAGATATGTTGCTCGGCGAATACGATGCCGCCAACAGGTACAAGAACAAGTCCCGCGTAGGCAAGAATTGGCAAGATGCTGCGGTAGATGAACGGGAAGCAACTTCCGACCACCACTATGGCGCCGACGACAAGCGTTACTTTTTGGCGTGCGACTTTAGGAAATACCGCTTGAGCAGCAAGACCAGCTCGATAGAGGTTGGGGTTGGCCGTTGTCCAACCCGCGATGATGACGATCACAAAACCCGTGGCGCCAAGCGCATAGTAGGCAACATCCCCGGGTGAAACCACAGCGATACTCAATTTCATGATCGCTGCTGTCGCTGCACCCATCAGGGCCGCAGAAATCCAGGCAATGTAGTGGCCGAACATCATACCGGTTGCGGTACACAGGCCATAAATCGGTTTCTTCGCGTAGCGTAGGAGCGCCATGTCGACGAGGCCAAAATGAGCGAAGGTGTTCGCCGCCCAGGCGAAGCCAATCACTTCCCACAAGCCGATACCGGGTTCCCCTTCAGCATTGATACCGGTAAACACGGTCGTTCCCGCCAAACTTACGAAATCTGAGAAACTAGCCAGAGTAGTGTAGCCGGTCAGTGTTTCGTTTAACGCTGGTATCAGCACCATGCCGCCCGCTGTGAACATCACCATCAGCCAGGGAGTGCAAATGGAGGCAAACTGGGCCACCACATTGAAACCAAAATAGGCCACTACCACCGCGATTACGCTGGCTGAAGCCGCAATGGCGATAAAAGCCAAGTTGCTGGGATAAGGATATATCTGTGGAGGTATGTCAAACAGCGCCCGTACCGCTGTCGCCGACACGGTGATCATGGCTGCAGATATGGCGACGAAGATGAGCACATTCGCGCCGTTATAGAACCGCGAAAACTTTTCACCCATGTTTTGCTCTAGATAGGTGTAGAGACTTAGCTTTGTTTTAACCGCGATCGGTGCGGTGATCAGCCAGAAACTCAAGGCGGCAAGCACATTGCCGATTAAGAGCCCGATCAAAATGTCGCCGATCGTCGCGCCCATGGCCACGAATGCCGCACCGATAACGAATTCGGTCGCAGCAACGTGTTCGGCACCATAAAGACCAAGGAAGTGACCGGGTCCATGCAGTCTGTGACGCGGTACAGGTAGTAGTTCGTCGTCCATTGCCGCAATTTTGCGGTCAAGATCAGTGTTGGTAGTCGTCATTTGCTTCTCCAATCTTGTTATTGATAACGTGGATCAACGATCGCCTTTTATTATCGTCTGCTAGGGCGCGCCGTTATCTTTTCCGAGGAAGCGGGTGCGCACTATAACCTTTTCAGTCACCCACTGAGCATTGGCAAGTGCCTCATCGACGGTGATATTTCCTGCCAGCGCCTCTGCAAACCGCTGACCTACAGCAGTGCCGATGCTCTGGAACTCTGGGATCGCTACGTACTGAATTCCGGTATAAGGCACTTCTTCCACGGTTGGATGGTTCGGATCAGTTGCTTGGATCGATGCGAGTGTCATTTTCGCAAATGGTACCTTCTGATACTCGGGATTCGCGTACAGCGAGGCGCGGGTACCCGGAGGCACGCTAGACCAGCCTTCCTTCGAGGCGACTAGCTCTAGGTACTGCTTTGAGGTGGCCCAGGCAACGAATTTCTTCGCCGCTGCCTCGTTTTTAGAATCCGCTGGGATGGCCAGCGCCCAGGCCCAGAGCCAGTTCGCGCGCTTGCCCAGACCCTTGTCCGGTGCGAGTGCGAAACCGACGTTATCGGCCACATTAGAGTCTGCGTTAGTCACAAACTGGCCGGCCGCCGTAGCGTCGATCCAAATCGCGCACTTACCTTCTTGGAACAGGACAAGGTTTTCATTATAGCCATTGGCAGACGCGTCTGGAGGACCGGCTGCCTGCATGAGTTCAACGTAGTCAGTGAGCGTCGCCTTCCAGGCGTCAGCATCGAGCTGTGGTTCCCAGTCCATATCAAACCAGCGAGCGCCATAGGAGTTGGCCATGGCAGTCAGGAAAGCCATGTTCTCACCCCAACCCGGCTTGCCACGCAGGCAAATGCCATACACTCCATTGCTCTTATTGTGCAGCTTGGCGGCTGCGTTTTTGATGAAATCCCACGTGGGCTTGTCGGGCATTTCGAGACCGGCTTTTTCAAATAGATCGGTGCGGTACATGGTGAAAGAAGACTCGCCGTAGAACGGCGCAGCGTACATCGTGCCCCCATGCGATAGGCCCTCGCGGATCGGCGGCAGGATATCATCGATGTCGTAGCCCGCCGGCAAATCGTCGAGTGGCGCAAGCCAGCCACGTTCAGCCCAGATGGGCGCTTCGTACATACCGATTGTCAGTACGTCGAACTGCCCCCCGTTGGTCGCAATGTCGGTGGTGACACGCTGGCGCAGCACGTTCTCTTCCAGCGTAACCCACTTTAGCTCGATGCCAGGGTTGTTCTTTTTGAAGTCGTCTGAGAGCTGCTGCATCCGAATCATGTCACCGTTGTTCACGGTAGCAATTGTTATGGTCTCGGCAAACGCAATTGATGAAACACTTAGACAAACAAACGCCGCCGCTAGTGAGGTGTTTTGTGCTGATATCATTTTGATTCCTCCAAAACATTTCACGAATAGATAGGTGCTGATAGGATCGCCAACTACGCTAGCCAATACCACCTGTTACAGCTGTTATAATTGACTAAGACCGAGGATCTTAATACTTGGACCAGCCATAATAAATTAACCTGAGCTCGGGATAACAAACGGCTCTCAAACAGCCCTTTGTCTTGCTAACTGCGTTGAATGAACTTGCAATAGGCCAGCTATTGAAGCTTCAATTCGCCTTGTTAGTAAAACAAATGACAAGTTTGATAGTGGTTAACTGCTAAGTTTATGATCTTTAAAATCATATTCTCATCTCTTATCCCGAGTTCAGGTTAAATTAGAATGTGGTTTTGGTAATTATTACAGTAAATTACGCTTGCCATAAAAATAATAGTAGTAGGACTTTTTGAAAATGGAAAAAAAGTAATTTAAGTTATGAAAAATGTATACCTTTTGTTGACAAGCGATAATAACCAATACTCAGTTCGTGGTATCAATGAGGCTATGTTGTTTTTAGTTCGGTAAGTTGCAGAGGTATTTAATTTGACCGATAAATTATTTTTGATTTTTCTTGCCCACAAAGGGATCCCCGCAAATTGAATTGGGAGGGAAAACTGAATATTTCGGTAAAATTGGACACCGCATTAATGCCTATACTTGTTACTTTGTTGGCTTCGAAGAGATTGGAGAAAAAGGTGTGAACAGCTTTCAGGGACAAAAAGTCTAATGATAAATGGTTAATCAACTCGATTACTTGGGATGTTGAAAAAATGGTCAATCTATTCCAAAAAAACATCTTAATATCGGGGTCAAAACACGATATTCTCAGCGTCCAGTATTAGCCTAATCTTGCATTTGATGGCCCTCTATCATCAACGGGAGGTATTGGCATTTTGTTTTCGAAAAACGTTGCTAAAAATCAGGAAGAGCTTATGTCAGCTACTAGGCAATTTTTGACTTTAACCAAGATTACTCAACGGCCCCTATGAGCGATGACTTACCAGTCGCGATTGATTCAACGTATTACCGGAATTGAAAATACATAGCTGAAAATACATAGCCACCCATTTTTTGAAGTAACGACATAACCCTTTTCTATTTGAATTGCGATCACCTTGTATAATTTTATCATCGAGCAAATTCAACAGGATGGTTTAACAAATTAGCTCTCGATGGCCAATTCATCAGTAATATGGTCGATTTAACACAGCAGGAAAGCTTGATATCAATCAAGCCTAAAGTGACGTTATGGGATTAAAAATTAAGCGTTTAGGCACACAACCAGCGCTGGCAGTTTGAAGCGCCTTGGCGTCGTTTTCGCTCTAGATGCTCACAATATTCTGTTAATGCAGGTAACGCCCCCGACAGCACTTTTGAATAACGCGCCAAATTCTGTGGTGATTTTTAACCAGTTTCAGCCTATTCAATATATCTTGGCTACTTGAACTAATGGCACTGCGTTTATCCTCTCGAATAATTTGCCCTGTATCTTCAACCAGCACTATGTAGTCTTTTACACTGAACATCTGTCCTTTAGGCATACCCTGACACTCATTACCGACAAAAGGCAATCTCTCTGCTGGTTGTTCGTCCTTTATCGCGGCGTTGAATGCTGGTGTAGCCTGAGGTTTCAGGGGTTGCGGCCATTCGGGCGCGAATGGGCCTTTCTATTAATAAATAATGGTCGACATAGGCCATACAACTCAGAACCACCGCTTCGTCTAATAATGCTTGGCTATTTATAAAAGAAAAGGTAAACCGCCCTTCCCACAAACTCATCGGGAATGAATTTGAACAGCTTTAGCTGGCCCGAAGGGTGAGCGCCATGGATGGCGGCGAATAGAATCTGCCTGTGCACTTATCTTCTTTGTTAGCCTGTCGAGTTATCAATGCCGCACTGAAAAGCCTTACGCACTACTCGTGAACAACAGTGGAAACTTTCTATATACAGGGAGTAGGCGTGTCATCTAGGCTAAAAATGGTTTGTCTTGGTCTAGCCATCTTTAATTACCATTTGAAAAGGATAAATAAAGCGTAGTTTATTTTTCGATATTTAGCTAACAATCGTGGGTGGCCATGTTATTCCTGTAGGAAGATCACCGTTCAATAACATGCTGTTATTAAACGTTAACTACTAGCGAATGGCAAGGGCTTATCCGCGAGGATCGGTCTAGAGGAAGCCGCTAGCAAATTTGCGAGCTGATGAACAAGAACATCATATGAGGCGTAGGCTAGAGGTGAGTTGGCAGGGTCTGCCCCGCGAAGCAAGGGTACAAGACGACGAAACCACGTGATCTAATGGCCACCGTAAATGATGCAGCAGTGCAAAGAAAGTTCATGTTCTTATCTGGGGAGATCTGTTTAACACGCGATCGGTCATTAACCAGTAAGGCTCTGGTTTATAAGTGCCTTGGCTTTTCAATTTCATCGACTGAAAAGAGCAAATTAGATGAAAACCGATAGCGCATGACGGGGTAACTCGGCATGTGATTAAGCAGAAGTCAGCAGACGTCATAGTAGCCGAACGCCCATCGTAATGGTTGGGACATGATGAAGGCCTGAACCTGAAGATCAGTGAGGAGTCTGTGCAACCCAATATTCCATGCCCGACCGGGTTTGAGGAGTGTTGGCGTTGATAATACAACAGCCAGCATTGGGATATGTCGGAGCTAATCGGCCAACATGTTCTGAAAGTCTTTGGGAACCGCCCTGTGCGGAGCCGCATGCAGGGTGGTGTAGGGGCTGGAGGCTAGACACCTCCACCCAATTATACTTTAGTTGCTTATTTCAAGGTTATTTACCAGTGCGTACTGGATTTTAGGGTCTTTGATTATATAAATCACACCGCCTTGACTAGATTTTTCTCCAGATTTCTTTATTAGCCCCATATTTTCCATAGCAACAACATAGTTGTTGGTCGAGCCTCCTGTCTTCGCCATCTCACTCAACTTGTTTTTAGTAAAGCTATTTGAATCCAACTTCATAAGATGCTTTATATATGAGTACACATCCATAGAATCCGCACGAGCTGTTGCTTTCCTTGGGTAGTACTCGTAATAGTTAAACTGCTGAACAAAATCCTTAATGCCTCTATTCACAGCTTCTTTAGATATCTTGCTTGAGCAATCAATTGCATACTGGAATTTTATTGATTTATCAATTAGGTGCCATAGGTCGCGAGGGTTTTCATTACTCATTTCAATTAGGGCCTCAAGCTCCTCTAATCCATCAGGTGAAAGTAGCTCCTCAATTTTATTCACTTTTTTATTTGAAAATGCAGATAGCCTTTTACCAGCAGCACCTTTGAGCGCTTGAGAAGTCCATAAAAGTGGCTGATGAATTAATTTTTGTGTTCTTACATTTGATTTTATTACATTAAATGGTGTCGACCAAACAAAAAGTATTATTTTAAATAAATCATTAACCATTACTTTATTGTTAGAAGCTATCCCCTCTAAATATTTAGCAATCGAGTCAGAATCATTTTTAAATCTAGGGTCTTCATCTAATTTATCAATTATTACAACAACTTCTGATATATTGGACTTTTTGATCATAGAACATAGCTTGCTTAAATAGAAAAAACTTCGATCCTCATGGGTAAAGCTCTCATCAACTTCCGTTTCTAGTCTTTTAAAATAATCTGCATCTCCAGAATCAAACTCAGGGAGTGCTGAAAAATGCTTAGTTAATGCATCACTGGCAACTTTTGTAGCTGCTTTTAGACCATAATTAAGGACAACTCGTGATGTGTTATATAGCGAGATAGTGAAACGTTTAAGCAGTCCATTCTGTACTATTTTAATTTGCTCAGTTAATTGTGCTTTTGTGGAAGATTTAACATATCGATGAAGGTACATCGAAAGGTCTTTCCGCTCATTCTTATCATATTTCCATAATTCAGTAGGATTAAAGCCCATCTTACGAAAAAACTCTCCAGTAATAGATTCAGTTAGAAACTCATACAATCGTTCAGGGCCATAGTTTTCTTCTAGCTTCGAAAATTCTTCGATTTTTACTAACAGTGTTTCTTTAGTGCTTTTTCTTCGGCTTATATCTAGGTTCAGGGCAGTTTTTCCAGTCCCTCTCTCACCGGATATAATTATAGAACTACCTTTAACTCCTTCATCTATAACAGAATAATTTGGAGGCTTTTTATATATACTTTCACCTTTCTCTATTTCCGATTCTGCGGTGTATACCGAAAATGGATAAGTATCTAAACCTAGAGATTTATAGTACTCCTCAAACTCCAATGATACTCTCCTTGTGTATAACGCTTATTGAACGGCTCGCCAAATAAAGTCGGCCGCTTAAGTTATTGATTAATATCATCCTACATTTGCTATGTTGTTGATGTAAAGCGATAAATCATTCGCAAAACCCAAAAACAATCCCAGGTTGCCTAAATAAAGTTTTCATAAAATCACTAATGGAATTTATTTCCTATAAAATCAATAATTTAAGTTTATCCATATAATTCTCACTTACCACTTTAGGCTTATTTATTGAGCTATTTTATTAAAATTAAGCCAAAACTCATTATAACTGTATATAAAACCAGCTCATTAGATTAAGCAATCTAGCCAGTAAATAATGGTTACTGTAGAAGAGCAATATCAATTAGCTTTTGTATGGAAAACGAAGGCAAGCACTGTTAAATAGAGCTTTGGTTCTAACCAACTTTGGGGCATAAATGCGTTATATGCCTAGCTTGGAAGTGGTCAGATTTAGCTGTTCCATAGCTCCAGGCTCAATAAAAATTGAGGCCGTTGAAGAAAATAGCGTGAGCCTGACAGGACGTCAGGCTAGCTTTCGTTGGCCAAGGCCTTTCCCGCACATCCATGTGCTACAAGGCATTCAGGCATCCTGCCTATCAGATGCCTATCGGAAGCGTTAGCATTTTCGAATAAGGCCGAAGCAGGATTCAAACGAAGTCAAAAGCTGGTTCAATCCCCATGGCGACCTTTTCGCTTTTTGAAAATGTTGCGGGGCGGCTGGGAGTTCCAAGAGGGAATAGCCGTTGATTTCCTCTTGGTCTGGTGTGGGTGAAGCGCCACGACGTTAGTGGCCGTAGGCCATAGACTAACCAAACTGTAAGATGGGCCGAAGCTGGATTCAAACGAGGCCAAAAGCTAGATTAGTTTCCGTCGCAACCTTTTCGCTTCTATTATTTAAGTAAATAGGGAACATGTTGCCGGAACGCTGAGGGTTTGCAAAGGCTGATTTATAACCAAGAATGCGCTTTACCCCCTTTGGTCTGGTGTGGGTGAAGCGCCACGACGTTAGTGGCCGCAGGCAATAAAGAATAAACAGGCAAATGATGTTAATCATTCATTATGCCGCTACAAAGATTACCAGCTGAGCGAATACATGGCCGGCAATAATAGCGATAACCCCAGCCAGACGAGGATCGTTAGGGGAACACCCACACGGACAAAATCCATAAATTTATATCCACCTGCATGCATTACCAGCAGGTTAGTCTTATATGCCATAGGCGTGGCGTAACTCATATTGGCCCCGAACAGCACTGCAATAACAAAAGGTTCGGGGTTAACCTGCAGTTGCTGCGCTATGCTGATAGCAATGGGGGTGCCGATGACCGCCGCCGCATTATTGGAAACAATGTTGGTTAGAATTGCCATTAACAACATCAGTCCAGATACAATAACCGCTGGAGATGCCCCCGCCGTTAAGGCCACAAAGACTTGTGCCAAATACTCTGCACCGCCGGTTTTTAATAATGCCGCCCCCATCGCCAAACTCGCTGCAACAATCAGAATAACCGGGGTGCTTAGCGCCATGGAGGCATGGCGCCAGGTCAAGCAGCGCGTTACCAGCATCAGCAGCACACCACCAACAGCACTAATCGCAATGGGAACGCCCCCAAATGCCGACACAAGAATAATCCCAGCCATAATCAGCAAAGCCGTTAACGCTTTATCCGTGTGGGGCAGATCTGCGGTCGCATCGAGAACCAATAGTTCACCAGCACGTTTAATTTCGCCAATGATATCCTGATCACCCTGTACCAGAAGAACGTCACCGATGCGCAGACGAGCCTGGGCAATTTTTTCGCGCAGCGTCTCTACTGAGTTGTCCCCCCGATGTATTGCCAGCACCATTAACTGATAGCGATCATAAAAGTTAACTTGCCTCAAGGTCATACCAAGCAAAGGTGAGCCTTGCATAACAACTATTTCGGCAATCTGCTGCCCCTCACCGGATAATGGATGATCTTCATCCACCGGAGTCTCTCCGACATAGAGCATGGCATCCAGCGCACTTTCAAGCTCCTTAAGATTGTCCGGCGTATCATTCACCATCAATCTGTCCCCTGCCTGAATTTGTGCATCTGGCAAGGGGACAACATAGGTTCCACTCCCCCGCATAATACGTGAGACCTCCAGCAAACCTGAGCTTTTTTCAATCAGTTCGGTCAATGTCTTGCCGACAGAAAACCCGTCTTCCAATATAACCAATTGGGCGGAAAATATTCTTGGCGAGGTATCGCTGAGCATGGCTTTTCGTGCAGGCAATAAGCGTGGCGCAATCAACCACAAATAAACAATGGCAATACCAGCAACGATGGCTGCCGGTACAAAAAAATCAAACATCTGCAGTCTTCTTAAGCCCATATCAGCCGCCACTGAGACAACGAGTAAATTAGTCGAGGTACCAATACTGGTACTCATGCCGCCCACCAGAGTCGCAAATCCCATGGGCATTAACATCCCCGAAGCCGGCTCTCCGGTTCGCAGCGAGACACTGATCAGGATAGGAAGCAGCAGTACGACTATCGGCACATTATTGACAAATGCACTGAGAAAAGCACCAATCAGCAGGGTCAGCAACATACTCAATGCCGGGCTTACACGCCATAAACGCGCCAACATTCGGCCAAGAGGCACCAGGGCCCCCGTGCGCACTAAGCCATTTCCGGCAATCATCAGCGCACATACAGCCACCAGTGCTTCATGGCCAAAACCACTGAAAAATTGTAGCGCTTCAAGATGCCGCCCTTGTGAGTTGACGTAAGGAAAAACGGTAAAACCTATGCTCAGCATTGCTAGAATAAACAGACTCGACGTTTCAATAGCAATAGATTCTCTGGAAAAAAGAAACAGTGCCAGTAACACAAGCAATAGCACTGCCAGTGCATGCACATCAGGAAGCGGTGGCAAAGTCATGATATTCATTGCTGGCACCTGTCAGTTAACCTTATCTATTGGCATATACATTGTAGCGCTGAGGCTTGCTCTGAAGATCTTTTTTATGAAATGCTGCAGTGCAGGTTTGAGTTGGCTTGTTGACTATATGTCACCTAAATATTAGTCATTATTTCTATTAAACATTATTTCTATTAAAGCTAATCTTAGGCATTATTTCTATTAAAGCTAATTGAAGAGCAATAAATCAGCAAGTTATGGGTTATGTCTTATTGTATAAACCTAAATAATGAAATCACTCTCTATATGGATGACACAATCATGGCCGTGTTTACAGGGAAGTAGGTGCAAAGTGTCACAAAAGTGCTTGCCCTAAGGCCTGCTACAGGCAATTGACGACATTGAAAGGGCGAGCTAAAGCGCACTGTTAACGATGAAAACGGTTATCGGGTTAATTGAGCTAAATACTAATGTAAAACTAACGTTGAAGCAGCGCTAAACTAGGGCTTTACGTTTGGCTTAGGAAAGAGGGTTTACTCAAGCGAGGGCAAGCAGATATCGGTAAGGCACCTCGCTTGTGGCCACGATCCTTGCCTGCCACTGAGACATATTATTCGAGTAAGTGTTTCGCTTGTTGCAAAGCGGCTAATTCATCTTCACTTGAGACTAACGCAATCACATTGTCAATTTGCATCGCTAACGATTGCCATAAAGGTTCAATCACCTCGAGCAAATCCTGATTACTGTGCTGCTTGGCTAACGTCAATAAATACGCGGCTTGTACCACATCGATACGGCCTAGAATACCGTCAGCTAATGCTACACTCAGCTCTATCATTGCATTCACATTGCGGCCGTATTTGATAGCTTGATGTAAATAATGCTCAGCCTTTGTCAGCTGCTGTGGACTTGCACTGTCGTCATGTAAGAGGTCGCTGCCACAACGTAACATGGCATCCACTTGGCCGTGTTTTGCGGCATCATTCATCCATTGCACACTTGCCGCCACATCGATTTGGCAACCGAGTCCTTGCTCTAGCATCAGAGCTAAATGATATTGCGCATTAGGGTAACCCGCTTGGGCCGCTTTGTTAATCCACAAAAAAGCTTGCTCAAATTGCTCGGTTTGATAAAACAACACCCCAAGGTTTGACATAGCTTCGGCATTTTCGGCATTGGCGGCAAGGGTCAATAATCGTTCCGCGTGGTTGAGATCAACCGCAAATTGATCTCTGCCCACAAGGTAGAAAAAGCCCAGTAACGCTTGAGCTTCAACAACGCCTGTTTCAGCCGCTTGAGCAATCAGTTGTTCACCTTGGCTCGGTTCGACAAGGCCTTGGTAGCCATGTAACAAACTAACACCGTGCTCAAATACTGCGGCTTGATGACTAACTGACGCCAATGCAAACCAGTAACCCGCTTGAGCAAACGCTTCTGCCGCAGAGGTTCGCGCTGGCACTTTGTTGGCAATTGAAGCGGGTTCCTCAAGAGGTGAGCTCATCACTGTTTGCGCTAACGCCTGCTCTTGCTCTTGCAGCATTAACCCTTTGGCTTTGAGTGACATCCCCACGAGATACTGTGCTTCTGGTTCATTATTCATCACGGCGCGATAACATAAATCACGCCCTGCAAACGAATCAAATTCGACAAAGTGATACCTAGGTGACATTTGCTGGTGCAATACGGGATACAGTTTGTCGACCAACTGCAAAATCTTCTTAATCGATTTTTCAGCAATGGTGACCAGTTGCGCTTGTGTTAGATGGTATTTTTCAGGATGGGCACCACGATTGCCGTCGCTGCGCAGGCGATGCAGCGCCCGTACCGCAGGCGGATCAATCAATCGCGCTTGATGCAGTTGTTCAATACGGTCATATAAATTGGGACTCGTAAAGGTTAATTTATGTGGGGCGCCTAATTGGGTCACCAGCTTATGGGTAAAGCTTCTGATATACACTAACGCTTGGGTCGGAATATCGCGGACATAGCTTTTGGCTAAACGGTAATCGTCGCTCAAATCAGCTGAGAAACCATCAATAAACTCAATGTCATTTAGCAATGGTTTCTCCTTTTATTGATTGACCGGACATTAACCTTTGGTATTGCTGGCATCCTTAGTATCACGATTAACCATATACAATCTGAACAAGGCAATGTTAACAAACAAGCCTAAAAATGAGAAAGAGGCCTCAACCACCAGCTGTAGCGGAAATCCCACTTGCATGGCAACTTGGGCAAACGTGCTAGCAATTAAAGACAATGGCACATATAGCATTAGTACTGCAATGGTTTTTAAGGTAATAGGACCGCTAAACCTGAAGCTGCTTTTAATGGCTTCAAATGGCGTTAAACGCTCAACCACCACCATGAAATTCACATAAGCTAAACGGGCAAACAAATACATGCTCATCGCTAAGCCAATTAACCACAATGGGCCAAATGCGGCAAAAATCATCACCGGCGCTAAAATGGCTAAACCAGAAAACACCCCGGCCAGTAATAAGGGCGGCACAAACGGAAAGCTGGCTTTCAATATTTGAGCTGACGCCAGCTCGTGTCCTTGAGAACGCAACTCTAAAAATAATGTTAACGCGGCAATTAAAAATGAAAATACCAGCAGTAGCGCCATCATTGCTGCGGCGTGAATGGCACCGAATTGCGGGTTTTCAACATCAGCTTGGATCATTTCATTACCCAGCCAAAGTTGAATAGCCACTTGGATTAACAAAAATGGCAAAGTCAGTACGGCAAGCTGACGGATGTGGTTTCGAAAAAAGTTAAATGCTTCAGTCAAAATGGCAAACAATGACATGTGGGTTCCAGTAATCTATCAACGATGAATATGGGGCTTAGGATACCCACAAAAAACCCATTTTGCACAAGCCAAATGCTCAAAAGACACGATAATTTGTTGCATGTATAACAATCAGGCTAAAATGTGGTCTATATTTAGTTATTAATCCATATCACAGGACAGCCATTATGAAATTAGCCTGCACATTAACGGTACTTTTTAGCGTCATCGCATTCTCAGCACCCGCCTCTGCGGGCTGGTTAGATAAGGTGACTGACACAATCAAAAAACCTACGACCGAACAAGCTAAAACAACAGAAGAATCAAGTGCTTTAGTTGGCGATGTCATGTCACAACTAGGGTTAACTCAACCCCAAGCAGAAGGCGGATTAGGCTCGTTACTCAGCTTGGCGCAAACCAACTTGGGTGAAAATGACTTCAGCCAGTTAAGCAGCAGCATCCCCAATGCTACGGGTCTACTCGCGGCGGTACCGGCATTATCATCAGCTAATGGCATGTCAGGATTATTATCAAAAACGGGTGATTTAGGCTCAGCGTTGCAAGGTAGCGCTATGGTATACGATGCTTTTGAACAACTGGGGATTTCAAAAGAGTATATGGCACCTATGGTGGATATCGTTAAAAACTATCTACAACAAAGCGGGGGTGATGGCACGGTTGCTTTATTAACCAAAGGCCTAGGTTCAATTCTGTAAGCCGCTTAAGTGGCTTTGATGCAGCGAGTGATACCTTGGGTTAACATTATTTAATCCCAAACCATTCGCTGTGGATTATCGTTTTTGCTAGCATCAAGATCAACACTACCATGGTAACGGAGTGAATATGATCGCCAAGCTCAAGCAGTTTATCCAATCCCATGCTCAAGAAAGTAGCCCTGAAGATAAACAACGCCACCTCCACCTTGCGGTGGCGACCTTATTACAAGAGGTGGTGTATGCCGATCAAAATTTGACTGCTGCTGAAGCCGCTTTACTGCCAGAAATACTCATCAACACCTTACGCATTAATACTGAAGAAGCGCTGACGCTGGTAGACGAGGCGAAAAAAAGCCGTAAAAATGCCACCTCCTTGTTTGACTTTACCACCAGAATTAATGCTCAATTTAGCGTCGCAGATAAACAAAAATTACTGCTTTCAATGTGGCAATTAGCCTATGCCGACGGTGAACTGTCTCAATATGAAGACCAAATTATTCGCCGCACGGCTGATTTACTGTACTTGAAACACAGTGAACTTATTCAAATGCGCAATATCGCCATGGACACTCGCTAAAACGCCGCGATTATTCTCTGACATTAATCAATGAGTATTTACGAGTAAGATGTAATTTTTGCCACCACATAAAAGGAGCTACGATCATAACCAGCCCAACGGCATAGATCATATTGCTGCCGAGCGCGATACCTAAACCAATACAAAAAAAACAACCCGCAATCACCAAAGGTAAGTAGCGTTTACTGAGCAAACGAGCAGCAGACAGCATAGCCAACAGGTAAATAATAACAAACACCCCATTGCTCCACCCGATTAAGTCTTCCAACTCCTGATCGTTAAAAAAGACCACGATAATGACCACTGCCATCGAGCCTAGAATCGCAAATAAGGCTCTAAAAGGCACGCCATATGGATTCAACTTATCGAAATAGCGCGGCAATATGCCTTCTTTGCTGAAACTCCACAACAAACGAGCGGCACTGGCAGCATACACATTCACTGCTGCTAATCCGCTGGCAATCCCTAATATACCGATTATATAGGCCCCATAGCCGCTCAATATGGTGTTAGATAATAAATATTCAAACGCCGATATCATGGCTAACCCGCCACTTTCTGTTGGCACCATGATCAATAAAAAAGTACAGGCTAAATAAATAATCCCGACTAATACTGTGCCCATCATTATCGCAGGTAATAAGTCTTTCTCGGGTTGACGGAAATCACTGGCAAGATGTGTCATAGCTTCAATGCCTAAAAAGCTCCAAAAACCAATTCCCATGGCCAGCATCACCCCACTAAACTGCGGATGGCTAGTATGAGCAAAGGTTTGTAGTTGATCGACATTTAACCCACTGGCACCAAATAATGTGGCGACCACAGCGACAATCAGCAATGCTAATGCAAACTGTAATTTGGCCGACACCTGAATGCCTTTAATATTGAGTAGCAATAACACGGCAACAATCAACAATTCGGCGACTAATTGGCCAATCCCAGAAATAGACACCAGCGCATCTAAAAATTGAAATGTCATTAAAATTGCGGCAGGCGCACCAATGGGGATCACTAACAAAAAGATTAACCCTATGGTCCGGCCCGCGGTGGCACCAAATGCTTTTTCAATAAAGAAGGCTGGGCCCGCCGCATGAGGAAAGCGACTCGCCAATAAACCGAACACTAATGCGACCGGAATAATCGCGACCGTTAGCAATAACCACGCCAATAGAGCCCCAGTACCCGCGACATCAATGGTCATTTGCGGTAAAATAAATACGCCGGTACCTAACAATGTGGTGGCCATTAAGCCAGCGCCTTGCCAGCGTCCGATTGTTGCTGTTATTTGATTCATTATCTTATTCTTACTGAAATATATTGCGATATTATAAGGGGTAACGGCCAAACATTCTGCGGGTTAATTAGCGCAAGTTGCTTGATAAAACCGCCATAATGACGGATATGTAACAAGTTTCCGTCAACATGACAGGACGTCGATGTAGCACTCAAATAACAGGATATTTATCATTGGATAAATTTGATAAAGCGATTATAAGCGAATTACGCCAAAATGCTCGAAAGAGTATTTCTTTTATCGCAGAACAAGTGAATTTATCGCGTAGTGCGGTGACAGATCGAATAAAAAAACTACAACAAACAGGTGTTATTCGCGGTTACCAAGTCCTGTTGAGTGAATCGCAAAAACAAGGTGTTTCGGCATACTTTGAAATTCAACACCACTGCACTGAAGTGACCCACATTTTTACCCCCATCCCTGAAGTCATAACCTGTCAGGGCATCACAGGTGATATGGATTTACTCGTCTATGTGCATGCTTCATCAATGCAACGACTGCATGAGATCCGCGAATTTATTGATGCACAAGCGGACATTGTTAAAATAAAAACCCACGTTGTCATCAATGAGTGGATTAACAATCAAGCATAGAAAGCCCTAATAATACAGAGCTTGATCGTGAATTAACCTGATAACATGATGATTAGGCTAATGGCTTTCACATCGCGACACTTTTTCCTCGTAGCTCAGCCAACATATCCGTTAATCCCTATCTAGGTTAATCCCTATCTAGGTTAATCCCTATCTAGGTTAATAGTGCCAACTGCATGGTTAGCTTTCCCAGCTAACCAAGCGGTCAATGGGATCGCTCATCGACTATTTTGATTATCCAGCTGATCTCATAGTCCGAAGGTGCTTGTTTTCGATACCTTAGGTAAATCATATTAATTACATTAACAACCTTAACATAACAAAAAAAACACAAGCATGAATGTGGCAGAGGTTTGATTGCAACAGTAAGCTATTGTTTGGCATATTTCGATAAATCTGCGCTAAATCTTAGATATATCGCGCACTTGACGTTACACTAATAGCCGTTTATTTATCTTTGATATGAGCCAATATGCAACAACAGACCAGCGCCGATATGAACTTGTTATGGGGTCAATTAATCTTGGAGGAACTTGCTCGCTTAGGGATTAAGCATGTCTGTATGGCACCAGGTTCTCGTTCAACTCCGCTAACATTGGCCGCTGCGAGTCAAACCCAACTCACGCGTCACATTCATTTTGACGAACGGGGTTTAGGGTTTATGGCACTTGGACTGGCAAAGGCCAGCAATGCCCCCGTCGCCATCATCACCACTTCAGGTACCGCGGTGGCCAACCTTTATCCAGCTATTGTGGAGGCGTGGTTAACCCATGTACCGCTGATTATTTTATCCGGTGACAGGCCACCAGAGTTAATTGATTGCGGCGCGAATCAAGCGATTATTCAACCCGCCATGTTTGCCCAATACGCCAAACAAGTTAATTTACCGACGCCCGATCTCGGCTATCCTGCCAGCGCATTATTGAGTACCATTGACCATGCGGTGGCCAATCAACATCAGCCAGTCCATATAAACTGTATGTACCGTGAACCCTTATATCCGACAGAATTGGTGACATTGGCCCACGTAAAAAAAACTGCTAGCATTACCACGGCAACCTATCTTGCACCATTGAATCCATGGTTTGACAACACTAAACCACTGACTCAGTATGCCCGACTCAATAGCGCAGACTTGCCCACAACCGACACCTTAATGCGTTTTGTGCATGGAAAAGGCGTCATCGTGGTGGGCACGTTAGCCCCAGAAGATAATCCACAACAAATCGTCGCGTTAGCCCAAAAGTTAGGCTGGCCAGTATTGGTCGATGCGCAATCGCAGCTACGCCAACATCCTGGCGTAATAGGTCATGTTGATCAGCTACTGTTAAATCCCAAAGCCAACAAACAACTTGAGCAAGCTGAACGAGTGTTAGTGTTTGGCGGGCGTTTTATTTCCCAACGCTTAATCCACTATCTTGCCCATCAATCTTGGCATAGCTACTGGCAAGTGGTTAAGCATGGCGATCGCTTAGATCAGAGCCATCAATCCAAAGTATTATTTCAAGCGAGTGTGTCGGCGGTATGCCAATTACCTTGGCCACGTTCATCAAGAGCCAACTGGGCATTGCAGTTATTTCCGCTAAATGAATCATTAGAGTCACTGTTTAAGCAGCAGATCGATAATACGGTATTTGGTGAAGCCCAAGTCGTGCGCGCTATCGCATTAGCGCAAACAGAACAACATCTGTTGTTTATTGGTAATAGTTTACCGATCAGGCTCTATGATATGTATGCGCCGGTCGCGACCAATACCCCGGCAATTTACACTAACCGTGGTGCTTCTGGTATCGACGGGTTAATTGCCACTGCCTGTGGCGTGGCCGCAGACAAAAAAGCCCCAACAACCTTGATCATGGGCGATATATCCTGTTTGCATGATCTCAACTCACTGGCACTGTTAACACAAATGACCTGTCCCTTCGTGCTGGTGATCCTCAACAACGATGGCGGTAATATTTTTAATTTATTACCCGTACCAAATGAAGAGCTTCGCAATGACTTTTATCGATTAAGCCACGGTTTAGAGTTTGGTTATGGTGCGGCTATGTTTGGTTTGGCCTATCGACAAGCCGATGACATTGAATCGTTTCAGCAGGCTTATCAAGAGGCCTTTGAGTTTAATTGTGCCTCAGTCATTGAAGTGAATGTCAGCCCAACTCAAGCCAGCGATCAAATCGCTCAAATCAGTCAATGGGTGGGGCAACACTAATGGTTATGATCCGTCGTTTTGGCCAGCCACATTTACCGGCATTGTTAATGCTACATGGTTTTTTAGGCAGCAAAGACGACTGGTCTATTTTAATGCCCCGTTTAAGCCAATATTTCCATTGTATTTGTATTGATTTACCGGGCCATGGCGCTAACCTAGATACCTTAACCTCACCGGGTTTACACCAAGCTGCAGAGCTTATTGTCAGTAAAATGCACCGCATGGGTTATCAACAGTTTCATTTGTTGGGCTACTCTCTTGGGGGTCGGATAGCGCTGCATATTGCAGCTGATTTTGCCGATTCGCTACTGAGTTTAACACTCGAATCAGCCCATCCTGGGTTACAAGATGCTCAGCAACAAGCCTCCCGAGCTAAAAGCGATCAGCTCTGGGCGAACAAACTCCAGCATTTACCCCTAGCGGATTTTCTGGCCCTTTGGTACCAGCAAGCGGTATTTAGCGACTTGAGCGAACATCAAAAGCAGCAACTTATTTCAATACGCCGTATTAACGATCCGCAACGCTTAGCCAATTGTTACATGACAACCTCACTGAGCTTGCAACAAGACTGTCGAAATGTACTTGAGCGGCTCAACTGCCCATGCCATTTTATGTATGGTGTTGATGACAAAAAGTTTGCTCAAGTGGCGCTAGATTGGCAGGCGACACTCGCTGATCCAGTCAATTTACAGTTACACCCATTGCACGGCGCAGGACATAATATTCACAGCCTCCATCCGCAATGGTTTACCGACACCATGCTGACAATATTGAGCCAAGATCCGCTGACGGGCTCGAAGGAGTAACCATGTTATTATCAGACCCGCTAACGATAACGAGTTGCACTGTCTACCGATATCAAATTGACTTAGACCCAAGCCTGCCCGTGGGCAAACAACGTATTAATGTTCGTAAAGGGTTAGTGCTTGATGTCCAACTGAATAATCGACAAACGGCCTGGGCTGAAATGGCTCCCTTATCAGGCCTAGATATTGATAGCCAAACAATAACCGGTTTTAGCCAAGAGTCGCTTGATGAGGTGACATCACAACTGCTGCAAGTATTACCGAATTTGATTGATCAACCCTTAATGATGTTAGCTGATCTTGCCGAGCAGATATCACTGCCATCACTGGCATTTCCATTAAGCTTAATGCACGCAAAATTAACCCACATGCTCCCTATTCGTATCGAAACGCCACAGACTCAATCAGTAAGGGTGCCGCTAGTTTATGATGGCATGTCGACGTCGCTGCTCAGACGCAAGTTACTGACGCTGGGCACCATAAACAGCGTTAAAGTGAAGGTGGCTCAGACTAACATGGCAAGCGAGATCCAATTTATCTATCAAGTGCTGGCCTTAGCGCCTAATGTTAGCTTACGTTTAGATGCCAATCGTGGCTTTAGCCTTGAACAGGCTATTGATTTTTTAGCCTGTTTACCCAGCCACAAAATTGAATATATTGAAGAGCCTTGCGTTAACCCTAAGGATAATCCGCAAATATACCGCCAATTGGGGGTGAAATATGCGTTAGATGAATCACTCAATTCATCTCAATTTGATCTCAATTTAGCCTTACAGCAACCCGGTTTGGGGGCATTAATCATCAAACCCATGTTACTTGGCTCGCTGGCAAGATTACAACAAATGATCAACCTAGCTCATCAAGACGGCGTGCGTTGTATATTAAGCTCAAGCTTAGAGGCGGATATTGGCATTAATGACCTGCAGTTAGTTAGCCAAGCATTAACCCCAGATGAATCACCCGGTCTAGATACATTAAGCGCCTTTACTCAATCCTTGCTATTAGCAACCTCAGGCTTATCACCCCGCTTGAACCATAAGGCGTTGCAATTACTGACTCACATCGGCCCACCACGTCATGCCGACGCGTCAGGGTTATGTTCATGAGTATGATTATGTCTCCTTTACATCAAGCGGCGTTAAATCACCCTGATGCCACCGCTATTGAAACCACGCCTGCTGGCGTCACCCGTTCTCGTATCAGCTATGCTCACTTAAGTGCTCTAGTTAGCCATGTGGTGCAACAATTACGCGCGCAAGGCATCAAACAGGGCGATATAGTGGCTTGTGTATCACACAACAATATTGAAATGATTTGCCTCTATTGGGCATGCATAGATGCCGGATGGATATTGTTACCTTTGTCGCCTCGGTTTGCCGATATGCAAATTAATCAGCTCATCAAGCGATTTAATCTGCAATGGCTATGGACTGATACCCCCGCCAGAAAAACGGGCATTAAGATAGCCCATTGGCTTGATATTGGGCTACAAGATGTGGATCCAGCCGCGAGTGAACCCGCCAGCTGCGATCCAGCCACAGTGTCAGCGCATCAGGCATCGAATATCATTCTCACTTCAGGTTCGAGTGGTAAGCCCAAAGCTGCAGTACATTGTTTGATGAACCATATAGCCAGTGCCAAAGGTGCAACAAGCTTTATTCCTCTCCAAGCTACAGATGCTTGGCTATTATCGTTACCCCTGTTTCATATTGGTGGTTTGGCCATTATTCATCGCTGTACCTTGGCTGGCGCCCGCATTGTGTTGCGAGATCTCGCATTGACACTGGCCGAACAGCTCACAGGTAGCCACATCACCCATGTGTCATTAGTCCCCACCCAAGCCATACAGATAATCCAACAACATCCCGCGGCGTTTACCAAGGTAAGCGCATTACTCTTGGGTGGTGGAGTTATAGAACCCGCATTTATTGAGGCACTACAGCACCTGCGCATTAACGCTTACACCAGCTATGGTATGACAGAGATGAGCTCGCAAATTACCACGGCTAAAGCTAATTTATTAGGCCATCATGGGCGTACTTTACCTTCAAGACAGCTGAGGTTGAAAGACGGAGTAATTTGGGTAAAAGGTGAGTGTTTATTTTTAGGCTATTTAACCGACCAGGGATTAAGCTTGCCATTGGATGAACAAGGCTGGTTTTGTACCCACGACAAAGGGCAGCTAGATCCAGAGGGACAGCTCAGTATTTTAGGCCGGATGGATAATATGTTTATTTGTGGTGGTGAAAATATTCATCCAGAACAACTTGAAGCCGTGTTATCGACACACCCAAATGTCGCCCAAGTCATTGTATTTGCGATAGCAGATCCTATTTTTGGCCACTTACCTGCCGCCATTATTGATTATTGCATCGCAGATAGTACTAATGAAATTGGACTCGATACCGTTCATCCCCAGACCGTAAACATAGAGACGGTTGATTTAAAGGGTGTTGATGTCGATAACATCAACTTGCAGCTGAGTCAGTTAGTTGGATCAACACTGGCACGTTTTAAGCGCCCTAGACAGTTTTTTCCTTGGCCAAAAGACATCGTCTGCAGTGGTTTAAAAGTGCCGAGAAAAAGTATCATCAACGCCATTCAAACTCAGATAGACGCCGCAAAAACAGTACAATAATGACATTGATCAGCGACGATTAACCATAAGTTGCTTCGGTCTTATTTGATCACACTTGATAGGATTGATTTAGATGAATTCAATAACGCAGATAAAGCTGTGCGGCCAAAACATCAAATTATCAAATTTCAGCCATAAAAAAACCTGCCGTAGCAGGTTTTAATCTATCAAAAATCGAATACGCTGGAGTCTTACTCCATACAAGATTTAAGCTTGTTCATGGCATTCTTTTCTAACTGCCTGATCCGCTCAGCAGATACGGCGTAAGCCGATGCCAGTTCCTGTAAAGTTACTTTAGTATCATCTAACCAACGGGCACGTAATATATGCTGGCTACGTTCGTCTAATGTTTTGATGGCTGATAATAAACGTGTATGAGAATCGGCTTCCCAATCATCATGTTCAATCTTCACAGCCACATCTGAAGAATGATCTTCTAAATATAATGCTGGGGCAAAATCTTGATGGTCGTCGTCACTGTCACTGGCCAAATCAAAACCCGGATCTTGTGCCGCCATGCGTGACTCCATTTCAGTCACATCCGCTTTAGATACCCCTAAATTTTCTGCAACCATTGTCACTTCAGCGTCACTAAACCAACCTAAACGCTTTTTAGACTTACGGATATTAAAGAATAATTTACGCTGCGCTTTGGTGGTCGCCACTTTCACGATACGCCAGTTTTTCAACACGTATTCATGGATCTCAGCTTTAATCCAATGCACCGCAAAAGACACTAGGCGCACACCCACATTGGGATCGAAGCGCTTAACGGCTTTCATCAAGCCAATATTACCTTCTTGAATAAGGTCTGCCTGCGGCAAACCGTATCCTGAGTAACCTTTCGCAACGTGAACAACAAAGCGCAGGTGTGACATAATTAATTGCTTTGCAGCTTGTAGATCGCCATTTTCTTGTAAACGCTTGGCGATACCGTACTCAGTATCCGCGTCCAACATATCAATGCTGGTCACAGACTGGATGTACGCTTCTAGACTGCTCGTGCTATGTGGAACAGCCAGCACCATTGATTGCGTTTGATAAGTCATTCGCTCTCCTACTACATTTACATTCAAAAAATATTTCAGCTAATTTACTATGATAATTAGTACGATAATCAGTACCAGTATGATAATTCCGTACTAGGTACGATTAATAAGGTTTCTTGGTTCACAACACAAAAAAGCTTGTTTTATTTACTTGTTTTATTAACTTGTTTTTTTAGCTGATGAACTATCTACAGTATGACATCATATGTCAAATAAAGTTCTGTTCGAGAAGTATTTTTACCGCTAGTCAACCACAAAGCAAGTGAACAAACGTTCATTTTCGGATGACACTACCACACGTTTGCTGCCAATTGTAGATGATTAATGACTATTAGCAACGATTAGAACCGATTAGAAACGATTATAGACTCCGATACGATTACGATGGTTCAATGCTGCGTAAGTGCTGACGTACAGATAAATATGAGCCCAACCAGCCTAGAAATGATGCCAGCAATACCAGTTTAATCAGCTCAGTAAATGATAATGACTGAATAGTTAATTCACTGTCGTATAAACCCAATAATTCCACTAAAGCACCATCGAGATACCAGACTAACAAATTGATGATTAACCACGCTAAAATACCACCAATCACACCATACCAAATTCCAGTGTACAGAAAAGGACGCTGAATAAAGGCCTCGGTCGCACCGACCAGCTTCATCACCTCAATTTCTGCTCGACGGTTCATAATCGCCAAGCGGATCGTATTACCTATCACCAGTACCACCGCCAGAACCAACAAGGCAGCAATCGCAAGCACGGTTTTTTCGAGCAATTTAAGCAATGCTTGCAAACGTTCTAACCATTCAATATCTAATCGCCCAAAGCTCACCTCGGGTTCGTGTTCCAATTTCGTCAGTAACTCACGCGCCCCTGTCGGGCTCGAGTATTTTACCGAAGGGGTTACGGTTACCACCGCAGGTAACGGGTTCTCATCTAAGTATGACAGTGCCTCACCAAACCCTGATAAACGTTGAAACTCCTCTAATGCTTGGTCGCGACTGATGTAAGTCACAGACTCAACTTCACGAAAGGTTTTTACACGTGACAATAAACTTTGAATAGATTGTTCGCTGCGGTCTTTATTGATAAATAACGAAATCTCAGCGGCACTGTTCCAAGATTGAGTAATGTTTTCGGCATTGTTAACCAGCACCTGCAATGCGGCCGGTAAACTTAAGCTCACGCCCAATACGGCCATGGTCATAATGGATGAAATGGGGTTGCGCCAAAGTTCACCCATGCTTGACATGCCTTGCTGAACATGTCGAATAAAAAACATCACTATTCGGCCACTTAAGGGCAGTTTACTTTGAGTAATATTAGGCTTTTTACTCATCGCATCGTCTCCCCATTAAGTGCAGAGCTCTCCCCACCAAGCATACGCCCGTCACGTAAGGTGAACGTACGATACTTCATGCGTGCAATAAGGCCTAAATCGTGGGTAGCAATGAGCACGCTGGTACCCGTGTCATTGAAGGCCTCGAATAAGCGTAAGATGTCCATCGACAACTTAGGATCTAAGTTACCTGTCGGTTCATCGGCCAACAATAAGGGCGGTTTGTTGACAATGGCGCGGGCAATACCCACTCGTTGCTGTTCACCACCGGACAGCATTATCGGCAAATGACGTTCTTTACCATATAAGCCCACCATATCGAGTGCACCAGCCACCCTTTTACGGATTTCACCATGGGTGAATCCTTCGATCACTAATGGTAAGGCGATATTGTCAAATACGGTTTTATCCATCAGCAAATGATGGTTTTGGAAGGTCATCCCAATATTACGCCGTAAGTAGGGCACATGTTTGGGTCCCACATTGGCAATGTTATGGCCATTAATGGACACCTTACCTGCCGTGGCGCGTTCAATTACAGTAATGAGTTTGAGCAAGGTACTTTTACCGGCGCCAGAATGGCCGGTTAAAAAGGCCATTTCACCTTGTTTAAGATGAAAATTGACATCCATAAGGGCCTTTTGGCCTCCAGTATAAATTTTACTGACCTGCTCAAATTGGATCATAAATTATTGGTCCGTTTTATCTTGGCTAAATAATGCTTCAATAAAGTCACTGGCATTAAAGGTACGCAAATCATCGATTTGCTCACCGACGCCGATATGACGGATCGGAATAGAAAACTTATCTGCAATGGCAAAGATCACCCCACCTTTTGCAGTACCATCCAACTTACTGATGGTGATCCCGCTCACGCCAACAGCCTCTTGGAATAACTGGGCTTGACTAATGGCATTCTGACCCGTGCTGGCATCTAACGTTAGCATGACTTCATGGGGCGAATCTGGGTCGAGTTTTTTCATCACCCGAACGACCTTTTTTAACTCTTCCATTAAGTGACTTTTATTTTGTAAACGCCCTGCGGTATCGGCGATTAATATGTCGACTTTACGTGCTTTAGCCGCTTGTAAGGCATCGAATATGACCGACGCACTGTCAGCGCCAGTATGCTGTGCCACTACCGGAATATTATTGCGTTGTCCCCACACTTGTAACTGTTCAACTGCCGCCGCGCGGAAGGTATCGCCAGCGGCTAACATGACAGATTTACCTTGGCTTTGGTATTGTTTAGCCAGTTTACCAATCGTGGTCGTTTTGCCAACGCCATTAACACCAATCATGAGAATGACAAACGGGCCATTGGCATTTTCAGGGACTAACGGTATGGCAACGGGATCGAGCATTTGTTGCATTTCGTCACGCATTAAATCGTAAAGCGCTTCAGCATCTTTAAGCTGCTTACGCGACGCATGCTCGGTCAGGCGGTTAATTAATTTAGTGGTGGTTTCAACGCCCACATCAGCAATTAATAATTGTTCTTCAAGTTCTTCAAATAACGCATCATTAATTTTTTTACCGCGGAATAAACCAATAAAACCGCTACCAATATTGTCACTAGTACGGGTTAAGCCGCGTTTTAACCGAGCAAACATGCCTTCTTTTATGGGTTTAGCTTGAGGCTCATCTTGAAGATCAACATCGATTGACGTTTGTTCTGTTGCTAGTTGTTCTGCTAATAGTTGTTCTGCTGCTAGCTGTGCCGTAGCGACTTGCTCTGCGGCTAATAGCTCAGCCGCGAGGTGCTCAGCGGCTATGCGCGCCAGTTCTGCAGTTTGAGCTTGTTGTTCGGCGGCGAGTTGTTCTGCTGCTCGCTGCGCCGTAGCGAGTTGCTCTGCTGCTAATAGCTCAGCCGCAAGGCGCTCAGCAGCTATACGCGCCAGTTCCGCTGCTTGAGCTTGTTGTTTGGCGGCTAATTGTTCAATCGCGAGGCGCTCAGTTTCTATGCGCGCCAATTCTGCAGTTTGCGCCTGTTGTTCGGTAAATGCTGCCCCCGCGGCCTCTTTTGCGGCATGCTCCTGTGCAGCGCTGGCTTGGGTGGCTAAACGTTCAGCATCAATATCAGAATGAGTCTCAGTTTGCTGCTGCTCTGCAACCTCAGGGACGGGCTTATCTTTACGAAACCAAGAGAAAAAACCTTTCTTTGCCATGTTTACTACCAGTATTTATATGCATAAAAATTCAGTTGAAGCCGTTTGTTGCATCTCTCAGCAGTAAAATGATGAATACTCACATTTAATCACCAATTTGATATAAAATAACGACGGTTCAGATTATGACACAGTCTACCACTTTCTTTTTTCTTTGTTCAGGCAAAATCACGAGGCTGAGATGGCGACAAAAAATACCAGCAGCGGTCAGGTGCGAATTATTTCTGGTCAGTGGCGATCTCGTAAACTACCGATCCATGATCTTGAAGGCTTACGTCCAACCACAGATCGCGTGCGCGAAACCTTATTTAATTGGCTTGCCACTGATATTCGTGGTGCAAGAGTGCTCGATTGTTTTGCCGGCAGTGGCGCATTATGCCTTGAAGCATTATCGCGTTATGCCAGCTTTGCCAAAATGATTGAACTGCAAAAAAATGCGGCCAACCAACTTAAACAAAATCTCGCGACACTGCAGTGTCATAGTGCTGAAGTCATCAATGCTGACAGTTTACACGTCCTTGCACAAGGCACGGCTGAAGGATTTGATGTGGTGTTTATCGATCCCCCTTTTCGCACAGCATTAGCCAGTAAAACCGTCGAGCTATTGACGGCACACCATTGGTTAAATAATCATGCGCAAATTTATGTTGAAACAGAATCAGAGTTAACCTCGTTTACTGTCCCTGCCACTTGGATACCCTTAAAAGAAAAGTTTGCCGGCCAAGTATGTTATCGCTTATATCAATATCAACAAGCTGAATCGCTTAATACCGAGTCAACTGAAAGTGTTCATGATTAACCACAGTTCCATGATAAAAAAAAGCCGCTTGATCACCGACATCGTTTTAATCGGAAAAACCGCCACGTTATCGATGTGGATGTTATGTGCTTATAGTTGTGCCATCCCTTTTGACGCAGGCGCAGCAGCACTACTGCTAGCCGTGGCTAGCATCACAGCACTAATGCACACCTTATTACTTTTGCTCGTGTTAGCGCGTAACCCCTTAAGGTTTCGCCGCCAATATAGGGCCATCCTATGCTGGGGTGTTTTCGGATTACTCTTCCCTACAGAGCCGGGCACAACACTCAATCGCTAACAAGCAATCGCTAACAAGCAATCTCTAACAATCATTCTCTAACAAGCAATCTCTAACAAGCAATCTCTAACAATCATTCTCTAACAAGCAATCTCTAACAATCATTCTCTAACAGTCAATTCCTAACAGGCAAAAAAAACCCCACGTCAATGAGTGGGGTTTGTTTGCCTAACAATTAAGTCTAACCTTTAGGATAAAAGTGCGCGACCCCTTTGTGACAATCGACACAGGTCTTTCTATTGTCAGGTCCTTTTTTAAAATTGTTCTTGTGCATCATTTTTGCCATTCTCTTCATCGTATCTGGTTGGTTTTCATAAATACGAGTGTGGCAATGTCGACAGTTAGCCGAATCATTACTGCGAAAATGTGCTAACGCCTTGTCAGCTTGTTCTTGACGGTTATCATCTAACCATTTTTGATCCATAAAGCCATCGATGGTCAAGAAACCATAAATATCTTTACTCACAATGATTTTCTTCAACAAATAATCAAACGGTCCATGGGGTAAGTGACAATCTTGACATTGCACGGTAATACCCGCACTACCGCCACCATGAGCCGACGCTAAGACCTCAGCTTTTAATGAATGATCACGGTGACAAGTCATACAAAAAGCATCACTACTTGTCGCATGCAAAGTCTGTTGGGTTGCAAAATAGCCTACGATTCCCACAATTACACCCACTACAATAAGTGCAATAATTGAGTACTTCGCGCTTGGTTTAAATAGTGCACGCCAGTTCATTGTTCGATCTCCGTAATAGCAAAAATGAAATTTCTAATATCTATTTGTCCAGTTTAGGTTTTTTTGAAATTAGAAAATAGATTTTAGTCGCTATTTTAAAGATTGCTCATCTAAAATATGTTTAAAGTGAGAGCTAGATCGCTACTTTGTTTATACTGCACAAAAAAAATGGCTCAATGACAGTATCCAATAAGCTGATAGCTCAGTGTGGATCGAATCCAACGACAAACATGACTTTATCAATCATCAAGTTTTCGCTCTAAGCTTAGGTGACTAATAAGGCCTAATATAAAACACGACTAAAGCCGCTGTTTTAGGTCAATGCACCATCGATTAGTGTGGGGTTATGATGTAACGCCATTGCAGACCGATCCATTTTAGCCATTCACTTCATGCTGATCATGCAAGTGCGGCTATCATCATCCGTTGATAACACTTCTTAGCTTCACGCTATCAAGGCACAAGGCGTTCTGCCACTTATCACAAGGGTCACATTTGTGGTTCCCTAGACGTTCGCGTGAAAAAATCGATTGATCAGTGAATTGATGATTGGACCGCATTGAATGAGGCATAAATGCCGCGTTATCATGGCAATGGTAAGTGCTGGTTACCTTAGGTGTTAAAACATGGCGCATGTGAGTCGGTAACGGTTTCGCTCTCGACATGGATGCCTGACTGTTTTTATGACAAGCAAGTGTGTATTCATCGCCAGACTTGAGGACGTCAATCCTAGTAAGATTAGGGCAAACACGACAAGCAATGCGGTGGTCAATTTGATGAATTTAACTAAGTGTATAATGGCGCTAAGCCCATTATTGACCTCAAAGATGACCTCAAAGATGACCTCGAATATGACTAAGATAAATGACTAAGATAAATGACTAAAAACTATGTATCATCTAACAGATATGCCATTTTGATCCTCATTTATAGCTATTTTCATCCACATATATAAGGTTGCAAATCAACCAATAATGATAAGGCTCATGTTAATGCATAAAACCGCAACAACACTCCATAAGTGGCTGATGCTATTACTCGGACTGCAATTTGTTATTTGGTCGGTTACCGGAGCGTATATGGTGTTGATGCATATTGACTATATTCATGGGGATTCGCTAATAACCAATCCTCAGACAAAGATCAATCCCGATAAGCTGCAGTATTCATTGGCACAACTGTTACACACTTACCCTAGAGCGGAGCAAATCAGTGTCGGTAAGCTGATGAAGCAAGACGTATACCGTTTTTCTATTCCCACCGAAACAGCGACGCAGCAGATAATGTTAAACGTACAAACGGGTGAACGTTTAGCGCCGCTAAATCAACCGGCAGCCATTGCATTAGCCCAATATTATTATGCAGGTTCAGCACCTATTCGCGACGTGAGTCTACTGACCGATAATCCACCTTTTGAACTCAGTGCTCGTTACTTACCTGCTTGGCGGATTAATTTTGAGCATTTTTCCGCGCCATCAATTTATATCTCGGCTGACAGCGGATTATTAGTTGGGAAGCGCCATGCATTTTGGCGTTTATTCGACTGGATGTTTCGCTTTCATGTGATGGATTATGGCGATGCTGAAGAAATCGATAATCAATTATTATTCTGGATAGCGCTGTTGTCAGCTTTAGCTACCCTTAGCGGGTTAATATTGACGTATTTCAGGGTATTACGTCGTACTAAAAACAAACGCAAGCCTATGTTGAGTAAACGTAAACACAGTGGGGTTGCCTAATGTTTTGGATCAGAAAACTGCATAAATGGGCCTCAGTCATTGTAGGGATTCAGTTACTCCTATGGTTAATCAGCGGGCTGTATTTTAATCTTATGGATCAGCATAAAGCTCAAGGTCTTACTTACCGAAACGATGCTCCTGCCGAAGTAGCAATAGAAACTCATCGTTTAGTTGAACCCAAAACGATTTTAGCCTCCTTTAAACCTAGCGTATCGCTTAACATCATTACTTTATTAGATAAACCTTACTACTTATTAACCCATGAAAAAGGCTTATACAATAATCTTAACAATGACTACAGCTTGATTGATGCTTATGACGGTAACCAAGTAGTAATTGATACCACGATGGCACAAAGGTTGGCCAAAGCATCTTACTCTGGAGAGGCTGAAATAAGTTCAACGCTTTTACTCACTCCGCCGTTAGACGACTTTCCAAAACAGCATAATGACACTTGGCAAATAAACTTCGCCGATAACATTGACACCAGCGTTTATATTGAAGCGCAGTCGGGTCGACTCGTCGGTCACAGTGATGAACACACTCGCTTAGCCGATGTATTTTTTATGCTGCACTTTATGGACTACACCAATCAAGGCAGTTTTAACAACATCCCTATCATGATGTTTGCGTTTATTACCCTGTGGTTAACCTTTAGCGGATTAATTTGGGTGATTGATATGCTCAAGCGCAACCGATATCGGCCTAAACTGAAACAAAAACTAACACGTTTTAGTAAGTATAAGTCTAGCCTAAATTAATCAAATGCAAGGTGTATCACACGCAACTTTTCATAAACGCGCTACCATCACCTTTAAATAAGATTTAATTAAATAGAATGTGTAAGGCGTCTTGTTGCTTGAAAGATTTTCACTGATGTAAAGGTCTATTACGCCACTCCCTGAGAAACGACTTGGTTAAGGTTAAATGAGAGCAACGCTGTCAAACTATTGGGTCATCGCAATGACTTTGTTCGCCCTTGTCGGACAGGGGGTGTTAACCAATGACAGTTTTATGGTGCCGATGGCCCATGCAAAAATGGTTCAGCAGACTGCGCCCTTAAATATGCTTGCTAACCATGACCTTGATGGTGACAAGCTTGCTCACGATACCATGTCAGCTCAAACCCAAGGGTTAACAAGCTCCACAACCGCTACGCCGCACCAGGCAATGAAAAATTGCCATGATAATATGCCCATCGCCAATGATGTCGATCAACCCATCACTGCATCGTTAGCGCAAACCAGCTGTTGTAGTGGTTCCGGCTCTTGCAGTCTTGATTGCAATCACTGTTTGACTATTTCGTTTACCGCGAACCTTATTGACATTCAATTGGCGCTGACCAAGGTCCCAGTGAATGCCACACAGATCACTATGCTAGTTAACCATGTGTCCATTGTTTCCCCTCCTGCTTTTCGCCCTCCTATCGCTTAATTCAATTGATCACTCTTGTGCGTTAAGCACATTCTATATAATTGTTTTTTAGTCTTTATCATCATGATAGTAATCATGAATATCGAGGTTGTTATGAAAAAGTTTTCATTTTCTAGTGTTCTGTTAGGCGCGTTAATTGCCGTTATGCTTCCCGTCGCTCTGACATCACCTGTGGTTTATGGCGCAGAGCACGATCATGCCCAACATCAGTCTGCGGTCAGTAAAACCTATATTTGCCCGATGCACCCTGAAGTGACCAGCGATAAAGAGGGACGTTGTCCCACCTGTAATATGTTTTTAGTCGTCAAAGATGAGCAAGACGAATTCACCGCTGACCACAGCCAACATCAGTCCGCGGCCAATAAAACCTATATTTGTCCGATGCACCCTGAAGTGACCAGCGATAAAGAGGGACGTTGTCCCACCTGTAATATGTTTTTGGTCGTCAAAGATAAGCAAGACGAATTAACCGCTGACCACAGCCAACATCATTCTGCGGCCAATCAAACCTATATTTGCCCGATGCACCCAGAAGAGACCAGCGATAAAGAGGGACGTTGTCCCATCTGTAATATGTTTTTAGTCGTCAAAGATAAGCAAGACGAATTCACCACTGACCACAGCCAACATCAGTCCGCGGCCAATAAAACCTATACTTGCCCGATGCACCCTGAAGAAACCAGCGATAAAGAGGGACGTTGTCCCATCTGTAATATGTTTTTGGTCGTCGAAGATGAGCAAGAAGAGTCCGGCGCTGACGACACTCAACATTCAATGGCCAATATGTAAAGTGCTATTGCAATAGAACAAAGCCTAGCAGGCAAGTTCAATTGATCATTCTGTGCATCAAGCACATTCAATATTATTGTTTTTAGCGTTTATCATCATGACTATCATGGTGAATATCGAGGTTGTTATGAAGAAATTTTCATTTTCTAGTGTGCTATTAGGCGCGATTGTTTGGGTAATGATCCCAGCAATACTCACATCACCTGTCGCTTATGGCGCAGAGCACGATCATGCCCAGCATCAGTCGCAAGCCAGCAAAACCTATACTTGCCCAATGCACCCTGAAGTGATCAGTGATAAAGAGGGAACGTGTCCCATCTGTAATATGTTCCTCGTCGTCAAAGAGCCGCAACAAGAGTCCAGCGTTGACGAGACTCAACATCCAATGGCTAACATGCACAGTGTCAGTCAGACAAACAAAAGCCAAGCAGACAAGGTGTTTGAGCAACCTAAGTCCGCGTTACTGCCTACAGCAAATAACAAGGACAGCGCCAAAGTAAAGTATGTCTGCCCCATGCATTCGCATGTAGTGTCCGATGCGCCCAGCACCTGCCCTATTTGCGGCATGAACCTTGAGAAAGTGAAGGTGACCGATGCCACCCAGAAAATCGGGACTGGTGAGCCTGACGGGATGCCATCATCAATGGCTAACATGAACAGTGTCAGTCAGGCAAACAAAAGCCAAGCAGACAAGGTGTTTGAGCAACCTAAATCCGCATTACTGCCTACAGCAAATAACAAGGACAGCGCTAAGGTAAAGTATGTCTGCCCCATGCATTCGCATGTGGTGTCCGATGCGCCTGGCTCCTGCCCTATTTGCGGCATGAACCTTGAGAAAGTGACGGTGGCCGATGCCAGCCAAGAAATTGTGGTTGGCGTGTCTGGCGGTATGCAACAAGCACTGGGTATGCGAAGTCAGGTGGTTGAAAGAACGAGTTTATCTCGCCAAGTGGAGACCATAGGTACGGTGCAATATAATGAAAAGGCGATTGGCCATGTGCATACGCGCGCGACCGGATGGATAGAAACACTCACGGTGAATGACGTGGGACAAGAGATAAAAAAAGGCCAACTCTTATATGAGCTATACTCGCCCGAGCTAGTCAATGCCCAAGACGATTATTCCCAAGCACGAGACTACCTTAAACAAGATAAAAACCGGGGCAGCAGTTTACTGGCTAAAGCACGCAAACGCTTAGCACTACTGGGTCTGGATAACAGGGTCATTAATCGCTTAGAAAAAACCGGTGAAACCATTTTTAAAGTGCCTTTTTACGCCCAACAAGATGGCTTTATCAGTAAGTTAACGATCCGTCCTGGTATGTATATTCAACCTGGAGATACCTTATTTGAAATTGTTAATTTAGACAGTGTTTGGGTCATTGCTGATGTATTTGAAAACGAACAAAGTTGGCTACAACAAGGCCGAAACGTCACTGTCAGTGCGCCGGCCCAAGGACTGTTTGATATTGACTCGACAATTGACTATATCTACCCCGAATTAGACCCCGTCACCCGAGCTATGCGGGTGCGGATCAAACTCGCTAATCTTAATGCCAAGCTCAGACCTGGCAGCTTAGTGGGTGTCACCTTATTTGGTCATCCTAAAGATAACGTGCTCACAGTACCAACAGAGGCACTCATTCTCACCGGCCGCGAAAACCGTGTTGTGGTGCAAAGGAGTGATACTAGCTTTGCTTCTGTACCGGTAAAAATTGGCATGCTAGCAGGCGGTAAAGCCGAAATAGTGTTTGGGCTAAATGAGCTTGATAAAGTGGTTGTTTCTGGACAGTTTTTACTGGACTCAGAAGCCAGTATTCAAGGCAGTTTACAGCGCTTAAGTAATGCTTCAACCACCCAAGACTCAACCACCACAAATGCTCACCAGCACTAAGGAGCATGACAATGTTAGCAAAAATTATCAGTGCTGCAATAAAACAACGTGTAATGGTGTTGATCCTCACCGCCGTTGTCGCATTAGTGGGTTATCAAGCTATGCGCATGACGCCTCTGGATGCGCTACCTGACTTATCAGATGTACAAGTCATTGTAAAAACCTCATACCCTGGCCAAGCACCACAATTAGTTGAAGATCAAATTACTTACCCATTGTCATCGGCCATGCTTGCCGTGCCGGGTGCCAAAACAGTACGCGGGTTCTCAATGTTTGGCGATTCATTCGTCTATGTCATTTTTGAAGATGGCACCGACATTTATTGGGCGCGTTCACGAGTATTAGAATATTTATCGCAAACCCAAGCGCAACTACCTGCGGGCGTCACCCCAAGCATTGGACCAGATGCTTCTGGCGTCGGGTGGATTTTCCAATACGCCTTAGTCGATCGTAAAGGACAACATGATTTAGCCCAATTACGTTCGTTACAAGATTGGTTTTTAAAGCTTGAATTACAGAGTGTTGCAGGGGTCTCCGAAGTTGCGACCGTTGGCGGCATGGAACAAACTTATCAAGTGGTCGTCGACCCTTATAAGCTGGCCCTGTATCAAATTGATTTAATGACCATTAAAAATGCCTTAGACAACTCAAATAGCTCAACGGGCGGCTCTGTCATTGAAATGGCCGAAGCAGAATATATGATCACCTCAAGTGGTTATCGCCAAACCCTGGCCGACTTTGCAGAAATACCCTTAGGCATTTTATCTGAAACTGGCACGCCAGTATTAATGAAAGACGTCGCCCAATTAAGAACCGGTCCCGCGGCGCGGCGCGGTATTGCCGAACTCGATGGTAAAGGCGAAGTCGTCGGCGGCATTGTGGTGATGCGCTATGGTGAAAATGCGCTTGAAACCATTAATAATGTTAAACAAAAATTGCAAGAAATCAGTAGTGGACTCCCTGATGGCGTCGAATTAGTGACCACTTATGACCGCTCAGATTTAATCTTGCGCTCAGTCGATAATCTGACCCACAAAGTGCTTGAAGAAATGCTAGTCGTCGGACTGATTTGCCTGCTGTTTTTACTGCATGCCCGCTCAACATTAGTCGCCATTATCACCTTACCCATTTCGATTTTAGTCAGTTTTATCGCCATGAATATCATTGGTGTCAATGCCAATATTATGAGCTTAGGTGGCATTGCCATTGCCATTGGGGCTGTGGTTGATGCGTCGATTGTTATGGTCGAAAATACCCATAAACATTTAGAACATTACCGCCATAAACATGGCAAGGCTCCCGAGGGGGAAGATCATTGGCAACTCGTTAAAGAAGCCTCAATAGAAGTTGGCCCGGCATTATTTTTCAGTTTGTTAATTATCACCTTAAGTTTTACGCCGGTATTTGCCCTCGAAGCACAAGAAGGGCGTTTATTTCATCCATTGGCCTTTACCAAAACCTTCGCGATGGCCGCATCGGCCATCTTAGCTATCACCTTAATTCCGGTGTTAATGGGTTATTTTGTTCGCGGGAAAATCCCCGATGAGCGTAAAAACCCGCTCAGTCGAGTGTTAATTGCGATATACCAACCCTTGTTAAAGTGGGTGCTGCATTTTCCTAAAATCACCATAGGATTGGCCATCATAGTACTCTTCAGTGCTTACTACCCATTAAGCCAAATGGGATCGGAGTTTATGCCCACCTTAGAAGAAGGTGACCTGCTCTATATGCCAACCACATTACCGAATATCAGTGCAGGTAAGGCGGCAGAATTATTGCAACAAACAGACAGGTTGATAAAAACCGTTCCCGAAGTAAAACGGGTATTTGGCAAAGTGGGCCGAGCCATGACGGCAACCGATCCGGCGCCATTAACCATGCTAGAAACCACCATTATGCTCAAACCCACGGCCCAATGGCGTGCAGGCGTAACCCTAGAAAGCATTATTGAGGAACTGCAACGAACCGTGCGTATTCCAGGAATAACCAATGCTTGGGTGCAACCGATCAAAACCCGTATCGATATGCTGTCCACTGGTGTAAGAACCCCGGTTGGGATTAAAATATCGGGCGCAAATGTTGAAGAACTGCAGCGCATTGGCACTGAAATAGAAGCGGTGGTCAGCCAATTACCCGGAACGGAATCGGCATTTTCACAGCGCAGTAGCGGTGGACGTTATATAGATATTACCCCAGACCTTAAAAATGCCGCACGTTATGGCATGACCTTAAAAGACATCCAAGATGTGGTCAAAATGGCGATTGGTGGCATAACGATTGGTGAGTCAATTCAAGGCCAAGAGCGCTATCCGATCAATATTCGTTATCCGCGTGAGCTACGTGACAATATTGAGAAGCTCAGAAATTTACCGGTACTGACTAAAACCGGTAAGTACTTACCCTTAAGTTATTTAGCCGAACTGAAAATCAGTGATGGCGCGCCCATGCTAGCCAGTGAAAATGGTCGCCTTATCTCATGGGTGTTTGTCGATCTAAAAGACATTTCAATCGGTGAATATATCGTTACAGCTAAAAAGGCACTCAAGCAACAAATTACCCTACCTGCGCGCTACAATTATAGTTTTGCCGGACAGTATGAGTATATGCAACGCGTTGATGCCAAAATGAAAATGGTGATCCCCTTAATGATCGCGGTGATTTTTATGTTGCTGATGATGACATTCAGCTCAGTAATACAAGCCTCTGTGATCATGTTAAGTTTACCTTTTTCATTGGTGGGCAGCGCATGGCTGCTTTATGGGCTGGAGTTTAATTTTTCAGTAGCGGTATCGGTCGGCATGATTGCCTTAGCTGGAGTTGCCGCTGAATTTGGCGTGGTGATGCAGGTGTACCTTAATAATAGTATTAAGGCCTATAAGCAAGCCGACAACTACCACAGTAAAGCGGATTTAACCGCGGCATTAATTGAAGGTGCAGTGATGCGAATTCGCCCTAAAGCCATGACTGTCGCCACCATATTTTTTGGCTTACTGCCTATCATGTGGGGCAGCGGTACGGGTAATGAAGTGATGCAAAAAATTGCCGCGCCTATGGTTGGCGGCATGGTCACTGCGCCGCTATTGTCGCTATTTGTTATCCCGGCAATTTACTTACTCATATACGGCCGCAAGTTACCTACACAATAACAGTAAACTTAACGCTAAAAATATTCACCCTAGAAACAACAATCCCCAAACCATTCGATGATTTGGGGATTTTTTATATCTCAATCCGTTTGAGACGAGTTACGCTTAAGCGACTCTTTGAGTTGGTCAGCTTCATCTTGTTTCTTTTTACGACAAGCAGCAATATCGTCTGGGTGACCATACTTACATGGATCGCTAGCTAAAATCGCTCTAGGTAAATTAAGCACCACATTTTCAACATCATGGCCATTGTCATTGTGGGTCGAAGGATTTTCCACCATTATTGATTCCGTTCCACTACAAGCTGTTAACATCGCGACACAAACTAACAGCGTTAATGGGATAATCCATTTTTTCATTGTAGTAACAGTCCTTGTTTTTGACGCGCAAGCATTATCATACGAATAATCCCCCATAGCATAATAACTGCACCGATAAGCAACATAATATTAATGCTCAAAGGATTGGCCAGCATAGGCAAGAAATCTGGCTCAAATCCGACAAAAGTACCGTAGAGTCCAAGACCAAATAATACTGTGCCAGGAAAATCGATCAGCGCCACCAACACCATACTGCGATGAATACTGGCTAAGGTGATTTGGGTGTTTTTCTGTGTCATTCACTCGTCCTTGTTTAAATACACTAACGCTTACTAACAACTAACAACTAACAGTAACAGTAACAGTAACAGTAACAGTAACAGTAACACTAGCAACATTTTACCAACAATTAACTCAGACATCACGTAATAATCAAGATTCACTTAATACTCTAGATTTAATCGATACTCTAGATTTAATCGATACTCTAGATTCAATCGACAATACAACGAATATAAATTGTCAAAAAACTTATGGTGTAAAAACATACGTTACCGGTCTATTTATGTTGCAGTAAATAACGCGATAATTGAAAATACTCCACCTTGTGGGTCATTGAGTACTGAAAAACGGCCAACGTTAGGAATATCGGTTGCTGGTACACACACGCTAGCACCCAAGATTTGTGCTTTCGTCACTGAAACATCGCAATCATCAACGGCAAAATAATTCATCCAATGCGCAGGAGCATCGCCCCATTCTTCGGTCATTTCTAACATGCCACCAATAGCTTGCTCGCCGACATACCATTGTGTGTATTCAAACTCAGCCATGTCAGCTAGCTTGGTTTGGTAGCCTAATACATGGCTATAAAACTTTTTCGCCCCAGCGGTATCACGACAAGCAAGCTCAACCCAACATAGAGTATTAGGTTCTTGCGATCGCTTGATACCAATATGATCTTGGCTTTGCCACAATGCAAAACGACAACCTTGTGGATCTGTGCATAGCACCATTCGACCCGCATCACCAACAGAGTGAGGCCCTGCAATAATCTCGCCCCCAGCTTGGATCACAGCCTTAGCGCTAACATCGACATCATCAACCGCAAAATAAGTTGTCCAATGAGTCGGTAATGCCGCCATTTCCGTCGGCATTGGGTACATTGCCGCAATATCATCACCTTCAATTTGCAGCATAGTGTAATGCCCTTCTGGCATGGGCATATCATCGGCTTTCCAGCCAAATAACGCCTGATAAAATGCTTTACCTGCCGCCCAATCATGCGTCGCTAATTCAATCCAGCAAGGCTGTCCTTGTTGATACTCTTGTACCTGCATAACCCTAACCCTCAATAAAAATAGTTGCCTTGATAAGGCCAGCATGAAACTTGTCTCATAAGTTAAGTCGATATCTGCAGAAAAGCAAAAAGCCTTCAAACGAAGGCTTTTTGCTGAATGACTATTTCATTGACGTGGGAGGAGACCATTACATCAGGTTATTTAAATACCGGCAAAATATCGGCCATTGCCAGTAAATGGCATGTGGCTGTGATCACCCCAAACAACACCACGATCACAATCAGCGGAGTCCCCCCAGGCACTTTAAATCCGTTTGAATCCGGATATTGTTGTCTCACATGATAAGCCAACAACGCTGGCACAATAACAGCCCAAACAGTGGCCGCAAGCGCAGCAAACCCAATCGCTAAAATAAACCCATTCGGAAATAGCAAACCGAGTATCGTCGGCGGTATAAAGGTTACCGCTGCCGTTTTAATTCGTCCGATACGCGAGTCATCAAAACTAAATAAATCGGCAAGGTAGTCAAACAAGCCTAACGTTACCCCTAAAAAGGATGATGCAACGGCAAGATTGGCAAATAAAGTCAACATGCTATCAAGCCATTGACTGGTCATTACACTCGACAACGCGCCGACTAATACCCCTATATTGCCGCCTTGAGCAATAATATCGGCAAATTGACTTCGTTGAATATTGCCCATTGTCGCCACTAACCAACACACATAAATCACCAATGCGATACTGGTTCCAGCAATAATCGCTTTAACGATTGTGTTGGCATCTTTACCGTAATACTTGACTAAACTGGGCACGTTGCCATGATAACCAAAACTGGCTAATCCAAAAGGGATCGCTGCGAACAAATAAGGCAGGTAACGCGACTCATCGTCGGGTGACACTAGCTTGACTGTGTCGATGTCAATTAATAAGTTACCGATAGCCAAAAAGAAGGTGATCACCATACCACCGAGCATGATAGTGGTGATACGATCGACCGCTTTAGTGCTAATTAACACCACCAGCGCCAAGACCACAGCAAACACTAAGCCGGCCACACTCTGAGGCAGGCTCACACCCAGTGCAGAGAGGCTGTGATTAACAATCGATCCACCGCCACTGATATAAGCATAGGTTAAAATATACAAGACAAAGGCGATGGATACGCCGTTAATCACCCGCCAAAACTGCCCAAGAGTCACCCGAGTTAAGGTGTCAAAACTATCGCCAGGTTCAAAATGCAAATTGGCTTCTAATAACAATAAACCCGACATTAGCATGCAAAACCACACCCCGAGCAACATGGCTATAGCATAACCAAACCACATTCCAGCACCGACAACGGGCAATGAAAACATGCCCGCTCCGACTGTGGTTCCGGCAATAATCATTGCCCCACCTAATACAGATTTACCGCTGGCGCGCTGCGGTGTTGCATTCATATGATTGGCCATTATTGTCCGTGCTCTGCAGCAACACTATGCACTATGGTTTGTTTAACGGATGATCTAAGCAACTTATTAGCATGATCACGAATACGAAAAACTTCTGAACGCTGCTCAAGACTACACAAATACCCTAACTCTTTTAGTTTGACACTTAAGGTGTTATACAATTTTTTATCATAAAATTCTGGGGCAGTAATCCCATGTAACGCACCCAATCTCTTCGCTAATAAATGGCTATCGGTTTCAAGCTCTGAACGTTCAATATCCGGCTTGATCGCTAATAAATTAAAGATAATGGCATAACGCTGTAATGTTTCACTGATGGTTTCTGCTAACAATAATAACTGAGTAATATGCCGTGGGTTAACCACAAAATTGTCGCTGCCAGTGAGTAACTTTTCGGCCACCATAAAATCTAAAACCTGATCTATATATAGCGGAACATCTTCAATACCCATAAAGAGTTCGGCTTTAAGTAGTGGGTAAAAGTCCATCACAATCCCATGAATTTTTTTACGTTCACACTCTTTATGCTGCACTAAACAGCTGGCAATTAATGATGGCACAGCCATTAAGTGAATAATGTTATTACGGTAATAGCTCATAGTAATGACTATTTTCTCATCGATAGAAATGAGTTCACCTAATGAGTCTTTTACGCTGACAAACTTGTTAAGTGATAAACAATTGTCAACGATCGAACCACCCGTACCGTCTGCCACAGAAGTAAAGTTACTATAGGGTACCGTTTTAAGAAGAGACAGATATAAATCAAGTTGGCGTTCTAATTGATTTCGCTCTAGGGTATTTTGCTCCGACGCTAACAAGACTAGACTGGTTAATGTCACCGAACTTGCCGCAGCCGCACTATTAATATTGGTCATAACTCGATTGGCGAGTAAATTAACCGAGGGGGTAAACCAACTGGGTTTTTGATCCGGAGATTTTATCAGTTCATCTCGCCATTCAGGCGCTTGTTGATTTAAAAAGTGTTGTAAGTTAATTGGCTCGCCAAAATTGACATAACCTTGGCCAAAATTGCCTAACTTACGAATAGCACCAAAAACTTGCCAAACAGATTCTTTTTTCTTTTTCTTACCGCTTAATTCTTTATGATAAGTGGCCACTTCCATTACATGATCATAACCTAAATACACGGGTATCAAGGTTACAGGACGTTCAATGCCACGCAACACACTGTTCATGGTCATGGCCAACATACCCGTTTTAGGCGCGAGCAAACGCCCCGTACGTGAACGGCCACCTTCATTGAAATACTCCACCGAATAACCGTTAGCAAATAGCTGATCTAAATATTCACGAAAAACAGCGGTATAAAGCTTATTACCATTAAAACTACGACGAATAAAAAATGCACCACCACGGCGGAGCATTGGGCCAGCAGGCCAAAAGTTGAGATTAATACCTGCGGCAATGTGTGGCGGAACCATACCCTGATAATACAAAATATAAGACAGCAACAAGTAATCCATATGGCTTCTATGACAAGGTACATAAACAATTTCATGGCCGTCATGGTGCAATTGTCTGACTTGTTCTGCGCCCTTAATATTAATGCCGCTGTATAACTTATTCCACAGCCAAGTTAAAAAACGTTCGGCTATGCGCACTAAGCTATCAGAATAATCGGCTGCAATTTCATCAAGATACTCAATGGCAGTTTCACGAGCTTTTTCTGGCGATATTTTTTTGTTTATCGATTCTTCTTCTATCGCTTTTTTGATTGACTCTGATTTTAATAAAGAGGCAAATAACATTTGTCGATTAGGTAGTTGTGGTCCTGTCATTACCTTACGTTGGCGGCGAAAATGCACTCGAGCAACCCGGATTAATTTATGCGCAATTCTTTTATCTGTGCCATGCTCATCGGCCATATAACGCAGCGATAAAGCATTAGAAAATTGCACAAAATTATGCCGACCCAGAAATAAAATCATTAACCACTTACGTAACCATGTTGGGTTTTCTCGCTCAAACACAGCCGCTTTCATGCTGTCATGATCTTTACCTGGCGTGCGCCCCCAATAAAGGCAAACGGGTACCAACTGAATATCTAATTCAGGACATTGGCGGTGAAGCGCTAACAGACTAGTGAAACTATTAATAATTTTTTCACCGTTTTCGCGTTTACCGAAAAGTGGTTTTCGGCCCTCTAAACAGACCACACGAGGCACTCTTAAGCCATCAAGCTGTAATGGTTCATAAGGACTGGGCATACCAAAGCCCTCGGTGATTTCACTTAACGCAGCAATATCACTGATTGATTCTGTTTTCATAACATAAATCAAAGGCTTAGATGGGTCTAAATTAAGATCGTCAAAAGGGTCCTGCGGCACAACAATCGTGTGTACCATCGATTTTTGAATCCATTTTAACGCTCGTAAAAATATTGAATCTGGTTTTGACATGGTTATTTTCACAACATAAGCCACTGTAATATTGCTGCATAGGATACCAGAAACCGCCCGGCTTACACTATCAGACCGATTTATCTTTATGCTTGAGTTCTCACTATCAGTAATGACACCAGATAAATCATCAAAAATAATTCATTAAAAAGAGAATTGAATAACATTTAACCAACAAAAGACAAAAAATAGTTGCTTATGTTGGTGATAACTAAAAGTGTAATTTTTGGAAATAATAGAATATTTATTTTTCAATGATTTACCAAAAATTTTACAATTAGCAGGTCAGTGATTTTTCACATATCAGCGTCATTGGAACTAAAATTTCTGCTTAAAAGTGCAAGTGGCCTAAAGCGAAACCTCGCCTTTCCACTGAGGATGAAATTCGAGTAAATACAAAAAGCCAGCGATCTGGCTGGCTGGTATCAATAGCATAGAAAATTTTCAGATTTTGGCAAGGATTACCGAGATATTTTTACCATTCCAATTAAATGAAACGGTATTTTTTTTTGGGAGGGGGGAGCTGATTTTTAGGAATTCAGTGTAATGCAGTTACCGCTGGTGATGGTTTGACTTAGAGCATGATCCAACACTGCCGTTTTCTTAAAAACATAGAAGCCTTTGGTTGCCCCATAGTTAAAAACCGGCTGAATGTTCGCGTCCATGAGTAGATTGAGCACTTTCGAAATGGCCATTTTTCGTAATCTACACCAGCGATTGAGTACCAAAAAGTTTGCCATAAAGTTCTTCAACTGGTCCATTGTCACTCTATTTCCGCTCTGCTCTATCGAAGATTGATTATGGATAAATGCAATAAAACGCTCAGTTGCAATACCACTTACAAAAAAATACTGCTGTAAGTAGACGGCATTCCGTCGGGTTTGCTCCGCACAGAAGTAAAAATCAAGCTCAGCAAACAACTGCTCCCTATCAATATACAATTCCTGCAAATTTAAAAGCGTTAGTTGGTTACAGAGGAATGCATCACACCGACGTTCAACCACTAACTTCAATATATCACCTAACGTCCATTTGAAACGACGAACAATCTGTACAGCCTGACTCAGAGTAATGAGATTGTGAGAGCATGTTACTTCTTTTTGAGGTTTAATTAGTTTATACAAGGTTGCGAATAGCTCATCCACATCTCTGATATCAAACCAGTTGTCGCGCACCAGCTTCGGGTTATTGCGATTAGATAATATGTCGTTTTTTGCCAGTTGCGTGATATCTGCGACGTTAAGTTGCATACATTTTGCCAGAGTCGTCATATCTAGCTGAAAATGTGCACTGGTTTTGTCCAGTACCAGCGCTTGTCTGGGGTGAATTATCCGCTGTGTTTGAAATTGACTAACCTGCATTGTGCTTGGCATATCAGGCTTGAGCCCAAGAAGTAATGGCACACTTTCCTGATAGTCATGATGCAAAGTTTCAAAAAAAACTCTCGGTAAATGATTCAACCGCCCCTCTCTAACCCAAAAATCAATGCGGCTTTGTAAGTGTATTTCACGAAACGCAATGTCAAATAAGAAACGGTAGCTGAATTCAAACAGCATTTGGCGATTTTCAACATCTGTAGGGAATGTCCGACACTCTGTAAGCTGAATATCGTAAAATCGCATCGACATCCTAGCAACCTTGTACAAGTGATAGCGATAGACTTGTTTTTGTGGTGTTGTCAGCGATTGATCCATACTCTGGTAATGTGGTACGCCAATGTCGAGCACTTCCACATCCTGCCAGACAGCCTTACATTTTTCACAATGTGAGTACAATGTGGGCTTCCAACTAAGCTCTACGTCGCAAGCTGGACAGCGTCCAATCAATACAGTCTTGTGAAGTACGCAGTGAGTGACATGCGCCAAACGCCAGTCGGCCAAGATAGCTCTGTTTTCGCGCAAACAAGCCAGGCACACATGCGGTTCAGACAGTGAGATGTCTTGTACTGCACGGTCGCCATCAAACACACCGTCTCGCTCGTTTTCAAAATTCGCTTTTAACACCTCAGGAGCAATACGCACACGCTCCGCTAGCGTGCTAAACAACGCTTCTGCGGTTCGGCAGTCATTGGAGATACTGTATAACAATGTACTTTTGAGACCAAACAGTATCCGCAGGGTTTGCACCGCATGATAGCCGTTAGCGTGCGCCACGCGCATTAAATAGCCGAGTAATGCCTCATCAGGCTCAGGTCGGGGTCGCAAAGGCAGCTCAGAATACATCATGGTCGTACAATCCTCTTTTTTCCGCTTCATCTTCAACTTTGGCAAAAGTCGCCTCAAACGGGTTGAATCTCAGTGGTTTCTCCAGATTATCCGCCATGTAGAAAATGTCAGCAAAATGCTTGATGGTAACTACTGTGGAAGTTGTAGTAGTCTCAAGTACACTTTTGAGCAGGTATTTAATTGATCGCGGACAACCGTTTGTAGCTAGCACTACACGAACAAGGTTCTCGATGTTTTGACTAAGCGCAATATAGCCATTTTCATTTACATCAATAAAATTGAAACCATGGAGTTTCCGTGGAAACAGGCGCAGTAATATGCCCATGTAATCCGCAAAACCCAACGTTTCATGTATATTTTTGCAAGAAAAATAACCTAGACTGAGTGTACAGCGCACCCGAGAGCGAAGGGCATCATCAGCAGTCAGAATGCTTTTTACATCTTTTTTGCCCGTGAGCACTATAGGGATATTCAAATCATCTGTGAGTTCACGCAGTAGTTTGATGTTTTCACTCTTATCATCGCCACCACTTCTTGGCACAATCGATTGCGATTCATCAATCAAAATAATACGCGTACCTAACTCTACAATTAGCTTTTTTAGGCGGAGTCGTCTTGCCACAATGCTGCACCCTGTTGGCATGGGATCACCCATAGCCGACAGTAAGTTGCCCAACATACCAGTTAACGTATTCTCAGGAGGCACCCGGATATACAACACTGGCCTAATGGTGCGCTCGGGCGTGTTAATGACAGGATAGTCAAATTGTAGTTGCTTAAGTAGAAAGCTCTTCCCAGCCCCTACTGGGCCAAAAATAACCATCGCCTCCTCATCTTTGCCACCAAAAGTTAGAAAATGTCTCAGCGTATCATAGGCGATTTTAAATCGAGGATACCAAACCACTCGCGCCAAAAATTCATCACGCTCTTTGATTATTGTTTCCATGTTAACGATACCCCGAAGGTTTGCGCCCAGTCGACGATGGGGTGATTGCTGGCGTCATATCAACTTGGTCACTGCTTTGGGACGTGCGGCGACTGTCATCCGTTGCCAAACGACTTGTGCCATCATCCATAGATCTTTGTGTATCATATTCTTCGTGCGTGACTACCTTAAATTTTTGCGCAGTTAGAGCGTTAGGTTTGGTCTTATGTTTGCCTTTGCCGAACTTCTTTTGATGGTCGTCATGCTTGGATAAAAAGGTTTTAGGTGTTTCTAGGGGAGTATCTCCTAATAGTACCGCTTTCATGGCTTTGTATCGTGCTAAGGATGTACCCGGAACGATGGTTTTGTCCCGAGCTGGAACAATGATTGTTTCGAGTCCACCAGGTGCTAAAACTGTGACAGACGAAATATCATTGCAGTTAAAAATGACTTCAACTTCAATTTTTTTCGTGGTTTTGCGATTTTTCATCAACCTAAAACGCAGCTCTTTTAACTCGGTTGAGTGATAGCAAAGGTTATCTATTTGAACCCCATGGGTCGCTTGTATAGTGCGTTTTTTAATAGTACCGACCAATGCATTTAGCGTCGCGAGATTAGGCACCGGACGCGGCAAAAAGTCATTTCGACATTGCTCCAGCTTTTGCGACGGAGACAGCCCATCTAAGCCTTTATGCGGATTTTTATGATAAATATCGACAATGTACTCTTCCAAATATCGAGTGAATTCTTGCAGCGTTATAACCGCTGCTTGTTCAATCGTTTTATTAAAATTTTTATCGTCAATTCGCTTACCTAAATATCCTGGAATTTTGGTCATTAGCTGATCGCGAAAGGTACGATTAAAACGTTCGATAAACGGGCGACGCTGAGATTTTCGTGATTCAGAGCGATGCAAATCTGCATTAAGCATCGCACAAAAACGAAGGGTATTTTCAGCGATGAAAGCAGCACCATTGTCTGCATGGAAGCAATACGGCGTCCCGATGCAGTGCCAATCACTTTGGTAGTTACCGTTTGTTAGCTTAGGTGAAACTACATGACGCATCAGGTTAACAGCACCTTCAGCGGATTCCGCAGGAGCAAGACCATAAACTATCGAGTAGCCGAGGATGTATCTGGTATGCACATCGATAGCCAGAAACAGGATAATTTTTCCCAGATATTCGCGAGTATCATCATCCACTATTCCAAGGTTCAAATGAACGGCATCGATTTCAACACGCTCACCGGGAAAAAACGTAATGATTTTCTCGTTGCTGTCCCGAAACGTAGCTCGCGCTGCTGTTAGACCTTTTTGCGCGGCAGTGACTTCGTATGGGTCAAGGGTATCAAGTATATTATCCAATGCGGTTTTCGACATTGGCGTTTCGGTTAGCCCAAAGCGCTGCTGATGGCTGTCCTTTTCAAATTCGGCCTTATAGGTGCGAAAGAGTTCACTGCGATTCCCCCCGTGAGGAATGAGAAAAAACTTATCGATGATGTACATCGCAAAATCCAATTGCACATCAGTCACAGGCCGAGTACGCGGCTGTTTTTGATTCAAAAAAGTATTGATATCTTTTCCGACTTTTACCCATTTTTTATGCCATCTATAAAGTTGCATCTCATGTGGAGGCGCAGCATCACGAATTTTGAGTGAGATATAATCAATCACTTTTAGTCGAGTTCGCTCAGAGCCAGGCGTTTTCCGAATATCCAGCTCATTGACATATGCAAGTATACGCTCAGCCTGGGCCAATTTTTCACTGTCGGTTATAGGATGAATAATCACCGCGGTATCATGCTCTTTAATACTGATAACGCCATTAACATAAGCCTGTGACCACACTTGGGCAGTCACCATTTTAATGCTGTGGTCAAGCGTATGCTGCAACACAATATAGTCAGGTTCAGCATTACGGATACAGAATAACGTGTCGTTGTAGATCACAAACATCCCGACCCTGAATAGCATCGGCGCTTGCTTAGCAAATACCTGATTGTTGGAGATAACTTGACTCATGAAACTACCTCAACATTAGTACGTCGAGTAATGATTTCCGCCTCGACACAACGAAGGAGTTGGTGAGCTAACATAACCATAGGGTAATTATTAGGCGCACCGTGCTTTACGCACAGCCTTTCAATCACACTTAGCGCAGCACAGTCAATTTCGGCGAGGTACGCATACACAGCTTCATGAACTTCAGGCAATAGCTCACAGTGATAATAGCCTTTCAGTTGACGGCATTGAGTCAGTTTGTGTTGTGATACTTTTGGCTCAGTGAAAAGCTTAAGCTTGTGGCCCGTACGCTCTTGAATGATCCGTTGATGAAGTTCGTGTTTGTGAGCAAATTGTTCAGATTTAATTTTAAATTCAGGTTTAACTTCACCAAAATCAAAACTGCCATCTTTGTACTTGACCAGTAAATCCGGCGTGTAACGCCGCCAACCAGGCTCATTAGTTTCGTTGTGAAATGAATCTGGTTGAGTGCAATAGGATTCTACGTCCGGATCAAAGTCCAACAGCAGGCACACGTCACTTTCAGTCATTGACTCCATATACTGCATCGAACTGGATTTGGGGCTATAGCTGTTGCGCGCGATTTTCACGATAGTCGCTTTGTTGATTTGTCTTGCTAAAGTCATAAGGTCACTCTTTAGTAATTAAGGAGTAACAATCCTAGTTTAAAAATTGAAGAACACAATACTAAAATACTAATAAAAACGATATTTATCAACGACTTAATATTAACATATATAAATATTCTGGCAATTTCAAAAATGACAGAATAGTTAAACTATTGAAAAATAAGAAACCTGTTCATTTAGTTTGTCGCTTAATAATTAACCAGAACAGTGCATTTGTTTTTAGAATCTTTTGTTCTAAGCTTATGCATTAAATTGAATTTAGATGGTTTTCGATATTAAACGCGTTTTTAACGCGCCATTACTTGCAGGTTTTTACCAATTCATACATATGCAATTTGCGCAAAATACGGCTCCCGTCTTTGCAGTATTGAGTTACTTGATTGGGCTGAAAAAATTTTTGTGATGGAACCGCAACACCTCAAACCGGGAAACGTATCATCGAGCACGTGGGCGAACGTTATTTAGCTAAAATAGAAGTTTTGCATATCGACGACATCTATCAATATAGGCAACTTGAACTTTTAACTGAATTAGCATCAAGTCCCAGTCTTCAATTTATTACAAGGTGATGTTTTCATGGGCAGAAAAACATCTTACTTCGTCAATCCCGCCTAGAAAAAACATAAGACACTGTTTAAAAAGAGATAGTTCGATTTTGATACTATCTCTTTTTGTTGTGATTTTAAATTATACAGACTATCTTAGGTTATACAGAACTTAAGGATAGAACCCGTTATGAACGTAGCAGATGAAGATAACCTGTTTAACTATTCAAACATCACTTTCAGTGCAAGTTATAACGATATTAGTGAACGGTATCTTTTCATTATTAACCGATTACTGATAAAACTGAACAAGTTCATCGCTACAAAGTCCTCTTCAATTGATGTGTATCACGTCGAGATATCTGGCGAATTACTCCCTCCCATACTGCACTTTGTTGTAAAAGGAAAAATCAGCAACCGAGAGCTTGACGCCCACCTAGATTATTGGACAACAGAGATCAAAAAAATAACCTAATAATTACCCTGCTGTATTGGAGTCCCCATGTCATTTAATAACATCATTAGTGCAAGCGTACGATTACTTGACGGTAAGTTTTATCTCGAATTACCAGATCAGATAATAAAACAGCTGAATATTTCAGCTTCAGACTGTCTGGATATTGCCTTTGATAAAGATAAATTAAGGTTATGGAAGTCACAAAAAAAAGATGTACCTCAGCATATATACGATGAACTGAATGCAATGTTTAAAGGAAATGAACAGCTAGTATCAAAGTGGCTATGTCAACCAAGAGTCAATTTTGAAGGAAAATCGGCCATTGATCTTGTTGAAACTCCTGGAGGGATAAAAATAATACAAGATTTCATCAGGCAATTAAGAATGGGAGATTTTTCATAAAATAAAAGTTTTCTCGGCTAATGACCCAATTTAATAAAACCACTTAGAGTATAAAAATTGAAATAGCAAAAGAAGAACTCAAATCTTTTCTAAAGGGGCAAATGGGAAAACGTGTTTACGCACGCTGTGTTGGCCAAAGAGAGTATGACCATCACTAATGTTGGCGACACATATTATATGGAAACATAGCCTGATGCAGCTCAAAAAGGGTCTCAAAGCATCGCTTTAATTGGCTACAAGAAGATATAAAAACAAAGCTTAGATGAGCGGATTTGGGATTAAAACCAGTACATTTCGAACCCGCAGATTCATGCTTGGACCGCAGTCCTGACGGGGTGATAACAAATACACTCTAACTATACAATTCCGAGTGTTCTCAACTAGTATTCAGAGAAAGACTCACTGACAGTCCGCCGTTACCGCCCTCACTGGTATCTTTTGAAATTGTGAACTGGCTCTCCTTAAACAATCCATCACTCTTTAGCACTGAAGACGCTACTAACTTTTGATTGTAAACGCCTGCTTTAAGGTTTCCAACTAGCTGAACTCGACGGTACAAATAACTAGGCTCAGCACTCAATATTTTCGCCTTATTGCCATTTAGTGATTTGATCGTAACGGGAGGGTTAAAAGACCAAGTCATGGGGAATATCACCCCTTTCTTCTCGGCTTCTTCTGCATTCAAGTAGGGAGGTATCATCAATTCATTAGTTTCACGTCTAAGTAAATCTAATAAAAATTCAGCTAATGCCATTTGATGTTCAATAACTACAGGATTTTCACCACTTAGGAACCCATCCAGAGAGCTTCCTTTTACAAGAGTCAGTGGTAAATCTGATATTAATTCGCAAGAAACGTGAAAAGGTTTAATACCAGACAATATCTGAAACTCTGACGGCCAATCCTTTTCTGATGCAGCCTCATAGGAAATAACCTCAACACCCAATTTTTTAGCTTTCTTAATGGTTGTACTTGCAAAACCTGACTTTGATACAATGACAGACTTATTGATCCCACAGTCTTTATGTTTTGCTAAAAGTCCATCCAATTGACCAACAGAAAGTGGTCGTTTAACAGTTGTACATTCGACGCCAATGCTTAATTTGTAACCGCCAATTTCATCCTCTATCAGAATATCAATCTCTCTGTCCTGTTCCGTAGTAGGATCAAAAAGCATCGCTGATTCTGTCACTTTTGCAGACTTGGAAGCAAAATGATTATTAATAGATAGAATCAATCTCTGAAATTCATTTGTTCGCTTTGGCATTACTACTCCAATTTAATTACTAACATAGTTAGATAGTCAAAACCCACCTGATACGCTTACAGGTCTCATGTCTAGTGGCTCAACTCATAATGCAAATTTATCTTTGAAGTTGAGGATGACTGTGACGGGCGCTTTCAGCTTTATTTTTACAACACTTTTTGTATTTTTTCCGGAACCACAAAAACAAACAAGGAGAATTTATTTTGGAATCACTGAAGGTACTAATCTTGACTCAGCCATCCCCCAATTGCTGCATTGAATGGTCTTCTTTCCAATCAAATTCTATGAATTCAACAGAATCAACAGAATCAACAGAATCAACAATTTTATCATCGCCGTTACTTAATACTCCAAATATAATACTACGGTTAATCTTACGTTTGTATTTTCGACCAACCCACGCATTTTCATGTTCAGTGTGAGTTCATGGAATGTTGTTTTAGATGAGCCAACTACAGAAATGCATACACAATTGCCTTGAAAAGTAACTAGCCAATGCCATCATGAGGAATGATACTATTTTTTAGATCCTTCATACTTTCAGAGCTTTTCTGGCCCCCACTTTAGTGTAAATGATTTAAAGTTAAAGATTCCATCGGCAACTTGACTACGTCGATAAATATATTCCTATTTTAAGAAAATATAATATCTACAGTTGTCATACCAAATTAATCATTTTTTAATCGGCCACTTCGATTGATACTCGAATATCATACCCCTCATTAATAAATTCCGAGCTAATGACCGATATTAATTTACCTTTCAGTTTAATTGATTCATCGGTCTTGTTTTGTATAGCCTCTAAAATCTCTTCTGGCAGATAATTCGACAAAGCGCGTCTACACAACATGTCCGCAATTTCTACAAACTGTGATATGCCAGCTTCCGATTGGCACGGCACATTAACATTGAGTTTTAGTATTAGTTTTTTAGCTAAATTTTCGTCGCCTTCAACATAAAAAGCAATGTTGTTCGGCATTATCTCATCATCCAAATCAAGGTAAGGTGTTGACGACCACCAATAGCCCGGTTCAATCTCTTGATAATGTCCTGAATTTAGATCAACGTCAGTTAGGTAATCTTTAGCTACGTATGGCGACCAACCTTGACTAAAGGGCACTTTATCTCGTTTTTTTTCAAGTTTAAGCGTTGAAAATATTTTTGATATTGAAGCATCGACTTCATCTTTCGTTTTTACGTTATGAACAGCTAAGCTATGAGCCCACCGATCAAGTTTCAAAAATCTAAAATGGAACACAAAGAAAGCTTTCCATTTAGCATATCGAAATAAATAAGTATCCTTTATGAAAAAACCCATTCGAATAAAGACCCGCTCGTAGGCAGAATACATAGCCAACAGATAATAAAATGGCAGTATTAGTATTGAAAGTGCGGTAGGAACAACAAAGTCATAAAATGTTTTGGTCTTTCCAAACTCATTGAAGTTTGTGGCGAGTTTATATGCCGTAAACCCAATAACTACCACACCAAAAAGAGCAAGCACCCCCTCTGAAATCTTTGCTACTTTTTTATGTCCTTCCTTTTTATTTGAAAACTCCGTTAACAAAACAAAAAAAGTGACAACGGGAACAAGAATAAACTCAATCCACAGTTCAAACGTATATACGTTAAGTACAAACTGGAAAGCAGCACTTATCTTGAAAGCGCTTATTATCGCATTGGTAAAGTAGTCTGGGTCAGATTCAATATCTTGCAACTTAGATAAATACACTCCAGAGACACTTAGCATCCAGAAAACAAAATTCTTTGCCTGATGCGGTTTCCATAATTCTATGCTATCGAGTAACTCTACCAAGCAGAGTGAATAGATCACCAGAAGAACAAACGAAATAAGTATCGGCTTAGCTAGCGATGCCTTTACAACTGGATAGAAAGACTTGATCAGACCAAATTTCGACTTATACAACATCCAACAGAGAAATATTGCAATCCAAATTCCAGCAGCCAATTCCCTGTTGTTAAATACTTCCATTTATTATTGACGCCAACATTTAAATATATGGTTTGGTAACGAAAAGCACCTACAAACGCAAAATCATATTGCGTTTACAATGTATCGTTAGATTCAAAGCTGTTCCGCTCGAACATTCGTTTGATAACAAAAACCCCCGCCAGATAACGGATGGGGCTTGGGTTCAAACTAACAGAATCTCATAGGTTACAACCTAGTTTTTGCAGCCCTTCTTATCGCATGTGATTTTTTGGTGTGAATCAATCCAATGAGTAGAATTTTTATTAGTATCAAAGCCACATCCAGTAGTCCCGCTCTTATAACCTTGGTGTACAACCCCTGTAGGATTATGCTTAACTGCCATGTAATTCTCCTTTTAAAATACTATTTAATTGTAAAATAACGTCCATGATTTTTAGTTTTAAACTTTTAAGTACTGCTTTAATAACTTACCACTTAGATTGAACGATTAACATACAGAACTGAAAATGAAAAAGTAAGGAGGTTGGTTCAATTAGTGCAAACCAAAGCCCCGATAAGCAGGTGTTGAAATCAAAGCAGGTCAACTCGAACATTTTGTTGGTAACAAAAAGCCCCGCCAACAACACCAGATCTGCTGGTGATGCGAGGTGGTTGGGTTGGATTCAATGCCAATAAGCTCAAACACCGAGCATTGATAGCAACAGCTGTTACTAGATATTAGGAAAAAATCTAAAAAGTAAAGCAACCGGACGGTTTCACCGCCGGTTCTTTAAGCGTTACCTAACATCCGATTGCCATACTTTTCCTCTTCAAAGTCCCTTGAGTTAAGGGTTAAACTCAAACTCAAACTCACTTTTGTCCAGAAGTGGTTTAGGGGTGTGACTTGTTTATGCCCCAAAGCTTTCTCGCATTCGGCTGGTAAATCCTAATCTTACAAACGAGCTGCCCTACAAATTTTTATCGATTAACCATGCTTTCGCGCTTCATCAAAAGTAATCAAAACTGAATCGCTATACAGTCGTATTTGAATTTAATCGGTTTTGAGTGTTTTTAAGTCAATTTGTGTGCGCGTTATCTCAATCATCAACATATAAAATTATTTAAAATTAGTCGGTTATGCAAATCAGCGCTTAGATAATAGGTTTGAAAAACGCGCATGTGCGTTTTTCCGGATGGTATATTTGATGGAAAGCTGATAAGTTCTTTGCAATACATATAGTTAACTATGCGCGTTTTTACTGGTCTAATGAGGTAAACGCGCATGCTCACTATACAAAGGTTAAGGCTCTTGCTGAGGGTTATTCAATTCGTGCTAATTTACAGAACAAATAATTGAGGCTCTTATGTCTAAGGGATTTTTTGAGCAAGTTGCAGCCGACAAAAGCCAATTAGGGTTTGATTACCAAGACCTTGTGTGCCTGGAGTATCTTATTGATATAAAGCCAGGGGAGACGGTTGGGTTGGAGGTCTTTGATGATTTACACCACGGAAGGATTGATGGTGGCAAAGCTCTGATTCAAGTTAAACACTCAGTTAATAATGGAATCGCTCTCACAAATAGAGATATAGATCTTTGGAAAACGCTCCATCATTGGAGTAAGGCGTTAGATCTTCTTGGCTCAAGTGATATTGAGTTTGTTTTTTTTACAAACAAGAAAAAGACAAGTCAGGTAGGTATTGTTCATCTTATGGATCTTGAACAGCCGGATATGCCAGCAATATTTAAGGCCATTAATGAGATTAAATCAGATCTTGAATCTAAGGTAAAAGAGAAGGCCGTTGACGCGACAGAAAACCCGATAAAAAGATATGTTGATTATATATATGGCTTAAACGATACGAAAAAGAAAGAGCTATTTAGTAAAATCAGTCTAATTTTTTCAACCGACGACATATTTTCTCGCTTAGCCAAGAAGATACAGTTTTTCTCTATTAGTGAAGACCAATCATTAGATGTTTTACATCAGCTCATTGGTGTCTTTGGAGAGAAGAAATATAAATTAATAAAGTCTAATAAAAAAGTATCGATAGATTACGCTACATTCAGAAAAGAATTTCAATTCGATCGAATTATTAAGATATCGCAGGACAGAAAGATTGACTTCAGCCGATATCACCAATTCAAAAATATAAATTCTATTGACCCAAAAAATGGATTGTTTGCGAAGCAGCTTGCTGATATTGCTGTTTCAGCAGAAGACATAACAGAGCACGCAATTGAATATGCTGCAACCAATATGTTTATACAAAAACTCATTGTTGCTGGTGAGTTTAGTGAGTCTGAGAACGGAGCTATTAATGAGGAGGTTTTTCATGGGTGGAAAGCTTTACATGACAGCCTGTATGACCGAGATGGAATAGATACTAATAGTGAGCACTACCGTGTGGCGAGAAATTGCGTTCGTAGTCTTGGAAATATATCTGTAGCCGTTGCGAACTCATCATTACCTCGAGCTATGGTGGCAGGAAAAGGTATTGAATTATCGGACATATGTCGTATCGGATGGAGGAAAGACTGGAAGAATAGATATGGGAATAGCAAATGATTGGAATGCTAAATAACGAAGCGTTAGGCTTGGTCGCCATACAGTCTGTCTTAGCAATTACACCTCGCCTTAATGTTGCGAATGCTTACCTCGTCGCCCCTCTTCTATTTGACAAAAGAATACGTGGATATCTCAAGCGTAAAACTACTAATGTTCTATCAGTTCAAGAGATAGTTACAGCAAATAGTGACTATTTTGTGGGGTTTAATGAAAAGTTTACTGATTCATTGGTAGTTAGTACAAATTCTATCGCAATGGGTTTAGAGCTTAATCTATTCAATTTAGAAAATGGTGACTTGGTCGACTTGATATCAGCTTCCTACGATAAAGGAAGCTTAGGGCGTAAAGTAGATGACATACTAGGTGCTTCTAAAAATGTTTCTATAATGTTATCGGAACCATCAGAATCATTGTATGCCTTATTGAGGATAGAAGTATGACCATACAGATTAACAATATTCTAATTTGGCAGAAAGATGGTGCTGTTAGAAACTTGGAACTAGAGCGTGACAGAGTAAATGTAATCACTGGTGATTCAGGGACGGGAAAGTCATCTATTCTTCATATTATTGATTATTGTCTACTTTCGTCTACAGCAAATGGGATATCAAAAGAAAATATTGATAATAAATCCAGTTGGTATGGGTTAAGGCTGTACACGAGTAAAGGTCTAGTTACTATTGCTCGAAATGCTTACCATGTTGGTGAAACGAAAAACATCTACTTTTCTGATGTTGGTGAAATTCCTAAATTACCTAAACACAATATAACGATCGCGAGCTTAAAAAAAGTATTGGATAAGGAATTTGGTTTAGATAGTGACCTCAGAATACCGTATGGTGGTAATACTATTAAAGCTGGTTCAAAAGTATCTTTTAGGAATTTTTTAAGCTTCTGTTATCAAGATCAAAACGCTATTATTTCTCCAGACTATTTATATAATAAGCCTAGCGATGCAAAGGTTATTGAAAGGATTGAACGTACGTTTAAGATGGCCTTAGGTATTGTTGATGCTAAAGGCGCAATTGTGAGCGAGAGGCTCGATAAGTTGAACTCAGACCGTCAAAGTATGGAGCGGCGCTCAAATCTTGTAGATAAAAAGCGATTAGAGTTCCAAGAGGATGTAGTTTCGCTTGAAGAAGAAGCAGTTTCATTGGGGCTTTTAGAAAAAACTAGTGATGATATCCAATCATCCCTAGTTATTTTAGAAGAAATTTCTAACTCACCTATTGACCGATTTGACAATATAGGTGAGAGAGTTAAAACATTGGAATTAAGGGAGCTTGAGCTCAGCAGAAAATTACGAAAGTTTAAAAATTTCAATGAAGGCTATAAAGAATACCAATCTGTTGTTAAGGAAAGTGACGATTCAATCCTCCCTGTAAAATATCTACTTGATAGGTATAGAGAGATCCTACCAGGGACTAAAACCAGTCAAGTTCTACAGGCGTTAGAGGATGAATTAATATCTGCAAAAATGAGCTGGAAGAAACGTAATGATTCTTTATTATTTGTTGATATTTCAGACCAAACTAAGACGTTAGAAACTGAGCTAAATGATCTTCGAGTTAAAATGAGAGAGCTAAATGGACTATCAGAACGTTTATCTTCTCCTAAAGAAATATATCGATATCAAGGTAAGTTAGCTGTAAAAGTTGAGCTTTATTCAGATAAGGCTACTCCACTAGATTATTCCGACAAACTTTCAGAAATCAATGACAAAATTTCTCAATTAAGTGGTGTTGTGCAAGACATGGATTCGAAGAGAGAATTTGTGATGGGGAAGCTTAATGAGAAGATTAATGAGCACTTAAGCCGACTAAAATTAAAAGGTTATGAAACAAGTCAGGCAGTTTTTTTGGAGTCTGCGAAAGTTATAAACCTGATTCTCGATGAAGGTCGCTCTGTAGAGAAAATGGTTGATATTGGTAGTGCTTCTAACTACCTATACATTCATTTAGCTTACTTCATGGCATTACACGAGGTAGCGCGTGGTAACCATGTGCCTTGGATGCCTAGTTTTTTAGTTTTTGATCAGGTCAGTACACCTTATACACTTGAAAATCCTGACGACATAGTAAGTCTTGACTTAGCGTTAAAAGAATTAGATATATTTGTTGATAGCATGAAAGAAAAAGGGGGGATTCAGGTCATTCTTATGGAGCATATATCTGAATCTCACTGGGTAAACCTAAAACTTGATAACTTTAAACTAGTAGATAAAGAACTCATTAATGGATATGGGCTCATAAAATAACTATTTCCTAATCTCAACCTCGTGAGCTAGAGATATTGCTCTAGCTCATTTTTGTCCAACTACGTGTCAGTTCTTATGCTGGTACGTTTATGCCCTAAAGCGTGATAACAAGGATAAGTTGATGAATAAACTGCCATCACATTGCCCTACAATTAGCTAATGTAAACTGGATTCCTTATTTCAGTATTTCAGTCTAAATCGTTCGGGTCATAATTTGTAATAATATCGTTGATTGTATTCAGCAAAGGCTCAAAATCGCTGAAATCAATTTTCTTTTTGTTAGGTGTAACTACGTACTCAGAAAAATGAGCTTTCCCATAGTGTATCTTCGGATCTAACCCAGTATTCTTTTTGTAGAAAACTTTATTATCCAACTTCGTGCTCAATAAATCAGGCTTAAACAAATCTTCAATATCTTTATCCCCAGCTGCTGAAGGTACTTTTACAATATAGAGATTCTCAAAAAAATAATCAGGCCTCCTCTTAACTGTGATATTTTTTGCGGTCCTGTTTTCATCCCGAATCTTAGTGGCCTTTTTAATAACGCCTCTTCCAGCATCATCATTATCAACGATGATGATTACTGGGTGTTCTTTTCCATTACTATTAAATAATTTTACAAATCTCTTATATATATCAACTAAATAAACTAAACCAGGGCTTCCCTCTACTAATTTTAGTATTTCAGTGCTAGTTTCAGTTCGATTAAAAAAATGGACTTGAAAGTTACCTTCCTTATCTTTTGATATTTTCGGATATTTGGTAGATAGACTCTCCAATGCACATTTTAGATATACATTATCAGTTTTGCCTTCACAGATTATTGTGGGTTTGTTGTTAGCATAAAAGTGTCTATAAAATAAAAATTTACCGTAGAGATTTTTAATGCCATCTAAAGCGACTATGTGGTTTTCATCTGCATAGCTCTCTGAACGATTCAGCGGAGGAAACGGATTATTATTATTCGTTCTTATACCATCATGCTTGGTCGGTCTATACCCTCTTCTGGCAAACTTATTTCTATAGGTTTTTATATTGTAAATGTGAGCAAGCTTTCCTTGTAAACTATCAAGGGAAGTCATCTGTTCTAATTCTACTTTATCTGTAGATTCTTCAACATCAAATCTAATGCCAAATATACCTAGTAGTTTTGACAATAAGGTTTTATTTTTTGGAGGTTTTTTTTTCAACGGGAGTGTGTAATATCCATGATTAAACACGCTATGACACATAGCCCTTACATTTTTATAGTAAGTTGAAGAGACGTTAACTTTACGATTAACAATTAAACCTGTTACTTCTTGTCGAGAAGTTGAGAGTTGCATTCTACATTTTTTAACATTAACGGTGAATCCAGCCTTATTAATAGCGTTTTCAACCTCTTTCCCAAGAGACCACGATTGTTTCCCTAAGATTCTCAGCTTATTGGATGCAATAGCTATAGGGAATTTTTTCTTGTTCGTAGAAAAGGTTAAATCATCAACATAACGAGTATAAGTACAGCCGTTATCCTTTGCTATAGATAGAAGGTAGTAATCCAAATTCTTGCATATCATGTTTGAAATTACTGGAGAACAAGGACTTCCTTGGGGGAGTTGATTTTGGTGGCAAGCGATTTGAGCAATAACAGTTGCCACTTTAGGATGCAATTTAAAATTCTTGTTTTTTATAAAGAACCCTCTCACTCGACCAAAATTGAATGAAGGAAAAAATGATTCTAAATCTATATTATAAACATACATTTTGTTGGTATGCATATCAGCATTTGTCGCTATAGATAAGCCTTTCTCATAACCATGTGAGATAGACTTCAATGCTCGCTGTCGTTTGGGAAGTATTTTGTCTATTCCTTTAAAGTCGGATAGTTTTTCACCATCAGGCTTTTTTTCTTCTATGCAATCGTAAAGAAGATCTGCGAGCTTACGTTGCAAAGCTTTTAGCATCGAACAAGGCTTTAAAATTGTACGCTTACCTCCAGACTTCTTGTCAATCTGAAAGCTAGTATATTTTTCACTATCATCAAGTTTATAAAGTATATAACTAAGCCCTTGTGCACTGTAACCTAGTAGGTCTGCCAATTCTGATAGTGACTTGGAGTTCTTAAGTTGTTGGAGTTGAGACACAGTATTCTTCCGAAAAATGGTTGCTTACGGGCACTCCTACGCGATTGTAGAATGAGGGACAGTATGTCATAAGACGTACAGCCGAAAGGTAGCAAATAGAACGTGCCATATATATCAAAAGTTGTGATACACAACTCAAAGTCTGCCCGTAAGCATTTGTAACTTTAGCGGAAAACTAAATTGTACTCAAGGTAAATATCCATAAAACTATTTACGCAAAACCTAAGAGTTCATATTTGATTTTACTTTCTAGCGTTTTGACATACTTGAATGCTTGGCCTTGACCTAAACTGTTGTACAGAGTTCAGCCAGTACTGCATATGTAAACCATAGAAATTTTAATCCGAAACTCACCAATTAGAGCTAATGATCTAACTTTGAATTGTCCAGGTACGTCTTAGAGCGATCAATCTAAGACGTTTTTTGTCCATTAATGCTATCAAGCAGGCTCACGAACGGTGTGATGAGGAAAGGGAGAAGATAGCAAAACTACTTCGTCAGATTTAATTATTGATAGCAAAATCAAATCACCGGTTTGTGTTTTTGATTGCAAAAAGTGCACCTGGAAAAAGAACAAACGCTATCTAAAAGATGGAAAGAAGCGTGACGACTTGCGAGTGGTGACGCTCTGCCACTATGAAACCTACTTTTAAATAATCCTCAGATTACCGCGAATCTCTCGAGGTTCAAGTTCATCAAAAGTGGCTAAAAGCTTGCCACATTCACAGCAAACGGAACCAGCCAGCCCCTCAAAAAATGGACCTAAAGTGTATCTCCCCTTCACGTAAACAGTTTGATGGCAAGGAGATAGTGCCGCCTCCAACTCACTTTTCAATGATTTAACGGCTTCAACTGGAGCCTTATCAAATTCAATATTCATACAATTTCCTTTGCTGGGTTAAAGTGAATAAGAGTAAAGAGGACGTTATTAATTTGCAAATAAAGTGCTAGCGAGCGCAGGGCGAGTGTATTAGTGTATGAAATTTTATCATCACGTTTAATTATGGTACTAAGCATTTTCATCAACACCGTCTTGAGCGTTCCCCCCCCTCCCGCAAGATTAGTATTAATACTCAATATTTGTTCAAAAACGTGCGCACCCAGCCCCCATTAAACCTACGGTTTAATAATCCCCTATCGATGTTTGATACAACCTAGAATTGTATATAAACAATCATCCATTTTTCGTTGCGTAATTCGATTTCTATTTGATGGAGATGAGTCAAAATATTTATCTAAATCTTTCAAAGCCTGTATTACAGAGTCCGGGAGTGGACCGGCATCCCCCTTTAAAAGACTTTCAATAGCACCTTGTGCCATAACTATACTAGTTGTGTCTTCTGATGAAATCTGCTCTTTTATTATTTGAAATTCTGGCGTCATAAATACAGTACTCATGTTTTTCTCCTTAAATAATTCGATTTAACAAACAGAATCGTAGCATGAAGAATAACAAATTGGAATGCGATTGTTTGCGTAAGCAATTGATTTTTTGATGTAATTATTTTGCCTGAGTGGTGGGTGGGTTATAAAAATAACGGTTAGATAAGAACAAAATAGGTGAATTCGCACAATGTGCGTTATGTGTAAACTTAGCCCTTTCAAGGCTATTTTTTTTGCTGGAATTCTACAAAAAAAAGCAGCGAATACTATTGTGTGCACTCTTGGTTAAGTCTATTGTGGTGGCCAAAATAACTATGCCACCACAATTAACCAATATAATAACCACGTCCTGAATATTAGAAGTTTTAGAGCTGCAATTTCAAACGAACATATGGGAGTGGATTATATTGACCAAGAGAAATCCCCCAACTTGATTTCGCATCAATTTCAACCAATAGCCCGCTGAAGTTTATCGGCTATTGCACTAGTACATCTATATTGGCACTTTCGTTGGCTGTTGCTATAGCCGGAGGTGACGCTGACATAAGTAACCGTACATTTAAGGTTAATTCTTTAGGTGATGCAGGAATTAGGATATATGAAGCGCTTTTAGAGCAGTCTGAAAACAGTAGGTTAGAAAAAATAGGTAGGCCAAAAAAGGGGGGGAGTAAGCTAGCTAATACTTTAAAGATATTTTTATAGCTTCTCTTGTGCACGCTTTACCAATCGCCATCGGCTAAACGAGCATACCGTAAACCAATACGTTAAATCACATAAGGATATAGCATGGAAGATATCATTAAATCAGAACGTTTAGATGATATTTTAAGGAGGATTGGTTCCGCATTGTGGGTTCTTCAAAAATTAGAATCACAAGCTGCTATATACTACCTTATAAGGATTAAAGCCAAAACGGGTATGGGATTTGAAAAAGGAACTGAGTTACTAATTAAACATAATAAGAAAACATTTGGTACAACCTTACGAGCTTTGGGAAGTAGCGATGTATTACCTAAAGATTTACAAGATAAGCTTAAAAATATTCTTTTTGAAAGGAATTGGTTGGCTCACGAGTCAAGTGTGCAGGGCTACGTAGCTATAGACACTGAAATTGGTACTATAGAATTTGTTCAAAGAATAGAGAATATCAAGTTTGAAGGTTTGTCTTTGATGAAGAGCCTTCTAGAGTTAACAACAGATCATGTTGAAGGGCTTGGGCTAACACAAGAAAAAATCAACCGTGGGCTTCAAATGGCTCAGGAAATTTGGTTCGACAAAGAAATAATTTAGCAAAACTGTTAAATTTATACCGTGTAGTATCGCAGCGCTTCGTACATTAGCTAGGGGGTTGTTGTACAAAGCTCCACGACAAAAACGGTGCCGTTTACAGTAACGTTATGCCTATGGAGTAATTCGGAACATTGGAAAACTATAGATTTGAGTGGTATTTACTACTAGCTGCAATTTTAGTGTCGGGAGGTTCACTGTATTTGGATCTGCAAATAACATTAGAAACATCGGATCATATGTTTATGCGTTCTGGAGCGATTGTGGTTTTATTGTCGGCACTCGTTGAATACCGAACTTCAGCACATATTTTAAAAGATATCCATCGAGCTGCGCGACTGAATAAAGGCAAAGATTTACTAATAGACTGTGCTGTAGATGAACAACCGTTATTCAATAACGCTCTCAAAACGATCACAGAATTAGCTCCTCGGCCAACACGGGAGAGAAAGTTACTTTCACGTTATGCACACTTTTTAATGCTGCTTGGTACTATTGTCTGGGGCTATGCGGACTTCTGGGTTTAGCAAAGCTAAACGGCAGCTACTATTGCTATCCTTTATTTAATGTTAATAGTCTTTTTAGACTTTAAACCCTAACTAGCTCTTGTCCAGAAATGTGCCACGGAGCGTAAATCATTTATGCCCCAAATTTTGCTAGAGCTGGAACTTTCAACAGGTTCGCAAGCTACTTTTTGACTTAGCTGATCTAATACATATAGTATGAAGAAAACGTCTATAAACTAGGTGACCATTAACACAGTAAGATACTGATATAAAAGATAAATAAAATAAAGCAATGTAAGTGGTGATATGATAAATACTATACAACCTCAAATCAAAGGCAATATTCGTGATTCATCAAAAACTACCTTTACGGCTCAATGAGATTAATGAACTGCTTATCCCGTCTTCTGATTATCGACAACAACCTCGTAAGTCTTTAAACTTCCGCAAACACCAAGAAGCTGAATTCCTGGCACAGATATTGTGGAAGTTAGAGCTTTCAGGTAGCACTTTAAATCGTGAGGTTTTATCCAAACTCCATTCAGGCGAACAGAAATGGCTAACAGAAAAAGGTGAGCTAATCTCTATAGCTGAAGATAAGTTCGAGTTTAAAGTGTTGCAAAAGTTGGGGCTTATATACTTCGAAAATGGTTGGGTGAACTTAACAACGACATACTTACCTGAAATATCTTTAGTTGATTCCACTGTTAAACCAGTGTTGCGATTCTTAGAAAATGTTAAGAATATCTTGGGAGGAAAATCTGAAATCTCTAACTTAGCGCAACTAAAGCTAAGAATTACTAAGGATGATTTTGTTGAGATAGTAGGAGATGAAGGCTTTAAGTTTCTTGAACATCAAGTTTCAATAACTGTGGATGAAGAGCACTACACCGTTGAAGTTCAAGGTCATGGTTGGGATAAAGAAGCATTACTGAATGAATACTTTTGGAACATTTTTCTTAAAAGCCAAAATGTGGAGGAAGACATTGAAAAATTTTATACATTGAATGCTCTTTTTCCTGAGTTGATAAAATTCCCTGATCTGGAGGAATATGAAAAATCTGATTCAGAAAATTTCGATCAGTTAATAAGAATAACAGTAAATGATTCATTTTTATTGAAATGCACAATTCCAGAGTTTTTGGTATTAGAAGAATCTCAAAGAAGCTTGAAAGATCATTTGTTTATACAGTCTGATGACCAAAAAAACTCTGAATTAGAAACGGTCAGTCTATCAATGATACTTGAACGATATGAAAGAATTTTAAGCAAAAAATGCGATATTAAGGAAGACTTGGTATCTTTGCGAGCTTGGTCTGATTACCATCGTTTAATGAGAAGTATTGCACATTGTGCTATCGATCAATTGGCTATGAATAGAGTTCACTTAAATTATAATGATATTTATGTAAGTAATATTCTAAAGGAGTTTTTTAATGAATGTGATAAGTTTCCTTTATTGAAGTTCTACCTTCTTTATGATTTACATACATTCTCAAACAACTATGACTTATACTTACTTTCGAACCACAAATATTTCTCCTATAGCTATGACGGGTTTGCAAGAAGAATTACTGAAAAATATAGATTAGACAATGAAAAATACAAAGATATAGTAAATATTGTTGTTTCATTATTAGCGGAATCCTATATAGCTACAGCTTTAAATAATAATGAAGAAGCTAATTTGTCAGTGTTTTTGTTTGATTTGATTAATGTTAGAGGTATTGAATTCTTACAGAAAAATGATATCCATCACAAACTATATTTAAAAATATTTGAATTATTACCGACATCTTCACTATTTGATATTATAACAAAATCTATCGGTCATATCACCTCTACTTCTCCTGATGTGATTAGAAATAAATCAGAGATGTATATTCTTTTCCACTTATTGGAAATGGCTGATAGGATTAATAAAAATGAAGATAAAGAAGAAATAAAGTTAAATTTAAATGAACTGATTTTATCGAGATATAGCAATTTCTTTGAAACAAGTTTGAATAATAATGGTTATGTTTTACATAAAGATGCCTTCTATGATAAGTTGGCTTGGGGTAAAGTATCCGAATCTTTTTGTGTTGAATTTCTAACGTTACAACCACGAAAGAAAGAGCTGTATATTAATTTAAGTAATGATAATGTCAGTAACAAACTTCAATATGCGAATGGTGTTTCCAACTACCTTCAAATCCTCAACAATCTAGTAAAAGTAAACTTTACTTCAAGAGATACTATTATTTCTCGAATAATTGATCTTGTTGTTGATTTTGGTTTTGAAAGTGACGATGTCGCTTACCCTCTAGCTTATGATTTGTATAGTAGCACATTAAAAAATGAGTATAGTTTGTTATCCGCTATCTCAAAGAACTTCCATCACTACCGAACTGTTGACTTTGAACGACTACTGAATCAGATTTCTGACAAAGCACCATTGTCCTCAATGCTATTGTTGTTAGAGAGCTCTCAATCGGAAAGTCGAAAAGATTTTATACAGAAATTGATAGATAAAATAAATTACGCAGACATAGATGAAAGAAGTATTGTTAATATTGAGTCATCTTTTAATTCTGCGATAGTAACTAACAATCTAGACTTAGTTAAAGTTGCATTATCACAAGCACGTAATTTTTTTGAAAGTCACCGTTGGAAAGAAAATATTGATGTCAAAATTATGATTTTTCAATGGGAAGTTCTAAAATATAAGTACGATCTAATCACTATAAATAACTCAAGATCTTCGCCTGAAGAAAAAGAGAAATCGGTAAATGAAATTGTTATTCCATTTCCTAATAAAGATATAGAGAGGAATCATAAAACTAAGAATTGGGAAAAAGAAGCTGATTTATTTAAAAGTTATATATTGGGTTTGATAACTTTTAGTCAGAACCCTGAAAGGTCTACAAAGATTTTTGAGCATTTGAAGAAATCGAATCCAAACACGATTTTTCCACATCTACACTTTATATCGAAGATTAAATGGTTGGAGGCTAATGATTCGACTAATGAAGAGTTTTATATGGCAATTAACGAATATGAAAACTCAGTAACTAACTTCAATTTTGAAACATTGACTAAAGGAAATAAAGCAGATTACTTGTCTGCAATTTATTTGTCTGGACAATATGTAAAAGTAGAGCAATTGTGTGAAAGATTGGACATTGTTGATAAATTATACAATCCTATAGCATTAACTTACTGCCGTTCTCTTCTCAATAATGGAAATGATAACAAAGCTAAACAACTTATTGATGATTATAAGTTATATCACGGTATAGATGCTTTAGATGAAGACTTCAGTAAAGAAGTCGAAAGGGTTGATGAGTCTATAAGGAATAGACTTAATGAATCAATGAGTGAAAAAATCAAGTATCAGTTTATCACTCAATCAAAGAACAATGATGAATTGAGAACAATTTTTAATGAGATTAGGCTGGCAAAAGTTAATGATTTGTCAGAAATCCTACCAACAAAAAAGTTAACTAAAGCAAATTTTCTTTATGAAGAAGTTTTATCTTGTGCAAAAATCATTCGGTCAAGAGTAAAAAATCTTGAAGTTGAGATTAAGAAAAATGATGAAAACTTAATAAATTCTTGGATTATTTCTCTGTTTAACTCAAGACTAAATCTTTTTGGTATTTCAATTGATGAACAAAAATTTATTGGTGAGTCGAGTCCAAAAGATAGTTCGAAAACCCCAAAAACATCTGGTTCTGCGGACGGGGTGATTATGGATCAACGAGATGAACAAGTTGCAGTTTTTGAGGGGCTTAACCTTAACTCAGTTGCTAAAAGCACTGTAGACTCGCATTATAATAAACTTGCAAAGTATGACCTTATAGGCTTGTCCCCAATGTTTTTAGTGTCGTACTGTTATTTTTCGGCAGATTTTAGTAGCTCTGTTGACGAATACATCAAACACATTATAGAAAATGATTACTATGACTTTGAACGTCCAGATGATCATAAGGTAGTTAAGTTACCTGAAGCTAATAGTAAACATTTGGTTGCCGTTTTGGAGTGTCGGAATCGTGGAAAGCAGTCTGTTGCTATATACCATATTCTCATTGATATGAAGCTTCCATCGCAAGAATCGTAATTAGTTTTGTTTCAACCATAAACCTACTGGTTAGTTTGTTGTGGCCAATAAAAGTTGGCCATATCTTTAGAAGTTTTTAATATATTTTATTATCCGAAATAAGTCAGATTAGAATTTATTTCTATCTGACTTCTTTCCAGGTACGTTTTAGGGTGATCACTCTAAGACGTTATTTCCCCAAAGCTTGCTAGAATAAATTCGTCTTGATTCAACGTTACACAATTGAAGTTTAGAGTCTTATAAAAATACACTGTCAAAGGAATGTAACCCTATTTCCTTTACATTAATTGGTTTTTTGTATTTAAAATTAGATACAAAATATTGTCTACGTATCTATTTGAGGTTACACAATGAGTTGATAGCGAATTTAGATTATCAGACAACTTCTCGATTGTCTTTTTTCGCTCAAACTGTTTAAAAAACTATTTTCAATATCATTATTTGGACAAAAATTGATGTAAAGATATGTCTTACATTAAAATCTGACCACACTTTCTAACCAATCAAACCTACATTTTTCGTAGCTTTGCGTGGTTATTTTATCTTTGACGTCTGATCTTCCCCCAGTATTCACAACGCCTGCCGATCAAAACATGTCCTTATAAATCAGTAAAAACCGAATTTCATTATGCTGTACCCTTGTATAACCAACTATTGCCTAAATTTGAAGTTATGCGGCAATATCACCTAAATCATAATATTTACAAATCGAAAAATAGACCAATATAAAGATATCTAATTGATCTATAACAATTACATCTAATTGTAAAAAATGACAGTGTATTAAAAACCTACACTTAATACTTGCGCGAACAAAAACACTGTATATAATGACAGTCACTGTATAAAAAGACAGGAATCATCATGAGACCGTTAACGCCGCGCCAAGCAGAAATTTTAGACTTAATCAAAAACAATATCGCCGAAACAGGGATGCCACCCACTCGTGCTGAAATTGCGAAGCGCCTTGGCTTTAAAAGTGCTAATGCCGCCGAAGAGCATTTAAAAGCATTAGCCAAAAAAGGCTTTATCGAGATCATACCGGGTACCTCAAGAGGCATTCGTTTACTTCATGAAGAACCGCTTGAAACCGGACTGCCGCTTATTGGACAGGTAGCTGCAGGCGAACCCATTCTGGCCCAAGAGCATGTCGAACAATATTTTCAAGTCGATCCGACCATGTTTAAACCCGCCGCTGACTTTTTATTAAGAGTCCGCGGTGACAGCATGAAAAATATCGGTATTTTAGAAGGCGACTTACTCGCAGTTCATAAAATGCAGCAAGCACGTAATGGCCAAGTGGTAGTAGCACGTGTTGATGATGACGTCACCGTGAAACGATTTGAACAAAAAGGTAATGTGATTTATCTGCATGCAGAAAATGACGATTATAACCCGATAGAAGTCGATTTGAAGACTCAAAACCTGACGATTGAAGGGCTTGCCGTTGGGATTATCCGAAATGGAGATTGGTTATGAACAAACTAATGGGCATAGCACCACGCCACCCAGGCTTATGGGTTGATTTAACTGAAACAGAGCAGTATGGCAACCAAACCATTCAAACATTGCAAACCATCACCCAAGGGGAAGCCGAGCTGAGTCAACTGTGTAATCAACTCGCGAGTTTAAGCCAGCAAGGTCGATGGATTGTATTAATTAGCCCACCTCATATTGGTTATAAACATATGCTGGCAAGTGCTGGGGTTAGATTAGACCGCATTTTACTGGTGCACACCAAAGATGAAGTGGAAACCTTATGGGCCATGGAAAAAGCACTCACCAGTGGAACATCTAGCGCAGTAATTACTTGGACCCGCTCACTTGATTCTCGCGACAGCCGTCGATTAGAAATTGTGGCCAAAAGTGCACGTGCATTCGGTGTGGTAATTGAAGATGTGAATGCTCACTCACCTCAAAAAAATCAATTTGTTAACCCTAACCTAACAACTGCAACAAGTAATTTTTGTTCATTTCACTAAGCATGAACCCTTAACTACCAAGCCCTGCATTGAATTCAGGGCTTTTTTTTATCTTTTTTCAGCCTATTAGCTAAAAAAGTGATCTTGATCAATTTTTAATCTACACGTAATCTGGTTAACAAGGATGAAACATTTTTATCTTTAATTGGACATGAATGACAGTAATCAACAATTACTGTCAGACAAATAAGCCAAATAAAAATTGATAAGTTCAGTCGTAGGTACAAGTGTGGTGCACCGCTAACAATAAAACCGTAGACCGCGGGTTTACAACCACCAAAGTACTTTGAGGTCATCAAGCTTTTTTGGGAACCGAAGAGTTTGCATAGAGCAGAGACTTACTGTGTGACTCTTCTTTGTAGTTGCTATTGGCAATCAACAGAGGAGTAGTCTTGTGAAGCAATGGTGGTATTGTTTACTGGTTGTGTGTATCGCACTTCCACTTGGGGCAACAGAAATGCCCTTCAACATGACTCAAGGCGTGACAGATATCAGTGGTAAGGTTTATGACCTCCACATGACGATTCTTTACATCTGTTGTGCGATTGGGTTAGTGGTGTTTGGGATCATGATTTATTCGATGATTTATCACCGTAAATCAAAAGGTGCAGTCGCGGCCAATTTTCACGAAAGTACCAAAGTGGAAATAGCCTGGACCGTCATCCCCTTTGTTATCTTAATCGCCATGGCCATTCCAGCCACCAAAACCCTCATTGCCATGGAGGATCCCAGTAATGCCGATCTCACCATTAAAATTACCGGATCACAATGGAAGTGGCATTACAGTTACTTTGACAAAGACATCCAATTTTACAGCACATTATCCACTCCCAGAGCACAAATTGATGGCAGTGAGGCCAAAGGCGAGCATTACCTCCTTGAAGTCGATAAGCCATTAGTACTGCCTATTAACCAAAAAGTGCGTTTCTTGATGACATCCGATGATGTGATCCACTCATGGTGGGTACCGGCTTTTGCCATTAAAAAAGATGCCAATCCTGGCTTTATTAACGAAACATGGACTCGGATTGATAAACCCGGTATTTATCGCGGTCAATGCGCTGAATTATGTGGTAAAGACCATGGTTTTATGCCGATTGTGGTGCAAGCCTTATCGGAAGCCGATTTTGATAATTGGTTAGTTGAACAAAAACAACTTGCAAGCAATGCCGCAGCCGCCGCTGCAGCATCAATGACACAAACCTTGTCTCTTGAAAATCTAACCTCGCAAGGTGAACAAATCTACATTGCGAGATGCGCCGCGTGTCACCAACCTAATGGTGCGGGTCTTACAGGTGTATTCCCATCATTGATTGGCAGCCCCATCATAAAAGGCCCTGTTGAAGGTCACCTGAATATCGTCTTAAACGGTAAATCGGGTACCGCAATGCAAGCGTTCGCTAAGCAACTTAGCGCCCAAGAAATTGCCGCTGTGATCACCTTTGAGCGTAATGCTTGGGGCAATAACAGCGGTGATGTAATCCAAGCTGCTGATATAGGCAACTTTTTAGGCAGTAATAAGGCAAGCACCGAACCAAGTAAAGCCGTCACCGATGCAGCAAGTACTATTGCGGCCACGACAACTGACATTACCGATGCGGTTACCGAGAAAGCCACTCAAGCTGTCAAAACCGTAGCAGAAGCAGTTGCCCCAGAAGATCTGCCCACTTTAACCTTAGAGCAATTAATGGCTGAAGGTGAGCAGGTTTATGCCACCACTTGCGCGGCATGTCACCAAGCCACTGGCGCCGGTTTACCCGGCGCGTTCCCTTCACTGATCGGCAGCCCTGTTGTTACCGGACCGGTTAGCGGACATATCGATATTGTTATGCACGGCAAACCAGGCACCGCAATGCAAGCATTTAGCAGTCAACTCAGCCCACAAAAGATGGCGGCTGTGATTACTTATGAGCGCAATGCGTGGGGCAATAATTCTGGCGAGGCGGTGCAAGCTGCCGATGTCGCTGGCCATGGACAGTAGGGGAAAACGATGAGCACTATAACGCAAGATACAATCACTACCGCCCATGATGAACATCATCATGGCGCTCCGAAAGGGCTAATGCGCTGGCTACTCACCACTAACCATAAAGACATTGGTTCGCTGTATTTATGGTTTAGTTTCATTATGTTTCTCACTGGCGGTGCGATGGCAATGGTGATCCGAGCTGAGTTATTCCAGCCTGGATTACAGCTAGTAGAACCAAACTTTTTTAATCAAATGACCACGGTTCATGGTCTCATCATGGTCTTTGGGGCGGTAATGCCTGCTTTTACCGGATTAGCCAACTGGTTAATTCCCATGATGATCGGTGCGCCAGATATGGCACTTCCGCGGATGAATAACTGGAGTTTTTGGATTTTACCCTTCGCCTTTACCATGTTACTAGGTTCACTCTTTATGGAAGGCGGCGGTCCTAACTTTGGTTGGACATTCTATGCCCCGCTGTCAACCACCTATAGTCCTGACAGCACCGCCCTATTTGTTTTTTCCATTCATATTATGGGGATCAGTTCGATAATGGGCGCAATTAACGTCATTGTAACCATTGTAAACTTGCGTGCTCCTGGCATGACATGGATGAAGTTACCCTTGTTTGTGTGGACTTGGCTCATTACCGCCTTTTTACTGATCGCGGTAATGCCGGTGCTCGCAGGTGCGGTCACCATGGTATTAACCGATAAATTTTTTGGTACCAGCTTTTTTGATGCTGCAGGTGGTGGCGATCCTGTGATGTTCCAGCATATTTTCTGGTTCTTTGGCCACCCAGAAGTCTACATCATGATTTTACCGTCATTCGGCATTATCTCGGCGATAGTGCCAACCTTTAGCCGCAAAAAGCTGTTTGGTTATTCCTCGATGGTTTACGCCACCGCCAGCATTGCCGCGCTGTCGTTTTTGGTATGGGCACACCACATGTTTACTACTGGCATGCCTGTTTTTGCCGAGCTGTTTTTCATGTATTGCACTATGTTAATTGCCATTCCCACTGGGGTAAAAGTGTTTAATTGGGTTGCCACCATGTGGCGCGGTTCACTGACATTTGAAACACCGATGCTATTTGCGGTGGCGTTTATCATACTGTTCACCATAGGTGGATTTTCGGGTTTGATGCTAGCCATTACCCCTGCTGATTTCCAATATCATGACACTTACTTTGTCGTGGCTCATTTCCACTATGTGTTAGTGACTGGGGCGATATTTTCGATTATGGCGGCGGCGTATTATTGGCTGCCTAAATGGACCGGCCATATGTATAACGAAACCTTAGGCAAGTGGCACTTTTGGTGTTCGGTGATATCCGTCAATGTGTTGTTTTTCCCGATGCACTTTCTAGGCTTAGCAGGCATGCCAAGGCGGATCCCCGACTACGCGGTCCAGTTTGCCGATGTGAATCAGATTGTATCGATTGGCGGATTCGCATTTGGTTTATCTCAGTTTATTTTCCTCGCTGTGGTACTCAAATGCATTAAGGGTGGCAAACCCGCTGGAGATAACCCTTGGGAAGCAGCCGAGGGCCTAGAGTGGTCGATTGCCAGCCCTGCGCCATATCACTCGTTTACCACTCCACCGGAGATTAAATGAGATGACGCAAGCAACAAAATCAAATCGTAAGCTATTAATCATCCTGATTGCTGGGTCAATTGGTATGTTTGGATTTGGTTTTGCGCTGGTACCGCTTTATGACGTGCTCTGCGATACATTGGGAATTAATGGCAAAACCCAAAATAGCGCCAGCAGTTATGAAGCTGTGGTGGTTGATAAAAGCCGAACTGTCACCATTGAATTTGTTACTCAAGTTCAGTCCGGTATGCCATGGGAATTTAGCCCTAAAGTTAACCAAATAAATGTGCATCCTGGTGAGCTCACTCACGCACAATTTTTGGTTAAAAACCTATCTACCCGTGACACCGTAGGCCAAGCGATCCCTTCGGTATCGCCAGGACAAGGGGCGGCATACTTCCATAAAACGGAATGTTTTTGCTTTAATCAGCAAGCTTTAGCTGCATCTGCCACAGCAGAATTACCACTGATTTTTTACGTGGACCCTGATTTACCAGGGTCCATTAACACATTGACTCTCTCTTATACCCTATATGACATCACCGACAGACAGGCGATCGTCATAGAGCAAGGAGCAGCAAAATGACCACAAAGTATCAAACTTATTATGTGCCAGCCCAAAGTGTTTGGCCGATAATCGGTGCTATAGGTTTATTTTTAATTGCATTTGGCGCAGGCAATTATGTACAACAATTAACCACCGAAAAAACCTCTGGCGGTTATATTTTAATGACAGGTTTTGCCGTGATTATCTTTATGATTTTTGGCTGGTTTAAGACCGTTATTGATGAATCAATGGCGGGACTGTATTCACCGCAAATGGATCGTTCATTTAGACAGGGAATGAGTTGGTTTATTTTTTCAGAGATTATGTTTTTTGGAGCATTTTTCGGCGCACTATTTTATGCCCGAATGATTTCAGTACCTTGGCTTGGTGGCGCATCAAATAATGCCATGACCCATGAGGTGTTATGGCCGGCGTTTGAGGCCATGTGGCCATTGGTAAAAACCCCTGATGGCACCGCAACTGAAGCCATGCCATGGACGGGTTTGCCGTTAATTAACACCATTATACTGCTAACCTCGTCGGTTACCTTGCATTTTGCCCATACCAATCTCGAAAAAGCCAACCGTAAACCCTTGGTTATCTGGTTAGCCTTGACCGTGATCCTGGGTATAGCGTTTCTCAGTTTACAGGTTGAAGAATACAGCCATGCCTACCAAGAAATGGGGCTAACCCTCTCTTCTGGGGTCTACGGCAACACCTTCTTTCTGTTAACCGGTTTTCACGGCATGCACGTAACGATTGGCACCCTGTTCTTGATTATTTTATTGCTCAGAATTGTAAAGGGTCACTTTACCCCCGACAAGCATTTCGCTTTTCAAGCTGGGAGTTGGTATTGGCACTTCGTTGATGTGGTGTGGTTATGCTTATTCATCTTTGTATACGTACTATAAACCAAGGTATTAACGACTAATAAGGTCTGGGGTTGGGTTGAATATAACCAAGCCCTAAGGCCACCAGCAATACCATTATAACGACAATAGAAAACAACACGCGCCGGCCTAAAAAACGGCTCATTGATTGTTGATGCTCGCCCTTAACCATAATAAATAAGGCCCTACCTAAGTTAAATATTATGAAGACAAGCAAAGAGACTAAAACTAACTTAACGATGAAAGGTGTTGTCACAGGCAATCCTTTTAAAAGTGTTGGTGTGTCTCAGGTGTTATTGGTCATCATTACTTTGGTCGTGTTTAGCTTATTGGTCAAGTTAGGATTATGGCAGTTATCGCGAGCGACCTTTAAACAAGAGTGGCAAAGCTCACTACTTCAGCGCCAACAGCAACAAGCGCTCACTTATGAAGAAATGCTGGCAAAAGTTGAATTGTCAGAAGCATCAACAAGCGCTCAACCGGAGACGAAATTACTCACGGGTTACCGTCTATCGATATCAGCTAAACCAATTAACAACATGATGCTGTTATTAGACAATCAAGTGTATCAAGGCCAGGTGGGATATTTAGCGTATCAAATTTTTGAAATAACCCCTGAACAGCCTTGGATACTGGTCGAGCTAGGCTTTGTGCCTGCAAACAAAGACCGCCGGATTTTACCTGAGCTCACCCCCTTAAAAGCCACTGACTACACCCTAGTTGGCCGAGTTTATCAAAAACAACCCAACCCATTAAGTGACCGGCTAGATGCAGAACAATTAGCCGATACTCATGCCCCGGTGCGTTTTCAAAATATTAATATACCCGCCCTAACCGACATGCTGGGTCATGCGCTGACGTCTGTGGTACTGCAACCCGACAAGGTTCCCATTTATCATCTGCCTCAACCTTGGATACCCATTCCTTTGTCGGCACAAAAGCATCAAGGGTATGCGCTGCAATGGTTCACCATGGCAGCGGTATTTTTAGGACTCATGAGTTGGATAGCATTTCGACAATATCGACGCTAAGCCTCGTCGTTAATAATTAACTTAACAATAATATCAAAATGATAAAGAGGAGATGGAATGAACTCCCTACCTAAAAAAAGCAATAAAACATTAGTGGTGTTACTGCTGGTGTTTATTTTACCGGTTGCGGTAGCCAAATTAGTGTTAAGCCTAGAACTGTATAACGGGGCGGCAACCAACAAGGGCGCGTTAATCACTCCCGAGGTTAATTACGCCAACTTAGCCATGGAAAACCCTAAACCCCATGCATGGCAAGTGCTGTTTTTCCTCCCCGCAACCTGTAACGAGCAGTGCCAAGAACGGCTATACATTTTACACCAGAGCTATATTGCCCTCGGTAAAGATAGGGATCGTGTCACCCCTATTATTATGATTAATGACCACAGTGACACCCAAATACTTAAGCAATTAAATATCACCTTCGATCAAGTAAACGCCAATCATGCACTTGCTGCTCTGCTGATAGAGCAACAGCTCATTATTGTCGATCCTCTGGGTAGCTTGGTTATGGAATACGATAATGTCATAGGCCACGACGCCAATATCGCCCAAGGCAAAGCCATGATTGCTGATTTACGCAAAATGCTTAAGTTGTCGAGGGTGGGCTAATGGCGATACCGCGATTAATCAAATTCACCTTAGTATTTACCTTGGCGGTTATTTTAATGGGCGCCTATACCCGCTTGTCTGATGCGGGATTAGGTTGTCCAGATTGGCCGGGCTGTTATGGCCACTTGACCGTTCCGAGTGCAAGTCATGACTTAGCTAGTATTGAAACTCGTTTCCCTGATGTTCAAATTGAGCCAGAAAAAGCCTGGCTGGAAATGATCCATCGTTATATCGCGGGCTCGCTAGGATTAATGGTATTTGCCATTTTGATTTTATGTCTTAAACAGCCTCAAGCCCCCAAAAAACTGCCCGCCTTTATTGCGCTACTCATAGTGTTTCAAGCCGCATTGGGGATGTGGACTGTCACCATGAAATTAATGCCTGTTGTGGTAATGGCACACCTTATTGGCGGCTTTAGTTTAATTGCCTTGTTATTACTCTTGTATCTGCGCCTTAAACCATTACCGATCCCTAAAGGTGATACCTATGCGCGTAAGCTCATTCCGTTAGCATTAGCCAGTTTAGGCGTATTGATCATTCAAATCATACTCGGCGGCTGGACCTCATCAAATTACGCCGCGCTCGCCTGCACCACCTTGCCGATCTGTGAAGGTAATTGGGTCGATAATTTGCGTTTTGCCGATGCTTTTTCACCGTTTCAAGGTGATCATCCGAGTTTTGAATTTGGTGTGCTCGATTATGCCACGCGCATGACCATTCATATTAGTCACCGAATTTGGGCCGTGGTGACTGCCGTACTACTCATTTTACTGGCGCTAAAATTACGTTACACGCAATCACATATTATGCGTAACAGTGGGTATTTATTACTGTTCTTCGTCATTGTTCAAGTCGGATTGGGGATGAGTAATGTGGTGATGAATTTACCTTTAGGCATTGCGGTATCACACAATGGAGGCGCAGCCTTATTGCTGCTGACCTTAGTTTTTATTAATTACGCCCTGTGGCGTAAAGTATAAATGAGGATCGACCATGATAAAACCTCTTACTATTCGTCAAGTTCAACCTAAGTTAACCTTACAATGGCGCGCCTATTTTGAAATGACCAAACCCAAAGTCGTTGCACTTATGCTACTGACAGTATTGGTCGGTATGTGTTTATCTGTACCCGGTATCGTGCCGCTACAACCTCTGATAGCGGGGATGGCAGGGATTGCTATGATGGCGGGTGCTGCAGCTGCGTTTAATCACTTAATCGATCGTAAAATCGATGGTTTGATGGCTCGCACCTATAATCGCCCATTACCGAAAGGGAAAATATCAGCAACCAAGGCGTCAATATTTGCGGTGTCACTTGGCGCGCTCGGTTTTGTGGTGTTATATACCTTAGTTAATCCACTCACGGCTTGGCTAACCTTTGCCAGTTTGATTGGTTATGCCTTGGTGTATACCGCCTACCTTAAGCGGGCAACTTCACAAAACATTGTCATCGGGGGACTCGCTGGCGCGATGCCACCGTTATTGGGTTGGACCGCAATCACCAATGAACTGCATGGCTACGCGCTGTTGCTTGTCATTATTATCTTCACTTGGACTCCACCACATTTCTGGGCATTAGCCATTCATCGCCGTAAAGAATATGCCAAGGTCGATATTCCCATGTTACCGGTTACTCACGGGGTCGAATTTACCAAAACCTGTATTTTGCTTTACACCATTTTATTAGCCATTGCCTGTCTACTTCCCGTTTTAGTTGGCATGTGTGGTCCGATATATTTGGTCGGTTCAACCTTACTCAGTTGCGGCTTTATCTATAAGGCGTGGCAGTTAAAGTTCCATGACTATCCAGAACTGTCCATGCAGGTGTTTAAATTTTCAATTTATCATTTAATGGTGCTATTTATTGTCTTATTAGTGGACCATTATTTTTGGGTAAACACTTAAATTAGAAAGGGAAACACATTGAAAATAATGATTGCGGTAGGACTAATGTTATTAGCCTTGGCGGGGGGCGTCGTTTATCAACAACAGGTCCAAACAGACCCTATGCCACTGGCGACCAGTTATGTCTTTGAACAGCAGCGCGCATTAGCCCCCTTTACCTTGGCAGACCAATACGGCAATGCGTTTACTAACCAAACATTACAAGGTAAGTGGAGCTTATTCTTTATTGGTTACACCGCCTGCCCTGATGTCTGCCCTACCACTTTAAATAAGCTCACGGCGGCTTATCCCCAGCTACAAAAAATAGCCAGTAATGTACAAGTGGTGTTTGTGTCGGCAGACCCAAAACGTGATACTCAAACTAAGCGTTTAGATTACATCAACTTTTTTAATAAAGACTTTAAAGCCGTGAGCGCAGAGCACGCAGACTTGTTGCCATTTAGCCGCGACCTAGGCTTTGCCTATGCCATGGTAGGTGATAATAATGACTATCAAGTCGATCACAGTGCATCTTATGTTTTAGTGTCACCTAGGGCAGAAAAAATCGCGGTATTTAAAACCAAATCCCAACCAGGCCAGTTACCCCAAATTCTCAATGCAGAACTTATCGCCGATTTTGGCCAAATAGTGCAATCTTGGCACTAGCCTTTATTTGATAAATTCACCTCAGATCTGGGTAAGAAACGGCATAAATTACTCTTCGAGCCACTGACCATTATCTTGCGGGCGGATCCACGTTTGTGAAAACCAATAATAACCGGTTCTTGTTTTACTCGGTGCCGTGCAATTGTAGCGCGAACGTCCTGGCACCAAATCTGACGATGCCTGAATGGAAAAGCGATTTTCACTTAACCAAATGGGCTTTTTAGGACCTTGCCCTTGAATAAAACACATCACTTGATGTGGATAAATATCCTCAGTGTCCAGAGTTAACACCAATTTTGGCCGCCATTGAGCGGTGACTAATAGTGGATCGCTGATATTTTGCTTAATAACCGGCATAGGTAAACTGGAAAATTTAACCGTTAAACTCGCCAAATCCGCATACGCATTGGCCACCGGGAAACGCGGTAATGCGGTTAATGAAGAATATTCTCCCGCAGCACCAGATTGTTGGCCAAAACCAACAAACCCATGTTTAGCCAAAATACCTTCAAGTTTGCTAGTGTATTCACCATAAGGATAGGCAAACATTTTTACGCTTTGGCCAGTCCGTTTTAAGATCTCGGCTTCAGTCGATAAGAGATTGTTTTCTACCCGAGCTTGCCATTGGTCTAAGGTTTCTTTGCCTTGGCGGCGAATTAAATGTTCATGCCCCCAGCTGTGGTTAGCAATCGTCACGCCTTGATCCGATAAGGCGATAATATCTTGCCAACTCATCATGCCTTTGAAACCGGCATCGATGGGGGCAACAGAAATAAACACGGTATAAGGGAATTGATGTGCCGCTAATATAGGTGCGGCATTATCAATAATACTGTCATAACCATCATCGAAGGTGATCGCAATACTATTATTGTCTAACGTCGTGTTATGCTGCAAAGATTCAACCGCTTCAGTTAATGAAATAAGCCTAAAATGATGATCAGCTAAATACTGCATCTGCTCGGCAAACTGACTCGGGGTCACACTGGTGCTTTTTGGGGTATGTTCTGACACATGGTGATATTGTAAAATGACCACGGCATTAGCATCAATATGCCACAAACCCAAACTGAACACCGCCAATAATAACGCTATTTTTTTAACCATGATTACCCCTACCTATGTCAGTTAGCGCATTACTATTTAACCGCCAAAAAAATCGGCGATTATTCGCTTTAGCAACACCCATGATACTGTCGAATATCACCATCCCGCTATTGGGGTTAGTGGATACCGCAGTGATTGGTCATCTTGGACAAGCTTATTATTTGGGGGGCGTCGCCTTAGGCACTACCCTCATCACCTTGATGATTTGGTTACTCGGTTTTTTACGCATGTCCACCACAGGATTAGTCGCTCAAGCCTATGGTGCTAATGATACCTTAACTCAACAACAATTACTGATCCAAGGTTGCAGCCTAGCATTAACCTTGGGCTTGGCTTGTGTGCTGCTGCAATCACCCCTGCTCAATTTAGCGCTCAGCCTCAGTGATGCCAGCGAACAAGTGATGTTCTATTGTCGTCAATATGTCGAAATTAGAATTTGGTCATTACCTTTTGCCCTAGTCAACTTAGTGTTATTAGGCTGGTTACTCGGGCGCCAAGCGCCGAAAGCGGCCATGTGGCAATTAATTATCGCTAACAGTGTCAATATCATTCTCGATCTGGTGTTTGTCATGGTCTTTAAATGGAATGTGCAGGGCGCGGCATTGGCTTCAGTTATTGCCGATATCAGTGCGTTTTCAGTGGCCCTGTTGATGGTCAAGCGGCAACTGGCACACACTGGTGGACTGACATTAAGCCAGGTTATCGCGCATTTATCATGGCGCGGATACACTCGTCTACTCACCTTAAACCGTGATATTTTTATTCGCAGCCTATGCTTGCAAGCCGCCTTTAGTTTCATGACGTTTTATGGCGCAGGCTTGGGCGACAATACCATTGCCGCCAACGCCGTGCTGCTTAACTTATTAATGCTAATCTCTTACGCATTAGACGGCATTGCCTATTATGCTGAAGCCGAAGTGGGCCGTGCATTTGGCCAACGTAATCCCACCTTACTCCATCAAAGCGTGGTGCTAGCATTTTGTTGGTCGGCGATAACCGCCGTGCTATTTAGTTTACTCTTTTGGTGGGCGGGTCCATCGATCATTAAGTTATTAACCAATATAGAAGCGGTACAAAATGCCGCAAGTCACTATCTTATCTGGCTTATTTTTATGCCCATTCTCGCGTTTGCTTGTTACCTGTTTGATGGCGTATACATAGGAGCCGCACATGGAAATATTATGCGTAACAGTATGATAATTGCTACCTTTGGAGTTTACTTTCCGAGTTGGTACCTATTGCAAGATTGGGGCAACCACAGCCTTTGGGCGGCGCTGTCGGCATTTATGCTGTGCCGCAGCCTAACGTTAGGGTGGCATTATTATTATCGATTGAGGTATCAGCTAACCACCCTTTGATTGTCTTTGAGCGAGCCAACACCAAGAGGTGAAATAAGCCAAAAATTAACGCTTATCCTAGATAGACAATAAAATGCAGCGCTTTTTAGCAGTCAATTTTGGGCTAAAATAGCAACAAATAGCAGTAATAAAAACACCATGTCCCCAGCGTTAACGCGCACCAACATCGACGTGACTAGCGGTAAATCGCGGTTAAAAATGCATTAATGACCACGGGTTATAACGGGCGTTTAGCCGACGCGACTCAGTTTGACTCATCCACGGGTTTTCTCTCTATGATAGCTACAGCTAGCATCATTAAAGGCTGAGACTAGAGCATTATCGGTATTATGTGCGCGCTAAACAACAATAAGCCGTGGCGCGGTTCATTCAGATGTTGTTGATATTGAGTGACGTGAAGTGCTTATCCGAGATGATGGATCTTTACCTACAGCAACAAAAATGCGACCCACAATGGGGTCGCATTTTTCGTGATTACATGGCAATCTGCCGCTCGATTAAGCGTAAGAATGCTCACCATGCTGATGCTCTGTCACGTCACTAACGCCAGTTAACTCAGTTGGGAACATATCTAATAACTGCTTCTCGATACCATCTTTTAAGGTGATATCAACTTGAGAACAACCGTTACACCCACCACCAAACTGCAATATAGCAACGCCTGCATCGGTAATTTCAATGAGCGTAATGTTGCCACCATGGCTGGCAAGCTGTGGATTAATTTCTGACTGGATCACATACTCGATACGTTCAACTAACGGTGCATCACCCGCCACTTTACGCATTTTTGCGTTTGGCGCTTTTAAGGTTAATTGAGAACCAAGCTGATCAGTCACAAAATCAATGCTGGCATCCTCTAAAAAAGGCGCGCTTTTTTCATCAACCATGGCACTAAAGCCAGTAAATGGAATTTCGGCATCATCTGCTTCAACGGCATCAGGTGGACAATAAGACACTCCGCATTCAGCTTGAGCGGTACCTGGACTTATCACGAAAACACGAATATGAGAGCCTTCTGGCTGGCCGGCCAACAACTTTACGAAATGGGCCTGGGCGGTATCGGAAATGGTGATCATAAAAACCTGCTCCGTCAGGAAATACCTGAGTAAATTAGTAAGAATTAGATCTATGATACTCTCTGTTGCATTGGCTTTGTAGTGCTAGAGAGAAGAGATCGTGAAAAAATGATCGAACATCACATTTTCTACCCCCAATAAACCGCAGCAGACAAGATTACCAGTCTTAGTGGCAATGACTAACTAACTGCAAGAAATTGATTTTATTGCATAAAAAATATGGTTATGATTAAAATAGAATTAATCTAACAATCCGGGGGCTTCAGCACGAGCAAGACACCAAGTTTGTACATGAACAAATTGTGAGCTAAATAACTGCGTAATTTCATCTACTGTGGTGCCTGTGGTAACAACATCATCAATCAAAGCAACGCGCTGATAAGGCATCTCCCCCAACAATCTGAATGCGCCATAACAGTTTTTGCGCCGCTTTTTACCCGCTAATCCCGTTTGTGGTGGCGTATCAACGACACGAATTAAGCAAGTGTCATTCAGAGGAATAGCCATTAATACACTTAATTCTTTGGCAATGAGCCAGGCTTGATTAAAACCTCGTTGCCGCAAACGATTTGGATGTAAAGGTACCGGGATCAAGACTTGTGGTCGCCTAATAATGCCATGTTGAATCAATAATGCGATTCGACAAGCTAATTGCTGAACTATCGCCTTAAGCGGCGCACATTGTTGTTGATATTTAATCGCGGCGATGAGAGGCCCTAACCCTTGATGATAACTGCAAGGCGCGACAACCAGATTCGGCGTATGTTTAAGGCATTGACCACAGTAAGTCTGCAGCAGCGCGATTTCACGGCCACAACCTAAACACACTTCATGCTGATACAAACTCGCCGCTAAACACACTTGGCAAACCCCAGAGAGCACTTGATTGGGAAACAATTGCTGATAACCCGTTTGCACTATCCTTTGCTGGCACAGTAAGCAACGGTTAGGTAAACTGCCGAGTAATATCACCCTGGCATGCTGAAAGATCGTCTTACTCGCACGCAGCCAGTGAGTGATCTTGATTGAAATAGTGATCGGCGCCATAGGCTATTCATTCCATTAAATAGACTCAAAAGAGGTGTTAAGCGTGAGTTTTCCTGCATTACACATTGAGACCGTGGGCTCGCAAGGCCAAGATATCGTGTTACTACACGGCTGGGGAGTCAATAACCAAGTCTTCAGTCCATTACACCATGCATTGCAACAGTATAGAGTGCATTATGTTGATTTGCCGGGATTTGGTTTGAGCCCCAATCTCGACGGTGATATAACCCATTGGGCACAGGCACTGGCAGCGCAGCTTCCGCAGCAGGCTATTTGGGTCGGTTGGTCTTTAGGTGGATTAATTGCGACTCAAGTTGCCATTGACAATCCCAAGTCAGTGGCGGGATTGGTCACTATTGCCTCATCACCTTGTTTTATGGCTCGCGCAGCCAACAGCTTAGCCCCAGCTTGGTTTGGGATCCAGCCACAGGTATTGGCAGAGTTTTCAAGCCAATTAAGCCATGATTTATCCCGAACGATAGTCCGCTTTCTGGCGATTCAAGCCATGGGAAGTGATAATCCAAAAGCCGATATTCAGCAGATAAAAAGCTTAGTATTAAGTAAACCATTGCCAACACAACAAGGCTTATCTCAAGGATTAGCCATGTTAGCGCAGGTAGATTTACGTTCACAACTTTGCCAAATTCAGCAACCGTGGCTACGTATTTGGGGCAAGTTAGATGGTTTGGTACCGCGAAAGATCATCACGACATTGCCCCACGGTGACGACATTGAAGACGTGGTCGTTAATAAAGCATCCCATGCGCCGTTTATTTCGCATCAAGATACCTTTTTAAACCATTTATTGCCTTGGCTGATAAAATACGTCTAAAAATAATTAAATAATACTTTAGCCTGACACCAATATTGACTATAATTTAGCCAAGGTTTCGTTTTGGCAAGGTCAACGATGATCGTCACCACTCCTTATCCGCAAATACCGCTAACAACCTCAAATGTTGCGACGGATCTGGCGCGAGTGGACAATCAACAAAAACCGGTCATTCTGCCACCGCAAGAACCAGCTAAAAGCCATGAAGAGCGCTCATTTAATCCGCAAAATGAACGGGCTAGGGCTTATGTTGTGGCAGGGAAAAAGCAACAGCAGCAACAATCTACACGTCAGCAACAAAACTCAATGCTACAAAACTCAATGCAACAAGCTGTCGCACCCAAAGCCGTCGCTCGTCCTAAAACCAGCAGTATGATTGCCAGCCATACACCGGCGCTACAACGTAAAGATATTCAGCTAAAAAACCCATCGCCTAACACGAAAACAACCGCAGAACCGAGTCAACGTCAACCGCTAGCCGCGGGGGTGTCACCTGCTATGCTGCAACAATTTGGTCAACGGATTGGTCAATTCTATCAACAACAATCCGTTCCCCATGTTGAGTCACAATTACAACTATTAGCGTGAGACTTCTGCTTCAGACGCAACGGCTGCCGGGTGGGTAGCCACAGAGTGGATCTTAGCATCAGGCATTCTATATAACTTGTTGTTGTACGCTAAACTGCCCCATAACGCCCAACCTAATGCCACTTGCGCCTGGGTTTCATTCAATGCTGTCGGTGTCAATTTTTCAGTAACAAAGTCGTAGGTACAACTTTCTGCGGGCAATTCAGGCCGTAAAACCGTCATCTTATTGCCTTCTAACAAACCAAAGTTTTTATCATACTGCATCATGGCTCGGCCTGGCCAAGAGTCTGGCATTTTGGTTAAATCACGCCCTAACATCGGATAGCTAGCAGAAATACCCAGCAATGAAACTAAAGTGGGCGCCATATCAATTTGACTCACTACGCGTGGATCATGCTTTACCTCAATCCCATCACCTAAAATAAGCCCAGGAATGCGAAAACGAGAGACTGGCACTAAAGCCGCGCCGCCAACACGACTGTCATGATCGGCAACAATGAGAAATAAGGTATCTTTCCAATAATCTGACTTTTTGGCTTTCTTGAAAAACTCACCTACGGCATAGTCGGCATATTTTACCGCGTTGTGCATCGAGTATTGTGGTTGCTCATACAAGTCTATACGGTCATCAGGAAACTCATACGGGTCATGGTTACTAGAGCTAAACACTAAACTAAAGAATGGCTTACCTTGTTTGTGCATCCGTGAAAATTCTTTATCGGCTCTGAATAATAAATCCTCATCAGACACCCCCCAAGACGCCACAAAGGCAGGATTGGGATAATCACCTTGATCAATAATATCGGTAAAACCATTGCCTAAAAAGAAGCTGCGCATATTATCAAAGTGGCTTTCTCCGCCATAAATAAACTGCGTGGTATAGCCATGTTGTTTTAATAAATCAGCAATGGTAAAAAAGCCGGTTTGACTCTTGCCTAACTTAACTACCGCACGCGCTGGCGTAGGGGTAAAACCGGTTGTCACGGCCTCAATACCTCTTACCGAACGAGTACCTGTCGCGTATAGGTTTTCAAAAAACCACCCTTGTTGAGATAGCTCATCAATATTAGGCGTCAGCGGTAAGCCACCTAAACTGCCAACAAAACGGGCGCCTAAACTTTCTTGTAAAATAATCACAAGATTCTTTGGTTTACCGCTATAGCTGGCTTGATTGAACGATAACGTGGGAATGTTTGATGAGGTAAATGCACTCAATGGCCGACCGCTTTCACGGCGCACAATATCGATCACTTTTTCGTCGGCTAGCTTGCCATACACTTTCGATGCATCTTGTTCATTACTCATTTGATCAATGGCAAAGATTAATGAAAAAGAGGAGTTAAGCACTAATGAGTTAATTAAAGGATCACTTGAAAATGCCACCAGTGAAGGATTAAGCGGACGATGCCCCAACGATGAGCGCGCGCCTAACACAGTAACCGCAATAATAATCAGCGCCAGTACTGGGCGCCAGTACCATTTAGGGTAACCAATACGCTGAGTGAGTTTACCGCTAAACCACCACCCCCCCCACAAACTGCCAATGGTGATAAATCCAGACAGGATAAGCTCAGCTTTACGCCCAGCCCATAACATGGATAAAACTTCTTTTGGATAAACTAAATATTCCACGTATAAACGGTTAGGTCTAACGCCATATTCGGCAATAAATGACGCTGATGATGCTTCCAGAAAAATGATCACCCACAAGCCTAGCGTTAACCATAGGCGTAATAGGATCACCCACACACGGCCGATAAGGTGTTCTCCAGAAAATACCACGGTACCCAAGGCTGCAATACCCCACAACCAACATACAGAAGCAAAATCGACCCGCAGTCCTTGAATAAAAAGATAACTCCAACCTTGCGCATCACTCACGCGGTCGGCCTGCCATATAGACAATCCAAGACGACTAACACTCAAAATAATCAGTGCAATAACACTAAAAATAACAATGGCTTGAAGTAGACTACGAGGAGCCAATCTTTGTTGCTGTCCAACAGGATTTGGGTTAAATCCTAAAAAATTAAAAAACATTTATTGCTCCACGCGACACTTTTGTACTTTTGGAGGGTTAATCCAACACCCAAAGAAATCCATAAGAACAACTGTCTAGTCATTCCTGTATAGGTTAAATAATTGTACCTTAAGGGGAACTCAGGCTTACAATGGTATTACATTCAAGCGTTCTGTTAAACATAGGTTTCGTCAAATATTGACGAATGTAGAAATAATGAAAAATTACTGACAATAAGACAACAAAAAATAACCAAAGTTCACCTTATTATCGATATGATTGAACCTTATCACCCCGTCCCCAAGTTATTCCTTGGTTCTGATCACCTTGATGAGGTTAGCGGGGCCTTGGGGATATGTATGCTAAACTTAATCCTATCTTCAGCAGTCAGATTATAGTTAAACGTAAATGCATTCACTTTGGCAATTTTTTCAACAATCGCCAGTCCTAATCCATGCCGATGACTATCTGAGCGCGCTTGTTCGGTTTGAAATAACGGTAATGTGAGTCTTTGCAAATCATTTGCATTGATCGTTGTCACTAATTGATTCTCAATACAGATCGTTAATCCTTGATCATCAGTGACTAAGCGTATTTGAATCGCAGATTGTGGTGGGCTGTAATAGAGTGCATTATCAAATAAGTTGGTCAGAATAAGATGTAACGAAAATTCATCCGCAAAACAATTGTCATTCGCAGCCTGATTGTCAATATTCAATCGCCTATTAATCGTCGCATACTTAAATTCTAATTCAGCAACAATTTGCACCATCATAGTATTAATATTGATATGTTGGCGATTAAGATTAATATTTTCAGATGAGGCTCGTTGTAATAATAATAAATTGTTCACTATCGTTTTCATTCGTAAACTAATATTAAGCACATCTTGTTTATAGCTGACGCCAATACGTTGATCATCCGGATAACGAATGTAGATCTCGCTTAAGCTGATCAATTCACTGATGGGAGTTTTCAATTCATGAGCAATATCGGCGGTGATCCGCTTTTCGGTTTGCAAATACTGCTGGCTAATTTTGATAAACTTATTGAGCTCATTACGTATGGGTTCGATTTCACTGTAGCGCTCAGAATCCGCCGATAATGGGATATATTTTTGGGTGACATCCACGTGTTGTAATGACATATTTAATTCATTAAGTGGCGTTAATCCACGATAAATGACCTTAACGACAGCCCAGCGGATCAACACAATCACCAGCAATAAACCAAAGGCTAAACTAGAATCAATAATCACCAATATTTGGGTTAAATCTGTGGTAGCAATCGCAATGGTTAGCCACATCGGCTCAACTTTACTCACTAATAGGGTGCTATTTCTTTCGTTTTGCGGCACAAAATAAGACACCATAGCACGACCATCTCTGCCGTCGGGTAACACCACATCAGCAAAGAAAGCCCCATTTAACGGTAGGTCTTTTTTTAATAGATTAATGTTTGGAAACGGGCTTAACGACTCCGAACGCTCAAAAACCGCATCGCCTTGCCATAACTGGAAAAAGCTCGCCTTAGTTGAGGTACCAAATTCGGGCAAAAATTCTCCCGCAAAATGAAAATGGGTCCCTTCTGGCGACACTTTTAATAAGGTCTTTAGATAATGAGACTTATCGGTGAGAGCACTATCAAACGCTGCGTCAACCCAATTATCTATGCTGATATCGATGGCAAGAAACACTAAAATTAAAATCACTGAGACCACATAAGTCATGGTATTCACTAAATGCGTGCTTAACGACCTCATTAATGTTCACCGACAAAATAGCCAAAACCGCGTTTATTTTTAATTGGTAGCATCACCCCAACGGCTTTAGCTTTCCTGCGCACTGACGATAGATGAGCTTCGATGGTATTTTTCGACAGATGATTAAATGAGCCCACTACCGCTTCACTAATTTGTTCTGGGTTGAGTATTTGTTTAGGATTACTAAATAAATATTCAATGATTTTAAATTCGTTTTTAGTCAGGTCGATATAGTGGCCGTTGGCATAAAGAGATTTGTTACTTGTGTCTAAAACAACGTCAGCAATACAAATCGTTTTGGCGTGTTGATTCAGCTCGCCACGGCGGCCAAGGGTAATTAATCGAGCTTGTAATTCATCAAAAGAAAAAGGTTTGCACAGATAGTCATCGGCACCCGCTAACAACCCCGTCACACGATCTTCAGCTTGTGACTTAGCGGATAAAATAATGACCTTAGCTTGGTTACCTAACTTACGAATACTTTTAAGTAAACTGAGACCGTCTACATTCGGCAGCATAAGATCTAATATTATAAAATCATATGCATTAGTCAGCGCCATACTCAAGCCTTCAGATCCATCACCAGTCTCATCAACGGTATAACCTAAATGATCTAATCCAACTCTGATCCCGCGGCGCAATGGCTCTGAATCTTCGATTAACAACACTTTCATTGAGTGTCCTTTATAATAATTACGCTAATGCCATTTATTCATCAATTCTGTAAGTCATCACTGACATTAACTACTTATCATTTATCATTTATCACTTATCACTTATCACTTATCACTTATCATTTATCATTTATCGTTATTATGCCCACAAAATAACCCACCACACAATTGCCGCCATCATCATACTCAGAAAAACAAACGCCGACGCGATATCTTTTGCTAACCCAGACAAGGTATCAAACTCCAAGCCTATGCGGTCAACCACCACTTCGATAGCCGTATTGGCCAGCTCAGCAAACAACACAAACAATAAGGCCACGATCAACATCGCGGATTTAGCCACACTGACATCGGCCAAACAAGCAAAAATGCTCAAGGGTAAAAACAGCATTAACTCTTGTTGAAATGCCGCCTCGTTGTGGCACATCCATTTCAAGCCAGTAAAGGTATGTTTGCAGGTATACAGTAGACGCATAATACCATTACGTTTTATGACTACTTTTGCCATTTTAGTGTTAGCTGTGCTGCGGGTGTCAGTTAATGACGTTGAAATAGATGGAGTCATGTTGCTATCAACCTTAAATCATTTTACATGCTGTGGTGATGTCTAACTTTGGATCGTGCACCGAGGAGGCCACACCATAAAGTCCTAATAATGTATGGAACAAATTATCGTGAGAAAATGAACCCGTTTGCGCTAAACCAGCTAAGCATTGACGATCAATCCCTTTGGCTTGAGTGAATTCTTGCGGTAACCACATAAACCAAGGGACATGGGTCTGTTCGTCAGGTGCGATAGCAAAAGGTGTACCATGTAAATACATGCCATTTTCACCCAAAGACTCACCATGATCAGAAAGATAAATTAAGCCGACGTTATAGTTCTCTTGATACTCTTGTAATACGTTTATGGTTTGGGCCAACACATAGTCAGTGTAAGCAAGGGTATTGTCATACACATTAACGATTTCTGCGTCAGTGCAGTTGTCAATATCACTGCGACTGCACGCGGGCGAAAATTGCTGCATATTTTCAGGGTAACGCTGCCAATAAGTCGGGCCATGACTGCCAATAGTGTGCAAAGCAATCATTTGGTTATTTAGGGTTTTATCGCCTGTTGCCGTCATTTGATCAGCAATATCTTGCTTCAGCTTGGCGCTTAATTTGTTCACTAATACGTTGTCATAACAAGTTAACCCATCGCATAATGCAGCATTGTCGCTGGGCGAAATAACTATTTTAGTCAAGCGCGCAGCAACGTCTTTATCACCACCATCGTTATCAAACCACGTCACTTCTACCCCTGCAGCTTTCATCACATCAAACACATTATTTTGCGCATCTGCAGCGGCACGATTGTAATTGTCGTGGGTGAGAGATGAAAACATACAAGGCAAAGATTGCGCCGTGGCAGTCCCACAAGAAGTGACGTTTTGCAGCGCAATAATGCCTAAATTTTCGGTATACGGATTAGTATTACGTTGATAACCGTTATACGCCATATTTTGCGCACGGGCCGTTTCGCCAACCACTAATACCAACAGCGTCGGTTTATGATTGCCATTTCCCAGCAAATGGGCATCTTGACCAATAGGGTTAAAGGTTAATTTTTCGGTAAAATAACGGTTATTGAGATACTTGACCGTATTAAAGATATGCGCAGGAATAATCATCTTATTGAGATACTTATTATTACGTCCCACCGAGGCATAATCTTTGTAGAACAACACCACCACTAGGCTAATAATCGCTAGACTCAGTAGGGTAAAACCAACACGACGAAGCACGATTTTGGTCAGTGACGGACCACTGGATAATTTAGTGCGGTACAATAAAGCAGAAGGCAGCACACCTAACACCAACACATAACCAATCGAAGATAAGTTGATGTATGAAAATGCTTCGCCAGAATTGGTCTCGAAAATATTTTCAATCATGCCATAATCAAACATTACTTTGTATTTTAACATGGCATACATGGCCGCTGATGACGTCAGTAGCAATATGATCATCACAGGTTTAAACACAAATCTAAATGCAAATAAGCTGAATATCAACATGAAACAGCCTGTGAGCAAAATGGCTGGTGACAGCGAAAAAAACAGGTGACCCTCAGTCGATAACTGATAAATTTTACCAATAATTGGAAGGTTCAGCACAAACCCGAAATAGACCGCAATAATGCAGATCATGGCTTCATAGCTGAATTCAGCGTTGCGGATACTTGATAATTTTTGCGAGAGTAATTTCAATGTCGCCACTAATAGTATGCTTGATTGATGGCAATATTCCGCTTTAAAACTTAAGAAATGCTTAAAAATAACTGAATTATTGCTGCTTTATTTGTTCAGTTTTAAACATTTTTTTTAAAAAAAAAGCCCTAATATCAAAGATAAAAGGGCATTAGGTATCACTATTTTATTAACCGTCGGTTTAATCTAAGCGGCATTGAGCTACTTTTTGAGTTTGGCTAATGCATCAGCGAAAGCATTACCCATGGCCGCATTTTGCGGCGCTTTTACTGGCTTATTGACGGGTTTATTGCGGCCAACACTTTTCGTATTCGCTGCAGTTTTACTCGCTGAAGGTTTATTCTGATGGCTGTTTTGTGGTTTAGCTTGCGATAATCTGGTGGCTTTTTCGGTATCGATTTTTTCATCAAGACGCATGCTTAACGCAATCCGACGACGCTCAATATCCACTTCCATGACTTTCACTTTAACCACATCACCCGCTTTAACCACGGTATGGGGATCGCTGACAAATTTGTCAGTCAATGATGAGATATGCACTAAGCCATCTTGATGCACGCCAACATCAACAAAAGCACCAAAGTTAGTCACATTGGTAACAACGCCTTCTAAAATCATCTCAAGCTGAAGATCCTTTAAGGCTTCAACCCCTTCTTTAAAGCTGGCGGTTTTAAACTCACCCCGTGGATCGCGGCCCGGCTTGTCTAATTCAGCCAAAATATCGTTAATGGTCGGTACACCGAATGCATCGGTAACAAAGTCAGCAGCATTAATCTGTTTTAACAAATCACTGTTGCCAATCAGTTGGCTTAAAGGCAATTGTTTCGCACCAGCAATCGACTCCACCAAACTGTAGGCTTCAGGGTGAACGGATGATGAGTCCAGTGGATTATCACCATTAAGGATCCGTAAAAAACCCGCCGCTTGTTCAAACGCTTTCGGGCCTAGGCGAGTCACCTTCAGTAATTGTTTACGGTTGCTAAATTGGCCATTGGCATCACGAAAATCGACTACGTTTTTGGCTAAAGCCTTAGTTAACCCTGCGACTTGGGCCAATAAGGGGACCGACGCCATATTTAAATCCACACCCACAGCGTTAACACAATCTTCAACCACTGCATCGAGTGACTGCGATAACTGGCTTTGACTCACATCATGTTGATATTGCCCGACGCCAATCGCTTTCGGCTCAATTTTAACCAGCTCGGCGAGCGGATCTTGCAAACGTCTGGCAATAGACACGGCGCCACGGATAGAGACATCAAGATTAGGGAACTCATTGGCGGCAAGTTGAGATGCTGAATATACCGACGCGCCGGCCTCACTCACCATCACTTTAGTCAGCGCCGGCTGAGTGTCTTTCATCGCCGCAATTAACTCACCCGTCAGTTTGTCGGTCTCACGCGAGCCAGTACCATTACCAATCGCGATAATACCCACTTTATGCATAGTCACTAAATTCGTTAATGTACGAATAGATTTATCCCACAAGTTTTGTGGCGCATGGGGGAAAATCGTCGTATGAGCCACCAACTTACCGGTATTATCCACAATCGCCACTTTCACACCGGTGCGAATGCCAGGATCAAGGCCCATGGTCGCTTTAGCGCCTGCGGGGGGGGCCATCAGTAAATCACCTAGGTTACGGGCAAAGACTCTAATGGCTTCTTCTTCCGCGCTTTCGCGCATCTTAGCAATAAACTCAGTTTCCATTTGCAGGGCAATTTTAATGCGCCATGTCGAGGTGACGACGGTTTTCAACCATAGATCAACACTAGAGTGAGTCAGAACTAATCCAAAGTGATCGCTTATAATCACTTCACAATAACTGCCTTGAGTCGCTTGCGTGTCAGGATCGGCGTTCATCGACAGACTTAACATGCCTTCATTACGACCACGCAACATGGCTAAAGCACGATGAGAAGGGATTTTACTCATCACTTCTTTGTGTTCAAAATAGTCGCGGAATTTTGCGCCTTCTTTTTCTTTACCTTTCACCATGCGGCTCTCAAGCACGGCTTGGGGTACCAAATGCTGACGCACTTTACGCAGCAACTCGGCATCTTCAGCAAAACGTTCCATCAGAATATAACGCGCGCCATCGAGCACGGCTTTACTATCGGCAAAGCCAGCCTCAAGATTAATAAACTCAGCCGCTTTGGCGTCAATGTCTATTTGGCGATCAGCCATTACGGCATCCACTAACGGCTCAATACCCGCTTCTATGGCAATTTTACCCTTAGTGCGACGCTTGGGTTTGTAGGGTAGGTATAAATCTTCAAGGCGGGTTTTACTGTCAGCGTCATTAATCGCTTGAGTTAACGCTGGGGTTAATTTGCTCTGGGCGCTAATGCTCGACAAAATTACCTGACGGCGATCGTGTAGCTCACGTAAATAACCTAAGCGTGAAAAAAGGGTTCGCAACTGAGTGTCGTCTAAACCGCCAGTAGCTTCTTTACGATAACGCGCCACAAACGGAACCGTAGCACCATCATCTAATAACGTAATAGTCGCAGTGACTTGTTGTACGCGTACGTTAAGCTCTTGGGCGATAATCTGGGCAATATTATGCATAATCAATCGAATTCGACATTGTTTAAAATAAAATTATGCCAAAGATACCATAAAGACCACCCGTTCGCTGCTAGTACGAAAGGCTTTATGTTGTCTTTGTAGATAATCGATACAAAGAATGTATCATCAAACAGGAAGTAGCAAAACACTGATGTTAATATTGCGGCTTAACATAAAATCTCACCGTTAATCGATCACATTAAAGAGTAAATCGTGTGAAAACAAAGTTAATCACCTTAGAAGGCTACAACAAGCTCAGAATTGAGCACGACTATTTGTGGAAAGAACAACGTCCTGAGATCACTAAAATTGTGACATGGGCAGCCGGTCTTGGCGACCGCTCTGAAAATGCAGATTATACCTTCAACAAGCGTTTATTACGCCAAATTGACCGTCGAGTTCGCTATTTACGCAAACTGTTGCCCGAACTAAAGATTGTCTATTATGCATCCGAGCAAGAAGGCAAAGTGTTTTTTGGCGCCACGGTCGAAATCGAAAATGACGCTGGCGACCTTAAAACCTTTAAAATTGTCGGCCCAGATGAAATTTATGACCAACACAAAGACTATATCTCGATTGATTCACCCATGGCGCGCGCACTGCTCAAAAAACAAGTCGACGACGAAGCCGTGGTCAGTACTCCCCAAGGCGATAAAGTCTGGTATATCAATAAAATCAGTTACCAGCAAGCGTAGCCGTTAATGGGTGTGCAGACAGCATTGGCTGCACCTGGGCCGCTTTCGGTCTAGATGTCCACCGTATTCAATTAATGGCACGACAGCCGCAAAGGCATCGTTAAACACATACTCAAACTCGGTGGTATGGTTAAGCCCGCTTGAGCTAACACAGTGGTATTGTTAAACCAGTTGTCGCGGGGATAATAAGTCGGTCTAGAATGCGTTGCCTGCTTGAGCTAATCGCTGCAATCACCCATTTCGCGAAAAGCTAGCAGCAGAATGGAGCACTAGAACGAGAACAGCGACACTATGCAGAATCCAATCCTGCACAGTGTCTAGCCATAGACATTCATTACCACAAACGTCAAAATCACGAACGTTAAATTACGACGATTAAAATTAATTAGCGCAATAATAACAAGGGAATATTACTTTTACTGATCATTTTTGTTGTGTTGCTACCGACAAAAAATTCCCGAATACGCGAATGACCGTAAGCGCCCATCACCATAAGATCAATTTGATGTGCCAGTTGGTAAGCTTCCAGTGCTGTTTGCACCTCTCCCTGACAGACGGCGGTGACCACATTAAAATCGGCTTCACTGAGAACATCAGCAACAGCAGTCAATTCAGTTTCCGCCTGAGATTGATTATCAGACACCATCACTAAGTGACATTCTAAGCCTTTTAACAGCGGACTACTTGCCACTTGATTAAGGGCTTTTTTGGCTGTGGCACTGCCATCATAAGCAAAAATAAAGCGCTTTGGCACGATAAACTCGGCCATCACGACTAAAATGGGTTGCGTAAGCGTTCGAATAACGCTTTCTAAATAGCTGCCAATAGCCTGTTCCTGATGTTGCTCTCCTTGCCGTCCCATCACCACTAGCCTGGCATCGGATGCTTGCTCAAACAGCGTTTCAACCACCTCACCATGGCGCTGCAGAGTGTCGATATCTACTGTGGGATGCCTTTCAAAAACCCGAGTTTTTGCATCTTGCAGCATATACTTAGCCCGCTCGAGTGCGAGTTTGCCGCGGCGTTCTTCAAGTTCAACCATTTCGGCGAGCAAGTGCTCACGGGTACCTAAACCTATGTTCCCCGATAAATTCAGCTCGGTAGAATAAGCGGATTTATCCAATACATGTAATAGGGTCACAGGGGCAGTTAATTGCTCAGCAGCCCAGCCACTGGCATCACATACGGCCAAGGTTGCTTTTGAACCGTCAATACAGGCAATCACATTTGTCATTATTGTTCTCCGTTTATTGCGTTGCTCCGGGCTTAGTGACCAGACATCATTTTTTCAACTTCTTCAGGCTTATCGTGCACCCCAAATTTATCAACAATCGTTGCACTGGCTTCGTTAAGGCCAATCACCTCAACGGTTGTGCCATCACGACGGAATTTAATCACCACCTTATCGAGTGCCGATACGGCGGTAATATCCCAAAAATGCGCTTGGGATAAATCAATAGTGACCTTATCAACTACTTCTTTAAAATCAAATGAATGGCTGAACTTATCTGCCGAGGCAAAAAAGACTTGGCCAATAATCTGATAATGACGACCCGCTTGTGCTGTGGTGGCGGCACTTTTAACCACCATAAAACGGCCCACTTTATTAGCAAAGAACAGCGATGCCAGTAATACCCCTACAAATACCCCAATTGCTAAGTTATGGGTAGCGACAACCACCACAACCGTGGCCACCATCACAAGGTTTGTTGACATTGGGTGATGCTTAAGATTACGAATTGAATCCCAAGAGAAGGTACCGATGGAGACCATGATCATCACAGCAACCAGTGCCGCCATAGGAATTAGCTTTAACCAGTCACCTAAAAACACCACCATGACCAGTAAAAAAGCTCCGGCGGTAAACGTAGATAAACGTCCGCGACCGCCAGATTTAATGTTGATAATGGATTGACCAATCATGGCACAACCGGCCATACCGCCCATTAAACCCGCGCCAATATTGGCCATACCTTGGCCTTTACATTCACGGTTTTTATCGCTTTTTGTATCCGTTAACTCATCAACTATGGTGGCCGTCATCATAGACTCCAACAAACCCACCACGGCAAGGCCGGCCGAATAAGGGAAGATGATCATCAAGGTTTCAAGGTTTAATGGCACTTCAGGCCAGAGAAAAATAGGTAAGGTATCAGGCAGCTGGCCCATGTCACCCACGGTGCGAATATCTAAGCCCACAAAAACCGCAAATATCGTTAATGCAACAATACACACTAAAGGCGAAGGTAAAGATTTACCCACCACAGGAATTAAGGGGAATAAATAGATGATGCCTAAGCCCGCTGCTGTCATAGCGTACACATGCCAAGTCACATTCGTGAGTTCAGGCAACTGGGCCATAAAGATTAAAATAGCCAGCGCATTCACAAAGCCCGTCACCACAGAGCGTGAAACAAAACGCATCAAGTTACCTAACTTTAAGTAACCCGCAGCAATTTGCAACACACCCGTTAACAGGGTTGCGGCTAATAAATATTCAAGACCGTGCTCTTTAACTAAGGTCACCATCAACAGCGCCATAGCACCCGTTGCGGCAGAGATCATGCCGGGACGACCTCCCGTGAAGGCAATCACAACAGCAATACAAAATGAAGCATAAAGGCCGACCTTAGGATCCACCCCTGCAATAATAGAAAAGGCAATCGCCTCTGGGATTAACGCCAGTGCTACCACAATACCGGCTAACAAATCTCCACGTATGTTGGAAAACCACTCTTTGTTCATGGTTTGTTTCATGTTATTTACTCTGTTTAAATTTATATATATTTCAATAGCATATGCCACTATCTTGGCATAAACGTCAGCATACAGCGGCTAAGGTATTTATTGGTCAGTACGACAAAAATGCTATTGGGATTATAGGGTACAGCGAAACAACCACCGAGAAGGTCGCCACTTCGGACGGATCGTCGCGATCCAAGAAGGAAAATTAACTTAATGCAGCTTAATGCTCATTATAGAAAATAACCTCGTTAAACGCTAAATGAGTAGGGTTTGGCTTTAAATCACACTAATACAATTTAAAGCAGCGTCGAAGAATACAGTTCAGCGGCTTAAAAGTCAAAATCCCTAACAGCATAACCACTACACTCGCTGTGGACTGATATTGATATTGAGCGTAAGAATAAGAGTGAGCAAAAAAAATCACTCTCGGCCCCCTTTCCGGTTCATGCTCGGTGTGATGTTGGAACTGCTTTATGCAGACAAGGCCCACACACCATAGTTAAACAAATGGCCATCGTTAAACAAATGACCCTATATGACGCCAATGGGAATCTATTGGCGGTGATGTGAAGCTATAAAATATTGCCGCCACTCATTTGCCGCCACGAATAGACTACTGTCTAATTAAGCACAGAGCTTAGACTGGCGGCATCAAGCCTTTGATACCCTACACTGTTTTGCCACCATTTCCCCTCACTCTGGTTAATAGGGAATGGTTAATAGAGAATGGTTAATAGAGAATGGTTATTAGGCAATGGTGATTAGGGTATGGCTCCTCGAGTATCGTTACTCAAGTATGGTTACTCGGGTATGGTCAAGACAATTTTGCCGACATGTTTCTTTTTCAAGAATGCCTCTTGGGCCAAACTGATCGCTTCTAGCGGGAAGGTTTGCGCCACTATGGGGGTAATTTTACCCTGTTCAATACAGTGAACTAAGTTTTGGAATACCTCAGATTCAAGCACAGTGCAGCCGAAAAAGCGTAAGTCTTTTAAATAAAGCGTTCTGATGTCTAACTCGACTATGGCTCCGCCAATCGCACCCGATACGGCATATCTGCCGAATGGCCTTAATACTTGTAAAAACTGCGGCCATTGTGGCCCAGCAACCAGATCGATGACAACATCAATACTGTTTTCAGCTAATGTGTCGACTAAATCAGCATCTCGAAATATGACTTGGTCAGCACCCAGATCCAGCAATTGCTGATTTTTACTTGGGCTAGTAATGACGATAACCTGCGCGCCACGGGCTTTGGCAAGTTGAATAGCAGCAGAACCTACACCGCCTGAGGCGCCAGAGATCAACACTCGGTCTTGACTGGTGACATTAGCGCGGGTGAGCATATTTTCGGCGGTTGAGTAAGAACACGGAAATGAAGCAAGTTCGATATCAGACAAGGTACTGTTCACTGCGTATGCATACTTGGCTGCTATAACTGTGTATTGGGCAAATCCACCATCACATTCAGAACCATAATACCAAGGAGATTCAAGTTCTACGCCATTGGCTTCACGAATACAAGGTTCGATTAATACTCGTTCCCCAATCCGTGCCGCACTGACATTATCGCCCACAGCAACAATCACACCACAAACGTCGGCACCTTGGATACGAGGAAAAACCAGCGCATTACCAGACCAGCTGGCGTCGGTGTCACCACCATCATTTTTTGAATACCATGCAATCCGAGTATTGATATCTGTGTTGTTAACCCCTGCAGCATGAACCCGAATAAGCACTTCGTTTGAGCTGGGTACCGGCACGGTAATATCATCTCGGTATTGGAGTGCTTCTGCACCACCATGGCCAGTGAGTTGAACGCCTTTCATCGTCATGGGGATCATCATATTTATGGTTCCTGTTTCAAAAATTGTAATACGGTTTTTTGAGCTGATGTTATTGCCTCAGTGCCTAACACTGGCCATGCGCTCGATACACCTTCATGCAGTATAAAAAGGGCTATAGCAAGATCGTCTCTGAGGCTTTGTTGGCCTAACATATGGCGAACTTCAGCTTTGTGATCTTTTACGGCCTTACTAATAAGTGGATTATCAGGAAAGGCTGCAATCGCCTGCATTGATAGACACCCATGCGGGGCGCTTTCTGTCATCCATTGTTCGAGCTTTTGAAAAATATGGCTGACAGCTTCAACACCTTTAATAGGGGCATCGTTAAGTAAAAAAACGAGGTACCTTTGGTGGCGGTGCACCAGCGCCGCCACTATCATCGCCTCTTTTGATGGAAAGTGCTTATACAGTGTACGTAAGCTGACATTGCAGGCCGTCTTTAGATCCGCCACGCTCGGCTCAGCAAAACCTTGGGCGCTAAAAGCCTGTTCAAGACTAGTAGCAATTTGTTGTTTAAGCATAGCAACCTTAGGGTAGAACAGTTATTCTACCCGCAGTGTAGAATAACTATTCTACCCCTGTCAATATTAGCCATTATTGCCATTTAATTGGCCGCTGCAGAGGCCATAAATGAGATTTTTCATTGAAAAATAGGCTTCTAATATGGCGTCATCGGCATATCGTTTCCCCTTCGTATGACCCGCTCAACGCGAGCATGCCAGATCACAATTCCCCAGTTGGATTTAGTGCTATTAATCACAGATTTGTGATTTCTGTGCTATCACCTCATGACTAAAGAGTTAAATATGTAAACTAATAGTTTACATATTGTTTTTGTTTGGATTTATTTATTGATTCCACGGTTTCCCTACCATGATTTACTTTCAATCACTAGTGGCTTGTTGTTATTCTCCAGCCCAATCAATATGCCAGCTGGATCAGTTGATTCAACTACCCACTTTATAAGCGAGGTTGGAAACGTTTCTTGAAACTCACCCATTGCCAATACCTTGCTAAGCCGCTTAATCGCATCGCAAGGCTTTCCACATTGAGTAAAGTACATTTAACCTTGTGTTTCGGGTTACTGTTGCTGCAACCTTTGGCGGATGCATTATCGATGTCGATGGGGAGTGTCATCAATATCAACAATTTTTTTGCCCTTGCCGACACCTTATGGGCTGACATTATCGGCGCGAGCATACTGAGCCTGTTAATATTAAATCCAATCGTGCTCAAGCAATTTTGGCGTTTATTTAATCTCAATTCTACATTTGGTATTCAGCTAGCACTGAGCGACGCGTTAAATGCCTTCTTTGTTATTCCCTCTAAATCCCTTGAATACGTGGCACACGGTTGCCGCGCTCCACCTCTACCCGCTTATGTTTTTCATTCAACATATTGAGTCATTTGTGAAAAAGCATTGCCTTAAGGTGCACGCCAAAATCACTGATAGCTGATTTGGGCCAGGTCCTTTGGTGTAGTTATTTACGTTTGATGATGATTCTGCAACTGCCGATCTCCCCATTGGCTGAGTGGTAAGTTTTTTAGGTGAGAGGAATCTTCCTTTGTTAATTAGAAAGATAAGTAAACCAACACTGGCAGTATTAGCATTTATGCTAGCCGGTTGTGAAGGCGGCGTACTGGACCCCAAAGGTCAAGTTGGCATGGATGAGAAACATCTCATTATTGTGGCAACCTTGCTGATGCTGATTGTGGTGATCCCGGTGATTTTCATGACGCTGTTCTTCGCATGGAAATACCGCGACGGTCGCGACCAAGAGGTCTATGCGCCAAAATGGGCACACTCAAACACCATTGAAATCGTGGTGTGGGTTATCCCAATCGTTATCGTGACCATTCTGAGTGTTATTACGTGGAATTCGACTCACGATTTAGACCCTTATAAGCCCCTCGATCATCCCGCGAAGCCGGTGACGGTTGAAGTGGTATCACTGGATTGGAAGTGGTTGTTTATCTATCCGGAATACGGGGTCGCATCAGTCAATGAATTGGCTTTTCCTGCCAATGTACCCGTGAATTTTAAAATCACTTCAGACACGGCAATGAACTCTTTTTTCATTCCACAATTGGGCAGTCAAATCTACTCCATGGCAGGTATGGCAACTCAGTTGCACCTGATTGCCAATGAACCAGGCTCTTATCAAGGTATTTCAGCCAATTACAGCGGTGCTGGCTTTTCGGGGATGAAATTTACTGCGATTGCGACGCCAACTGCGGGTGGTTTCGATGCCTGGGTCGCTAAATTGAAGCAACAAGGTAACACCTTGGATGTTGAGCAATATAAGCAACTGGCACAAAAGAGCAAAAATAATCCTGTTCAATATTTTGGGTCAGTGCAAAAAGGCATGTTTAACCACATTGTTATGCAATACATGCATCCAGACTCAAATATGAAACCGATGGACAATATGGAAGACCAGTCAGGAATGCACAATATAAAAAACATGGAACCCATGACTGACATGAACGCTGGACCAGCTTCTGAACATTCATCCTCGACACACTCAACCACAGAGCATTCATCAACTGCATCTGCGGAGGCGGAGTAATCATGCCATTCCTTGGAAAATTAACACTCGAGTCAATTCCGTATCACGAACCCATTGTTATGGTGACCCTCGCAGTTGTCGCCGTAATTGGCTTCATTATTGCGGCCTTAATCACTAAATATCAAAAATGGGGCGTGCTATGGCACGACTGGATAACCTCGGTTGACCACAAAAAACTCGGTATCATGTATATCGTGTTAGCGATGGTGATGCTTATTCGTGGTTTTTCTGATGCCATTATGATGCGAACCCAACAAGCTCTTGCCACTAATGGCGCTGCGGGTTATTTACCACCAGAACATTATGACCAAATCTTCACCGCCCATGGCGTGATTATGATTATCTTTATGGCGATGCCATTTATGATTGGTTTAATGAACTTGGTTGTGCCGCTGCAGATTGGTGCGCGCGATGTGGCATTTCCGTTCATAAACAACTTAAGTTTTTGGCTAACCGCATCAGGGGCGATATTACTTAATATCTCCCTTGGATTAGGTGAGTTTGCCAAAACGGGTTGGGTCGCTTATCCACCATTGTCAGAGCTGGCATACAGTCCGGGGGTGGGGGTTGATTATTATATCTGGGCCTTGCAGATCTCCGGGATCGGCACCACCTTAACCGGGGTGAACTTTATCGCCACCGTGCTCAAAATGCGTACGCCTGGTATGAAGCTGATGCAGATGCCCATTTTTACTTGGACCTGTACTTGGGCCAATATTTTAATCGTCGCATCATTCCCGATTTTAACGGCTTTGTTAGGTATGTTGACCTTAGACCGTTATTTAGATTTCCACTTCTTTACCAATGATGGTGGCGGTAACGCCATGATGTACATCAACCTGTTTTGGGCTTGGGGTCATCCTGAAGTCTACATTCTGGTATTACCGGCTTTCGGTATTTTCTCTGAAGTGATTTCAACCTTCACCTCCAAGCGCTTATTTGGCTACACTTCCATGGTGTGGGCAAGCGGCGCCATTTCTATCCTTGGCTTTGTCGTATGGTTACATCATTTCTTTACTATGGGATCGAGCGCCAACGTTAACGCCTTCTTTGGGATGATGACCATGGTGATTGCGGTGCCGACGGGGGTAAAACTGTTTAACTGGTTATTTACCATTTACCGCGGCCGTTTACGGTTCACTGTGCCGGTATTGTGGACCTTAGGCTTTATGGTGACGTTTACCATCGGCGGCATGACCGGGGTACTATTAGCGGTACCTGGCGCAGACTATGTCTTGCACAACAGCTTGTTCTTAATCGCTCATTTCCATAACACCATTATTGGTGGGGCAGTATTTGGTTACATGGCCGGTTTTGCATTCTGGTTCCCTAAAGTCATGGGCTTCCACCTTAATGAGCGTTTAGGTAGAGCGTCATTTTGGTGCTGGCAGATTGGTTTCTATTTAGCCTTTATGCCCTTGTATGTGCTTGGCTTTATGGGCATGACACGACGTCTAAATCACACAGATAACCCAGCATGGAACTTCTGGATTTACTTTGCTGTTGTGGGTGCGTTTGTCATCCTCGCCGGCATCATTTTGCAATTTGTACAATTGTATGTGAGTTTCCGTGATCGTGAGCAAAACTTAGATACCACCGGCGATCCATGGAATGGCCATACTTTAGAGTGGTCCACATCATCACCACCACAGCCTTACAACTTTGCCAAGTTACCTCATGTAACCGACATAGATGCATTCACCGACATGAAAGAAAAAGGTGAGGCGTATCAACGTCAAAAAACATATCAACCTATCCATATGCCGAAAAATACCGCCAGTGGTATCTTCATCTCCGTCGCCGTTGGCGTGATGGGATTTGGCGCAATTTGGCATATTTGGTGGTTAGCCATTATCGGATTAGCAGGCACATTTGTGCTGTTCTTGATGCGGGCTTATGACAATGACGTTGACTATTATGTGCAACCAGATGAAGTGGCGCGGATTGAAAATGCCCACTTAGATAATGTGGCAAGGGGCTGATATGAGTATTGCTATCCAAGCAGATTTACACGTCGCTCAAACTGCTGAGCACAGTGATCAACAAGACCATGATCAACATCATGACAAAGGCGGTAACACCTTATTCGGTTTTTGGATTTATCTAATGACTGACTGTATTTTGTTCGCCTCAGTGTTTGCCACTTATGCCGTACTGTTCATGAACACCGATGGTGGGGTGTCGGGTAAAGATATTTTCGAATTAGACTTCGTGCTTATCGAAACCGCCGCCTTATTGATTAGTAGTATTACCTATGGCTTTGCCATGATTTGCGCTAAACACCAAAAGAAAGCCGCCACCTTAGCCTGGCTGTTAGTCACGTTTGCGTTAGGTTGCATGTTTATTGCCATGGAAGTGTACGAGTTCAATCACCTGATCGAACACGGCAATGGCCCACAACGAAGCGCCTTTTTATCGGCATTTTTTGCCTTAGTCGGCCTGCATGGTTTGCATGTCACGGCGGGATTAATATGGATGCTGATCATGATGGTCGAAGTGCTAAAAACCGGTTTGGGCGATCGCAGTACGACCCGCCTAAGCTGCTTAAGCTTATTTTGGCACTTTTTAGACATCGTTTGGGTGTGTGTGTTTAGCGTTGTTTATTTATTAGGAGTCTTGTGATGAGCAATGCACATTCAAGCCACGGCGAGGGTGATTTTGCCGCTAGCGTTAAGTCTTATTTAGTCGGCTTTGTGTTATCGGTGATCTTAACCGCTATTCCATTTTGGGCGGTAATGAGCCAGCACTTTGAGCATGCAACCACCCTGTGGATTGTGGTTGCGCTGGCCATAGTGCAAATCGTGGTGCATTTAAAATACTTCCTCCATTTAGATTTTTCTAAAGAAGGTAAGCTCAATACATTTTCATTTTTATTCACGGCGTTGATTATTGTCATGGTAGTGGGTTTGTCGGTGTGGATTATCTACGCAGCCAATGCGTTGATGATGTAACCACAGCAATGTAACCACAATATGTCATTAGACCGCCATCATGAATAATTAAGGGCCATTTATGTCAGCACAATTAATCTCTCGCTTGCGAGGATATGTTCAGGTCACTAAGCCTGGCATCATCATGGGCAATTTAATTTCTGTCGCAGGCGGGTTTTTACTCGCCGCTCAAGGTCATGTTGATGTGACCTTGATGTTTACCACCATGATAGGCTTGTCTTTAGTGGTGGCGTCGGGTTGCGCCATCAATAACTGCATTGATCGCGACATTGACGCAAAAATGCAGCGCACTCGCAACCGGGTCACAGTGACCGGTGAAATATCGGTGCAAGCAGTAATGAGCTTTGGTATTGGACTAGGGATCATCGGCTTTGCCATGCTGGCAATATTCACGAACAGCCTGGCGGTGTTATTTGCCGCCATAGGTTATGTGGTTTATGTCGGTGTCTACAGCCTATACATGAAACGTAACTCAGTTTACGGCACCTTAGTGGGCAGTTTTTCCGGTGCAGTGCCACCGGTTGTCGGTTACTGTGCTGTGACGGGGCAAATGGACATGGGCGCAGTTATTTTGCTGCTGATGTTTAGCTTATGGCAGATGCCACATTCCTATGCGATTGCGATTTTTCGCTTTGACGACTACGCTGCGGCAAACATTCCTGTGTTACCCGTAGCTGAAGGTATGGCCAAAGCAAAATTACATATTGTGCTCTATATTGCCGTATTTGCCTTAGTGAGCGCCCTATTACCACTGGCTGGTTACACGGGTATCGCCTTTATGATGGTCACTTTTGCCACCAGTTTATGGTGGTTAGCGATGGCGCTAAAAGGTTATCGTCGCGACATTAATCTGCAGTCTTGGGCTAGGCAAGTGTTTGGCTTTTCCATTGTGACTATCACGGCATTAAGCGTGACCATGGCATTGGATTTTCAAGTGATGGCATAAGCCCGGATCGGTAGCTATTATCAACCAAGCCCATTGACGCTCAGTCAATGGGCTTTTTTATCGCGCACGAGTTATAATCGGTTTTTTACTAAGATCAAGCTTCACCTAAGGTTTGATGGACAAGCTAAGCCGCGATAAGGCCATATGATTGACCCACTATGATGCTGGGTGTCGCGTGCAAGTCATCTGGCTCTCGGCGCCTCTTTTTCAACGGCTGCTGAGCCAAATTACGATCCATTACGGCGTTGTTAACGCTGCGGCACCTAAGCGCTAGACGCCCACCAGCTTGCACCCGCTGGTTAGTCCCTTTGGAGAGTCCCGCGAGAGTAATCGCCCCTATTCACGGCGACAGCAAGTTCACTGCCATGGAGCCAAGGCGTTAGTATCAAGCTGAGTTAACTGGCTATTTCACAGCCCTGCACACCAGCAATGATCGCCGTTGTTTGACCTCGATAACGATGATGGCACGGAACATCTACAACGATGTCGAAATTAAACAAGCTGTTACAGCTATTTCGTTACAATTTCTGCCATAATCAGCTATTCAAATTCAAGCGATTACACTTCATACTGAGTCATTGCTGCTATCAATTTAGTGTTAAAAGGATATTTCATGGGACAAGAAACCTCGAAGATTCTCGTTGTCGATGATGACATGAGATTGCGTTCATTATTAGAACGTTACTTGATTGAGCAAGGCTTCCAAGTGCGCACTGCCGCTAACTCAGAACAAATGGATCGATTACTGGAACGCGAAAACTTTCATTTGTTAGTCCTCGATCTAATGCTTCCCGGTGAAGATGGTTTGTCTATTTGCCGCCGTTTACGCCAGCAACAAAACCCCATCCCAATTGTGATGCTCACCGCCAAAGGCGATGAAGTAGACCGTATTATCGGTCTAGAATTAGGTGCAGACGATTATTTGCCAAAACCCTTTAACCCACGCGAATTACTGGCACGTATTAACGCTGTGATGCGTCGCCAAATTGCTGAAGTGCCAGGGGCGCCAGCGCAGCAAGAAACTGTGATTGCCTTTGGTGAGTTTTCACTTAATTTGGCCACCCGTGAAATGTTTCATGGTGATGAGAGCATTGCCCTCACCAGCGGTGAATTTGCGGTACTTAAAGTGTTGGTAAACCATCCTCGAGAACCGCTGTCGCGGGATAAATTAATGAACCTTGCCCGCGGTCGTGATTATTCAGCCCTTGAGCGTTCGATTGATGTACAAGTATCACGCTTACGCCGGTTAATTGAAAAAGATGCCACCAACCCACGTTATATTCAAACAGTCTGGGGCCTAGGTTATGTGTTTGTACCCGATGGAACGACGCGAAAGTAATTGATGAAACTCAAACTGAAATGGTGGCAACGCTTCTTGCCCAGAAGCGCCTTTAGTCAAACTGTGTTGTTGATCGGCAGCTTACTGCTGATCAATCAATTAGTGTCATATTGGTCCGTCACCGTTTACTTTATCAAGCCCAGCTACGAGCAAATAAACCAGCTCATTGCCCGTCAAATCAATATTTTATTTGTTGATGGGGTCGACGTAGGCCGTGAGCACCTCACCATAGTCGATGCGTTAAATGCTAAAGTGCGTGACGAAGGCATGACGGTTTATAATCAACAACAAGCCCAAGAAGCCGGACTGAGCCAAGCCACTTATTACAGTTTTTTGTCCGAACAAATGTCGGTATACCTTGATGGCGAAGCCGAAGTGCGCTTTTCGCAAGGTGATAAACTCGATGTGTGGATCCGCCCACCACAAGCCCCATCGCTATGGATTAAAGTGCCGCTCACAGGCATGAATGAATCCGATCTGTCGCCACTGACATTATATTTATTGGTGATCGGGGCCCTCAGTGTCGCCGGTGGCTGGCTATTTGCTCGTCGGCAGAATAGGCCATTAAAACGGCTGCAAAAAGCGGCCGTCACTGTGTCTAAAGGCGATTTTCCTCCTACATTGCCATTAATCGGTTCAACCGAAATTGTTGAAGTGACTCATGCTTTTAACCAAATGGCTAACAGCATGAAACAGCTTGAACACGATCGCGCCTTACTCATGGCAGGCATTTCCCATGACTTGCGCACGCCTCTGACTCGTATCCGCTTAGCCTCAGAAATGATGGTCGAAGACGACCAATATTTAAAAGAAGGTATTGTCACCGATATTGAAGACATGGATGCCATTATTAACCAATTTATTGCCTACATACGTAACGACCAAGAGGGTGTGCGCGAACCGGATCAGATTAACCGTTTGATCCAAGAGATAAACCAGCAAGAGTCTCACCGCGAAGGCACGATTGAATTGTCACTGGCAGCGTGCCCAGAAATTGCCATCAATAAAGTGGCCATCAAGAGGGTGTTAAGCAATTTGGTCGAAAATGCCTTTCGCTATGGTAATGGCTGGATAAAAATCAGCTCATACAAGCAAGGCCATTATGTGTGCTTTAGTGTCGAAGATAACGGTCCCGGCATTGATGAAGCTAACATTGAAAAACTTTTTCAGCCCTTCACCCAAGGCGACACCGCTCGGGGTAGCATCGGCTCAGGCTTAGGATTAGCCATCATTAAACGCATTGTTAACCGCCATCATGGCAAGATTAAATTATCCAATCGGCCCCAAGGCGGCTTAAACGCCCAAGTGTGCTTGCCATTAGCCGATAGCCAATAACCACAGCCATTAATGTTGATCCAAGTTAATCATCACCCTCGTTAATCGTCACACCCTAAGCCTCTCGCCAGCCAATCACCACCACAGTGCGACGGTTCATGACCGCAGTTGAAGACTCGACTAACTGTCACATAAGTGCCATAAAATACCCATAATGACCTTTCAGTGAAGTCGCTTAACCATGAAAATATCGACCTTATCCCTTAGTGCATCAGCCCTATTATTACTGCTTGCCGCCCTGCTCGCTGCAACCGTGTTATGGAGTAACCAACAACGTCAAATCAGTGAACAACTCAATCACGATTTACAACAAATTAAACATACCTTTCAATATGATGTGCGCCGTAACATTGATAGCTACTTACAAACAGGGCAAAGTAATTATCTCGAACAAGCCCGCACTGACATGACTAACATCACCAAGAGTATCAAGCTGCTACACCAAGCTCACCCGCAGCTTGACAGCGCTTCACTGACCCGCTTAATGACTCAATTAATTAGCGACTTAGACACTAAATACCGTGCAGCAGGAAAACTGGCCGGTAACCCACGCCAACTCCTGGCATTTGCTGAATCACAAATGCTGGCTTACAGCCGTAGTTTACATCGTTATGCCCAATCAGCCGCGAATGACTCAGGCAGTGCGCAGCAATATCTTGCGCTTAGTCTTGAGTTACCTAACCTAGTTTATCAATTATCACAGCAGACTCAGGCCTTACTGATCGATCAAGATACAGGCGTCAGTCATAGCCTTACTTTTTCCATTAATGCCCTCAATACCTGGCATGACGATTTGGCAGCCTTATCTTTGCTGGAAATTTATCGCACCGAAGCAGTCGATGCATTTGCCTTAAGCGATAATGAACCCAAGCGCATTGAGATAGGTGAAACGCCTAGAGCAGAACTGCTAAGCCTGAGCCAACGTTATAGCAAAGAGGTGGCCAATACCGCACAAATGCTCAGCGATAATCAACAGGTACAAGCGGCGCTTATTGACGCCACCAGCCAAGTTGAACAGCAGCTAGTTTCACTGGCCAGTACTCAAGCAGCAACAGATGAACAACTTAAGGTCAACTTGCAATGGCTGCTGTACAGCATGGTCAGCTTACTGGCGCTGTTTTCGATGAGTTATTTTATCCTACAGCAACGCCGAGTGGTCACGCCGTTAAGACGCTTAAACCGCGCCTTCTCGATGTTAAGCGAGTCTAACCAACGTGAGCCTCTGCCAGTCACAAGCCAATGTGAAACTGGCCAAATTGCGGCACATTTCAATCGCCTATTACAACGCTTTGAACAAGAAGACGAGCTGCAAAAAAACAATATGAGCCAAGTGTCACAATCATTAAGTTTTCTGGTGAGTAAAATCAGTTCATTATCCACCAGCACCCAACAAACGCAAACGGTTGTGCAACAAGCTCAAGAGCAAACCACTGATTTAATGGAACTTGCCAGCAAAGTAAACCGGTCGTCTAGTTTAGTGACCACCCGCGCGCAACAAACCATGACGGATATGCAAGCCAGCCAACAACAAGCCCAAGCTGTGCTCAATGCCACCGAACATACCTTAACGACGGTGAGCCAATGTAATCACTCGCTAACCCAACTCAGTACCTCGGTAAACGATGCCGCCAACATTGTCGATGTGATTGGTAATATTGCCGACCAAACCAACTTACTGGCATTAAATGCCGCCATTGAAGCCGCCCGCGCAGGTGAGCAGGGGCGAGGCTTTGCCGTAGTGGCTGACGAAGTGCGCAAATTATCTCAGCGGACTCAGCAATCATTAAAAGATATTATGGCGATTTTAGCGCAGCTAACGCACTCAAATACCGCCCTCAGCCACAGCGTTAATGACATTAGCGAGGCATCGGCACAGCAAAAAGTGCGCGCACAACATTTATTACAGGTTGCCCAACAAGTTCAGCATCAAGCCAGTGATATGGCCAGCAGCGCCAGTGAAGGCAGTGAACATGCTAAACAACAAGTGGGTTATCTTAATGAATTTGTGATCGCAATGGACAGCTTAATGCTGCGGGCTAAAGGGGCATTTACGCAAAGTGAAACCATTGCATTAGAGGTTAGCAACAGCGTTGACAATATTGAACAACACTTAGGCATCCGCGGATAATCAATACCGACAGGTTTACTACACCGCTGTTTTAATCATAAAAATGGGCGCCATATTGGCGCCCATTTTGCTGTACTGTTAAGTCTCTATTACTGAGACATAATATAGATTACAGTGCAGCCATTACTGCTTCAGCAGTGCTGACTTCAAATGACTTACCTTCCTCAACATTCAGTAAAGTCACCACGCCATTATCAACCACCATCGCATAACGTTGTGAACGCACGCCGCCAAAACCTGCGGTATCCATGTCTAAGCCTAATGCTTTAGCGAAGCTGGCATCACCATCGGCTAGCATCATTATCTCAGATGCATTTTGCGCTTTGCCCCAGGCTTTCATGACAAAGGCATCGTTAACTGCAACACAAGCAATTAAATCAACGCCTTTGGCTTTAAATTCGTCAGCCAATACCACAAAGCCCGGTAAATGGGCTTCTGAACAAGTAGGGGTAAATGCACCAGGTACAGCAAACAACACCACTTTTTTACCGGCAAATAACTCAGTCACATCATGATTAACCATGCCGTCTTTTGTCAGTTGGCTTAATGTAGCTTTTGGTAAAGATTGTCCTTTAGAGATCATAATAATTCCTTAATTAATAATAAAAAATAGCTTATCGTGGAGTTAAAACCCTACGACAGCCCATATATAAAATAGACAGTATTAATTCACACAACATCGACAGTAATAGCCCAAAAAGTAACCCTATAGCAATGGCATGTGGTTTCAATAAAATGACATAACTGTATGCCTGCCAAGCCTCTAATTGAATGTCTTTTTCTGGGGCCAATACTATTTGCTGATAAGGACTATAGCTATGTTGATGAAAACGGCCTAACGCTTGAGTCAATGATGTATAGCGCTGATAGAGTGATTCAATGCTTTCACCACCAGCACTGAATACTGGGTCGTTATTTTGTTGGTAATGGCGGATGAGTTTACTTATATCACCGGCAAAAAATCGGTCGGCATCACGCTGGAACTCGGCCAAACTTAGCTTAGCTTCAAGCTGGTGTGCTTCGAGTCGTTGACCGTATTGATCGACAAAGCCGGGAACTTGAATACCAATTAATACGCCACTCACAAATAGCACCAAACGAATGTAGTCCATTAAACGTCGTATCATGATGTCATCGAAAAATCAGTTGTAAACGAATCGCCACAATATCACCAATTACTCAAGTAAGCATCTTGAATAAACAGATGTTAACTTGCGTAACTGGTATGCTTTTTCAAAGCTTATGTGGCCCAGTGGTAAGCATCAAAGTTATATTGATGCCGACTTAGCTCACCCATTATCTAGGTTTACTCAACCAGTAATACTCCTTTATACATCTGCATTTGGCAATGAAACGGATACTCACCTTTGGCTAATGCTGGCAGCGAAATTACCACAGATTTATCCAGTGGTAGCTCTTCGCTAATATCTAAGTCTGGAAATAACAAACTGGCCGAACACCCTGCTTTGTCTTGGCGTAAAAAGGTTAATTGCGTCGCGGTATTAGCTGGCACAGTTATCCTTGCTGGGGAGTAAACCCCGTCTTTAACCACAATAGCGTTACTTGCTTGATGAGTGGTCGCTTTGGGTTTATACAACCAAAACCACCAAACGATAACGGCAATTAATGCCACACAAAATAAATTAATTAATAGCATCATTCACTCCTAGTGTTGTTGAGGGCTAAAAAAGCGCAAACGATTGGCGTTGCTCACCACAGTTAATGATGAAAATGCCATCGCAGCACCAGCAACCACAGGGTTAAGTAATACGCCAAACACCGGAAATAACACCCCAGCAGCAAGCGGTATACCCGCCATATTGTAAATAAACGCGCCAACTAGATTTTGTCTAATATTGCCTAAAGTCGCTTTACTCACCGCGATGGCATCTGCCAAACCGTGGAGCGAACCGCGCATTAAGGTAATGTCAGCGCTTTCAATGGCCACGTCCGTGCCTGTGCCGATGGCAAAGCCGACATTGGCTAGCGCCAACGCAGGTGCATCATTAATGCCATCGCCAGTCATGCCAACCACCTCACCTAAGGCCTGTAATTCGGCCACTTTATTGGCTTTATCTTGTGGTAATACGTCGGCAAAAAAGTCATCGACACCCACTTTGGCCGCCACCGCTGCGGCTGTCGCATGGTTATCTCCGGTAAGCATAATGACCTTAATGCCACTGCTTTTAAGCCTTGCGATGGCGGCAACAGAGTCTGCTTTAATCGGGTCAGCCACGGCAATCACTGCTGCGAGTTCACCGTCGATAGCAAAATACATTGGCGTTTTGGCGTCTGCAGCTAACGCTTGTGCTTGCTGTTGATAATCGCTTAAGGCAATGGCTTTTTCGCGCATTAATTTTTCATTACCAAATAACAACTGTGTCGATTGATATTGGGCTTGAACGCCAAAACCCGCTATCGCAGTAAAATTTTCAACATTGAATAAGGTTAATCCCTTATCCGTTGCTGCTTGGACAACAGCTTGCGCAAGTGGATGCTCGGAATGTTGCTCAATACTCGCCGCCAATTGCAATACGTGTTCTTGTTCGCGGCCATTGACAACAATGATATCGGTGACTTTTGGTGCGCCTTCGGTAATGGTGCCGGTTTTATCTAAAATCATGGTGGTAATGGTAGACGCCGTTTGCAGAGCTTCACCATTACGAATAAGCACGCCAGATTCAGCGGCTTTACCTACACCCACCATCACCGACATGGGTGTTGCTAACCCTAACGCACAGGGACAAGCGATGATTAAAATTGTCATCGCCGACACTATGGCGTATCCCACTGAAGGTTCAGGCCCAAAATTGAGCCATACCATGGCACTGATAATGGCAATAATCATCATTGCAGGAACAAAATAGCTCGAAATAACATCTGCCATTCGGCCAATGGGCGGTTTGGAGTTCTGCGCCCGCTTAACCATAGTAATAATGTGCGCCAAGGCGGTATCTTTACCGACACGTGTGGCGGTAAAAGTAAGTGAACCCAGTTTGTTTAATGTGCCTGCGACCACATCATCATTAACGCTTTTTTCAACCGGAATAGGTTCACCCGTCAACATCGATTCATCAATAAAACTACTCCCCTCAACGACCACACCATCTACGGGAATTTTTTCACCTGGTCGAACACTGACTTTATCGTTTAATTGCACTAGGGCAATATCGATATCGACCGCTTTACCATTGCGGATCACCCTAGCCGTTTTAGCTTGTAAACCAATTAAGCGCTTAATAGCTGCCGAAGTTTTACCGCGCGCCTTGACCTCTAACGCGAGTCCAAGATTGATTAAACCAATGATCATCGCGGTTGCTTCAAAATAGACATGGCGCGCCATTTCTGGCAATAAATCTGGTGCAAATACCACCACCATAGAGTAAACCCACGCAGTGCCTGTTCCGAGCGCAATTAAGGTGTCCATATTGGCACTATGATGAGTAAATGATTTCCATGCGCCAGTATAAAAATGCTTGCCGGAGAAGAACATTATCCCTAAGGTCAGCACACCAATTGCGCCCCAAACCAGCTGTTGTATTGGGTTAGTAACGGTCATGTCACCAATAAACAAACCATAAATCATCAGCGGGATACCCACTGCCAATGCGACAATAGTGTGTTTTATTAGGCTTTTATAATATATTGCATCTGCCTGTTCTTTCTCATCAATAGCATCTGCACCACCTTGATCGTTAATCAAAATAGCGTGATAACCGGCTTTTTCAACGGCCTCAAGCAAACTAGCGACTTCAACTTCTCCGGTGACCATCACACTGCGATCGGCAAAATTCATTTCAGCCTGATCGACTTGCGCGACTGTTTTAAGGGCTTTCTCAATTTTGCCAACACAGCTGGCACAACCGGCACCCTCTATCAATAATTGTGTTGTTGTTTGGGTATTCATCACACAGACTCCTTATCGCTAGCCTGACAAACGGTTTCATGGCTTGGATCAAATCCCTCAATCAAGTGGCAAACCATGTTACCTGTGGGCGCCAAAGCGGGCAGATTGTCCCACTCGCTTACGGCTTGAGTCAGCTTATTGCGTAATTTCAACGTTTCATTGAACAGTATTTCAGTTTCGGCCAACTTTTGGCTAATAAGCTGCTTTACCGTGGTACAAGCACTTTCACCGTGATCGGTTTTGGAAAAAATCACGTTAATTTCATCCACCGAAAAGCCTAAGTTTCTAGCACTCATAATAAATCGCATCCGCGACACGTCTTTGTCTCGATAATCTTTATAACCATTTCGAGGCGATTTGTTGGGGGCAAGCAGGCCTATTCGGGTATAAAAACGAATTGTGTCTGTGGTAACACCCAATAACGTTGCGAGTTCACTTACTTGCATAATTACTCCTTGGGGTAACGATTGTATTGAATAATAAGATCGACATAAATAAATCTACTGAGCATATGCAACGACTGTAAACCTATGTCCAACACCCATGTCAAGCAACCAATGATCCTAAAAATAAAAAACGCCAATATGATCACTCATTTTGGCGTGGATACTTCATATACAATCATCTAATGGTGAGTGCAAACTCGGCGTGCGCTTAAGATTATTACGCGCATTCGTTGATGGGTTATTGATCCCAATCAGGGCTAAAGTCAGGCGCAGCCACACGATGATTTCGGTCTAACGTATCAATTGTGGCCATGTCTTCAGACGGGAGCGATAACGCTAATGAGGCAATATTCGCTTGAATATTTACCAGCTTAGTTGACGATGGAATGGTGACATAACCTTTTTGGCGCATCCACACTAATACCGCTTGAGCGGGTGTCATTTGGTGCTTCTGCGCAATCGCGACAATAGTGTCATCAGTTAATACCGCACCATAGGCAAAAGGCATATAACCGGTAACCATAATATTGTGCTGCTGACAGAATTCGACTAGGCGGTTATTCTGCAAATATGGATGTACTTCAACCTGATTGGTGAATATTGCGTCTGCACCTAAAATCTCAATCGCTTGTGTAACCTGGGCAATCGTGAAATTAGACACACCAATATGTTTCGCTAAACCAGCATCTTGCACCTCTTTTAATGCCAGTAAATACTCTCGCATGGGTACTGAATGATCACGTAATGGCCAATGTATCAGTAACAAATCCACATAGTCGGTTTGCAATAAGGCCAAGCTGTCATGCACGCTTTGAATGAGTTGGTCGTGGGCAAAGCGATCTGTCCACACCTTAGTAGTGAGGAAAATATCTTCTCTTGCGATACCCGATGCTTTAATTGCATCACCAACTTGTTTTTCATTAGCGTAAATCTGAGCGGTATCGATGTGGCGAGAGCCCTGCTGCAGCGCCATTAACACTGAATCAAATGCCAGTTGATCTTTAAGTCTGAAGGTACCTGTACCTAACAATGGAATAGTGGTCATATTGTCTTCCTAAAAACGGTATCTGAACCAACACTGTGCGCCAACTAAAAACAGAAATAAACCGTCAACCATGCAAATCTGTTTGGCTCAAATTGCAAATGTCGGTCAAAAAATCAAATTGAGCCCTGATCTACAAGGTTAATCTTGGTTGAATAAAATCAATAAATGCAGAAATTCGCCGCGCCACAGTCGATGACTTGTAATAGACCGCATTCACCTGTTCACGCTCAGTATGGGTAAATCTATCAGCCTGAAGTATTGGCACTAACCGGCCACTAGCCAGATCATCCTTAATCATAAACCCTGATAAACAGGCAATACCATTACCCGCTAGCGCTAACTGGCGCAAGGTTTCGCCGTTACTGCTACTGATTGTCGGCGTAATAACATCACTGCCTTTTAGTGGCCAGTGATTCAATATTTTAGGTTCGGTAAACCCAAGCAACTCATGGCAGACTAACTCAGACACTTTTTGCGGTACGCCTCTTCGGGCTAAATATTCGGCGGAGGCGACAATATGCAAGGCGCTTTTACCTAAGGGCCGCGCATGCAAGGTCGAGTCCGCCAACTTACCTATTCGAATGGCGACATCGGTGCGTTTTTCCAGCAAATCGACATAACCTTCATTCGAGGTGAGCGTCAGTTCGATGTCGGGATAGGCGGCGCGAAAATCTTTCATTAAACTCACTAATTGATGCAACACAAACGGGCTGGCAGCATCGACGCGCAAATGCCCTTGTGGCAGTTCACCACGACGTACTAGCTCATCTTCAGCACGTTGTAATTGCTGTAAGCCACCACGAACCGACTCGACAAATTGGCGGCCTTCATCGGTGAGACCCACTCGCCGAGTGGTGCGATTGAGAATAGTAACGCCGAGCTGTTGCTCAATTTTGCTCACCGCACGTGATACGCGCGCAACTTGAATATTGAGCGCATCTGCTGCTGCAGAAAACCCGCCACTGTCGACCACCATCAGCAATATATCTAAATCATCTGAGCGCGTACGCATGCATCCCTCATTTTATTCAATGTCAGTCAAAAGAGTCGATCTAACATTATCATTTATTGCATTTATAACAAAAGTCATTTGCTAAACATACTGTTTTTAACAACAAAAATCTAATCAATAATTGCCCCATCAACAGACTGACACTTTCGTCGCGAGGGTAAATCCTAGCCAAACCCCAAGAGGAACACATTATGCCCTTAGCTTTACTCGCATTGACGCCTAGCGCCTTTGTGACCGGCGTCCCTTTGGGCACCTACATTGGCCAAACTTTTGGCTGGCAAGCTACGTTCTTAACTGTCGCCATACTAAGTAGTGCTCAAAGGAATGCTAAAAAGAGGATTCGGTTGAGGATATAAACGCATACGTTCAATTAATTAATTTTTTTGCTATCAGCAATATGAGGTCACATCCGCGCCCCCATAGTAGCCGTTATGCTTGCTGAACTGACAATTTACAAACCCCAGTTGGCTTTAGGTAAGTGCTCAACAAACCAGTCAAATGCGCGCCCTTGGTGATCTTTATGCCAGGCGATATACAAACTTTGATTCGGTCTTGGGATTGAACAGGACTTTTCAATGAGTTGGCCACTATCAAGGTAACACTGCGCCATATGACGCGGTAAAAACCCAATCCCCAACCCTCTTACTTGGGCTGCAATTTTAGCCTCCATGGTATTAAGGCGGATTATTTGTTTGCTCTTAAAAATACCATTATCGCGAATAGGCAAAATTTGCGACGTATCGGCAACCACGAGGGCGGGATAATGAGTCAATAACTCAGCTTCAAGCACCTCATCCACAAATGCCAGCGGATGTTGTGGCGCCACCGCAAATACAAATTCAATTTCACCCATTTTATGAGTCTGAAATAATCCTCTTGGCAGCTCACCCGAGGCGCCAATCACAATATCTGCGCGGCGACTGTGGAGTGCATCCCAACCGCCACCCACAGCTTCAACATCTAAGGTGATATTGACACTGTGCTCAAGTTGATTGAACTGTTCGATTAAATTAAACAAGGGCCCTTGCGGGATAATCGTGTCGCGCGCGAGGCGGATTTCATTTTCCCACCCCGATTCAAGCTGTTGCACTGAATCTATTAATCGATTGGTAGCGACTAGAATTTCTCGGCCCTGCTCAAGCACTAATTTACCGGCTGGGGTAAGTTGGGCTCGCTGCTTTGTGCGGTCAAACAGGGTGGTGCCCATATCATCTTCAAGTTTTTTGATGGTATAGGTCAGTGCTGACGGGACCCGATATAACGACGCGGCCGCGGCGGCAAAACTGCCCTTACGGTCAATCGCATCTAAGGTACGTAGCGCGTCAATAGTGATCGGATTTTGCATCGCAGACTCCATATTCAAAAAAATTGAACTTCTATATCAGTTTATTCCGATTTTTTATTCAATCAAGTCGCAATATACTTCTTATCAACCAGTGAGGAGGGCTCACTTAGAAACAAACAATGTTTAAATTTATTGAGGATATAGACCATGAAAGCACTCGTTAAACGCATCACCCACTCTACTGCAGGTTTTAGCACACTGGCGCTACGTATTCCTATTGGGATTATTTTTATGGCTCACGGCGGACAAAAACTGTTTGGCTGGTTTGGCGGCTATGGCCTAGAAGGCACCGGACAGTGGCTGGCATCGATTGGCATCGAGCCTAGTGTATTGATGGCCTTCTTAGCCGGCAGCGCTGAATTGGTTGGCGGACTCTTTATTCTACTAGGCTTACTAACTCGTCCAGCAGCGCTTGTATTAGCATTTACCATGATCATCGCCATTGCTAGCGTTCACATCGGCAACGGTTTATTTATGGCAAACAATGGGTATGAATTTGCATTAGCACTCTTGGCCGCGACCGTATCGCTAGCATTATCAGGCTCAGGCAAAGTCGCAATCGATAACGCCATTACCGCTAAATTATCTTAAATAAACCAAACGTCTGCTTAGTTTTTTTAATTATGCATTAGGAGATAGTTATGATCACCTTACGTCATGCAAGTGAGCGCGGAAAAGCCCACTTTGGCTGGTTAGACAGTAAACACAGCTTTTCATTTGGCAACTACTACGATCCACAGCAAATGGGCTTTTCAGCACTGCGAGTCATCAATGATGACAGCGTCACTCCCGGGGCCGGATTTGCCACCCACGGCCACCGTGATATGGAAATCATCACCTATGTACTTGAAGGCTCAATCGCTCATAAAGACAGTGAAGGCAACGTTCAAGTATTGGCTGCGGGTGAGTTTCAATTAATGTCTGCTGGCAGCGGTATTACCCACAGTGAGTACAATGCTTCCGCCACTGAACCACTGACGTTTTTACAAATTTGGATCCAACCAAATACCTTAGGTAATACGCCTAGATACCAGCAAAAAAACTTTGGCCAAGCAGTGGGCCTGACCACAATTGCCACCCCAACGGGTAAAGACGCTAGCTTGCAGATTAAGCAAAATGCCACATTGTCACAACTGATTTTGGCGCCACATTCTGAGATGACTTACACACTAGCTGCAACGCGAAAAGTTTATGTACATCAAATTGCTGGTGAGTTAGTGCTAGAGACTGAAATACTCGCTACAGGTGATGGTGCAAAAATAACTGATGTGCAAACAATCACCTTAAAAAACACACAAGACGACCAGTCTACTGCATTAATATTTGATTTACCTTAAGCTAATCGCTTGGTGAATACGGCCTTTGCCTGGGCTAGATTATCCCAGGCAAAGTGATATCTGATAACACCAGCCAATTAGTTTACCGTGATGGCGTTTTTTAGCTGAGAGGTTTGCTTGGCAGCAGTCAGTTTAGCGGCAGTAAACATACACACTACGACCATTAATCCCATACCCATTTGCACGCCAACTACAGCGTGAAATTCACTGTGCCATAACGCCATGATTTTCTGAGAAAACATTATCCAATCTGCCACAATCGTGATGACTAATATGCCGCTAGTGAGCAAAAGTAGCAGCCTGATATGACGCTTAATATCGGTCACTTTTAAACTGCACAAGATAACCACCAATAGTGACGTTACAAAACAACCCACTAGCCATTCACCTCGTCCAGCTAAGGTTGCAGGTAATAGTCGTTCACACAAAAACCCAACGGCTGTTGCCACAATAATGCCACCACTGCCGCCAATCGTCATCGCTGTTACGATAGCAATACTGCGCGGTGAAGACTGGCGCTGAGCGCTGCGTTTATTAATCCATAGCATATTGCCCGTAACAATCATGGCACTGATGGCCATCGCTAAAATAAAGTACAAAATACGGATATCTAAGCCAGCAAAGTTACTAAAATGCAATGTCACTAATACATCTCTACCCTGGCGGAATACATTGTAGTTATCGGCATTAACCTTATTCATCACAGTGCCATCCTGCACTCGATAAGTCACTTCATCTCGTTGAGCAAAATTAACTGTGTCGGTTCCACGCACTTGTACCAGAGCATTATCGGCGCCGTAATGATGGAAAATAATATTACGTAATTCAAAATTCGATTGCTGTTTAGTTTGTTCTATTAAGGTAAACGCATTGCTCATATCAAGTGACGTGTCACTTCGAGGTTCGCTGGTACGGTTAAGACCGGCATCGTTAAGCAATGCTTGTTGATCGCCCTGATAAATAAATACCACAAAAGCCAGCTGGAACACTATGGCCAAGTTAAGGATTAAGCCGCTTAGGGCATACATCAAGGTAAAGGGCAGTGTCATCACTCCGACTACGGTATGAAGATCGAGTAATTTATCTCGGCGTTGTTTATCGACGCGGTACAAAAAGAAATGTTTCAGTAATTTACGCCCATGGATAAAAATGCCTGACACGAGTGCAAACAGAAAAATCAGCGTTACGACACCAATCAGATAACTACCACCGGGTAAATCAAGGTTGTAATGCAAGCTGTAAATAAATTGCGATAAGTAAAAGTCATCTTTGCCCGCAAGGGTTTCGCCGCTTTTAGGATCCACTAATATCGCCATCGACTGGCGGTCTGATTGCGGAGTGTCTCCAAACACATCGAAGTAAAAAATATAATAAGGTACTAGCTCAGTCGGCATATTTATCCGAAAACGGCCAGCTTGATCCATTGGGTATTCAGCCAGCTTTTGCTCGACTAACGATGCTAACGGAATATCTGTTTGGGTATTATCAACAGGGTGATGTGGCGTAATGGCCCATTGCGCAACTTCATCGTGAAACAAGGTCACAGCGCCGGCAAAAAAAACTAAAAACAATAATGGTGAAATAATTAATCCAAGCCAACTGTGGGCTTCGACGAGATTTTTAATGACTTTGTGCTGTACCGGAGGATCAGATTTCATTGAGGTATTCATGACTTAGGTTGGAGAAAAAAATAACAATGTATTGATAAGGCTACTGGCAGCAAACCATTTGGCACACACAAGGCTCGCCGCCTTTGCGCTGTTGCGGCTATAACAAAATGTCATCACCCCAACCCACACACAAAAACCCAGCATTAGGCCAACAAATAGTTTTACATCAACAGCAGCCGGTAATATCCGAAAGACCATGAGCATTAAACTGATTGCCAGTAATAACCCCCATAAAAAAGCGGCAAACGACTTAGGCCACATGGTTATTTAACCCCAACGAGCATAATGCTGACAAACAACGCAAAGCCAAATGAGCTCACCCACATACTGCGACCTTTATAGTGCGAGGCCACCAGCACCAGTAATATCCACATGGGCATCATGCAAATTAGTACCACCAAACTGGCCACTAATACACTGTAAGTATGGCTAAATCCCCACACTGCGACTACCACAGCTAAACCACATAAGCTCCAAGCAAGTAATTTAGGAAACGGTAACCTAACAAGCTGTTGTTTATCCGATGTCAAATAGGCAAACAAACAACCAAGCCATAAAGAAGCTATACTGACAAGTTCCATCTGATACATTCCCAAGCCAATTAACACAAATGATAATGATTTGTATTAATTATCCAGAATCTACTTGGTGAATACAAGCAGATTATGAATAAGGCTTAAAAATAATATCCAATCTGTGACCCATTATCCCTGCAACGATTCCTTTGATGTCATTATTACTGTAAAAATATAATAATCTTAGCAAGTCATTACGTCATAAACATCAGTAAACATCAGTAAACCGATGAGGCAAACAGAACTCGGCGAAGTAAACTATCGTTTACCTTAACCTTAGACAACTAAGTTTGAGGCAACATCATAGCAACCTTGACCCTTTTAATTAATAGAAAGCTCACTAAAGGTTTTTACTAATTTCCGTGTCACTCGTCACGCTGCTGAGGTAATATGTGACACTAAGACATAAATAGGTGCGTCAATATCATTACTGGATAAAGGGTATTTCCTTACTTAGGATGGATATTTGACCCATCACAATAATAATAACAACAAGTCGAACAGGGAACGTGAGATGAGATATTCCCACCTCTATACCATTTTTTATTTAAAATAAGGCAATGTAATATGCTAAAACGCATCGTTTACGCCGTATGTGGCGCAGCTATTGTTGGACTCGGCGTATTCAGTATATACGCGTGGCATCCTGCAATTGAACCCGTCATGTCTTCTCATACAGACTATTCTCCACAGGTTATCGAACAGGGTGAAATGCTTGCCGCTGCAGGTTATTGCAGCACCTGTCATACTCCGCCTGGTGGCACGCCCTATGCCGGTAACTATGAAATGCATACTGACTTTGGCACTATTTATTCAAGTAACATCACCCCAGATGTCGAAACTGGCATTGGTAGCTGGTCACAAGCCGCTTTTGCTCGCGCCATGCGCACGGGTGTCAGCCGCGATGGGCATCATTTATTACCGGCCTTCCCTTTTGAACACTTTAATAAAATGACCGACGATGACATTAATGCTATTTACGCTTACATCATGACGTCAGTCCCGGCGGTTAACCAAGCCAAAAAAGACAACGGTATCCCCTTTCCACTCAATATCAGATGGTTTCAAGCAGGTTGGAAGCTACTGTTTGCTGACACTCAGGCCTTTGAGGTCAACAGTCAACAATCTGTTGAATACAATCGTGGCGCCTATTTAGCTGAAGGTATTGCACATTGCGGCGCTTGCCATACGCCACGTAATGCACTGGGTGGCGAAAAGTATGCCCAAATGTATCAAGGTGCCGCCATTGATGGTTGGATAGCGCCATCATTAACCTCAACCAGTACGTCGCCAATCCCGTGGCGTTCGCAAGACTTTTACGAATATCTCACTACCGGTAACTCGCCTTACCATGGCAGCGCAGCGGGTCCTATGGCCCCAGTGATGCACAAAGGTTTATCGGCCCTGCCAGACACTGACATTCAAGCGATTAGTCACTACTTTGCGACTATAGCCAACACTAATGCCACCGATGAACCTGACTCAAGTAGCACGTTACAAGCAGCATTAGCGGCGCAGCATCAACAACCGGATCTGCGGATTAATCAAGGTGCACGTTTGTATGCGACGGCTTGCCAAGCATGTCATTACAACAGTGACCAATTAGTCAAAGGCCGTCCATTGATCACTATCGGTTCGGCGACCCATCTTGATGATCCAACTAACCTGATTAACGTCATACTCGATGGTGTGCGCAGCGATCAAGGGATTAGCGGCGTTGTCATGCCGGGATTTCGTGATGCTCTTAGCGATGAAGACATTAGCGCCATAGCCGCCTACTTGCGTCAAGTCGCTGGGGAAAATACTTGGCCGAAACTAGAACAACAAGTGGGCGAGATCCGCAATCAACCCCGATTTGAGCATTAATTCACTGGAGACGTGACCAATGGCAAAATTTATCTTAAATGGCAAGCCGATGACTGCCGATGTAGAGAGTGATACCCCTCTTTTGTGGGTTATTCGTGATGAACTGGACATGACCGGCACCAAATTTGGCTGTGGGATCGGCACGTGTGGTGCGTGCACCGTCCATGTTGGCGGCCGAGCAACGCGTTCATGCATAACCCCTATATCGTCAGTTGAAGGAGCCGAAATCACTACGATTGAAGGGCTTTCTGAAAAAGGCGATCATCCATTGCAAATTTCTTGGCAAAAGCTGCAGGTACCACAATGTGGTTACTGCCAGTCGGGCCAAATTATGCAGGCTGCAGCACTATTAAAAGACATTCCACAACCTTCAGACAAAGACATTGACGCTGTGATGGGCGGAAACTTATGCCGTTGTATGACCTACGTTCGCATTCGTAGCGCCATTCATGAAGCAGCAAACGCAATCAAGGAGAGCAACGATGAGCAGACTGCCTAAACGTGGATCGGCGGGTATAACCCGCCGCGGTTTTTTAATTGCGATGACAGCAGTAGGTGTCAGCTTTGGTTTTCCTCGCCACTTGATGGCGGCAATGGATCCTGCCAGCCCTGACGGTAAAGTCTTACCTAGCGAGGGCGATATTTACGAACCTTCTTTATGGTACTCAATCGATACCGCCGGCAAAATTAAAGTCAACATTATGCGCTCAGAAATGGGCCAACATGTCGGCACCGCTATTGCGCGTATTCTTGCCGATGAACTAGAAGCCTCTTGGGATGACATTGAAATTATCCATGTCGACAGTGATCCTCGCTGGGGTTACATGGTCACTGGCGGTAGTTGGTCTGTTTCGCAAAGCTGGCCTGTGTATCGTCAAGCAGGAGCTGCTGGCCGCACCGCATTAATTGAAGCGGCGGCTAAAAAATGGGGCATCGCGCCCAAAGACTGTAAAGCCAGTAAGGGTAAAATTATCTCAAGTAAAGGCGAGCTGTCTTATGGTGAGTTAGTCACCCTAGGCTTAACCCGTCAGTTTACTGAAGAAGAACTGAAAGCCCTGCCGCTAAAACCTAATGCCGATCTTAAACTGGTTGGCCAACAAGTGACTTCGCTTGATATCGCCAACAAGACCAACGGAAAAACCATATTTGGCATTGACGCTAAAGTTGCTGGCATGGTGTACGCCAACCCTATTTTACCCCCTACTCGTTATGGCTCTAAAGTGGTTAAGTTTGATGACTCAGCCGCCAAAGCCGTAAAAGGCTACCAGCAAACCATCGTACTCGATGATGCCAGTGGCAGCGTGCCAGGTTGGTTAATGGTTATCGCCAGCAGCTTTAATGCGGCGCAAAAAGCCTCGAAGCTGGTGAAAGTGACATGGGATGCGGGCGCTACGGCCAAGGTGTCTGAAGCAGACATTATTGAACACGGCAGACAATTACTTGGCGATAACACCAAAGGCAGTATTTTAGATACTGGCAATGTTGACACTGGGCCCGTATTTGCCAGCGCCAGCAGCAGCATTACACAAGAATATATCACCAGCACGGTATTACATGTGCAAATGGAACCCCTTAATGCCTTGGTATTTAAAAACCCGGACGGTGTATGGGAAGTACATTCAGGTACTCAATGGCAGTCACTTACCCTACCCGTACTAGCCACTGCATTAGGCGAAGATGAAGCTAACATTGTTATTCGTAGCTACATGTTAGGTGGCGGCTTTGGCCGTAGACTTAACGGCGATTACACCATTCCAGCGGCGTTGACCTCTAAAGCCTTAGGCGGAAAACCGGTTAAAATGGTGCTAACGCGCCCACAAGACATGCTATTTGATAGCGCGCGCTCAGCTTCAGTTCAACAGCTCAAAATGGCCTTTGATGATAAAAAAGCGGTTACCGCGATGGAACATCACGCCACTGCCGCTTGGCCAACCCAAGCATTAGTCCCTGGCTTTATGCCTAAGGGTGTTAATGGCGAACCCTATGATCCGTTTTCAATTACAGGAGCTGATCACTGGTATAGCGTCGGCGCACAAAAAGTACGAGCAGTATCTAACGATCTTGCCATGGCTACTTTTAGACCGGGTTGGTTACGTTCAGTCGGGCCCGGCTGGACTAATTGGGCCGTTGAAAGCTTTATGGACGAAGCCGCGCATCACGCGGGTAAAGATCCATTGCAGTTCCGTTTAGACATGCTGATCGCCGAAGGCCGCAATGCCGGTAGTACACCGGTTGCCGAAGGCGGCGCTGCGCGCCAAGCCGTGGTACTGAAAAAAGCCGCCGAGATGATTGGTTGGGGCACACCACAAGCCAAAGATACCGGGCTTGGAATTGCATCAACCTTTGGTCAAGAACGTGATATGCCAACATGGGTATCGTGCGCGGTACAAGTTCATGTCGATAAAAGCAACGGTCTTGTCAATGTGCAAAAGCTTTATATCGCCATCGATGCCGGTATTATTGTTGATCCAAATGGCGCAGAGGCCCAATGTCAGGGCGCGGCACTGTGGGGATTATCGATGGCCTTGTATGAAGGCACTGAACTGCTTAATGGTCAGTATAAAGACTCAAACTTCGATACTTATACCCCGCTGCGCTTAGGTCAAACTCCTGAAGTTAAAATTGAGTTTATCCCAAGCAAAATGCCACCGTCTGGATTAGGTGAACCAGCAGTGACCCCCGTTGCGCCAGCGATTGCCAACGCAATCTATCAAGCGGTGGGCGTGCGCTTACGGAAACTCCCGATGCAACCTAGCGAGCTAAAAGGCGCGTTAACTAAAGCGTAATTTATCTGCAATAACAGCCCAGTCTTTATCATAATGACTGGGCTTTTTTATGCCTATGGCACCTCATCGCTATCATTGCTGAGACTGAGGAATAAATCATTATATTGATACCCTCACGATTAAAAAACGTCAATAAAAACAGTGCCTAATATTTACTCCTCAGCAGCAGTACAATCGTAGCGATTAGTTTGTGACCAAAAAATAACATTTCCCCCTTATCATTACGGCCAAGTATCGGCACATTGTTGAGTATCCTATGCTGCAAAATCCATCTGTCAATTTAGAGTGTCTCGTCTTAGAGGCATCAATACTCACGCCAAATTTTTTCGGTGTGCAACCATGATAAAAAAATTATCGACTGCAATCAGCATATTGGGGACAATAACAGAGGATGCTATCGGTAAAAATCAGCATCAAAGGTAGCCGTTTGCACAAAACGTACTTTGGCTTGTGTCTCTAGCTTATTGGGTGATTTAACTGTCGATTGATCATCTGCATAAGTCTGTAGCGGTATGGTCACGCTAGGCGACATCGGGACAGTGATAGCTAGGTTTGATTATTGTGCAACGAGAGCAAAATAAAGCCCTACGGCAATGGCTAACGACAAACGCGTCAGCGCTTTTATTACAAAGTGAGAAGAGACCGAAGTGCGCCAACTCCGCAAGCTAACCATAGAAAGGCTGCCTAAAAAATACAAGGTTAATATGCCAATACCAAAACCGTTATTGCGCCAAAATGTCTTGGTACATAACCCTATACCCTATACTTTATACCCTATTTCGAGAACGATATCAGAACACCAAAATTTTGCACAAGTATTCATCAATAAACCCCATGAGCACCCATCATATTTTAATCTATTCATATTGTCTTATAACCAAATAGTCAAATAGCACATAAGGCGAGCAAAAAACGACCGCCTTGTTATTCATTAGATTTACAGGCTATTGATTTCAGTCGCCGTAAATAGAGTTACTGTCGCCTCAATCTTTAATAAACTTTAATTATAATTTCTTACTAAAAACAGGCCGATGAGAACACGCGCTATTGAGTAGGATGAAAATGAGTCTGAGTGAATTGTTCAGCTATCAATTCCATTTCAGTGCGTAAGTTCACACTTATTGACAATTTACTGACAATTTACGTTTACAAAATAAACGCAGCAAAAGCAGCTCAACGCCTTGATATAATTTAATAAATAGAGCTGTAATATTTTATTAGAGTAGAGGGACTGGCAGTAACAGCACCATAAACACGAATACGTGCCTTGACTGCGACAATATAAATACGAATAATTATCATAATCAATACACAACATCTGTGATCATTATGTTTACCACCCGCTCATTGAAATTGGAATCAAGCAACCAAGACACTATTTTCGGCATCGTAAACTCAGCCCTTTCTCCCCATCAACAAACATTCCAAATTGCGACATCGATAACACACCTAAACAACAAACTTATTTGCACCAAAGCATTTTTGATTGCTGAAGATCGAGATTGTTGAAGATCGAGATTGTTGAAGATCGAGATTGTTGAAGATCGAGAAATGATCTTTAAAACGTTTACCAGCTAAGTTGAAACATTAAAACAGACCCAACGGAACATAGGGAATATGCATGTTAACTGAAAAATCCAGATTCACTTTAACCACAATTGCAGTGGCCATTGTAGCCAGTTTTGCTAGCTCGGCGGCTGTTGCTGACGACAAAAGTCAGGCTGAAGCCAAGCCTGAAGTCATTGTGGTAACAGGGAGCTTATTAGGCAATTCTGAGGTTGCTGATTTAAAAACGTATACCGGTAACCGCTCAATTATTACCTCAGATCAAATAGAGCGCACTGCTGCTAGGTCGATCGACACGGCATTACAACAAGTTCCTGGGATTAAAATTAAAGACGAAACGGGAACGGGGGTTTTACCTAACATATCAGTTCGAGGTTTAGACAGCAGCCGCAGTGGCTACGCCCAAATATTACTCGATGGGATCCCAATGACACTTGCGCCATATGGGCACACCGGCCAGTCATTATTCCCAGCGACATTATTCATGATAGATAGAATCGATGTCGCACGCGGCGGAGCATCGATTCAGTATGGCCCTAACAACGTTGGCGGCGTGATTAACCTCATTTCAAAGTCAATCCCCACGGACTGGGAAACCAGCCTTAATGAACGCATGACCTACTTTGGTGACAGTAATACCTTATTTGATACCAACATCAGCACTGGCGGTGCGGTTAATGAAGATTTTTCAATGCGTTTTGATGGCAACATCACCAAAGGGGACTCGTTTCGTGAACACTCCGAAACCGATATTAAAAACCTAATGTTAAAGACCCTATGGAATATCGATGGACAAAATAGCTTAGAGACCACGCTGCAATATTACGATGCTTTTTCTGAGCTACCGGGTGCATTAAATACCCCGGCTTATGAAGCTGATCGCGAGCAATCCCTGCGCCCTAATGATGAATTTAATGCCGATACCAAACGAGTGTCATTGAAATATAGCCATGTTATCTACGACGCTAACGTTATCGATTATGGGGAGATTGATCTCAGGGTATTTGGTAATAAAAGCTCACGCAATTTTCAGTGGGATTTTTATGATTCAAGCAAAGACACCGACGGTAATTTAGGCACAAGCTGGAGTGATACCACCCAAGAAGCCACTCATCTGCGTAACTCTCCACGAGACTTTACCGTGTTTGGCATTGAGCCAACGGCAAGCCTGCTTATTGATGGCGATATTAGCCAGCACATTATCGCCGGTGCTCGTTATATTAATGAAGACATTAGCTACCAACTAAACCACATAGACAAGTCGGCTCAAACAGCAACTCGTCCGCGTGACTGGCAAATGGATACCAATGCCATGGCCTATTATGTGAGTAATAAAGTGGGATTTTTTGACGACACATTTTCGGTTACCCCTGGCATAAGATATGAAGATGTGCGCATGACCTTTACCAATGTTGGACAAGGTTATAGCCAAGATAATCATGTGACCGAGTTGCTTCCTGGCATCACTTTAGGTTATGAGTTCAGTTCAAATTGGTTTGCGTATACCAATGCTCAACGCTCATTGAGAACGCCGCAAATTTCACAATTATGGCCTAAAGATCAAAGCCTAGAATCAGAGCTATCTTGGAACTATGAAGCTGGGGTACGCTTTACCCCAACAGAACGCAGTAATTTAAGTATTGCCGCATACCGTATCGATTTTGAAAATAAAGTTGAGTACGACAGAGATGTCAGTATGTTCGTCAATATTGGTCAAACTCGTAACCAAGGTATTGAGTTAGAAGGCACTTACTCACCGATGTCGCTGCCAGATCTTGTTCTCATCGGTGCCTACAACTATTTAGATACTGAACAACTTGATGGAGAATTTGCCGGTAACGAATTGGCTTATGTGTCTAAACATCAACTTTCTGCCAGTGCTTTATATAGCATTAACGATGTCGATTTAGGATTAATGGCGTTCTATTACAGCAAGTCATTCGCCGATCTGGCTAATAGTGTTGAAGAAGATATATCAGGCACATCGGGTGAAATTCCAGCTTATACCGTGGTTAACGTTAATATTGCTACTGAGTTTTTCAAACAAGATAATCACGGCTTAAAAGTGGGATTGTCAGTCAACAATCTATTTGATAACGAATACTATTTTAGAGGTTTAGATGTATCTCCTGCAGGGCGAGTACCAGCATCGGGTCGCTCACTGAGCTTAGATGTTGGTTACACCTTCTAGTCGGCATCGTTTTTAAGATGAGTATGTTCATACTTGAATTAAATCTAATAACAGCCAGCAAGTGATAAACCAACAAAGCCTCAACATTAATGTTGAGGCTTTGTTTTATTGGTTAGCATATTCGTTATCCAAACGAGAGCATCCAGCTCATTCATTAATGATAAATAGAAACGGCTTTGGCCGCCGAAATGATTGCTTGGGGCACCCCCCAAGCCAAAGATACCGAGCTTGGAATTCCATTCACCTTTGATCAAGAACGTGATATGCCAACATGGGTAACGTGCGCGGTACACGTTCAGGTCGCCAAAAAATCATTGCTTGCAATCAACACTTCGCCAATGCATTTTAGATAACAAAAATAATGGCGCTAGCGCAATAAAAGATCTCTTTAGTCGTGCTGACAAAGCCCACCCAATACTGCACCAAGCGTAACGGCCAAAACCCAGTACAACAAGCTCAAATACTCTCAATTTAAATCAATGCTAGGCACCGTTTCAATACACCTATTACGTCATTATCCCCATTAAAACAAAGCTAATGGCCTTCGGAAAACAAGTAGTTTAACCACCCCTGCATTCTTAACAATACCTTGCGCATGACCGCGACATGGCTAAAGTGATCGGTATAAATCGCCACTTGTCCCGCAACACCCGCAGGCAATGATTGCCTTATGGCGTTATTTTCTAGCTCAATCAACACCACAACTCGGCCGCGTTGAAACAATTTATTTGATGACTGTAAATTACCACTAAATTGGATCTCACCTTCTGCCATTGCGGGTAATATTTTGGCGACTTTGCCTGTAAACACTTGCCCGGGCATGGCATCAATTATCACCTCAGCCTCATCACCTTCTTTAAGGCGTAACAGTGAGTTTTGCCAAAAAGCACCCGCAAAATACCGAGTCTCATCCGGAATAAACGTTAGCGCGGGGCGTAAAGGTATAGGCACTGCCATAACACCTTTTCGCAGCGCCAACTGCGTCACAACACCATTAGCCGGTGCCCTAACGACTGTTTGCTGTAGGTCATACTCGGCCTTGGCGAGTTCAGCTTGTAGACCCGCTACTTTGGTATTAACACCATCAATATTTGACTCATAGGCCAAACGCGTCCGCAACGCTTCTGCTAAGGCGCCATCAAGTTGTGCTAATGAGGCAATGTATAATTGCCGGCGGTTGTCGAGTTCAAGCTCAGTAAAGGGTGAATTACGTCCCGCTTTTTTGCGACCGTCGTCATAACGACGATAAGCGGATCCGCTGCGATCTTTATCTGCAGTGGCTTGTTCAACTCTGGCAGTCGCAACCTGAAAAGCCGCTTCAAGCTGCGGTACTTGCAGCTCGGCTTCTTTTAGCGCCGCTTGTTTTTGCTTAACCATTGCAAGGTAAGGGGTGGGATCAATTTTAAATAACACCTCGCCATCTTTCACTTGTGTGTTCGGCTTAACATTAACTTCGATAACCAATCCTTTTACTGCAGGTACAATCGGAATTGTGACAAAATACTCGCGAGCAAACCTCGAATAGGGGTGGTTATAATTCATTAAAATTAATAATGTACCTATTAACACGATTCCGCCGAGAATGGCGGTCGGCACAGTCCATTTGGTTAGCGGAATGTTAAATGCTTTAAAAACTGCGATACAAAACGCGGCATAGGTCAGTATGAGTAATAAGTCCATGATTATGCCTCTTGTGTGTTTTCATCTGCAATGGGAGGCGTCTGGATGACAGAACCTTGCTCTAATAGTGATAAACGATCCGATAACACTGTGACATGATTGATGAGCTCTTTAACTTCCCCCTCGAGTATTAATTCTCGCTTTCTCGAATCACTAAAGCCCCACCCTCTATCTTCACGATATAACGTGGCCCAAATCCATAAAAATGGCCAAATAGCATGCAAAGTAAATAAGCTTACCCAACCAGCAATATGCAGTGCATCTTGCTGTGGATGATTACGTTTTTTCGCAATTTCATAGGGGATATCATGGATCGCAATAATGCCGTAAAAAATAAATATCACCACAAAAAACAAAATGCCTAGCGCAAAATAATCTAAAAACATATTCCCTCCCAATCACTATTTATTGTGATCAAAGCCAGTTTTTAAAAAGTCATAACACAAGTATAGGACTGTTCATAAAAACAACATGCCTTCTGACAAAGTGACTAAAAAAAACCAGTGAAAAACCACAGTGGAAAAGTACATTTATCAGAGCTTGATTGCCGATATTGGTGTGTCTAGAGGATATTCTATCGGGATAAGACTATTTGAATAAATTAAGCAGTAAAAAGCCCACGCTATTGCTAGCATGGGCTTTAGCCAATATAAAACCATAATCCGAGTGTGCTATTTAGCAGCCATTTGTGGTGAAAACGCTCATCATTGCTGTTTGTTCATCGAGTTGCCAGAGTTAACATAATGCTGCCACGCATTGTTCTACTCGCCATTTTCTAACCAATGAGGTTAAACAATCAAATCCTTCATTAAACCTTCCAACGCATCCGCCTGATGGCTCAAACCTTCAATTTCTGCCGCTGTGGTATTCACTAAAGCCATTACTTGAATCGAGCTACTTCTTACCGAATCAACATCATTGGCAATATTCTCGGCCACAACCCCTTGCTCCTCAGCCGCGGCGGCAATTTCCAAACTTCTATCAGAAATAGAGTGGTTTTGCTCAGCAATTTCACTCATATTTTGGCTTGCATCCGTCATCAACTGTTCGCTTGATTCCGCTTCCCGTAGCGTTTGTACCATCACAGTCATTACGCCCTGACTATTGGTCTGCAGGATTTCAATAATTTTTTGGATCTCTACGGTCGCAACTTGAGTCCTAGCCGCTAAGGTTCTCACCTCATCGGCAACCACTGAGAATCCGCGGCCATGCTCCCCGGCTCTTGCAGCTTCAATCGCAGCATTGAGGGCTAACAAGTTGGTTTGGTCGGAAATTGCATTAATGGTTGCAACCACATCGCCTATTTTAGTTGCACTACTATCCAGTTCAGCAACCGCCACCGAGGCATCACGTACTTCTCCAGCTAATTGATTAATCTCTACCAGCGTTTTTTGGATTTGATCTTGTCCTTGAGTGGTTTTCTCCGTTGCTCGCGCAATTTGCGCCGACGATTCTTGGGCATGATTTGCGACGTCTCGAATAGAGACCGCCATCTCTTCCGTTGCACTCGCTAGTGAGTCAATGCGGTCTTGTTGCACACTGGCCAGCCGGGTATTTTCATCACTACGAACACCTAGCTGGGCACTAATTTGCTGGATCAGAGCAACGGCTTCTTGGGTCGTTTTCACCAACTTATGTTCACGCTCTGAAACCTGATCCACGGTTCTGGCGATCAAATTGAATTCATTACGCGATGGCGCATAGCCAATACGAGCAGCAAGATCGCCCTCAGCCAACTTTCTCAATGCTTCATAAATATGGAATAGGCCGCCACCAATAAACGTCTTAATATAGTGGGAGCAAACCATCATCAGCAACAAACTCAAACTAATGGCAATGATGTGCCATAAACCTAACTCAGTCAGAAAACTAGTGTCATCGACATAACTCAATGAATAAGCCTGTCCTGACACCTGTGCTGAAATATCAGCACTACTGCCAATGTTAATCGCAGTATTTTGCAATAGTGGTGCTAATTCAGATGAGGATAACTGTGTCGCCGACGCCAATTTGGCAATAACATCCACTTGTTTTTGAGCCTCCACAGTGCGCTGCGAAGATGCTGCATCAACAAAACTAATGCCAATGACAACAATGGCAAATAATGCAGAACCGAAAAGAACAAGAAAATTTTCTTGTAATTTTACATTGATTAAATACTTATCTACCCAACGAAATGCAACCTCTTTCACAATGTTATCTCCAATAAAAAATGAACAGTAACTACCTTGTGTCGCGAAAACCTATCTCATTCAGCGGATATTGATATAAGAGAGCGCGATATAAGTGAATACCTCATTGGCAGGTGTGGATAAGGATATATGACTCTTACTAGCAGATATTCATAAATGACAAAATTGACAGCTAGATCACGAAAAACTCAGCAAACAGAACCTTTTTGCAACTAATAAGTTACAAATTGACAACCTTACTAGAAAGAGCATTAAACGTTGCGGTAAGACACTGTTGTTAGTTAAGCGGCAATTTAAGGAGCAATAAACCACTTGATGAGTCGTTATTGCTGCAAACAACCGCTGCCATAGCTACATTCCAAATACTAATAAATAACCCTTAACTAAATAGTGGCCCCATACTCTGATATCAAACAGACTCACCATCCGGGGACCGGAACAGTTAATACCCATAGCGAAATGGATTTGTTTACGCATAAATAGTTGTCGACCTTGGGTAACTCATTTTCAGCTGACCGTTTGTGTGCCACCACGCGACTGTCATGGTCAATTTGAATTAGCACAAACGCATGTCTCGATAGCCAAGAGATAGTCATTTAACTCACTCGGGGATCACGCCTTAACTGTCAGAGTTCAAGGTTGTCATCGGTCACACTAATACAAGTACAGTACTAGCACAGTACGGGTCCATAAGACGGGTTGGGTATACTTATTATCAGTAAGCATTTAATTCGTTCATATATTTCATTGGTGATGTTTTCATTACTTTTTTAAACATGGTAATAAACGCACTTACCGACTCATAGCCTAATAACTCCGACACCTGTTGCACACTTTGCTTATCTGACAGCGCTTGCAGTGAAGTAATGATATGCAGTTGAGTGCGCCACTTTCCAAATGTCATCCCGGTTTCTTTTGTGATCAGTCGCGCCAATGTACGCTCTGTTAATGCAAATTGTTCGGCCCATTGCGGCAGGGTTTTTCTATCGTTAGGCTGATTGATCAATTGCTGGCTCATCGCTTGAATAACCACATTTTTAGACAGCACAAAATCTAAATGCTGAATAGGCATCTCAATCAGTTGTTCAAATAATACCTGTGCAAGCCGTGCTGTCTTACCGTCTGCGTTGTAATGCTGATAGCTCCCAGCAAGAGCAAACATTAACTCTTTCACTAATGGCGTAATAGCCAATGTACAGGTATTTTGCGGCATTCCTTGCATGCTGCCATCAATAAATACATGACAGAGCTCAGCACTATCTGATGCGCGGTTACTGTGCACTTTATTTGCAGGGATCCAAATAGCACTATGGGTTGGCACCATCCACATTTTTGCCGATACCTCACAGGTGACATAACCATGCAAAGCTAAAATTAACTGGCCTTTAGGGTGAGTGTGTAAAGGAATTTCGTGGCTGGCACAGGCATGCTCTATTTTGGCAATAATGGGTTGCGGCATATATTCAAAATTCTTGATTTCATCCCAGCCAATGGCTTCAAACATAATTTTGTCCGTTTTTAGTTATTTAATGTCACTATTTCCAAATTATATCGCTCGATAAATCTTTATACTAGCAAATATTATTGACAGAAAACCAAAGCACTTGATGACGTCACTTACCGCACAGAACAAACCGCAATCTCGATTTTCAGGGGTAATACTCGTAATAGGTATTTTGCTTATTGCCGCTAACTTACGCGCGCCTTTCACCGGAATAGCCCCAGTGCTGGAGCAAATTATTAGTCACTTTGGCCTAAGCGGATCCCAAGCTGGATTTTTAACCACCCTGCCGTTAATTGCCTTTGCGATTATTTCACCTATGGCGGCTTTTTTTGCCCGAAAACAAGGTTTAGAACATGCCTTGTTTGCCGCGCTAATACTGATTTTCTTAGGCATTGCTGCTCGATTTATCGACTCATCAACCATGTTACTCATTGGTACTGCCATTATTGGCGTAGGTATCGCAATTGCAAACGTGTTATTACCCAGCCTGATTAAACGTGATTTCGCCACTAAAGTGGCACTTATGACCTCAGCCTACGTGCTGACTATGGGAGTGGCATCTGGTGGCTTTTCGGCTCTGGTATTCCCGCTGAGTCAACTCAATGGTTTAGGCTGGCAACTGGCACTGGGCTCGGCAGGCATCATCACGGTTGCCAGCTTAATCGTCTGGACAGCTCAACTGGGTAAACGCACTAGATCGACTTATTCTGCACATCAATCAGTGCCCTCAAAAAGTGTATGGCGTTACCTATTAGCCTGGCAAATTAGTTTGTTATTAGGACTAAACTCATTTTTGAATTACATCATCATTACCTGGTTGCCAAGCATCTTAACTGACACCGGCCACTCAGCCGTTGAAGCGGGGGCGTATCATGGCGCTTTTCAAATAGCGACAGCACTTCCTGGTTTAGTATTAATTCCGTTACTGGCTAAATTAAAAGATCAAAGCGCCCTGAGCTTTATTTTGGCGATACTCAGTGCGCTCAGTGCACTTGGGCTGCTTTATATGCCTCACTTTGCTTTTGTATGGACACTCATGCTGGGCTTTTGCTCTGGGGCGTGTTTTATTTTGGGGCTATCGTTTATTAGTTTGCGCACCGATGACCCGCACCAAGCCGCATCGCTTTCTGGTATGTCGCAAAGTGTGGGCTATTTACTGGCCGCCGTTGGGCCTATGGTCGCCGGAGCATTACACACAGCAACAGGCAGTTGGGATGCACCATTATGGTTATGTGCAATTGCGGGTGTGTTGTGTGCATTATGTGGTTTAGCTGGCGGCAGAAACACCACTTTACATAAGTCGGTTAGCTAGTAACTATAACTATAACTATAAAAATAGCCGCTTACTGAACGCAGTTTTTCTACTAAAATTTGTTAGCGGCTTGGCCTATAGTTGCCAAAAACGTTAAGCGATGCGACAGCCTCAAACAAAAGACAATTTTTAGCTCAATGTTTAGTCAAATACTCAGATCTTAGAAAATACTTAAGTATTAGAAAATAACAGGATATCCATAATCAGTTAGCAATGCCGTATTGTTTAAAGCTAAGTGAACATGATTGATATAAGTTAATAACGCGCTTTTTATGCTTTTTAAGCGTATGTATAAAATAAAATATCTTAACAGTCTAATATTTCACTCATTTAATCTGTCTATACTGATTACTTTTCCCATTAGGAACAATACTAATGGCTACTCGTCGATATAAAATACTGTTAAAAATCTTTTTACTCACCAGTGTTTTTTGCCGGTAATTTAGACGATTGTTTTACTTTTCAAGTCAAAGTAAAACAAGGGCCCGAAGGCAAGCAATGGTTAATCGATAACAAACCCGATGCTAAAGTATTTTTTGACTTCGTAAAACCACTGGCAACCACTACCAGTTTTGCCAATAGACCGTATTTCGGTGTGAACAGCTTTTTATTCACAACCAAGAATAGCGACGTAATATCAGGGCATTGGATTTTTTAACCTGTCGACGGTGTGGTCAAGTTATAATGCTGTCACAGCAGTATTGCGAACAAAGTTAAAAGTAGAATAGCTAAATGATAGCGATTAAAAACTAGAGTAATGGAGAAATATTTCGGCAGATTATCTTGGCGCGCCAGTTTAACCTCGTTTTATATTAATATACTCCATGCAGCGGCTTACAACACAAAATATACAAGTATGCTTTATATAATCACTTAACTTTACATTAGCAGGTGTTTTAATTAAAAATTAACATTATCAGTTAGTCAAACAAGTTTGATAATGTAGCAAACACTAAGTTAATACTGTAATACCTTGATTCTAATTTTGTTCGTTTATTATGTATGCGAAAATAACAGCAAGATCGAAATGATTCCTCCTTTCGATTCATATTCTAAATTCAGTTGCCAAATGGCTGTATTTATTTCCGCATTTAAATTTAAGTAAACGGCAGTAATAGTACTCAATATGAATTCATATTCACTAAAGAAAAAGATATTGTTATCGGTTGTCCTTGCCCTTACCGTTGTCATTACATTGCTATCGTGGCATAGCTATTCAACCCAAAAAAACTTGTTACTGCAAAGTAGTGTTGATCAGGTAAGTGAATCGGGTAAACAACAAGCGATGCGAATTGAACAATGGTTGGCTGATCGCCAGCGTGTTATCACCTCAGTTGCCACTAAGGTCGAAGGCGATACGCTCAATGCATTGCAGCAAGCACAAGTATCTGGCGATTTTCAGTTGACCTATTTTGGTGACAGCAATGGCATAATGATCGACTCAGATCCGAGTATTGATCGTACCGGCTACGATCCTAGAATTCGTCCTTGGTATCGTCAATCACAACAAGCTCGTGGAGCCATCATTACCAAGCCTTACTTGGACGTAGCCTTCAATGTATTGGTGGTGACTATCGCCCAACCCACTCGTAATGGTGTGGTCGGTGGTGATGTATCTATTGCCAGTCTAGTGGATAGCGTCAACAGTATGTCGCTGCCAGCCAACGGCTATGCCATCATGATGCATAAAGACGGTACCGTAATTGCCTATAAAGATTCAAGTAAATTGATGGGTAAAGTTACCAATATTGACACTCAGCTAAACAATCAATTAATCCAATCGAGCCACCAGTCAGGTCAATTTGCTCCAGCCTATTTTGACTCTGAAGGCAGAGATAAACTGCTATGGGGCGAGGAGATACCTAATACAGATTGGCAGCTAGTTTTTGTACTCGACAAACAAACTCTAGAAGCACCACTGGCTAGTTTAATGTTTACCCAATTAGGCTTAGCTGCGTTAGTACTGATGATAAGTGTGCTATCAATTTCATGGTTATTGAGTCTGTTACTTGGACCATTAAGCCGAGTGTCTCAAGCGCTATCACGTATCGCTGACGGCAATGGTGATTTAACCCAACGCATTACAGTCGACAGTCAGGATGAAGTAGGCATATTGGCAGACAGCTTTAACCGCTTTGTGAGCAGTCAACATCAACTGATCAGCCATATTCGTCAACTGGCGACCGAACTGGATTTAGATGCAGAGCAGAGTCTGCTCACCAACCAATCTAGTGTCGATGAACTACAACGCCAACAGCAAGAAGTGGCAATGGTTGCCACTGCCGTGACTGAAATGTCGAGCGCAACGCATGAAATTGCTACTAATGCTGAAAGTACAGCCGCGGCGGCGCATCAATCAGCTCAAAGCAGCACTCAAGGTAAAGGTTTGGTTGATAAAACCCGCACCACTATTAATTCATTGGCATCTGAAATCGATGAAACCACTACAGTGATGGGTGAATTAAGCCTGCATGCACAAGCCATTTCTAGTATTTTAACTACGATTCAGGGGATTGCTGAGCAAACTAACTTATTAGCACTCAATGCGGCCATTGAAGCAGCTCGTGCCGGTGAGCAAGGCCGTGGTTTTGCTGTCGTCGCAGATGAAGTGCGAGTGCTATCGCGCCGAACTCAAGACTCTACCGCAGAGATTTATACCACTATTGAAACCTTGCAAAATACCACCAAGCAAGCGGTTAACTTGATGGATAGCAGCAAGGGATTGGCCAATAACAGTGTTGATGATGTTAACGCTGCAGCACAAGCCCTCGAAGAAATTACTCAAGCGGTGAATGTGATTTCTGATATGGCGGGTCAAATAGCCATAGCAGCAGAGGAGCAAACACAGGTGACCAACGAAATAACGCAGAATACAGTCGCGATAAAAGATGTCACCGATGAGATCACTTCGTCGGCTATGATCCATTTAGACCAGGCTAAAATGCTCAAAGACCGTGCAACAGATTTGAGCAAAAAAGTCGCCACCTTCATTTTGTAAACATATTTTATTGGTCTAGTGCAGGCTTATTACTAAGCAAGAGCATCCTGCCTAGCGCCAGTTAATATCTGGATAAGTCTTTTGAGGTAAAAGTGAGTTGGCTTTACCTCAAAGATTTACCAACAAAATCCATATTCAAAGCCTCAAAGCCATCAGTAATAACTTAATTGTCGCTGGAAGCAAAGTCCGACATAGGCAGCTTCCAGTTTTCAATCACTTACCTTAATAATTAACCCATACTTTGACATAAAATAAACCCATAGCCTGACAAATCGAAACAACACCTAGTGACTATAATTATGAATTGTCATTTTATTACAACTGAAAGGTGTAGACCTCAAAACCTACCCTGTTAGGCTCTCTGGACGTACAATAATTAATTCATTTGAATCAATACCTTCTTGAACAAAAAGTTCAGGCGTATCCTCTTCTTTTAGCCCTTCCATCATCAATAATGCCTTCGCCTGATCAAAAGCTTTTTGGATAGAAAACCCAAAACCTATCGCAGAATAAAATTGCGAAGAAAATATCCTAGCCGCATCGTCACCGATACTAGTATTCATTCCTATAGCTGCTTCGATATGGTGTGTAACTGCTTCTGCTTGGTTGTATGAATAGCATGTATTAAAAAATACTAAACGAAGGTCACTTGATGAAGCCATCATAGTTTGCACAATAGCCTCTTTGCTCACTAGTTTCGCATTGCCGCTAGTATCTTGAAACACTATTTCATCGGAATCTGAGCCATGACCACTAAAATGTACAATTGTAGGATTTAACTCGTTTATTGCCTGTAAGACATCCATTGGCTGAACCGCCCATCTACTCTCAAAGTGAACTGAGTCTCGATGCTTGGCCTTTCTAATCATGTCAGTAATTGAACGGGCTTCTTCGTCAAGCCTTAATTGTGGAGCATCTGCGGGGTTTGAGGCTAAAAATAAAACTACAATTTTTTCAGGAAGGTCTTGGAGCTTCTTTATTGCAGTAATTGTACTCCTATGTAACCCCTCATGCGTATTAAGAGTAATGTTGATTTTATTCATTCGAGATTGATGCTCTCTAGCTTGCCGCTCAATTTCCTTTTGTTTTGCCTTACTTTCTTTATCCTCTTCTCGTGCTACTTTATTTTGTTCATCAGAAAGCTCTTTCTGTTTTCGCACCATTTTGTTATCAAAATCAGCAACTTTCTTTTCTGCTGCAGCTTGGTCTTTTTGGTGCCGCTCAATTTCACGTAACTTGGATTTCGCAGTACTTATATTGCTTGTACGAGAAATAGCTTGAGAAGCAGAATTTGTTTTCCCCGATAAATTAGCAATTTTAGTTTGCTCTTTCGCTTTACCTTGCTGCAACTTAGTAATTTCATCTCGCTTCCTTACAACATTGCATCGGTATGAGTCTAGCATTGACACATTCTACTCCTTATCATGAATTACTGCTGATACTGGCTTATAATGCGCATTACCTCATTGGGTCAGCAAAAATGTGCACTTTTAACTTTATGTATTTTTTTAGAATTTATCATTTCCCTATCAAATATAGCATCAGGAAAAAAACACAGATATCGACTCAAACGATCAAAACCAAGATTGAAATAGTACTACATAACTTTCCAGTTTCAGCTACTCGAATGAATAAGATTTTTAGGGAAATGAGGTAGCGGAATTTCCTCTTAAACTTTTCACTACTAACAAACTTTGAGACTGAAACTGACAATTCTAATAATCGAATACCGAATTAATAGATAATATTGGCCACATTAGGAGGTCGTATGACCCAAGTAGCACTAGGGTCATACAACCTATCATATTTCTAACAAATAGTTAGTGTGGTAATGAGCGTAAATGTGAGCACACATTTTCCCATTGACCTGCTCGGTAGCGCATATATGCGCATACTCGGACAACTTTTGATCCAGACATAGCTGTAATCTCCAAAAATATAAAGGAGGGAGCTCTGGCATATTGAGTTGGAAGCATCTACCCTGTAGGATGTAACCGTATTAAAGCTGGTCCTAAGGTATTTACTGACTTGAGACCTCCCAGTGTTGAGTCGATAATTATTGTTGGTAGCAATATTTATCACCAGCTCAATACTTAAAAGGCTTCTGCTAACTAATAGCTGAAGCCTTTTTATTTTTCTTTGGTAACACCTTTATAGACTCCTCCTGTTTTTTTCACACTCATAAATTGTCCCGTTTCAGAATCACGTTTCGTCCATAGTCGTGTTTGTGGATTGAATACTTGAGTACGTTCACGTACAGCACCAATTCTTGCATTATCACCGTAAGGTTTGTTAACAGCCATTATCACGCTCCAAATAGTATATCTTGTGTTATTAATTAGTAATGGCACACTATGTAGTGTATCCATTAATTTTATTATAATCGGAACGAAAAAAGATCGCAAGCATAAAGATGTGGAAAAATTGATCGCCAGATCATTTTGATGTTGTTATTATTTAGGATAAGTGCTAACTTTATCGTCAATCTCTATAAAAAAACAGGCATAAGCATATGCAATTACTCCCTGTAAATCGTCAAGAGCGATTAGCTTTTATTGAACTCAATTTATTATTTGTAGGCACAATTACAAGGAAGACATTGAAAGAAAGGTTTCAAATAAGTGACGCTGCCGCAACTAGAGATCTAATCGACTATCAAAAGTACTGCCCTGATAATTGCACTTACGATAACAAACTCAAAGCATACTTATACAATCAAAGTAGTTTTACTCAACAATTTAAAATTGACGTTAATGTTGCATTGTTAGAATTAACGGGACAAAGGCAAAGTCTGACTCAGAAAACACATGAACCATTTTTGAGTAGTGAAACTCTAGAAATGATTACAAAACCAAATGTTGAAATCGTTTCTGCAATAACGAGATCTATGGCTAGCGCTATTCCTATAGAAATTGAGTATTACTCTGTTCGATCAGGGAAGCGCCGAACAGTCATCATTCCTCACTCTGTCGTTAATAATGGGGAAAGGTGGCATTTCAGAGCTTATGACAGAGAAAAGGACCTATTTTCTGATTTTGTTATCACTCGAATAGAAAAGGTTAAAGGAATCAAAAGTAAGGTTAATAGCTATGAAAATAAAACTAATGATACTGAATGGAATAGCGAAGTTAGGCTAGTTTTAGTCCCTCATCCGTTATTGCAGAATCCACGCTCTATTGAATTGGATTATGCGATGCAAAATGGTGAACATAGAGTGACTGTAAAAGCGGCCTTAATGGGATATTTTCTCAGGCATTGGAATATTGACTGCTCGCCCGCCGATAATTTACTAGTTGGCAAACAATATCATTTATGGTTAAAAAATAATGAAGTTATCTTACATAACCAGCAAAGATTTTTTGTACCTGGTTTCGAAAATCATAAGATAAATTAAGACAAAAATGGATAAAGATGATGTTAGATTCTTGGGTTGTGGATACTGATATAAAAGTCATTATTGCTTTAATTAGTATTGTTGGCTTTCTTATAACAGCCATACTTAGTAGTGCAGGATATTTTTACCGTAATAGATTTGAAAGCAAAAAAAGTGCCAGAAAAGTGCTCTATTTGCTTCTAGAGATTCGACACGCGATCAATGTGTCACTTTTTGATGTTGATGAAGTAACAGATCAATACATTGAACATTTTGTAAAACGCCTACAAAGCAAAGGTATGCCGGTCAAAAAAGAAGGAATTGAAGGGACATTATTTGAAATGATAAGAAGTCATTTCAATAATCTAAATTCAGCAATTAAAACAGACATATCAATCCGCTTGTTACCATCGTTTGAAGATACACTAATAGAACTGGCTTCTGTGGCACCGGTGTTGGCATATCAACTACGTGGCAAAGAAAAAATAGAAGCCTTAGTTGATCTTACAAATGCATATATTGAGAGAATAGATTCTGAATTGATTCCAACGGTGACCGAAGATTGGATGAAAAACTTGTTAGTCGATATTTCTAAGCAACAGAAAAAAGATACGTTGAAAGATATGTCAGCCAGCTTAGATACAGATGTAATCTTACTTGCAAAGCATTGTGGAAGAAGTGACTTATCGAAATGTAGAAAGGCATTAAAATCGAGATCTAGCAACAAGTTAGACTTTCAAGATTTAGATAAAGTGATCGATAAAATCATAGATAAATTAATAATTGCTGCTAGTGCGCAAAATCCTAAATAATGCTCTATACCAAAATACCACCACAGCATGCGTTAAATTAATAACCGATGAACAGTAGTGGCCAATAAAAATTGGCCACTTTACCACACGCTATTTCATTGCAGCTTTGACATACACATCGAATCGGTTTTTCTTAGTGGCGATAACCATACTCGGTTTAACTCCATCAAGATCTTCTGCGTAATCTGGACGCTTTACTACCACGCGTTTTGTGGCTAACGCCATTGCAGGCGCCAGCAATCCATCGGCATCTAAGTCTGCACCCACTAAGGTTTGAAATACGCGCATCTCTTTTTTAACCAGGGCAGATTTTTCGCGGTGTGGGTACATAGGGTCGAGGTAAACTACATCGATTTCACTAATATTAGCGTTGACGTTAGTGCTGGTATTGGCGGCCCCGGCTAAAGCATTAATGCTGGAACCGTGAAATAAGCTCATCCGCTCGCGCATCCACTGACCGATTTCCCCATCTTCATAGGCGCGCCGCAATCCATCTTCTAACAAGGCTGCGACCACGGGGTTACGCTCAACCATGATCACTTTGCAACCTAAGCTGGCCAATACAAAGGCATCTCGACCCAGACCTGCAGTGCCGTCGACAACGGTTGGTGTTACGCCTTGCTTTAGTCCGACCGCCTTGGCAATTGATTGACCGCGTCCACCACCAAACTTACGTCGATGCGCCACCGCACCAGACACAAAGTCAACGCTAATACCGTCAAGCTTAGGCTCATCGCGTTTATGCAAACTCAAGCAGTTTTGCTCAAAGCGCAGTTCAAATAACGCACTTTTGTCCCACACCAAGTGCCAGCGCTGGGTGATATCGACTAATGAGGGATACTGCTGATTAAAGAAGATCGGAGTCTGCAACAAGATGATTACCATGCCAATGTAAGAAACAACACCATTATGCCAAAAGCCATCACCAGTGAACACCTATACCTCGCGCGCTAGACCACTTATAATGTGGCTATTACACAGTCTTGCTGTCTCATTTAGTTAATGGAAATACCCATGCTCAGTTATCGTCACGGTTATCATGCAGGCAATTATGCCGATGTACTTAAGCACGCCATGCTTATTCAAGTATTAAAAGCGCTGCAGAAAAAAGATAAACCTTATGTGTATATCGACACTCATGCAGGCGCAGGCGCGTACTCATTAACTGATGAGTTCGCCCAGAAAACGGGCGAGTATTTACAGGGCGTCGCCAAATTATGGGACCATGCTAACTTACCCAGCGCATTAGCTGATTATGTTGAGACAGTGAAGCACTTTAACGCTGAATTTGATGGTGAGTTAACCATTTACCCAGGCTCACCCGCCATTGTTGATGTTGAGCTGCGTCCGCAAGATCGCATGGTATTACACGAGCTGCATGGTACTGACCATGAGTTACTAGCAGATTATTTTATTCAAGACAGGCAAGTCAAAGTCATTAAAGGTGATGGTTTACAGGGGTTAATTGCTGCGGTACCGCCCTTAGAGCGTCGTGGAGTAATATTAATCGACCCTAGCTATGAAATGAAAACCGACTATCAAGATGTGGCACAAACCCTCATTAAAGCCCATAAGCGTTTTGCAACCGGGACATTTCTTTTATGGTATCCGGTAGTTAAGCGTGAACAAACCGAAGCGATGTTAACCCTGCTAAAAAATAGTGGCATTAAAAAACAGCTACGAATAGAGCAAGCCGTTAATGCCGACAGCGATGAGTTTGGCATGACAGCCGCAGGGTTATGGGTGATTAACCCACCATGGCAAATGGATGTGTTGGCTAAAGAAGCATTGGATTATTTATTGCCTTTATTAGGCAATGCCGACGGATATACGACGGTGAAGTGGGAAGTGGGCGAATAATTTACCCTCTAGGGTTTATTTCTGCTGTGCAATATTAATCATGATGACTGATATCAAGATGCCCAAACCGCAGCAACGGTTTGGGCATCTTTGTTGGTTATCTAAAATATACATTGCGGGTTTTTATTTAAAAAATGCCCCCGCAGCGCCGGGAAATACCACTGGACTGACATTACCGTTAGCAGCCACACTCGCAACCCCATACAAATAATTGTCGATCACCATATTAGCTAAGGTGAACTGATTAACCTTGCCGACATAGCGACTATGAGTCCATTCTGGCTCGGTGGTTAAGCGCCAATAGACCCGATAGCCGACGACGGTTTTATCGTCACTAGTTGCCCAGCTTAATGTGGTACTCGGTAATACTTGCCCTGCAACGCTAACTTTGGTTGGCGGCGCAGGCGCCCATGCCATTGACGCTAAACTCAGGGCATTCAATGTAGTGAGCTTAGCGGTAAAATCAAAATCGACCCCGTCAATCACATCGCCATAAGCAATGCCGTTTTCAACACGAATATCTTGATGTTGACGATTATAGTTCTCGTTAGTTTCCATTACCCGCACGGCAGGTAAACCAGCCTGATTAAACGGTAAATGATGTCCTCCGCGGCCAAAACGATCGAGGCGATACACTAGCATCACCTCCAAATTAGTCATGTACTGATCGGCAAGCGACTTAATTTTTCGGGCTAGATTACGTGAGGCGGAATCATTTTCGCCGCCGCTAAAATAGCGCTCTTTGGCTTCTGCTGCGGTTTCGGTAAAACGCACCCCTTCGGAAAACACTCTTACACTGCTGTTATTCACTACGCCATTGATGCCAGAGATATTGCCAATCATGTCATTATTTAATACGGCTTGAACCTGCCAGTTTTGCGCTTTGGCATAATCAGCTAAAATATTGCCGCCATACAAGCCTTGTTCTTCACCCGACAACGCCGCATACACAATCGTGCCGTTAAATTGATATTGTGATAGCACTCTAGCGGCTTCTAATGCCCCGACAACACCCGATGCATTATCGTTTGCACCAGGAGAAACAGACGTCGCATCCAATACATCGCTAACACGTGAATCAATGTCACCGCTCATCATGACCACCCGCTTAGGGTCGGTTTTACCCCGTTGGATCGCGATAACATTGACCACTTCGGTTGGGTTTGCAATACGCTTGCCCTGAACTGTGTCACCCACAGTGATGACCTCTAAACAACCGCCACACTGTGCTGATATCCGCTTAAATTCAGCTTCAATCCAACGCCTTGCCGCGCCAATGCCTTGGGTATCAGATTGGGTATCCGACAAGGTATGGCGGGTCCCAAAACCGACTAAGGTACGAATATCTTGTTCAATGCGTTTGGCTTGTGGTGCAGTAGCAATGTCGTATAAACGCATATCTTCTTGGGATGGGGCGACTAGGGACATTTTTTCAGCGGCTACTGCCGGGGCCGCGGCTAAGATCAGCAGTCCGGCCACCGCGGCGCAACAATAACCGTTAGCCCCACTGAATTTGACCCGTTTAGGTTGAACGTTTTCAATTAGTTGATCCATCAATAAATACCTTAAATTAACTGGCTAATGCTTGTTGGTAGCGCTTTAATAATATTTTTACGCGCGTCACATAAGCTTGGGTTTCTGGGTATGGCGGTATACCACTATATTGGGTCACCGTCGTCGGGCCGGCGTTATAGGCTGCACAAGCCAAGTCGATATCACCGTCAAACTGGCTTAATAACTGGGCAAGATAACGACTGCCACCACGAATATTCTGCTGCGCATTAAACGGATCATCCACCCCCATGTCCTTGGCAGTCCCTGGCATTAATTGCATTAAGCCTTTGGCGCCAGCTTTGGATAATGCGCCAATGTTAAACGCTGATTCTGCATGAATAACGGCTCGAATAAGTGCCGGATCAAGCTGATACTGGCGCGCAGCCAAGCTCACATCGGCAGCAAAATTTAGGGTGAATAAAGGGATATGATACCAGTCAATCACAGAGTCGACTCGGCAAGCAAAACATTCATACAATAACACTTGATAGCCTGCATCCAACGGGGGGTGATCGCTAAACACCATCACGCCGTTGGTTTGTTGGTATTGATACACTTTGCGCTTTTCAACACCGAAATCACTGACAATACCATTTTCCGAATAACGGGCCTTAATGCTAGGCTTACTCGATATCGTGCCCTGTTTCGTTAACGGATAATGAGTGGTCAGGGTGCGTTGTTGCGGTTTATCGCCCACATAGCCTGCGTTCAATAACACTTGCTCATTGATTGATTGATCATCTACAGACAGAGTCTTGCGTTGACTCAATATGTTAACCACTTCCAGAGTCGGCGCGCGATTATTTTCAGCAAAGTGGTGTTGAGATGGCGGTAACGATAACTCCTTTTTTACTGCGGCTGTCTCAGGAATATACTGAGCTTTTATTCGCGGCTTTTGCACGTCTTCCACGGCAGGATAAACCACTTGTTTGGCTTGTACATACACAGGTGTACAAGCCAATAGTATGGCGATGCCCAATTGCGTCGGCCGAACGCGCCATGTCATTGGGCTATCCCTGCACTTGTTCAAAGATCGGCATCGGCGCGATACGGGCAAATTTTGCCATAGCAGAATCCAAGGAAATGTTAATACCAGGGTTTACCTCAGCGACAGCTTGAGGATAAAAGTCTTCGGCATGGACAAGGTCGAGTGCTAATGGTAAATACCCATCTAGCTGAGCTTCACTCAACTTATCTTGATTAACCGTCGCGAATAGCACATTTATGGCTGAAGTGCGTTGTTTAAGTAAACGAGCAGACCAAAGGTAAGCCCAAATAATGACTAACGTAAGGCTAAGTAACCGCGCCGGCATGATGACATCCTTTATTATTGTTATTAGCTATCATAATCATAATTGCATCAAAAGTTCATCTTTATCAATGCGCGCTTCACTAAACAATCACTATCCGAGTGTAAATCAAACATCAATAAAGGTTAAAAAACTGTTTTAACTACTGTTTTAACTAATATTTTAACTGTAACACAAATTTCCACACTTACACGGTTAACTATTACACAGTGAAATAGTTAATATATAATATTATCAACTATCTAAACCAATACCAATAAGCGTGTTTTTTAAACACATTTTACGTTTTATGGCAAATAAAACTCACAATAGCGTTTAACAATGCTGATTTATCACCTTCTAAGCCTATTATTAATGGCTATCACTTTAGCGATACAACAGCTACAAAAAAGCCCAGTAAAAACTGGGCTTTTAAACTCAACAATGTAAAAAATTAAATATCTTTTCTATCATTATCGACTTTTTCATTTTCTTCTGCAGTCGGCTTTTCACGCTTACTGAAAATACTTTCCACCACCACAAAGAATAATGGCACAAAGAAAATACCGAGGAAGGTTGATGACATCATTCCGCCCAGTACCGCAGTACCAATAGCATTTTGACTGCCTGAGCCCACACCCGAACTAATGGCTAATGGTAGAACACCTAAACCAAAGGCTAATGAGGTCATCAGAATAGGACGCAAACGCACGCGCACCGCATGCAAGGTTGCCTCAATTAATCCCGATCCTTTTTCATAGTATTCCTTAGCAAACTCGACAATTAAGATGGCATTTTTAGTTGCTAGCCCCACTGTCGTTAACAAGCCTACTTGGAAGAATACGTCATTAGGTAAGCCGCGAGCACTCATGGCCAATAGCGCACCGATAACCCCAACTGGAACCACTAAAATAACTGATAGTGGGACTGCCCAGCTTTCATACAGCGCCGCTAATACCAAGAAGACGATTAAGACCGACAAAGCATATAAGCCAGGAGCTTGGTTACCCGATAAACGCTCTTCGTACGACAAACCGTTCCAGGCTAAAGCATACCCAGGTGGAAGCTGCTTAGCCATTTCTTCAAATGCATCCATAGCAGCACCTGTGCTGTATCCAGCAATGGTGGCCCCCTGAATGTTAACGGCAGGAACACCGTTAAAACGTTGTAATTGTGGTGAACCAAATTCCCACGAACCTTTAGCAATGGCCGAAAACGGTACCATTTCGCCTTGACCATTGCGCACATACCAAGCGTCTAAGTCGCTTGGTTGCATGCGATATTTCGCCTCACCTTGCACATAGACTTTTTTCACTCGACCGCGGTCAATAAAGTCATTCACATATGACCCACCCCATGCAGTCGCCAACACACTGTTTGCATCATTAATATCAATGTCAAATGCACGCAATTTGGCATGATCTAAATGAATTTGGTACATGGGCGCATCTTCTTGGCCATTAGGTCTTACCCCGACTAAGTTAGAATTTTGCGCCGCCATACCCAGCATTTGATTGCGCGCCTCAATTAACTTCTCATGGCCTTGACCGCTCAAGTCTTGTAAGTACACATCAAAACCATTTGCGGTGCCCAGTTCAATCACTGAGGGGGGGACAAAGGCAAACACTAAGGCTTCTTTAATTTGCGAAAAGCGGCCCATGGCTCGACCCGCCAACGATTGTACATCTTCGCCTGGCGCTTCACGGGTTGACCAATCTTTTAAGCCCACAAACGCAAGCCCCATATTTTGCCCCGAACCAGCAAAACTAAACCCAGCTACAGTAAACACTGAATTTACAATGTCTTTTTCTTCAGTAAGGTAATAGTCAGATACCTTTTTTAATACCTTAACTGTGCTTTCTTGGGTTGAATTGGTTGGCAAAATAGCTTGAGTAAACAAAATACCTTGGTCTTCATCGGGTAAGAAAGCGGTTGGCATGCGTAAGAAAATCCAACCCACTGCGATAACCAACACAATGTAAACCAACATGGCACGGAATGAACGCTTAACAATGCTGCCCACAACAGAGCCATAACGTGATGTTATTACATCAAACTTACGGTTAAACCAGCCAAAAAAACCAGTTTCTGCGTAGGTATGACCTTTTTTAATCGGCTTTAAAATCGTGGCACATAATGCCGGCGTCAGCACAATGGCCACAAATACCGATAAGGCCATCGCCGACACAATAGTGATGGAGAACTGACGATAAATGACCCCAGTCGAACCAGACATAAAGGCCATTGGCACAAACACGGCTGACAAGGTTAACCCGATACCGACTAAGGCACTGGTGATTTGATCCATTGATTTGCGCGTAGCCTCTAACGGGCTTAAGCCCTCTTCAGACATCACTCGCTCAACGTTTTCCACCACCACAATCGCGTCATCCACCAGCAAACCAATCGCCAACACCATGGCAAACATGGTTAAGGTATTAATGGTAAAGCCTGCTACGGATAACACAGCAAACGTACCTAACAACACCACAGGCACGGCAATGGTTGGAATAAGCGTGGCTCTAAAATTTTGTAAAAACAGATACATAATTAAGAACACCAACACAATGGCTTCTAACAATGTCTCTACAACACCCTCAATGGATTGCTCAACAAATGGCGTCGTATCATAGGGATAAACCACTTCAAGCCCTTGTGGGAAAAAAGCTTTCATCTGATTAATTTTGGTTTTAACACCTTCTGCCGTGTCTAGTGCGTTGGCACCTGTTGCCAATTTAACCGCTAAACCCGACGCTGGCTTACCATTGTAATAAGAGTCTACGGCATAACTTTCTGCACCGAGTTCAACTTTAGCCACATCTTCAAGATAAACATTGGCCCCTGACGGATCAGATTTAAGGATAATACGTTTAAATTGTTCAGGCGTTTGTAAACGGCTTTGTGCTGTCACTGTGGCGTTAAGTTCTTGGCCTGCTACCGAGGGTGCACCGCCTAATTGTCCGGCTGAAATTTGCGCATTTTGCTCACGAATTGCAGCGGTAACATCAATACTGGTTAATTTATATTGGGTTAACTTAAGCGGATCTAACCATATACGCATGGCGTATTGGGCGCCAAAGAGCCTGAGTTCACCCACACCAGCCACTCGGCTCATAGGGTCTTGAATATTGGCGGCGACATAATCAGCAATATCATTTCGGCTTAACGAACCATCAGAAGACACAAAACCGAGCACCATTAAAAAGCCAGAACTGGACTTGTTAACCTTAACACCTTGTTGCTGAACTTCAGAAGGCAACAGCGGCGTCGCCGCTTGCAGCTTATTCTGAACTTGCACTTGGGCAATATCCGGATCGGCCTCAGCATTAAACGTTAAGGTAATTTTCGTATTACCAAAACTGTCACTGGTGGATGAGATGTAGCGTAAGTGATCCAAACCCGTCATCTGCTGCTCGATCACCTGAGTGACCGTATCTTCCATGGTTTTAGCCGAAGCCCCAGGATAGAAAGCACTGATCACCACTGTGGGTGGTGCAATGCTGGGATACTGCGCAATGGGTAAGCCTTTAATGGCTAACACACCCGCGAGCATAATCAATAATGCAATCACCCACGCGAAGATAGGGCGATCAATAAAAAAACGAGCCATAATTATTCCTACTCTTGTGGTTGATCAGCCGTTAATACCTGTGGTGAAACGGGTGCGCCAGGGCGTATTTTTTGCAACCCTTCGACAATTAATTTATCGCCAACAGACAAACCATCAACAATGCGCCATTTATTGCCAATCACTTCGGCTGTTTTTACCACGCGTAATTCGACATTCTTGTCTTGATTGACAATCATTGCGACGGCTTCACCTTTAGAATTACGTGTAATGGCACGTTGTGGCACTAAAATCGCTTGTGGATCATGGCCCGCATTTAATAATGCACGAACATACATTCCAGGCAACAATATACCGTTTGGATTAGGGAACTCAGCCCGTAATGTAACCGAACCGGTAGTTTCATCAACATTGACTTCAGCAAATTGCAGTGTCCCTTGCTGGTCGTATGTGCGGCCATCTTCAAGGATTAAGCTGACGTTGGCATTGTCACTTTTTAATAACTGACCAGAACGTAAATTGGCTTGTAAACGCAGCATTTGCACACTCGACTGCACTATGTCGACATTAATCGGATCAAGCTGTTGAATGGTCGCTAAGGTATTACTTTGATTAGCAGTAACTAAGGCGCCAGCAGTTACAGATGACTTACCAATTCGACCCGAAATCGGCGCTTTAACCTCAGTATATTCAAGGTTGATTGTCGCGGTATTAATGGCGGCGTTGGCAACGGATACCGATGCTTGCGCTTCTTTATATGCCGCTTCTGCGTCATCAAAGTCTTGCTGACTAATCGCATTGGTGGTCACTAACTTGGCATAACGCGCCGCTTTCGCTTTTGCAGACGCGAGCCCAGCATGCGCGCTAGCGAGATCGGCTTCAGCACTCACAAGGGCAGCGTTATACGTGGCCGAGTCAATTTGATAAAGTGATTGACCTTGCTTCACTTCGGTCCCTTCGGTAAAAGCACGCTTAGTAATAATGCCAGAAACCTGTGGACGCACTTCTGCTTCTAAAAACGCACGGCTGCGGCCGGGTAGCTCAACTTGAATCAATTGCGAAACCGCTGCAACTGTCATCACGCCTACGGGTGTAGGTGGCGGTTGTTGTGCTTGGGCATTTTCATCCCCGTTACCACAAGCGGTGATCCATAATGCCGCAGAAACCACTGCGGCAATTTTCAATGCAATGTGCATGAGAGCTCCTATTCCGATGTATTCTCATCATTCATCCATGAGGATAATTCTGTGAGAATAGGTAATGTTAATTCAAAAATGATATTTAACTGCGTTTATCGCATAAGCGTAATATTCAAACAACACTCTTATACATAAAAATTTGTAAACAAATAATAAAATTAACTGTCTTTTGTATAACGGGTTAATGAACATGCTCGCTATCAAAAAATGATGCTTAAATTGTTAACTTTTTGTTAATATACAACCCGTTCCTTTAACACTTGTTCCGCGTAAAAATTCACATCACGCCATTCTTTATAATAGCGCCTAATCCCATCTATAACGGATCAGCATCACTGTGGTTTATGACCGCGGTAGGTCTTGACCTCGCGATTTGTGTCGTTGGCATGATTAAAGTCACCACTCCGATTCGGTGATTTTAATGGGGTCAATGTCCCATGCCGTGAGGTACTCATCGACAGTCCGTTGGCTAACAATATGTTGAACCTTATGACTGAATTGTTCAATTGCCGCCGGTTAAGATGCTTATAACAATCGTGACTGAACTCAATAATGGCAATCAATACATTAGGCCCTAATAAGAGATAGATTAATATTTTCATCTATCGCTTCCAAAAGTAAACTACACGGTGTAGTTTAATAATCCATTAGTGAAAAGTAAACTACTCAGTGTAAAATAAACCATATAAGCCTGTTGTCATGACTCAAATGAATACCGAAAAGCCAACGCGCAGCCAAATTAAACGTGCCGCAATTATTGACGCCGCCAGAACAACCTTTAAAGAATTAGGGGTTGCGGCAACCAGTATGGATAAACTAGCCGAAGTAGCTGGAGTGTCTAAGCGAACCGTGTATAACTACTTTGCCACCAAAGAAGCGTTGGTGATGACCTTGATGACTGATTTGTGGCAACAAGCATTATCTCAAGCCTCTGTTATATATAACTCGCAGCAATCTTTGGCTGAACAACTGCAACTCTTGGTGCGTTTTGATATGGATTACATTCAATCAGAAGAGCACGTTGAAGTATCACGAATGGTGATTGGCCATCTTTTTTATACCACTGAAATGCAGCAAGAATTGCAAAAAATCATTAAAGAAGAAACGGCTATTTTACGTTGGATAAAAGCGGCGACACTGGATGGACGCTTAACGGTGCCCAATGTTGAACAAGCCCAAACAGAAGTACAGAGCTTGATTAAAGGCCAATGTTTTTGGCCATTAATATTTCAAGTCGAAGAGCCATTAAGCGATCAACAAAAAGATGAAATTGCGACTGAAATCGTTAAAATGTTTTTATGTCGCTATCAAGCATAACAACATAAAATACCCCCTTAGACTCGATTATCGCCTACGCCTAACGAAATAACCCGACTAATATGCGCCAAGCTCAATCCTGACTCTTGCTGCCATTGATTAAACGCCGCTTGAGTTTGGCGTAAGCCGGTTTGTGAACTAAATCCCGCATCCACTACCTTATGGCCAGTTAAATACGCCTGCACATCTTGAGTGAGTAAAAAGGTGTCTTTGCCAATAGTGCGTAAAAAATATGGCCCAGTATTACCGCCTAAACGGGTGCCGCGCTTTTTAAGCAATTGCCATAACCCGGTAATGTCTTCGCTTGGCCAATGAGCAATAAATTCAGCAAAACTGCCGTGTTCTGCGCTAATGGCTTGCACCATGTTCGCATTATCAACAATCGCTTGGGTCTTCTTTTGATGTCGAATCAATTGCGGATCGCTGGCCCGCTGTTGAATTTGCTCCGGAGACAACATCAATACTTTGATGGGCTCAAAGTCAAAAAAGGCCTTTTCATAGTTAGGCCATTTATTGACCACCACTCGCCAGACAAAGCCACTTTGAAACACCTGCTTGCTCAATGCTGATAGCAAGGTGGCGTCGGTATACTCACAAATATCATCGGTAGTTAAGGTCGTTGGCAACAAGGCGGTTACCGCCGCGGGCCCACCTTTACGCTCACAAGCACGAGCCCACATATCACTAAATTTTTCTAACTTTGCCACCGTTAATCCTCACTTAATCTGCACTACAATATTCATAACATGCCAGCATGGATCCTCACTTAATTCGCACGGCAATATTCATAACAGGCCAGCATGGATCCTCACTTAATCTGCACTGCAATATTCAAAACATGCCAGCATGGATCCTCACTTAATCTGCACGGCAATATTCATAACATGCCAGCATGGACCCTCACTTAATTCGCACGGCAATATTCATAACAGGCCAGCATGGATCCTCACTTAATCTGCACTGCAATATTCAAAACATGCCAGCATGGATCCTCACTTAATTCGCACGGCAATATTCATAACATGCCAGCATGGATCCTCACTTAATCCGTACTGCATTATTCATAACATGCCAGCATAGATCACTGATACGCCATGGTATACGATCCAGTTTACCTTGGCGTGTAATACTCTTTTGCATACCTAGCTCTGAAGTGAGCACACTGGTATAAGGAATGGAATAAACCCATTATCAATAATTACATGTTACGTTGTTTTTTCAGCTGTAAAAACTGTTTCCATTTAACCACTTCGGCTGGCATTTCAGGCGCAGCCTCGGTGTAACCTGCAGCAGCGACCACTTGTTCAATCGGTACTTGCTTACCTCGGCACACAAATACACCGCGCACATGGGCAATGCCGTGTAAGCCTCGAGCCGTCACAAAGCGCTGCTCAATGTAAAAATACTTCTCATCCCAACCGACAATTTTGCTTGCTACAGTAAATGGTTCAAACGGCTTAATCTCACGGATATAGGTAAACTCTGCTGCATTAACAATGGGTAACCATTTATTTTTTAAGAACTGCTTCAGCAAACCCATTTCGGCAATCATATAAGTTCGGGCTAAATCCATAAAGGCCGGATAACGAGAATTGGTTAAATGCAGGTTAATGTCACAATCTAACGGTAATACACGATAGTTAATCCGACTCGTACCTAAAAAGCCGATACGGTTACCATGACGAATACGCCATAAAAACAACCAAATAAGACGAAAATACAAGTTCATGAGGCGTTACTCCTAATCTAAGCGCGTCAGGCTAACAAAGGCCATACCAGCGAGCAAGCGTGTTGCGCATCATATAGAACATCAATCTAGGCCCTGCTGTGCCTCTATCCTGGCGCAGTCATGATCCCGCTTAATGCCAGCGGTCGTCATCTTTGTCTTATAAGGGCGTCACTATGCCATCAACAAGGCGCCGCGCGCGGCAAAGCTTGAATGACTAAATCATCAATGAAATGGGAATCGCAACGCTTTATTACATTAATGCGACCGATCCCCCTTTCCATCTTAATCTGAACTGATTATCATAGTTGCGCGTGTTTTGGTGAGTCACACTTTAAGCTCCCATTATTTAACGCTAACTTATTGTTTTTAATTCTCAGGGCGGGGCGCAATTCCCCACCGGCGGTATACTTGAAAAAGTGAGCCCGCGAGCGCTCGATTCGTCGAGGTCAGCAGATCTGGTGACATAGGCAATGACTCTTAAATGAGTAAAACCTAACAGTCCAGAGCCGACGGTTATAGTCCGGATGAGAGAGAATAGAGATACATCGATAAGCTTCGGCTTTTTAGGTGCAATTTGTTTTGGATTTATATCCCTCTTTACTAAAGCCCTGATTCTGGTCATTTTAGGAGTACAACCATGAATCAGCTATCACTACTTGCCGAATTTGGCGACCCACTCACTCGAGTAGAACACGCACTAGCCGCACTAAGAGAAGGCCGTGGCGTATTGCTACTAGACGATGAAGAACGCGAAAACGAAGGCGACATTATTTATTCTGTCGAGCATTTAACCACAGCCCAAATGGCATTAATGATCCGCCAAGGCAGCGGCATTGTGTGTTTATGCTTAACCGACGAGCACGCCAACAAGCTTGAATTACCTCCTATGGTGAAAGACAACAGCTGCACCAATCAAACTGCATTTACTATCTCAATTGAAGCAAAGGTCGGTGTCACCACGGGTGTTTCCGCACAAGATCGCGTCACCACCATTAAAACCGCAGCAAGCCGCGATGCCAAAGCCTCTGACTTAGCCCATCCTGGACACGTATTCCCATTACGCGCTCGCGCTGGCGGCGTGATGTCACGTCGTGGTCATACAGAAGGCACTGTCGATTTAATGCAAATGGCCGGATTAATGCCAGCAGGTGTATTGTGTGAAGTCACCAATGAAGATGGCACCATGGCCAAAGCGCCTGAAATTGTCGCCTTTGGCCACAAGTACAACATGCCAGTACTGACCATTGAAGACATGGTGATGTACCGCAACCAATACGATTTAAAGCTGGCGTAATTAATAAAGTCATTAATAGGCTGTCACAAGAGTGACGCACTATCAGATAAAAACGAGAGACGCATTATTAAATGGCGTCTCTTTTTTTACATCTAATAAGTTATAAAAAATATCTTAAATATAGATTAAGCTTCGATTTGGCTTATCGTAATATCATATTACAAGTCAAACGTCATAACCGATGCGCAACGAGGTATAAATGAGATGTGAATTAATTCCCGCCACCGAAAAAGACAAAACCTACCTACTCGATTTACGTAAATTAACGATGGTTGAGCATTTAGAAAAGTCTGGGCAGTTCTTGTCTGATGCACAACATGAATTTAGATTAAACGATGCTTATGAATGCTCTTATCTGGTCATGTACGCTAACGAGTTAATCGGGACGTTAAAGTATCGAGTGAATGAAGCTACAGTCGAAATCATGCAGATCCAAATCCATCCATTGTTCCAAAGGCAAGGTTTTGGCCAAAAAATCTTACAACAAATTATGACAGACTCGAAGCCAAAATTGTTTGAGTTAACCGTGTTAAAAGAGAATCCTGCATTGCAGTTATACAAAAAGTTAGGGTTTGAAATCACGGGTGAAGATCAGCACGAATATTTTATGCAAACTAACAGTTAATGAGATAGTAGGCTGATTTCAACCTTAATGAAAATTGGCCACTACACGTAAACATAAGCATATTTGTAATGTTGACATGTTACACGGCAACCCATATTAGGTCGCCAGCCCTATAGCCGAACATGGCTTTAAACATGGTACATCGGAGGTTCACATGAAACGAGTCACAGGTATCGGCGGCATATTTTTTAAAGCAAAAGATGCACCTGTATTGCAGGCATGGTACAAGCGTCATCTCGGCATTGACGTTCAAGAATGGGGCGGCGCGGCTTTTTCTTGGACCGACTCAAATGACAAGCCCGTAGGTGGAACCACTATCTGGGCCGTGAGTTCAGAGAAAAGCGACCAATTTGCCCCAAGCCAAGCCCCATTTATGATCAACTACCGCGTTGAAGACCTTCACGCTGTCGTCGCAGCCCTCAAAGCAGAAGGCTGTAATGTCCTCGATAAAATAGATGAATCTGAATACGGAAAATTCGCGTGGGTGATCGACCCTGAAGGGAATAAAGTCGAATTGTGGCAACCACCTTTGGGTCAGTAGCTGCACTTTTAACATCCATGTGAAATTAACTTGGATACAAACTAAATCACAATGCAGTAATAAACGTCTGATACTGACTCATGGTATTGGTATCGTCTAACATGCCTTGATGGCCAACATTGGGCACCATAATTAACTGCTTATTGGCTGACTGACTAGCTACAAACAGTTTTTCAGACAATTCAGGCGGGACTTCTTCATCATCTTCTGCCGCTATCACCAATAATGGCCCTTGATAATATTGCGCTACCACTTGCTTATTATCTGTTTTACGAAAATCATCAGGCATTTCCAAAGTCATAAACGGTGCCATATACCAAGGTGTTTTTTCATCAACCCAGTCGTCGGCATTAGTTGCTGAACCGTGTAAAACCAGCGCATCTATTTTATTATTTTTTGCTAAATCAGCGGCAATAAAACTGCCTAGTGAGTAACCGTGCAATATCACTTTTTCAGGCTGATATTGCTGATGTAAATAATCCAGTTGTTGCTGTGCATCTGCAATAATATTGTTAATGCTTGGTTGGCCTTCACTTGCCCCTAATCCACGGCGATCCATCACTAAAATGTCGGTATTGAGCGTTGATAATGTGGTCAGTACCGACAGGCCATGTGGTTCGATTTTCATGCCGTTGCCTTGATAAAATACCAAGGTTGTAAGGCTATTGGGGTTATCGATATAAAAACCATTTAACTTAACGTGATCAATTGCCTCTAAGCTGACTGGGGTAATCAAATGATTAGGCATCGCCTGCTGTAATTGTTGAGTAAACTCAGCGGTAAAGGCTGCGGGGACTTCATCGCTGGCAATAAAGGTGCTTTCACTTAGGCGCATAGTACACCCTGAAGTAACCAGCATTGTGGTGCCTATCATTGCAACTGTGGTTATTTGTTTAAGCAAATTTTGCATATTATTTTCCTTAATTTACACATCGTCCTTGTGGACTAAAATGTCACCTGGCGAGCATTGTAAATGCTGGCAAATAGCGTCTAGAGTCGAAAATCGAATGGCTTTTGCGCGGCCACTTCTAAGCACCGACAAATTTTGAGGGGTTATACCTATCAATTCAGCCAGTTCAGTGGACTTCATTTTTCGCCTTGCCAACATCACATCCAGCTCAATAATTATGGCCATTAAATTGTCAACTCCGCCTCTTCTTGAAGCTCAGTTGCATGCTTCATTACCCATGCCACACAGTAAAAAATCATTCCGAAAAGTGCATACTTTAACTCTTGGCTGCCAAGGCTAAAGTAAACAGGTACCGCACTTGATGTACCGCTAAAGTGCAATGTAAATGCGATGATCATCGGGTAAAAAAGGCTGAGTAAAATCCAGACTAAAAATACCAAGGCAATACGGCTCAAGCAGCGGAAGTTACTTGGGGTAAACACATGTCCTTGCTGATACAGCCCAAAAAGTTGGTAGAGAAAATAGTAAATAAACAGGTAAGGTAGAATTTCAACACTGCCCAGAATGATCCCCGGATGAAATCCCGCATCATAGAGGCTTTGAGCGAGAGCTTGCCAAGGTGTACCAAAGTCGACAGCTAGATAACTACTAAACCAACCCCCCCAGTCAATCGTTAACACATATTCGCCCGCTTGGAATTTTCCGAACACCATAGTGCAGCTATAACTAGTGACTTGTAATAAAGCTAAAAATACAATCAACAATTTAATCAATTTACTTAACGAGACAATTCTATCCATGATCATTCTAAGCAGGTTAATGTTACAACAAAGTTAACACACAAGCCCTTTATCAGCAATAAATTATCGATAAACGATACTTTTATGTTTGTCGTACCGATATATATAAACGTGAACCGCAAGGTCAGTATGTTGAATTTAATACCTAAAGTAGATGCTGTAGTTTACTGGTTGTGATGAGTTCAGTGCGAAACCGGTATACTTATTGTCGATTTAACAGCAAAAAAACATAAACCGAGGTTTATGCTTTAACGTTTTAACGATGTTTATTCGTTGGTTTACACCGCAATACCGCTGTGACGCAATAACGCATCGGTATTGGGTTTATGGCCCATAAAGCGTTTAAACAACTCCATAGGCTCTTTGCTGTCGCCCATTTCAAGAATGGTGTTTAAGAAGCTTTTACCCGTTTCTGAGTTAAAAATGCCTTCGGCTTCAAAACGTGAGAACGCATCTGCCGATAACACTTCGGCCCATTTATGACTGTAGTAACCTGCGGCATAACCCCCCGCAAAAATGTGCGCAAAACCGTGTTGAAAACGGTTAAAGCTTGGCGGAGTTAATACAGCTATTTGACTACGAACTTCATCTAAAATCCCCTGAATATCGACGCCTTTTGCAGTGGAAAACTCAAGTTGGCGCACCATCATGCCCGACTGGAAGTTTTTGGCCGCTAGCATTTTATCGAGCAGCGCTTTCGGTAATGGTTCGCCAGTTTCATAGTGACCCGATATTTCCGCTAACGCTGCTTCTTGCCAGCACCAGTTTTCCATACACTGGCTGGGTAGCTCTACCGCATCCCAAGGTAGCCAGTACTGACCATTGAAGACATGGTGATGTACCGCAACCAGTATGATTTAAAGCTAGCTTAGTTCATTAATCCTGCCCCACAGCCAGTGGCTCATACTGAGTAACAAACACCTTGTAACGACCAAATCGTGACCCACAAGCAGAGGCGCATTAACGCCTATTTCTTTGTCTGTGTCTGGGATGGGCTTTATATCAAAGCGGCTATATATGCCGATACGTCTGCGCTTCGATTTGGCTTCAATGGCTGGGAAGCGGGGAAATAAGTCGTTAACACTATCAAGCTCACTTGCCACCCGCCTCAAGAAACGAAACACAATTTACTGACAATTAATGTGACTTTTTCATTTAGAACATCATAAAACGCTATCGTAATCGCTGATAAAAGAGGCTATGTTATTGTTTGGTTCACTGGATGATATGGTTAATCTTACATTATCGTGCCAACGCTATTTTTTGTGGCATAGACCTGATTAATCCATTACATCAAAGACAGTAAAAATATAGGCTTAAATAAACCCATCACTTAAATGACTGACGTTATCAAACGAACCGTGTAAAGCGTTAGCTCACTTCAATCGGGATAAATGATGATTAATATTAATACTCTGACTCTTTTTTTTGCTTGGTGCTCCATCATAAATATCGGTATATTATTTTTTTCATTTTTGTTTATTTCTGTATTTAGAGACTTTACTATCAGTGTTCAAAGTAAATTTACTGGCGTTAAACCAAGCGATTTACCCAAGCTATACTTTCACTATCTTGCTATATATAAAATCCTGATCATAACGTTTAATATTGTGCCGTATTTAGCGTTATCGATTATAAGTTAGTATCTATGGGCTAGTGTCTATGAGCTAGTATATAGGCTAGTGTAAATTCTGCCTATCAAGCGGGTAAACAAGGACAAAATACAGCTGGCTTTTGCTCCTTCTGCGCTCATTATAGCCAATCATGTTTGTCCGCTCAGGCGGGCGTATGTCAGCGACAACAATTGAGGTGTTCCATGTATTACATAGTTGAAACCGATAAATCATTCGACCAAGCGTCGGCAGACCTTGACGCAGCGGTAAAACATCATGACTTCGGGGTACTGTATGTCCACGACTTAGGGGCCACGCTTCGCAGCAAAGGCATTACCTTCGATGAACAGTGCAAGGTGTTTGAGGTCTGCAACCCGCACCAAGCCGCAAAAGTGATGTCAATCGATATGCGCCTGAACATGGCGCTACCGTGTCGTATCTCGGTGTTTACCGAGAAAGGCAAAACCAAAATTGGACTTATTAAGCCAGTGCAAATGCTGTCGGCGTTATCGCAAGATGCCGCGTTAGTTCAAGTCGCTAAAGAAGTCGAGGAAAAGACCATCCAGATGGTTGACGATGCGAAATAAACACTCGTCACAAACCCTATATGAGCCTCCCGCCAGTCAATAGGCGCGCCTTGTTATAAGGGCCGTATTTGAAGAAAGCATTTGAATAAGATATTTGAGGCAAGTATTTGGCTGCGATTGCAGCCAAATATTTCCCTTATCAATAGGGGCAGAATAAACAGGTTATCCACCACTCGCGTTTGCTCATCTTGTCAATCAATCCATTCAAACCACGCCAAATCGATGTGATAAACACGTCTGCTGTTTGCGCGGTGCCGACTTGTGATCACTATTCTGACCACACTTCTAACCACTATTCTGACCATTATAGATGATGGCAATGTCAAAATTTGTCGGCAACAAATGCGACCTTCAATATGGACATATGGCCGAGGCTCAAAGATGAGTCGATCTGGTGTCACAGAAGAGATGGCAGACGCGCTTCACCGCCAAGCCCTCGTCTGTCCCATACATCAATAGTGGTAATCATACTGGCCATGTTTAAGCACAAAAAAAGCATAAACCTCAGTTTATGCTTTTTTTCGTACGCTAGTCTTTACAAAAGAGGTTAACCCTTACTCTGCAATGCCACTGTGGCGCAGAAGCGCATCTGTGTTGGGCTCACGGCCCATAAAGCGTTTAAACAGTTCCATAGGCTCTTCACTGCCACCCATTTCAAGAATATTGTTTAAGAAGCTTTTGCCCGTTTCTGAGTTAAAAATGCCTTCGGCTTCAAAACGTGAGAACGCATCTGCCGATAATACTTCGGCCCATTTATAGCTGTAGTAACCAGCGGCATAACCACCAGCAAAAATATGCGCGAAACCATGTTGGAAGCGGTTAAAGCTTGGCGGAGTTAACACCGCTATTTGGCTACGCACTTCATCTAAAATACCTTGAATATCGACGCCTTTTGCAGGGTCAAACTCATGGTGCATTCTGAAATCGAACAATGACAACTCAAGTTGACGTGCCATCATCAACCCAGAGTGGAAGTTTTTCGCCGCCAGCATTTTATCGAGCAGCGCTTTCGGTAACGGTTCGCCGGTTTCATAGTGACCCGATATTTCAGCTAAGGCTTCTTCTTGCCAGCACCAGTTTTCCATAAACTGGCTGGGTAGCTCTACCGCATCCCAAGGTACACCATTAATACCCGACACACCGCCCACATCTACTTTGGTGAGCATATGGTGAATGCCATGACCAAACTCATGGAATAAGGTAGTGACTTCATCATGGGTAAATAATGCCGGCTTACCGTCGATTGGGCCATTAAAGTTACAGGTTAAATATGCCACCGGTTTTTGTAAACCGCTGCGAGTCATACGCCGACCACGACAATCGTCCATCCAGGCGCCGCCACGTTTACCACTGCGGGCATACAAATCCAGATAAAAACTGCCACGATGCACGTTCTCGGCGTCATAAATATTGAAGAAACGGACATCTTTATGCCAAGTATCGACACCTTGTTGTTCGCTAATGGTTAAGCCAAATAAGCGGTTGACTGTGTAGAACAAGCCTGACAAGACTTTGTTTTCTGGAAAGTACGGACGCAACATTTCTTGTGACACTTGGTACTTGTATTGTTGCAGTTTTTCAGCGTAAAAGCTCAAATCCCATGAGACCATTTCAGTCACGTTGTAGTGTTCTTTGGCAAAGGCTCGCAGTTCGGCTAGCTCAGTTGCCGCTTGGTCTTTAGAGCGCTCGCCTAACTCGTTTAAAAAACCCAATACTTGCGCGGGATCTTGGGCCATTTTGGTGGCTAACGATTTATCCGCGTAGCTGGCAAAACCGAGTAAATTGGCTAACTCGTGACGCAATGCCACAATTTCATTCATGTTATTGGTGTTATCGAACTCACCGGCGTTAGGGCCTTGATCAGACGCGCGGGTGACAAATGCCCGGTAGCATTCTTCGCGTAACTCACGGTTTTCGCTATAGGTCATCACAGGTAAATAAGATGGGAAATCTAAGCTGAATAACCAACCCTGTTGCTCTTTGGCTGCGGCCATGGCTTTTGCGGCGGCGATGGCTGATTCAGGTAACCCCACCAACTCGGCTTCGGTGGTAATAAGCTTAGTCCACGCTTCAGTTGCATCTAACAATTGATTAGAAAAGTTGCTGGTGAGTTCCGATAAGCGCTTAACCATTTCGCCATAACGAACTTTTTGCTTGTCATCTAAGCCAATGCCAGATAATTCAAAATCACGTAAGCTTTGCTCAATGAGCATTTTTTGTTCTTGGGTTAACTGGCTGAATTCAGCCGAACCATGGATTGATTTATACGCTTGGTACAAGCCCTGATGTTGACCCACATAAGTGCCGTAATCTGACAGCAGCGGTAAACAGGCATCGTGTGCATCACGTAATTCATCACTACTGATCACCGAGTTTATGTGTGATATTGGCGACCAAATGTTGCCTAATTCATCGTCAACGTCTTCCAGAGGCTCAATGAGGTTATCCCAAGTGTATTGGCTATTTTTAGCTAATAACGCCTCAATGGTGTCGCGACATTTAGCAATAGCTTGCTCGACCGCAGGTTGAATATGTTCAGGTTTTATTTTTGAAAATGCGGGTAATTCTGCGCTACTTAGCAATGGATTGCTCATAAAAATTCCTCGAGATATTTCACGTGAGTATTGTGATGATATTGGGCTTATTGAGGCCTTTTTCAAGTTTGATGCTGATTAAATCAAATCCAATCGGCTCTGCCGCCACCAAGCGGTCCCATTCAATGACAAGAAGACGTCATAAACCGACTTGAGTTTGCTTTTTCGATATTGAAAAATCCCCCGCCATCGCGCCATGGCGGGTATGGGTAAAGTGATCCAGCCCTCAAATAAGACTTATTATCATTTGCTTTTTACTTAAATGGTTTATCATTCGCTTTATCTATCAATGGTGCCATGACTCCACAAGAATTCAATAAACATGACCTTAGATTCCCCCTTCCCAAACCGCAACCACAGGGCCCGCACCTTTTTGCTCCCAATAACGGCCGTAATGAGCTTACTGATCGCCACGTCGGCATTGGCACAAGACCAACCGACCGTCGGGCTCGATATTGCTTGGGAAAATCACTACATCACTGAAGGCCGTAACAATTTGGCGCGTGGCGGTATTGCATGGGGGGTGATCAATGTTGAAAAAAATGACCTTGGCGTTTATGCCATTGTCGGCCGAGCAGACCAAGTCAATTATGTCGAATGGAACTTAGGACTAGAATATAGCTTACATCTTGCTAATAATATGGATGCTACCGTCGGCTATCAGCGTTTAGCCTTTTATGGTGATGACCCTTGTACTGATAATGAATTTTTCGGCGCGTTAACCATGAATGGCTTAACCTGGTTTGTGCCAGCCATTAATTACACCTATGCAACCGAAGCCGGCGGTTATTTTGTTGAACTGAGCATACACAGCCCATGGGAAATCAATCAAGACTTCACCCTGACGCCCTACCTAGTGCAAGGATTTGATTTTCAATACAGCAGTGAAGAACATGACGGCGCTAACCATTTTCAATTTGGACTAGAAGCTAAGCATCAACTCAGTGATTCAATGGCGTTGTCAGCCCACATTAGCCACAGCATTGCCCAAGAAGACATAAAACAACAAGCACGCACTGGGGAGATTCAAGGCCGCGTAGACCAAACCTATGCAGGAGTTCATTTCAACCTGAATTTTTAGGCGATGTTCGCTGGCATTTTAACATTCCAAGGCTAGACTAAAGAGGCCCCTAGACGCCACCTCTACTCAAGCAAGGAAGCTTATGTTTACTCGACTTATCAATATGCTATTTGTCTTATTCGCTGTGATGATTTTACTCTTAGGCGAACCATTACTTGCCAGCGACCTCAGCCAACTCATTATCAAAGCGCCTGATAAACTCACTCCGCTCACCAATGACAATGCCAACTCACTCCCGCCACAATACGCCAGTGATCATCAAGGTAATGCGATTATCATCCCCACAGAGCAACGCTCAGCATTAGAGTATCGAGCTAAGGACAGTGACCTTAAACCGAGTCAGCAAGCGCGCACCACCACAAAAACGCCACGCGCATCAACAACTGCCAGTACCACAATCGCCAATGACCCAAATTGTCGCTGGCTCAATAACCGCCTGACACATCTGCAAAAGAAACTGCGCCAGACACAAAACAATCAATTTAGTCATTATCAAGATGAAATTGATATTAGGGAAACCGAATGGACCTGCCTTAAGTGCGCCAGCACAGGACCAAGTCATGTTGATCGTAATGCTTGCCAAGCTAAACGCTAAGCCTTCACCACGTTGGCAATAATTTAACGACTAGATTGCAAACACAATCCCCCCTACAATGGTGTCATTAATCGTAGTGGAGATCATCATGGCTCAACATTTTGACTATATCGCGCTTGGCGCGGGCAGTGGCGGCATTGCCTCAGCAAATCGTGCCGCAATGCGTGGCGCAAAAGTACTAATTATCGAAGCGAAACAGGTTGGCGGCACCTGCGTTAACGTCGGTTGCGTACCGAAAAAAGTCATGTGGTACGGCGCACATGTTGCTGAAGCATTGAACCTATACGCTAAAGACTATGGCTTTGATGTTACGGTCAATAAATTCGACTGGAGCACCTTAGTTGATAATCGTGAAGCGTACATTAGCCGTATTCATGACGCTTATGGCCGTGGGTTTGCGAGCAATAAAGTGACCTTCTTAAATGGCTATGGTCGCTTTATCAATAACAACACCATTGAAGTCAATGGCGAACATTACACTGCCGATCATATTGTGGTTGCCACCGGTGGTGCACCAACTATCCCTGATCTCCCTGGGGCAGAATATGGGATCGACTCAGACGGTTTCTTCGCCCTGCGCGAGCAACCTAAGCGCGTAGCCGTTGTCGGCGCAGGTTATATTGCCGTTGAACTCGCTGGGGTATTACATGCCTTGGGCAGTGACACTCATTTACTGGTGCGTAAACATGCACCAATACGTGATTTTGACCCCATCTTAATCGATGCCCTCGTCGAAGCGATGGCCACCGATGGCCCAACGCTACACACTGAAAGCGTGCCAAAGTCGGTCACCAAAAATGCCGATGGCAGTCTGACGTTAGCATTAGAAAATGGCCAAAGCTTAACCATTGACTGCCTCATTTGGGCCATTGGTCGTTCACCATCAACCGGCAATATCGGCTTAAAAAACACCGATGTTCAGTTAGACGCTAAAGGCTATGTCATTACGGATGAGCAGCAAAATACCACAGCTAAAGGTATTTATTGTGTTGGCGATATTATGGCGGGCGGCGTTGAATTAACCCCTGTTGCCATTAAAGCGGGTCGTTTATTGTCAGAGCGTTTATTTGGCAATATGCCAGACGCCAAAATGGATTACAGCTTAATTCCGACCGTGGTATTTAGCCATCCACCCATAGGTACTATGGGCTTAACCGAACCCGAAGCCGCAGAAAAGTATGGCCAAGACAATCTTAAGGTTTACGCCTCAACGTTTGCTTCTATGTACTCAGCTGTCACAGCGCATCGCCAAGCCTGCAAAATGAAGCTGGTTTGTGCCGGTGATAATGAAGTGGTTGTCGGGATCCACGGTATCGGTTTTGGCATGGATGAAATCCTCCAAGGCTTTGGCGTAGCGATGAAAATGGGCGCAACCAAAGCAGACTTCGACGCCGTTGTAGCAATCCACCCAACTGGGGCGGAAGAGTTTGTAACTCTTAGATAAGCAACTGATTTTAAGATAAAATAAATCAATTAAATCCGTGTCGCCTTGATAAGGCTGCACGGTTTTTTCACGAGTATGATATCCGATATCCCCCACGATGCTTAACTAAGCTCTGTCAGCATCACAGTAACGGCTATAGGCTTTATGGTTAACAAAGCGTCCCCGCCTGATAGATAGGCATACTCCAGTAACGACAAGGATTATGCTGGCAGACGAACGCGAGGTATAGGGCTTGGATCTGAGTTACTTCAGCAGCAGGTTCACTCTAAGCATTCGAGCTAAATCATCTTATGGAGGATTATGAAGGATTATGAAGTAAACAATAAGCGTTACACATTAGCACGCATTAACACACATTTTTTCTGGTTTATCCGCTAGCCACTGCAAAAACACCTGCACTGATGGCATGCGCTTATGTGAATGGCCCATCAGTTGAGTCATGGCAAAACTAAATTGATAATACATTTGCGCATCGTTGTAATGCTTTTGTGCATCGTCACTGTTGATCATCGCGCCGCGTAAATAATCTTCCAATAACTCACCGCGGTCAAAACCCGCCACGACGCCAATTTGCGCTAATGTATACTGGTTCCAACTTTGGTACTCGTTGCTGACCCGTTCAAAACGTTCGCGATAGTAATCACTGGCTTGCATTAAAATAGACTCATTAGGGATCACGCGGGCAATCACAAAGTGCTGTTCTGATAAAATACAGTAAAGTCGTTGGCAATGGTGAAAGATAAACCGCATATAAGGATTGGGATAAGCTATCGCATCTTCTTGTGCCTGTTTTAACCATTTACGGTAGTCGGCACAGGCCACTGCGACAATTAAATCGGCTTCAGAGGTAAAGTGATTATAAATGGTTCCTTTAGATATTTGACTGGCTTGGACTAAATGCGAACGACACAAATCGAAGGTTTTGTGCCCTTGTAAGCACCGTTGCGACACTTCAACTAAATAGTTGCCACGTTTTTCCCAACTGGTCATTTCAGGCTCTCATCTTATTTTGGTTAATAAAGCGTTAACACCTCACAATTACAGTATAGCAAGCTTTATCGATACCCCAGATTGAGTAATACTGATACCACTATAAACTTATTCAATACCTATGATAAAAACTGAATTATTAGAGAGTTTTATCGCGATTGCAGAATGTGGTAATTTATCTAAAGCGGCGGAGAAAGTTTGCCGAACTCAATCGACACTAAGCTTACAAGTTAAAAAACTTGAGGAGTGCGTTGGCCAGTCATTACTGATCCGCGACAATAAAGGTGTCAGTTTAACCGAGTCAGGTGAAACCCTACTTAACTACGCTTATAAAATGATACAACTCAACTCACAAGCACTCGATGAGTTAAAAGAAGGCCAAAATCGCGAAGTGATCCGCCTTGGTGTTCCCACGGATTTTATAAAGTGCTACTTAAACAGTTGCTTATTAGAATTTATCCGCGAGTTTACTAGTATAGAATTAGTCATAGATACCGATGTGAGTGGCAATTTATTCAAACGGCTGCATCAAGGTGAATTTGACGTGATTGTCGCTACCCACTGGCAAGCCCCCATCAATGGCGAACTATTGTTTAAACGCTCTTTTCATTGGGTTGGCGCGATTGATGGTAATGCCCATAAACGCAAGACCATTCCGGTGGGATTATATCCCGAAAACTGCCCTATTCGAGCGCAAGTATTTGCTAATCATCAATTGTCTATGCGTCCTATCAAGGTCTTGCTGTCGACGCCATCACCACAAGCCTTATGCATGGCGGTCGAGAATGACTTAGTGATTGCGCCAGTAGCTGAGTTTAGAATTAATGACCAGATGCAGATGTTAGATCCTATTGAGCATGGTTTACCGCCACTGCCCGTATTTAACGAATCGCTGTACCTCAATCCAGACACTCAAACCCTTGCAACTATGCAATTAATTAATTTAATTAAAGCCAATGTCGAACACAAAGGCTATCAGATAAACTAGCCCCTCAAAACCAAGACGCTCAATTATTACCTACAACATCTTGCCTACAACAAGATGCCACCAAACATAAATGCCAGTGTCACGCTCGACACTATGGTCACCACGCCGGGGATAAGAAAAGGATGATTAAACACAGCGTTACCAATCCGAGTAGAGCCAGTGTCGTCCATTTCGACCGCAGCCAGCAGTGTCGGGTAAGTGGGCAGTACGAACAAGGCACTCACCGCAGCAAAAGAAGCCACAGCCGTTAACGGACTGACCCCAATAGCTAATGCCGCTGGCATTAATGCCTTAGTGGTTGCACCTTGTGAATACAACAACATCGAAGCAAAAAACAAGGCTACAGATAACAACCAGGGCTGACGTTGCAGCAAGGTTCCAGCGACCGTTTTAATGTCGTCAATGTGGTTAGACACTAAGGTGTCACCTAACCAAGCCACCCCCAACACGCAGATACACGCTGACATACCCGATTTAAACGTGGATGCATTAGAGATTTTACTGGCATCTAAGCGGCAAAACCAGGTAATGGCGGCAGCAGCGGATAACATAAACAACATAATCGCCATATCCCGTGACAGCACAGGGTTTATAATCAAAGCCACTTTGTCAGATATCGCGGTGGCATAAGACATCACCGCCACGATCGCCACTAAAAAAATAGCCACTGAGCGTTTAGCGCCCGGCAAAAGCGTTACCTGTGTTTCACCACGGGTTTTCACTAATCCATTGGCTAAACGCTGCTGATAAATGGGATCCTCTTTGAGCGGTTTACCTAAAAAGGACGCCACCACAGCGCCGAGTAAACAGGCAATAAAGGTTGACGGAATACACACTGCTAATAGCACTAAATAATCCACGCCGAAGGGTTCTAAAATACCAGAAAAAAACACCACCGCAGCCGAAATAGGTGAAGCCGTAATCGCCACTTGCGACGCGACAACGGCAATCGACAGTGGACGGGATGGCCGTATACCTTGCTCTTTAGCCACCTCGGCGATCACTGGCAGCGTTGAAAATGCCGTATGGCCAGTACCTGCCAATAAGGTCATAAAATACGTCACCATCGGGGCTAAAAAGGTAATATGCTTGGGGTGTTTACGTAACAGCTTTTCCGCTATCGACACCAAATAATCCATTCCGCCGGCTTCTTGCATCGCTGCGATGGCGCTAATCACCGCCATAATAATCAGGATCACATCAATCGGGATGGCGCCAGGTTTGAGGCCTAACCCAACGGTCAGGATTAATACACCGACCCCACCAGCGAAGCCGATCCCCATGCTTCCCATTCTTGCACCGAGGAAAATCGCCCCAAGTACAATTATTATCTCTACAATCATCATAAAATTAACTCAATGTTTAACATCATTCGTTGGATTTAAACCGTAAAATATAGACCTACAAGGCGCTAGGGCGGGATAGTAGCTTGTTAAGCTTTAGGGAATATAGACATAGATCAATTAACGCTATGATGGGCCGATGAATCGCTTACAACTGGGTGAACTTCCCCCACTCTTATCCCAAGTGGTTAGCTATGATGGGGCGTTGCCCCAACTGCGAGCGATCGTTTTAGCCATATTTACGCTATACGCTTGCGCTTTTGAGGCTATTTCATATGGCACTTGGTTGATACCAAACTGAACTTGCACTTCTGGTGAGTAATCATAAAAAACATAACCATAGCGTAATGCTTCCCTACCATCATAAAATCGATATTCAGATGATAAACCCCAATCATCTAATTTACCGTTAAATCATCCGCTTTATTTTTAGCACTTTTGCTATCTTATTTATATTAATAATTGGGTTTTAATATACCGGATACATTCATTCCATCTTCAACGTCTTGTGCACTAGAGTAAAAAGACATCATGCACAATGACACTAAAGAAGTTAATAAAGACAGCTTAAATTATTTTATATTTATATTATTTTAATCCAATTTTTTATTAAGATGGTGATTACCATTTTATTTTGGTTAGGTCGCATTGAATAACTTCATCACTATGAGCTGGTGTACCTGGATTTTTAGCTGACTCACAAAGCAGTGTTGTGCCATAGTCATTACGTTTGTCATTAGCATTACTTCTTGCCCAAACAGACACAATGGCGCGTTCTTCAGGTTTGGCTTCACACCTGCCATCAACTTCAAAGGCGTGAATAGTATTTTGATGTAAATACACTAGAGGATCTTGTTCCGCTTGACCCGATTTCCACTGACTTTGAGCATTGAATTGACCGGCATCAAATTGTACTGTTCTAACGGTACTGTCTTCATGCACAGTAGTAACTAGTTTGGAGTCTTCACGAACGGCAAAAGTCTTAAATTCATTCGCACAAGCAGGCACTCGCATGTTGTAATAAATCTCAGATATTGCATGGTTATGGTATGGATATAGGGTATCGACCGACTGAACTGTCATGCCAATTTCGGCACCCACTTTTTGTTTATTGATCTCATCTATGCGTAACAATCCCCAATGACCAAAGATTTCGGCATAGGCATAGCCACCACGTATGTTGTTGAAGTTTTTATCATTGCGTTTGCTTTCTTGTGCATACATAGGGAACCAACCGGCGGCAGCCCATAAGTTAGGCAATGCGTTGGCACTGATATCGGTTGGGAAAGCTGAAGGCATTTTGACTTCGTCACCCATCACCATTTTAGCAAAGTTTTTGGTAAACTTTTTACCAATTTTACGGACATCTTTGTTGGTCACTTTGTTATCAAAAAAGCTGTTAAATGATTCGCGTTTAAGCCATTTAGCAACCGAAGAGTTTTGCTCTAATTCGCCACCAGGACTGTATATCCAATTGACATCTTCGCGGGCACCAAAACACTTTTTTGCTTTATTTGGATTATTGATAACTTGGTAAATGTTTTTAACCATTAACTTCATGTCTCTTCGATCCATGATGCACATGTTCTTACCGCCTGCGGTAGAATCATACATAGCTTCATCGGAGTTTACGCATGGACCATTTTCACTATTGGTTAATGCTACCGCATAAGACTCTAAATATTGCAGTGTTTCATTCCATAATATATCGACATACTTTTGATCATCTTTATTATACTGTGGCTCTTCACCTAAACAGGTAAACTCAGCATTATTGATATCATTTTGATCTAGAAAACTAGGTAGTTCACTAGCTATACTAGAACTAGATAACATCATCATTATTAACAGCGTATTACACTTCATATCATCCCTCTTTATTTATTATTTATGACAGAGCGATATTACGCTTGGAATCAATTCCAAAAATTTACACTCAAGAGGTTTGTAATAAAAATATCATTTAAAAAATAATAGATAATAATATAAAGTCATAATAAATAATATAGAAGCAGTACGTTAATTTATAAAAACTAATAGCTAACAACCTAATATCTAGAAATATAATAAGCCAATAATATAATTAATTAGTGGATTGAGATGCTAATTAAATGATGAACTGATGAGTTAACAAACTAATAAATAAATCAGAAGAGTAATACTATTAATCATTAAAAATATAAAAGCCGCATATTAACTTCTTAATATGCGGATTAATAAACTAATTCAATGTCGAGCTAAATTAGTTTATCCTTTAAAACCTTTAAATTTAAATGTATGACAGCTATTACACAAAGGTTGTTTTTTGGGTGTATGTTCACCATGACATTCTTGGCAAGGTACATCTTTACCATAGTGAAGATTGTTATGTGGGTTTTGCCACTTGTCTTCTTCATTAGCAGGCATGGTTTGTTTCGCTAAGTCATCTACATTATGGCACTGCAAACAGGACTCATCAGACGGGAACTGACTGATGCCATTGTCATGACAAGTTTTACAGTCATTACCGATAACATCTTTATGGTAATCTCTTATTTCTACGGCTTGAACTGATAAACTGGCTAAGCTAAGTAAGCCCAGTGCAAGCATAATTTTTAATGTTTTCATCAATAACTCCTCTTGTATACTGGTCTTTACTAAACTTTCATCATGCTACGGGCAGCAGTCATGCCCATCACCATACATTCAGGAATAGAACAACTCCCTAAACGACTCACACCATGAATACCACCACACACTTCGCCAGCGGCATAAAGCCCCGGAATAGACTTACCAGTAAAGCTATCTGCCACTTGGGCATTGGTATTAACTTTTACACCACCTTGACAGTAATGCACTTTTGGCCATAAACGCACAACGGTAAATGGCGCTTCAATATATTTGCCAGCCGCCTTGGTCATGTTTTTACCAAACTGTTTATCTTCGCCAGTTTTAACATAGCCGTTGTATTCAGCGATTTGTGCTGTTAAGCCAGCTAAAGGCACACCAAAGTGTGTTGCTAACTCTTCAACTGAATCAAACTTCCAACCGACATTGTATTTAATGACTTTTTCGGTATTTGGATGCGCTTTAGAATCTTTAAAACTGGTGATCAACAGCGGTGGTACTGGATTGCCTTGTTCATCACGATTTTCTAATTCAGCATCGGCACGTGTTTTACGATCGGCAATTTCATTCATGAAACGCTTACCGGTTGTACGGCTAACCGCCATTGAATGAGGCAAGTTGAAAATGGAATAGTTAGATACATAACCAAAGCCACCTTCATCAGGTGAAGCCCAAGGGCCTGATTGGATATAAGCCAAATGCGTAGGAATCGCACCCAAACGGAACATTTCGAACATGCCCTCGCCTGTTGCACCGGGTGCATTAGTACAACCCACGTCTGCCGTTAAGGTTGGATCTTGCGCCATACGTAAATCGACATTTTGCGCAAAGCCACCGGTAGCCATAATCACGCCACGTTTGGCGCGAATATTAAGGACTTTACCCGGCTGGTCTTCGCCAAAGTGATAATTCTGACGCATTTTAACACCAACAACTTCACCTTTAGCACCGACAAGGAAGCCTTCAAATTTTGAACGATTGTGAGTATGAACCCCAATGCGTTTACATTCTTTATACAATGGCTGAGTAATACCTGCGCCACAACTCACTGTGGTTTGATAAGTACGCGCAACCGAATGGCCGCCCAATTGTTGTAAGTAAGGGTGATATTCAGAACCTGCGTCTAAGGTCATTTGCAATGCTTCGACCGCATGAGATGCGACATGACGTAACAACCCCTCATCCGCAACACCACGGCCAGACAATAATTGGTCATGAACCATTCTGTCTACAGAGTCTTCAACACCTTCTTTCTTTTGCATCGGCGTGCCTGGCGCGGCAAAAAGCCCACCATTAATGGCCGAGTTACCGCCAAAATATGACATTTTTTCAAAAATATGAACGTCTTTTGCTCCCAGTCTAGTCGCTTCAATTGCGGCCGCTAAACCTGCAAAACCAGAACCAATAATCAGTATTTCAACTTCTTTGTCCCATTTAACACCGTCAGCCTTTTCAGACACTGCCATTGCGGGTGCGACCACTGCTGCCCCAGCAGCAATACCTAGACCTGCAATAAACTTACGGCGCCCTAATAGATCTATATTGCTCATAGGTTATCACCCCTTTTTTGTATAATTGACCCCCTCATCATATCGATGGAATCAATTCCAAAATGGGAACTCTTGTTAATGTTTAGTGAAAAAGCAGACCAATGTTAAATAATCAATTATAGGTATAATATTAGAGAGGTTTGTAGTGCGGCATGGATTTTGGACTGCAGTCCAAAATGTTAAATAAAGCTAATTATTAGTGGTTTAAATTATTAATCTAAACTATTTCAGACAGAAAAAGATCGTCAAGGCTAATCTAATTCAAAATGGGTATGAGTCGCATATTATTGCGTGGAGTTAGTTATCGTTGGTAGTGTTGTGCGTTAATGCACAATGGTATTAATTTACCATTAACTGAGCAGGTTAATTAAAGCGGATAATACAGTGCAGTTACCTGATTTATCGTATTAAAATACCGATTGGTCACACTTTTTTAAGCCACATCAACTCGTGTTAATGCGGCTTAAACAAGTAATTATTGAACCCCAAAAACTATTTGTCTTCGCATAAATTACGCCCAGCAGCGTAACAGCTTGGTTGGCGCGGACACACGGCTCCGCGCGAGCAAATTAACTGGGCATCGTTTTTAATCCCCCGCTCAATCCAGTTAATATTGAGGATTTTCGCCACGCTGGTCAGGTCTTTTTTAATGTGTTTAGGAATATCTGCAGCACCGCCACCAGCCACACACGCTTGTTTTAAATCGTGGGCAATCGATTGCGCATCTTTGCCTTGGGCTTCAATGGCAGGATTTAAATCAATCCCAGCACACAGCACATGTGGATTGCCGGCTGAGTCATCGACTTTAATTGATTCACAGCAATAAATACGAGGCTCGTTACCAACATTTAAAATAGAAATCTGGGCCGAGGTTCCTTCAACCGGTTCATTAATCATTCGAAATACAGCCCAATGCTGACAGGGATCTTCCACTAGGCGCATATTGCCCCATGGCAGCGGGATACCGTTACCGCGATAAACCGCTTTTAATTTTCCTGGCGCATAAGCATCAAAGTAATGCCAATGTGGGTATGGCGACACCACCGTCATGCGGCGCATCGCAACAGACGCTGATACCTGCAATTGTTTATGCACGCTAATTTCATAACCATGGCGGTCAAGTAATTGCCGATAGGGCACTTTTGGGCACAGCAAGGCACCGGCAAAAAAGCTTGATTCAAAGTCACGCCACGCGTGTAAAATATCTTGCGCGTTTAACGTATTGGATTGAGGGACGAGCGCATCATCAAAATCATCACGACGACCCGACATCATCACACTTTTGAGGCCATCTTTATTGTGCAACACACAATGGCCTATGTGCACCGCCAAGTCATACTTCAATCGATGTGGTCTATTTTTGAGAATTTTACTGATATAGATGGTACCGGGTGGTTCAAAAAATGAGGTCACCAGCTGCTTAGAGCTTAGGCCCATTTCGTTGATCACTTCTTGCGGAGCACGATCAATCCACTTGATTTTTAAGCCCATGCCTTTAGCAATATCAACCATATCTTCGCTAGCGAGTGGCATACGCTTTAAGCCAACCTCTTCGGCGGCACGTTCTAAATCTGGAAAATGATTTTGGTGATGTTCTTGGTGGGCGCGAATAAGCAAATGAGCAAATTGGCGGCCACTGGTGCCGGTTTGCGACAACATTTCAGGAATGGCAATTTGCAAAATGTCATTCGAAAACAAAAAGCTTGGCTCAAGTGGCATACCACTGATCCCGCCTTTACTGCCCTTTTCGGGGGTGATGGCCTCATCTTCTGGCACATCATCAAGAAACCAGCCCACTTCTTTTTGGAAAACAACCGCTATCACCGCCAGCATCGCGGCGCTGGGTACCCGTTTTCCGCGCTCGATCATTGACAGGTATGACACAGATGGTGAATTACCCGAGTCAACACGCACACAACGGGCAGACAAGTCTTCCATTGTTAAGTTGTTGCGTTTACGCAAGTTTCTTATCTTGGTGCCCAAAAAATGGGTCTTTCGTATTAAGCTTTTTTCATTTCTCATTTTGTATAATTCACACTGTAAAATTTTTATTGTGAAATTGTTTGTAAAAATAGCATAGACTAAAAATCAAGCTGCTAACAAGGCTTAATGATAAACAAGACTGAAAAAGGTTTTGTGACCTACAACAATACGAAGAGGAATAAGGCGATGAATATGTCGACTCAAGCAAGCGCAACAACCACCCAAAACCTTAACCGCTTCATTGGTGAGCAATTTGTGGCAACAACGAATCAACAAGATCGCACCACAAATGCAAAAGCCTTTTTGGATGCACAATTTCCATTAACTGAAGGGTCACACCAAGATGTCAGCAGCTATGTTGTTTACTACAACCACTTATTAGCATTTTTAAAAGATGGCTCGCAGTGTGGTTTACAAAATCCATGTCAATTTGTGGCATTGACGGGTCATAAAAGTGAACCGACTTCTGTGGTATTAAAAAATAACGATACCCATGTTGAGATTTGCTTCGATCGCCAAGGACAAATGGGGGCCACGGACCAAGCCATTATCGAAGATATTCAGGTGGCAATACCGATTAAAAATTTGCCTACACCATATAAGCAATGGATTAGCTTAATTCACACAGGCTGTCAGCCTACTGAAGGTAGTTGTAAGGTATTTACTGCTAAAGATGGCAGCGACTACGCACTACATCAGCGTTAATGGCTTATTGCGATAATGCTCGCCACCATTGAACAAAAAAGGCTTGTCCCATTAATAATGTGACAAGCCTTTTTGTGGGGTAACGTTTTGTTACGTCGCCAAGTGGTTGCTCCGTAGCCAATAATGTCGCCACGCTTTTATGCCGTCAGACTGAGATTATGACCAAAAGAATCGTGATGCTTGCGAGATCTGGTTAGCAGGTTCCGTTGGCGTTGGATGTGCCAAGCGTTGAATTTGAGTCACCTTAAATTGCAGCGTTTGTTGGGTGCTATCACTCGCTCGGTTGCTTAGGCGGCCACTGACGGTCAACGGATAATTCAGTTGTTCTGCCGGGGTTATCACAATCAAGCTGTCGGTGATGATTTGCAATGCTTGCGCTTGTGGATCGTCACTGCTGATACTGATTTGATAAAAAGCCACTTGTTGAGTTTTATTGCGAAGGTTAAGTTGATAGCTATTTTCAACCTGATGGGCGCCCACTTGACGATACAAGGTTTAGCGGTCACGGAGCACATTGAGCTGAATATCCTTTAAATTGCTTAAATCGCCAATAATCAGTGCAATCATGATCAATCATGCACTGGCGTAACCCAGAGATTTTAGCGATAACAGGCTGGCTTTAGCTTGTTCTTTTAAGGCATTTTTGCTGGTAAAGCTGATTAAATCAGCTGCATAACCAAATTTCCCCAGGGTCTGATCACAGGCATCAACACAGGCACCGCAGTTAATGCATTCGTATTGCAACCCATTACGAATATCAATCCCAATGGGGCAAACATCAACACACAAATTGCAGTCTACACAGTCACCTAGCTCCGTTTCTTGTACGGGGTCCACGAGACTCGCTTCGCTGCGCGTCAGAGCTAACCGTTTTAGTATTGGCGTCCATTGGCAGCTTGCAAGCCTAGCAGCTTCTGTCGTCAATATTAACGAATGGTGCTCTGTGACGTTTGCGTTTGCGTCATATCGATCATCATCTGGCTGGCGATTGAAAAAAGGCAATAACCCAGGAAATAATAGAAACCGATTTCAAACTGGGATTGAGTCTTAAGCATGTCACCCATGCCAGCTGAGGCGTTACCTGCCATATAAGTCACAATAATAGCGACCACAAACACATCGGCCATAGACCATTTACCTATTAGGCGGATCATATTGCGCAGCCCTCGCTGTATTGACGGGGATAACGGCAGCAATAACATCAGCATGGTGATTAACTTAACCGCCGGGATCACCACGCTGAACAAGCCTATTAGCATGGCAACGACAAAATGATGTGATTGATATAATGCTGTAATGGTATCGAGAATACTGCGGCTATTACGAAAAACCTCTACCTCTCCTTCTAGCGTATCTAGGCCAAACATACTGGCGGCAATATCCAATATCCCACGAGTATTCGCACGAGAATCATCGGTTAGATCTTGGGTTAACATCTCTTTACCCGTATCCACTAACTGCGATTTTTCAATGGTGCCCGTCATCGTTAGCATGGGCTCTGTCACACCGGGAATAAGCAAGATTAACGATATCAGTACTAAACTGATGGATACATACACTTTCATAAACACCTCGGGTGATAATTTTGATAACCATGAGCCAGCATACCGCAACACATTGTCGCATTTTGCGCTGAAGATGATGATGTCTTGGTGACGACTCTTGTCGCTGGTGATGTCATATTGCTTGCACTATGAGTCATTACGCGACACAGCTTAAACCACTAAGGTGAATAGATGCCAATGATCCAATTTATGACATACTTGCTCTGGTTAATTTATTTTCTTGCCGCGTCAATCCAAGCCGCTACCTTAACGGTTAGCATCACCGATATCCAAGCCATATACTCAGCAATAATACCCAGTGATGATACCCAGAGATATATTCAGCGATAGTGTGGTTGAACGGATCCCTGCAACCCTCTTGTCAGTAACCGTATCGACCTTAACCCATGATGAAATGCACCGATAAAAATCCTATGCTGATGTTCGGAGCCGAGCTCTTGCTGGTGGTTGCGGGTGCAAGCCCGTCAACGAGCCTTTATCTACAATGCGCAGGAGATAAAGGGCATCAGTATGATCAGATGATTGTCTGACACATAGCTCCAAGACAAACGCATTTGGCCTCACGTTGAGCAAACTGTTCACCCAATAGTCATCTGCGCCTTATTGAACTCAGGTGTGCTGTCAGCGTGGGTAGGTATCAAGGTTCATCGATGTTCGCTGCGCATATCAATTGATATATTCGCCAAGTAGATGTTGATGCAATAGTAGAATCTGATGCAATCGTAGAATCTGATGCAATCGTAGAATCTGATGCAATCGTAGAATCTGATGCAATCGTAGAATCTGATGCAATCGTAGAATCTGATGCAATCGTAGAATCTGATGCAATCGTAGAATCTGATGCAATCGTAGAATCTAATGCAATCGTAGAATCTAATGCAATCGTAGAATCTGATGCAATCGTAGAATCTGATGCAATCGTAGAATCTGATGCAATCGTAGAATCTGATGCAATCGTAGAATCTGATGCAATACTAGACTTTAATGCAATAGCAGACTATTTAATTGAAGCGCTTAAGCAAGCGTATATTCCATTCGTCATGCACAATGCATATTTGCTACGTTAGCTTATGTATCAAGATATCATTTATCATTTATCACTGATTAATATCTATCACTGATTAATAATTAGAAAAGCCATTTTGGGGTGTTTTATGCGACCAACTACTCCATTAGTAAAATGGGCTAGGATCAACATCAAGCATTCTTGGCGATATGCCGCGCTCAATATGCAACTCAGATTTAAGCAAATCAAGCATGATCACGTCAGTGTAATGTTTGTGTTTAAGTGAATAAAAACACTTTACTATGGGGTGCAATCCATCTCGTTCTTTAGAATCCCAGACGATCCCCACCCGCTCATCCGATAATTGCACTAGCGAACCGACAGGGTAAATGCCGACACAACGAATAAACTCATAAACGAGAGTCTGATCAAGATGAAATGGCGTCAAACTCAGCAAAATTTTAAACGCTGCCGCTGGACTCATGGCTTCTTTGTAACAACGGGTCGCCGTTAATGCATCAAAAATGTCCACAATACAACTCATGCGCCCATGTTGCGGCAGTTGTTGTTCGGTTAATCCATTGGGATAACCACGACCATCAAGTTTTTCATGATGCATTAAGCACACATCTTTACTCACTTGCGATAATCCTTTAGTTTCATTCATAATATCAACTGCATACACTTGATGCAGCTTGATTTGTTCAAATTCTTCTGCCGTGAGCTTACCTGGCTTGTGCAATATTTCATTAGCGACTTTAATTTTGCCAATATCATGTAACATTCCGCCGACCGCCATTTGCTTGAGTATTTCACGATCAAGTCGAAGATGTTTACCAAACGTCACCAATAAAAAGGCAACATTAATAGAATGTTCAAGTAAATAAGCATCTTTGGTGCGCAGAGCAGAAATACACTTAAACGCATCAGCATCATCCAACACCGATTCAATCATTTTATCGGCGACATCTTCCAACGGACCCACTTCGATGGCTTTACCTTTGAAGGTTTCAGACATCACTTTTTTGATTAATCCTTTGGCTTCAGCAAGCAGGTTTTTAGCCTGGGATTGTTGCCCCTCACGATTGACGGACGCTTTACGTATCAGTCGACTGCGAACAGTGCTCAATTTACCGGCTTTTTTTAACCCGCAAGTATCTGAAGATCGATCAATATTAACCCACACCATTGCTATATTATTTTTTTTCAACTTGACAATGGCATCACGGTGTTTAATTTGTCCGGGGTTACCAATAGCCACTTTGTTAGACTGATGATCTATCGCCGTCACAAACATGCCGAGTGCAAGTTTATCGATGGGGACTTTAATGACATTGTTTGATCCAATAGCATCACTCATGTACCAATTACTCCAAGAGGGATAAACGTAAAATAGAAGCTTACTTTCATATTTTCAATTCGAATTTTAAATTAGTTTGCTCAATTCGCCTGGATTTTATACATCCATGTACCCCTCTCATTATGTTAATCTAGAGTCTATTTTTGCAAACACTCTTTATGCAAAGTGTTAAGCAAGGATAACTTAATGTAACCATAGCCCATCATGCACTAAAGTAGACGTTATATTAGCAATTCAGATCACACGCTTTAATCATGCTAATTGACACGATTTCATCGGTTTATTAACGTTAAGCCTTATGCTGTTATACCAGAGGTGTAGATTGACAGGTCATTTTTTTTCACCACAGTTTAGTGAGTTAACGGCTAAACTTGAACAACTTCGTATTGTACCTGTCCGTGATCACATCGTGCAGCTCTCAGTTGACGCTCCCGCTTTACCATTAATATCTTGGTTAAGTGCCCAAACATTGTATCCAAAAATATATTGGCATGGACGCAATAGAGATGAAGATGTCGCCGCCATAGGCTCATGCAAAGTATTTTATTTTGCCGATCAAATCGACGATAATGCCTTGGCGAGCATATACCAACAGCAATGCAATAAAACCAATCACCAAGATATTCGTTATTACGGCGGCTTAGCCTTTGATCGTAGCGTTGAATGCTGGCCCGAATTTGGGCGCGCGCACTTTATATTGCCGCGAATTGAATTACGCCGTAATGGTAATCAGGTAAGAGTATTGGTGAATCTCAATTTTGAAAATTCTGATGTTAAAAGTTCTGATATTGAAAGTCCTGATGTTAAACATAATAGGATTGCAGACGAAATCCAAGCCGCACTCGATGCCATAGCGAATATACAAAAACCTCGGCCTTTATCACCGCCGAACAAACTGACGTTAATGGGCAGAAGTGATTTACCCAATTATTCACGTTGGAAAGAATTGGTTGAGCAAGTAACCCAAGCCAATTTTATTCACTCGACACCAAAAGTAGTGTTGTCGCGTCACAGCCAAATTGATGTCGATGACGATATTGATCCTTGGACCTTACTGGCTTGCTGGCAAGGGCGTAACCCTAATAGTTTTCAATTTGGCTTCCAATTTAGCCCAGAGCGCGCATTTATCTCTTGTTCACCCGAACGATTATATTTACGTCGCCAACAAGAATTGTTTACTGAAGCGTTAGCGGGAACAACGGTACGAGGTTTAAATCCAGATGAAGATGACATATTGGCACAGGCATTATTAGATGACTCTAAAAATAGTCATGAGAATGAACTTGTTAGAGAGCATATCGTTGGTGCGCTCACACCATTAAGTCAGTATGTCGGCGCCGACGAGCAGCCTAAAATTTTTAAACTGGATCATATTCAACATTTACATCGCTCGATTAGGGCGCAGCTAAGGCCTGGGGTCAACGATTTTGAATTACTGCGCGCGTTACACCCCACGCCTGCAGTCGGCGGCTTACCACGCCATGCCGCATTGAATTTTATTCGTCAACGTGAAGGTTATGCTAGAGGTTGGTACGCCGGAGCTTGTGGTTATTTTAACTGCCACGAATCAGAATTCTCGGTGGCCATTAGAAGTGCGCTGATTGAACCAAGAAGGATCAATTTATTTGCCGGTGCCGGTATTGTTGCCGGATCGGATCCTGAGGCTGAATGGCAAGAGTTGGAAAACAAACTCGCAACGGTATTGTCTATTTTGATCGATTTTTAATATGCCTCAGCTGACTCAAACTCATCTCATTAGCCTCAACTAGGATGAACAAGCGAGCTCAATAAGCTAACATCAGCACATTTCAGCTCTTCAATGTCAAACAGACCCTTTTTTGTTAACCAGGCGGACTGGCACCTCAAGTGCCAGTCAATTCAAGCTAGTTAGCAGAATAATGAGCGGTTGGATAACCGGTTATTATCCAGAGCGGAGCTGACTTAATCGCAACCAAATATTCCACTTGTGCAAGGCACATGCTATTATCCCGCCCCGTGTTTGCCAACACCCATTGATGACCTAAAAAGAGTCAACTGATCGGTGCATTTAGGCTAATACAACTAATACAACTAATACAACTAATACATTATTATAATAATATTCTTTATAACAGGCATTAGCTTATCTGTTTAACTGCGGCTAAAGAGCCTTGTTAGCAAAGCCAACACTGTTAACCAAATTACTAGCGGGTTCCCTCACCCCGTGCTAACTCTATTAAAAAGGCCACAATATGTTGATGTTAACCCAGGCGCAATATCGCCGAGCACTGATGCTATTAGTCAGTTTTCATATCTTAATTATTTGCGCAAGCAATTACCTCGTTCAACTCCCATTTCAGCTGTTTAGCTACCACACTACGTGGGGGGCATTTAGCTTTCCGTTTGTGTATTTAGCGACAGATTTAAGCGTGAGAATTTTTGGTCAACAAGCCGCAAGAGGCATTATAGTCAAAGCCATGATCCCCGCACTGCTGGTGTCATATTTGGTGGGCGTATTGTTTCATCAAGGGCAATTACAATCATTTTCGGCTTTAGCAGAATGGAATAATTTTGTGTTTCGGATCGCTTTTGCCAGCTTTGTGGCTTACCTAATAGGCCAACTAATGGACATCACGGTATTTGCAAAATTACGTCGAGCCAAGGCGTGGTGGGTGGCACCCGCGGCATCGACGTTAATCGGTAATTTAGTCGATACCTTAGTGTTCTTTAGCGTGGCGTTTTATGCCTCTAGCGATCCCTTTATGGCCACTCATTGGTTAGAAATAGCCACTGTCGACTACGCCTTTAAGCTGATTGTGAGTCTCGGTCTATTTTTACCTGCGTATGGCGTGCTATTGAAAGTATTGCAAGACAAGATTTTATTTAGCCCAACAGGCGATAGTGATAACCCAATCACTCAAGACGTTAAATAATCGATTTGACCGCTCAAGCCTCCTTAAATACAACGAAAACATGGCTTGCTCTGTGACAACCGCGGCCAGTTTCAGTAAATGACGCTGGCAGTCCTTTCGCCACACGCTATGACAGCATCCCCGCGTAGAGATCCCCACGCCAGCATGGACAATGGCAATGATGGTCATTGTAGTATGAGTGGTTTTTCACAGCTCGCCAGCACGATATGGCTCACACACGCTTTGTGGCCGGGTTAATCAGCCGGCTTTTTTTTGCTGATTTTAGCTAGCCAGATTTATCACCAAAATGCAGTCCTTCATATGGCCCACGTTGCTGATCATCTTTGGCTTTATGATACAAGCCAATAGTAAATAGGGTGCCTTTACCAAGCGTCGAATTCACTTCTATCGTGCCGCCTAAGCGTTTAATAATACCGTAACTCAAAGAGAGCCCTAAACCAGTGCCGTCTTTACGCGTGGTATAAAATGGATCAAAAATACGACTTAGATCTTGCTTCGAAATCCCCACACCTTCATCTTCAACTTCAATTTTCACCCCAATAGGTTGATCATTTTCTAGCCAATCGTAGGTTCGAACCCAAATACGGCCCTTATTTTCAATTGCATGTGCCGCGTTAACCATTAAGTTAATCAGCACTTGTAATAATTGTGGATGATTCACTTCAACAGAGCCTGTGGCGGTGAATTCTTTAATCAACTTCACGGCTTGCTGTTCAATGGAATGGCGTGCTAATAACAGCATTTCTTCAACAATTGGCGTCACGGGTTGCAATGCAATCGGGGCATTGAACTCCCCTGGACGACTGTATTGCAGCAGGCTATGTATAATCGTGGTGATCCGACCCACTTGTTGGATCACCAATTCGATTTCTTCTTCGACTACCATCGCATTGTCGCCAAGCTCAGCTTTTAATAACTCCATGTTGCCCAAGATCACCGCCGTAGGATTATTGATTTCGTGGGCAATGCCGGCAATCAGTTCTCCTAATGCGGTGAGTTTTTCGTTAGTGACCATTTGCTGCCTAGTCGCATGTAATAACGCCACGTTACGTTCAAGTTCCTCAGTTTTATCTTGCAAACTGCGGGTGCGTTGCTTCACTTTAATTTCAAGTTGCTCCGCGGCGGCTTGAATTTGGGTATTACGGCGTTGTAACTGGTCGAGCATACTGTCAAATTGCTCAGCTAAATGTGCCAGCTCGTTATCGTTATTTAAGTCTAATTTACCAATTCTGATATTGCGCCCTGACTGCACAGCAGTAACAACTTGATGGATATATTCAATCGGTTGCAGCAAGCTATTCGCACCTCGATACACTAAAAAACCTGAGACCAATAACACGAGAACTAAAATAGTCCCTAATTCAAGAATGTTGAGTAAGTAATTGTGTAAAAATGGTGATTCAGAAAATCCAGCATAGACCATTCCAACCCTTTCACCGCGGACATCTTCTAATGGTTGATAACCCGAGATATACCAATCATTCAGTACAAAGGCGCGATTGATCCACGTTTGCCCTTCAATCAATACTTGTTGATATACTTCATCAGAAACTAAGGTGCCCAGTGCCCTATTGGGTTTTTGACTATCCTTAGGAAACAGTTCCATCGGCACATTAGTACTAACGCGAATATTATCCAAAAAGATGGTTACGGTACCAATTGAGCGTTCAGGCAATGTCCCTTTGCCATAGACTAAATCACGAATATGGTCGACGATGATGGTATTGTGATTAAACAGCATACCGCCGTCCAAATACCAAAATACATTGCCATACTGGTCGGCTATTGGCAGTAACGTTCGACTTAATAAACCCCGTGTTTCGGTACTTTTTTTAGGCTGCTTGGCATGCAAGGTCGGAGTCAGGGTAATTTCCGCTTGCGCAACTAAACTTGAGTTAATTCGTGCGAGACGTTTTGCAGGTAACACCATCAGACCTGAAAATACATGTTGCTGGGTTTGGTGTAACATCAAGCGCAAGTCAGGATCGGCGGCGGCATCTACGACACTGATTAAGCGTAAAAAATCTAATCCTAATGCTTGTTGCCGCTTTGCCAACAGTATATTTAACGAATTTAAAGTCCTTGGGTTGGGCTGTTGTTCACTGTGCTCTAATAATCGAAATGCCTGTTGAAAATCCCATGATTGACTGATTGAATCTAATTTATCTTGTTGTCGATTCTGCACTTGCTGCAAGGTACTACTGGCCACAATCAAATCAGATTTTACTTTCATAAACAATTGCTTGCCTGTATATATTACATTCCAATAAATCGTAATAAACACCAGACTCACCAAGGTGAGTAAAATCGGTAGCAAGGTTAAAAATAAAATTCGATAACGCACTTTGGCTTGCATTTGCTGCCAACTAATACCAAAAACACGCGTAAATATACTGGTTGAATTCACCACCTTTATTATTCCTCGACAGACTCGTCCTCGTGATGAAACCAATCTTTATATTTTCGGTCTAAGGTTTTGCGAGACACGCCTAAGTCACGGGCCGCGGCTGATTTATTACCATTGTGGCCATCAACGACTTGGGTAACATGGTGTTTTTCTACTTCTTTTAAAGGCCACGCTAAGGGATATCCCATCGTATCGCTAGCGACAACGGCCAGCGGTTTTTTCCAATATTCAGCAGGAGGCTTACCTAATAAAATACAACGCTCAATGATATTGCGCAGCTCACGAATATTACCTGGCCAATCATATTGCTGCAGCACTAGCAGATCTTCATGACTCCAGATCACATCTTTAATCCCTAATTCTTGTGACAATTGCAGGGTAAAAAAATGAGTAAGCTCAACGACATCTTCTGGACGTGATCGCAAAGAAGGAATAACCATATTTAACACATTCAAGCGATAAAATAGATCACGCCTAAAACGTCCGGCTTCAACTTCATCAATTAATAAGCGGTTAGTGGCCGCAATGACGCGGACATTAATATCGATTTCTTTTTCACTTCCCACCGGGCGAATGGCCCGCTGTTCAAGCACTCTGAGCAAGGCCGTTTGCATATTCATCGGCATTTCGCCTATTTCATCCAGAAATATCGTGCCGCCTGAGGCATAACTAAATAACCCTTCGCGATTGCCTTTGGCCCCAGTAAACGCACCGGCAGTATGGCCAAACAGTTCACTGGCCAGTAGTTCAGGGGCAATTGCGCCACAGTTCACTGGGACAAATGCGCCACTGCGGCCACTGAGTTGATGTAATTGTCTGGCAACAAGCTCTTTTCCTGTGCCTGACTCACCTTCAATGAGTACGACAGCATTTGTCGGCGCGATGCGTTCAATCACGTCTTTCACTTCGCGAATGGCTTCACTATTGCCGATAATAGTGGATGATTGTCCGTGGGACAATTCGCGTCGTAGCATAAAGTTTTCGCGCTTCAGTAACCGTTTTTCAATGCAGCGGTCAACAGCGGTGATCATTTGCTCTAAGTGAAAAGGTTTCATAATGAAATCAGATGCACCAGCACGTAATGCTTTGATTGCCACATCCATATCGGCGTAGCCTGTCATAAAAATGATATCTGATTGGCGCTCAGGATCATTGAGTGCTTCATGCCATTCGATACCTGAACGATCGGGCAGGCGAATATCGACAATAAGTAAATCAAAATGCCCGTGACTGCGTAACGCTTCAGCTTGGGCAATAGTTGATGCGGTTTCAACCAAGGCAAACTTCTTTGATAGCGCTTTCATTAAAAAACTTCGCATACCAGGCTCATCATCAACAATAAGCACCGACATTGTGGTCTTGTTTACCAAGGGAATATGTACATCTGGACTCATAAATGGGCTCTTATTGGGACATGTTGACCAGCTTTGTTAACACTGTAGCACTGAATTCAAATGACTTAGTCATTATGAACCATAGAAAAGTGATCATGGGACAATTTGTCTACTAGAAATCATTAAACCGTGCGAGCAAGTTCACAGTTTCGATTTTATGCGTGAATTGCATTTGCATTAATTCTGCTTGGCATCTAATTTGCTTGTCTAACTTGCTTATTGTATTAATAATTAAGCAAAATAGCCTAATGTTGGATGCCCTTTTTTCAGTGTCAACATTATAACGATGAATATTTCAAGGAATAGCAATGTTAAAACTTAAAGCAAGTGTCAGTGTTCTGCTAGCAGCATCAGTACTCAGTGGAGCGATGTTCAGCCAGACAGTCCTCGCAAATGAAGTCATCAAGCTAGCCACCACAACCAGCACAGAAAACTCTGGATTGCTCGGCGCGCTGTTACCTAAATTTGAAGCTGAGTCAGGCTACAGTGTGCAGGTTATTGCCACCGGAACAGGTAAAGCATTAAGGCTCGCCAGCCAAGGTGATGTTGATGTGGTGATGACTCATGCCCCCGCGGCTGAAGCAAAATTTGTCGCTGACGGTTATGGCATTGAACCTCGTGGTATTATGGAAAATGATTTCGTTGTATTAGGACCTAAAGATGATCCTGCGGCAATAAAATCGAGCAAGGACGTGGTTGAAGCATTCAGCAAAATCGCCCATAAGCCCAGTAAATTTGTTTCACGTGGTGATAACTCTGGCACCAACATGAAAGAATTAATCATTTGGAAAAAGGCCGCCGTTACCCCTGAATTTAGCGGCTATACCTCCGTTGGCCAAGGCATGGGTAAAACCTTATTGATGGCGAATGAATTACAAGCTTATACGTTAACGGATCGCGGTACGTATATTGCTTATCAAGCTAAACTAGGCTTGAATATTAATTTTGAAGGTGGCGCACAATTGGCGAACCCTTACCAAATTATGTTGATCAACCCAGAAAAATACCCAGATTTAAATCATCAAGGTGCAAGAGCGTTAAGCGATTGGTTTATCAGCCCTGCGACACAAACCATGATTAACAATTATAAAGTGCAAGGAGAGCAATTGTTTAAGGCAACTTATAAAAAATGAGTGACGGCTGGTTAGTCCTATTGCAGCAAGCATTTAGCTTGCTGCTCTCTTTTGACCCTCATGTTTGGGCAATTATTAACATCTCTTTTTCGGTGTCTTTTGTTGCACTGTTGATCACCATTTTCCCATCAATTATCCTAGGTTTCCTCCTCGCCTTTAGCCATTTCCGAGGTCGGTGGATAGTCACTAATCTAGTGCAAACATTGCAATCCATTCCTACTGTGGTGATCGGTTTATTGGTCTACCTATTACTGACTCGTAACGGTGTTTTAGGGGATTTAAAGTGGCTTTTTACCCAAAAAGGGATGATTTTAGGCCAAATGCTTATTTGTGCTCCGGTATTGATAGCACTATCACAGGCGGCTTTTTCGAGTGTGGATCGTAGAGCTTGGGAAACATCACGAACCTTAGGGGCCTCTTGGCTTCGCGCCGTTTGGACGCTATGCCGTGAACTACGAGTGCCATTATTATTAGCGATTATCGCTGCGTTTAGTCGGATCTTGACCGAAGTGGGTTGCTCTATGATGGTGGGTGGCAATATTATGAATGTCACCCGTAATATCCCCACCGCTATTGCGCTTGAAACGAGCAAAGGTAATTTTGCTCAAGCCATTGCCCTAGGATTAGTATTATTAATATTGGCCTTAGTGTTAAACTTCATCTTGGGTTCATTGCGAGGCAAGGCCCTCCCAAGGAGTCATTAAGATGTCATTAACAGATCGCTCGGTTATTCCGCCTGCCAGTATTCAGGTTAATAATGTGCTGATGAAATTTAATCAGCAGATTTTATTTAACGCTGATGAACTGCGCTTTAGTCAAGGTGATGTCATTTATCTGCAGGGCGACAACGGCTCAGGTAAATCAACCTTAATGAAACTCCTCGCGGGGTTACTTCCACCCAGCAAAGGCAAAATCCATAGCCAAGGTTTTATGCCGACCCCTTGGTGGCGAACTCAGTCTCTTCTTGGTAAGGCCGTCTATTTACATCAGCACCCTTACCTTTTTGAAGGCTCAGTCAAATACAACTTAACTTATGCCTTAGATCAGCGAGGATTATCGCCAGAACAACGTAAAGAGCGGATCAACCAAGCGATTAATATGGCTCAATTAACCGACTTGCTTGATCATCACGCCAGTGACTTGTCTGGGGGAGAGCGACAACGCCTTGCCATTGCAAGGGCTTGGATAGCACAACCGAAATTGTTAATGCTTGATGAACCGATTTCGAATATGGACAAACAGTCGCAGCGCTTGGTGCTTGCGATGATTAATCAATTAAAACAAGACGGCACGGGACTGCTGATCAGCAGCCATCAAACCTGCGGCCTGACGGCGTTATGCCAACAAAATTGGCATATCAAACAACGCATTATTCATCCCAGTATTCATGTACAAGAAACCGACACCTTACATGATACCCACACAACGGAATTACATTATGGCACCTCAAATTGATGCGGTAATTTTAGCTGGCGGCATGGCCAGACGTATGGGCGGCAATGATAAAGGCTTAGTGGATCTCAATGGTCAAGCCATGATTTGCCACATCATTGATAAACTTAGCCCTCAAGTCAATCAAATTCTGATTAACGCGAATCGAAATCAGGCCCAATATGAACAATGGGGTTATACCGTTTTTAGTGACCAAGATAGCGGCTATTTAGGGCCTCTAGCAGGAATGGTAACAGCCTTAAAACAGACTCAAGCCGATTATCTTCTTGTCGTCCCTTGTGATTGCCCCATGCTACCCGATGACTTAGCGGCAAGATTATTAGCCGCGTTAGAGCAACAACAGGCCGATCTTGCTATCGCCAGTGATGGTGAGTATGAGCAGCCGGTAGTGTTATTATTAAAACCTCATCTTGCCACATCAATGCAGGCATTCTTGGATGGAGGCGATCGCAAAGTTTTTTTATGGTATAGCCAACATAAAATCGCGGTGGAAAGTTTTGCCGATCAACCCAATGCATTTGTTAACATCAATACACTAGAACAAAAACGCCAGATAGCCAAGAAAATCGCCAAGTAATTCAGTAGAGGTACTTCATGACAGCACTATTTACCAATCCATTGTCCATTCCCGTTTTAGGCTTTTGTGCCTACAGTGGCACCGGCAAAACCACCTTACTGAAACAACTTATTCCGTTATTGAATCAACGCGGTTTACGCGTGGCAGTCATCAAACATGCGCATCATAATTTTGATGTGGATATTCCCGGTAAAGACAGCTTTGAGATGCGTAAAGCGGGGGCAAGGCAAGTGTTAGTGGCATCTCATGTCCGCTGGGCGTTAATGACCGAAGATCTCGTTGATGATGACCCACAATTACAACACTTATTGCGCCAAATTGAAGCAGATAAAATCGATATTGTACTGGTAGAAGGCTTTAAAAAACTGGCCTTGCCGAAAATTGAATTGCACCGCGCGGCACATAATAAACCCTTGATCCATATTCATGATGACAATATCGTTGCTATCGCGTGTTGTGATGAGACAAGCGTGTCTAATACCTTAACCCGCTTAGATTTGAACAACGTGGCGCAAATTGCCGATTTTGTGCAAAATTACCAACAAACATGGCAGCCTAGCGCGGTGAAGTTACCGATAGACAGTCGCGAACAACAGCAAGCCAAAACGCCGGCAGATCAACAAGGGCTTTCGGTTTCCCAAGGCATTGCTGACATATTAGCTCAAGTTGTGCCCATTAACCGCACTGAGTCGCTTGATCTGATTGATGTTGATAACCGAGTATTAGCCCATGACATTATTTCTGCGGTAAATGTACCGCAACAAACTAATTCGGCGATGGACGGTTATGCCTTTATATTCAACGATCTCAAGACATCTCAATCGCTTAAGCTGGTTGGTGAAGTACTCGCTGGCCATCATTATCCTGATATATTACACCCTGGAGAAACGGTCCGTATTATGACCGGCGCGACCGTTCCTCAAGGAGCCGATACGATTCAAGCGCGTGAATTGGTCACGGAACAAGAGAGTATGATCACCCTACTCGAACCTGAACAGATAGTGGAAGGTCAGCATGTTCGTCTGGCCGGAGAAGACATCGCCAAAGGTGACATCGCATTAGCGGCAGGGACGCGTTTAGGCGCAGCGCAATTAGGCCTACTCGCCTCGTTAGGTGTTAACTCATTACCACTGATCCAACGTCCGGTCGTAGCCGTATTCTCAACCGGTGATGAAGTGAGTCAACCAGGGCAGCCACTGAAACCAAACTGCATCTATGATTCAAATCGTTACACCATATTATCAATGGCTAAGACGCTCGGTTGTCGGGTTATCGATTTAGGCATTATTGAAGACAATGAACAAACACTCACCGCCACACTGCGCAGTGCCGCGCAACAAGCCGATATGGTGATCAGCTCTGGTGGCGTATCAGTCGGCAATGCCGATTACATAAAAATGGCCCTCGCCAATGTCGGCGAGACGCATTTTTGGCGTATTAATATGCGCCCGGGTCGCCCGCTCGCCGTCGGGAACATTGATAACAGCCTATTTTTTGGCTTACCGGGTAATCCTGTCGCTGTCATGGTGGCATTTTTACAGTTTGTGCAACCTGCTATTCGTCAATTAGCAGGCGAAAAAAACTGGCAACCTCAATTTATCCCCGCCATTGCGCAGCATGCATTGCGCAGTAAAACAGGTCGTACTGAATTTTTACGCGGTATTTATACCATTGAGCCTGATGGGAAAATACATGTCGCCACCACAGGGGCACAAGGCTCTGGGATGCTCAGCTCAATGGTCAGCGCCAATTGCCTGATTGTCATTGGTGACGACGATGCCAGCATAGCCGCTGGGGAATCTGTGTTTATTCAGCCATTTGCCAATTTACTATAAGTATTAATATGACTCAACTCATCGATAGTTTTCAACGAAAAGTGGATTATTTACGTTTATCAATAACCGATCGCTGTGATTTTCGCTGCGTGTATTGCATGAGTGAAAATCCCACTTTTTTACCTAAATCGCAAGTGCTTAGCTTGGAAGAGCTATCATGGATTGCTCAAGCCTTTACTGAGCTCGGGGTAAATAAGATCCGTCTAACGGGCGGCGAACCCTTGGTGCGAACCGATTGTGCCAAACTGGTCAATCTGTTGAAACAATTACCAGGACTTGAAGAATTGTCTATGACCACTAATGGGTCACGATTATCTAAGCTGGCTCAGCCGCTGTTTGATAATGGTCTGAGCCGATTAAATATCAGCCTCGATACCTTAAACCCCGATGTCTTTGCACAGCTAACACGTAATGGAAAGCTGGAGCGCGTTATTGCCGGGATTGATGCCGCAATTGCAGCAGGCTTTAAAAATATCAAAATCAATGCGGTGATTTTGCGCGGTCAAAACGATCATGAAATATTAGATTTAGTCGAGTTTTGCCGCCAACGTCAACTCGATATCGCCTTCATTGAAGAAATGCCAATTGGACAGATAGATGCGCGCCAACGCTCGCGTCATTGTTCCAGTGACGAAGTCCGTAGCATTATAGAAACACGTTATCCTTTAATGGCCTCCACCAAACGCACCGGCGGTCCATCTCGATATGTAAAAATGGCCGACAGCACGATCAATATTGGCTTTATATCGCCACACAGTGACCATTTTTGCCATGAGTGCAACCGCGTCAGAGTGACAGTCGAAGGTCAATTACTCTTGTGTTTAGGTAACGAAAATGCCATTGATTTAAAAGCCATTGTACGCCAATTTCCGGCCAACATTGAGCGTCTTAAACAAGCCATTACTGATGGAATGCAATACAAACCCCGCTCACACAACTTTAACCAAGACACAGGTTCACAAATTCTACGTTTTATGAATGTCACTGGCGGGTAATTCTTTTTGCTATCCCAGTGGTACACTTAGATCATTAATCGCGACGTCAAACTGACGAAATAGTTGGCTAGGCTCGTTTTGTGCCAGTCAATGTTTGCTAGTTTGTTACACCTGTTTGTGAAGCTTTTATTGACTCAAATTAAGGTTATTATGGCCCTATCACGTAAAAACTGGAACTATATCACCATCGGGGCCAGCGTATTTATGATTGCCGTGTTGTCGTTCATTAATGATAAAACAGCCACAGTACCCAATGACATTGTGCCCTTATTTGATCAGCAATTAGCCTTGCAGCAATTACAACTTGATGAGCATTGGTTAACGCGACACCACGACCGATGGCAATGCCACTCACAAGTCCTCAATTGCCAGAAATGGGCCCAAGCATGGCAAACAATTCGGGTGTCACCGCTCACCGCTGCACCGGCTCACAGCAATAAGGGGCAAACACTGACTATTACTATCAACACGGTGCCCGAGGCACAAATATGGCGCTATTTTCCTGCCGAGGGATTATTACAATCATCCCGCCAACATTGGTACCAAGTGCCACCGAGTTTGCGCGTCGAGTTACAACCTATTCTCGCGATTCCTTCTCAATCAAAATAATGAGTCATTATGCCCGAATTACCAGAAGTTGAAGTGACCCGCCAAGGGATCAGTCCATACCTTATCGAACAAACGGTGAGTGAATTGATTGTGCGTAATGCCTCGCTACGTTGGCCTGTACCTGCCGTTGCGCAAAACATTGTTGGCCAACGCATTAATAATGTTCGCCGCCGCGCCAAATATTTATTAATTGATACCGATGCAGGGATCACTATTATACATTTAGGTATGTCAGGCAGTTTGCGTATTTTGCCGCGTAACACTGCGGTTGAAAAACATGACCATATAGATTTAGTGCTCGAAAATGGCCGAATGTTGCGCTTTAATGACCCAAGACGTTTTGGTGCTTGGTTATGGTATGAGCTACCAGAAGAAGCCCACCCATTACTATCAAAACTCGGCCCAGAACCCCTGAGTCAGCACTTTACACCGACGCATTTACACGCAGCATTACGCGGTAAGAAAAAAGCCATCAAACTGTGCTTAATGGATAACCACATTGTAGTGGGGGTGGGTAATATTTATGCTAACGAAGCGCTCTTTGCGGCAGGGATCCATCCTGAAGCCGCGGCGGGAAGTATTGATTTAGCACGGTTAACGACCCTAGTGAGTGAAGTAAAGCAAATTTTGGCTGATGCGATTGAACAAGGCGGAACGACGTTAAAAGACTTTACTAATGCTGATGGCAAGCCAGGCTATTTTGCTCAAAAGCTGCATGTTTATGGTAGAGGCGGAAACACCTGTACCAGCTGTGGTAATTTATTAAGTGAAATAAAATTAGGTCAGCGCACCACAGTATTTTGTGGGTTATGCCAGCATCGTTAGTGTCTAACGCCTCGCTAGTATTGCCATTATAATTTGAATCTAAAAAATAAAAAAGGGAGCCATCGGGCTCCCTACTATCCTCAACCTCAACTCGGGTTAATCAAGCATAACGCTTAAAATTTATATTCGTAAGTCGAAAAAACAGTGCCTTGAGTATCATCATCTTGCTCTTCGAATTCAGAATTAGCCACAGTGCCACCTAAAGTCAACATGCCATTAAACATCGGCAAACGATATGATAATTCCAGCATCATGATATCTTCTTTTAAGGGTTGCGGCGCCCAAATACTACTGCTATTAGCACCATCTTTATTCAGTTGCGCGTAACGGAGTATGGAGGTGAAACCATGGCTATTCTCGAACTGACCAATTAAGCCTAAGGCGTAAACATTGGCATCGCTGTCATAGGTGCTGCCAAAAGCACGGCCATAATAACGTGAGCCGCTTTGGTAAGTTGAATGTTCATAAAAACAGTTAAACTGGTTTTCATCTTCACCACAAAACACCATAGTATCGGTATATTCGAGAAATAATTTATACTGTTGTTTGGCCAGATTAAAACGCGTGTCCGCACCGACCATTTTCCCGCAATCAACGATTTGCCACGGTTGGCCTTTCGAATCCTCACAGGTTCGTTCCAGATATAAACCCACAGGGACATCAAACCAGGTATCGGCATAACGAACATCAAAGCCCGCCATCTGATTACCATAGTTTGAACAACCAACTTCATCGGCATTATCTGCTCGACAATCGCGCTGGCCGGTAATAGATTTAACCGCACTGTTAACACTGCACTCTTGGCCTTCACCACAAAACTGCGTCGTCCAAGATAAACCGATTTCTAACTGCTTAAGTGGCTTAATCGCACCACGAATATTCCATAATAAGGTATGAGGCGCATAACGGTCTGCCTCTGTCATACTCACACCACCGGTCAAGCTCCAAGTGCCTATCCATGACAGCCAAGGCGTTTCAAACGCTTGCGGATTATTACGACTGACCATTAACGATGGCATGGATCGAGCATTATTGGATTTATGGAGTGAGGAATCAAATCCCGGTCCCCACCATTGCCCAACGCTCCCGGCAGTCACAATCCAATTACCAAGCACCATAGCGACATAGGAATCATCTAAGCGGATTTGTTTGTCATCCGCAGGGTCATAATTAGCAGAGGCTGAAATTTTATAAGCAAAACGCTCACCCGTGTATTCGTGTGAGCCTTGTAACTGACCTTGTTCACGATAATCGGAACCAAAATGCTGGAAACGCGCGGCATCTGATGCTGCGGCCATTTTGACACTGGTGTTACCACGATTGCCAACGGCATTTTGGTAGTAAAAATTAACCCGTGCAAAAGCATCAACTAAGTCCGGCGTTAACAACGCAGGTTCTGCTTGGGCCAGATCAGCCCCAATACCGGACCACATCAATGGAAATGTGTTAATCGGCGCGCTAATGACTCCGGCATCCCCTAAGGCTTGAATATCTGCTCGCAAATAAATATCTGAGGTATCAACCCAAGGGGCTGCTTGAGCATTGGTATACACCATCATAGCGCTTAACCCCAATACAGCGGCGACACGAGTCAAACTAGATCCTTTTATCATGCAATTACTTACCCTTATTCTCGGCTTTAACTTGAGCCATTTTATGCTGTAATACTATCACGATCTGTGGATGGACAAATTGACTCACATCGCCGCCGTGTAATGCCACTTCTTTCACTAACGTGGAAGAAATAAATGAATTTTCTTCCGCTGGCGTCAAAAAAACACTTTCAAGATCAGGACTTAAACGACGATTCATATTTGCCAACTGAAACTCATATTCAAAATCAGAAACCGCGCGAAGCCCACGAACCAACACACTCGCGCGCTGTTCTTTGGCGAAATCAACCAATAACCCGGTAAAACCGACCACGTCGACATTGTGTAAATGTGCAGTGACTAAATGGACTTGAGCGACACGCTCTTCAAGCGAAAAAAGAGGTTGCTTAGAAGGGTTTGACGCAATACCAATAATCACGTGCTTAAATAAACGCGCTGCACGCTCAATTAAATCGGCATGACCATTGGTCACAGGGTCAAAGGTACCTGGGTAAATCGCTCTTCTGTGCATAATAATGCCATAGTCATTAGTTTTCAGTGATTTTATCAGCTCATTATGTCTCATCAAGCTTGTCAGCAACAATTAATTAAATATTTTTTGTAAAATAACCAAATCCAGTAAATGATGCTGTCGCCGAGAATTTATTAAACATTCGTATCGTTTATAAACATTAGTAACGATTAGTATTGTTTATTAAACATTAGTAAACGATTAGTATTGTTGAAATTAATTAAGCAATCATATCGAATTTAAGATGGCAGTGAATCGATTGTATGCTAGCTTAATAAAACGTTTTTTTGGATATTTTACAGGGAAAATTAGAATATGAAAAACTCAGCTCTTGCGTTTATCACGGCTTTATTGATGATCGGTTCAGCTCATGCTGCAGACGGTTTAGCGACCGGCAGCACAACTGCAACCACGGGCACGGCTTTAACAACCCCAATTGTCGTTGTTAGCGCAGCGCTGGTAACGGCAGCTGTCTTAACCGCTGTTAACGACAGCAATAGTGAAAGTGATTCTGGTACTGGTACCGGCACTGGCACCACGACCACCAGTACTGGCACAGGTACGACTACCACTTCAGTTACCAACTAAATTTTTGATACAGTAAAAAAAGCACATTATATAATGTGCTTTTTTATTTTTTATCGTTTGTTTAAAGCTTAAGGAATTGAGCTGGTATGTTTTCAACTTTTAGTACAAAAAATAGATTCATATTCATCAGCCTTCTTACCATCACCGGATGTAGTAACACGTTTAATCAAGTTAATAGCATGATTAAAGAGAGTATTATTGGGCTCCCTAGTGACAATATTCCAGCAAGCCAAATTGATCAAAGCTCATTTTCCAGTATTTATGCCCGGATCGATGACGCCCATCAAGTTTATGTCTTACTCGCTTTAGCTGAAAACCCGCAAACCATTCCAGCAACGCATAGAGCAAAGCAAACCACTGAATTAAAGTGGATTTCATCGGATGCGGGTATGTTAGTGACTCGCAATGGTCGCTTACTGAAAAGCGTAAACTTATTTTATGGCAACTTAATCAATATCAGTAGTGATCAACTTGACCCTATCGCACTTGGATTGCATTTAACCACCACACCCATGCATTGGCAAAGTACGATTGATTGGCAACCTGGTTACCATATCAGTTACCAACGACAATCGACCTTTACCTTTGTCGCTGATGAAACCCTTGTCATAAATGAGACGCCAATACCATTAAAAAGATTTGATGAACATGTCTTCATCCCCCGATTAGGGCTCGAATACAGCAACCAATTTTGGATTGATGCCACCTCTGGCACCGTCTTTAAAAGCCATCAAAAAATGGCTCCCAATCTGCCTTATATTGATATTACGCTGCTAAAGCCTTACTCATTTAAGGACATAAAATGAAGCTGCTTATTCGATTTTTGCCTCTTTTGTTACTCTCTGTGACTCAGAGTGTTTGTGCTGAGACGACGATTACCGTCACCCAATCAATATCAGCAACTCAAACATTGACGCTGCAATATCCACAACCAATACGTTTAGTCCAAGTGATTCAAGACAGTTTGACTCATATTAATAAATTAGTCCTTGAAGATGACGCCCAGCCACAAGCTATCTATTGGTTATCTGCCGGACTTTATGACCGCGCCACCATCACGGCGGCAGAAAATCAGCAACAACAAATAATCCATTTATTGAGTCGCCAAGTTGCAAATAACGATAAGCCACAAAATATTCAAGCCATGAAAACATTATCAAACTGGATAAGGGTCAATAAATTCGCAAATCGTGAAAAAATTGCCTTGGACTTTGATTCCATCAGATTGAAAGAGGCATTAAACCCCTTGATCACAGGTGACTATTTACTCACATTACCCATTAAACCTGAATATGTCATGGTCTTAGGTGCCGTAGAGCAAAATGGCCAACAACCTTTTAGAGTAAGACAAGATGTCACTCAATACATTGATAGGGCTTTACCAATAGATGATTCAGACAATAGTTTTGCCTGGTTAATTCAACCCGACGGCCAAATTGAGCATTACCCTATCGCCTATTGGAATCATCAGCATATTGATGTAGCGCCTGGGGCAATTATTTACCTTGAATTTCACAATGCTCAAGAAAATGAACAAGCATTAAATCAACAAATAATAGAATTATTAACACATTGGATACGTTAACCATGAGCAATGCCAAGCAGAATGTTTGTTTCCTTTTCGCCATTCCTTTTATGTTTAGCAGTATCCTTATATCTGAAACAACGCAAAGTGATGAGTTATCAACCCCGAAGCTGACGCCTTCACAATCTGATTTTGGCGGTGTCGGCCTGATCCAAATGCCGACCGGTAGGATGGCCGCCGCAGGCGAATTTAGTATTAACGCAACCTTTAATCAAGACTATTATCATGGTGCATTATCAATCCAACTGTTCCCTTGGTTAGAAACCACGATTCGTTACACTCAAGTGCCTGATGTGCTTTACAGCAACGACCCTACTTTCAGTGGTGATACTTATTACACCGACAAAGGCATCGACGTTAAACTGCGCTTATTAGCAGAAAGCTACTGGTTACCTGAGACGGCCATAGGCGTACGTGATCTTGGTGGCACGGGCTTATTTGACAGTGAATATATTGCTATGACCAAAGGGGTAGGTCCATTTGATGCCACCATAGGTGTTGGCTGGGGGTATATAGGCAACCGCGGTAATTTAACCGATGCGGACAAATCGTCATCAGTTGATTGTAATCGAAATACCGGTTTCAAAGGCAATGGCGGTAATGTTGATTTCGAACGTTGGTTTAAAGGTTGCAGTGCCATTTTTGCTGGGGTTGAATATCAAACACCCTGGGCTCCGTTACGAGTAAAAGTAGAATATGATGGCAATGATTACCAGTCAGACTTTGCTGCACTGCGCACAGGCCAAGCATTACACCAGAGCAGCCCAATTAACTATGGCTTATTGTATCGTGTCAGTAATTGGGGCGATTTCAAACTCAGTTTTGAACGCGGCAACACTTGGACATTCGGTTTTAGTTTAGCGACTAATTTTAATAGCCTAAAATCCAATTGGCGAGAGACACCCAAGCCACTGGCTGAAAATCAGCCCGATAAGACAGATCGAAAACTTGACCTGCCTGAGCTTAATAAACAACTGGCTTATGATGCGGGTTACAAGGGTGCCAAGATTTATATCAAAAATGATACAATCACTGTGGTAGCGACTCAAACAAAATACCGTGATAGAAAATATGCTCACGATCAAGCTGGCCGTATTTTAGCAAACCAGTTCCCAGAGGCTAAAACCTTCAACATCATCGAAACAACGGCTCGCTTAGCAACAACAGAAACACAAATTGATGCTAAGCAATTTAAAGCGGTTGTACAGCATGAATATATCAATGCCAAGGTTGCTGATAGCATTAACGTCGTTGAACCAATACTGCCTGTTGGCACTCCTGATTGGCAAACACCAGATCAATGGAGTTATGGTTTTGCACCCAATCTGACTCAATCTTTTGGTGGCTCAGAAAACTTTTACTTATTCAACGTCGGTATTAATGGTTCCGCAGGGCGTTGGTTAACCGACCATATTGAAATAAGCAGTGCACTCTATATTAATATTTTCGATAACTATGATGAGTTTAACTACAAGACACCCCCTGATGGGACTGACTTAAAACGTGTCAGAACCTTAGTCAGACAATATGTCTCTGATAATCCTGTCCGGATCGATAACCTTCAGCTTACATGGCTAGATAAACTCAGCGACAATCTTTACGCACAAGCCTATGTTGGCTATTTAGAAATGATGTTTGCTGGTGTTGGCGCAGAAGTATTGTACCGACCAATGAACAGCGAATGGGCCTTTGCTGCGGACGCAAACTACGTCAAACAGCGGGACCCGAATAACTTTTTGGGTGTTTTTGACCAAGAAATAAACTTTGATCCTGACTCAAACAGCTATTTCCGTGCTCAAACAGGGACTTTTACTGGTCATGCGAGTGTGTACTACCAACCAGACTGGTTTGATAATGTCTTACTTAAAGTCAGTTATGGTCAGTATCTTGCTGAAGATCGTGGCGTCACCCTAGATTTCGCTAAGCAGTTTGATAGTGGTGTCATTGTGGGTGCGTTCGCCACTAAAACTAACTTGTCTGCCGATCAGTTCGGTGAAGGGAGCTTTACTAAAGGGTTTTATATCTCGATTCCGTTTGATGCCATACTACCTATGCCGTTGACCAATCGTGGCAACCTTGCTTGGCAGCCACTAACCCGTGATGGTGGTCAAAAACTGGGGCGTAAGTTTGAATTGTATGGCGGTACTGATGCTAGGGCGCCTTGGTTAAATAAGCCTGCCACAACAAAGTAAATACCAATGGGGATATTAGCCAGCTAATATCCCCATTGAGTTAATCTCAACTCGATATTTAAGATCAATAAATTGCTCTGAATTGGCCAGCATTGAGACCTTTACGCTGATAACAAAACCAATTGCGGCATTGATTAACAAAAATTGGGGGGTAATGATCAACAGAAAAGCAGGCGGCAATAACATAAATCATACTCGCGCTCACAGTTAATACCAATCCTGATATCCATTTACCCGTCAAAATATTATTGCGCTTTATTCTTGTCTATAGGGCTTTTATATCACGTTTTCTATATCGCTCTTTTCTATAACGTTATTTTTTATTGAATACAGGAAGTGAAGGAAGTGATTTTTTATATTTCAATAATTTCAGCTCGTATTTCACTTTTTGCCAAATACGCAGTAAATGATGGCGCTCAGCGTTATTGCGTTTACCGTGTCGACTAATGTCGCTTTCTAAATCAGTCGCAATCACCGGAAAAGGCCTCACCACAAAGCAACGTAACTGTTTTTCGAACCAGTACTGAATATCAATATCAACAGGACGAGCAATAGGATATGCCGTCGCCAATAATTTTTGCGCCCCAGGCAATGACACACACTGGCCACGGGTTGATGAAGGTAATTTTAAACATGTCGATAGGCTGAAACGATCATCCAGAGCTAGCGAGGTGACAATGCCTTTTTGTTTCCGCCCATGGCACAGTTTGATGTAATCCCAATCGCTAGAAAGATTATCGATATGCTGCATCACGGTCATTAATGCGGGATCTAAGACAGAATCATCCTCAAGGATTAATGCATAATCTAACTGCTGTTCAACAATCATCTGCCAACATTGAACATGACTGAGGTAACAGCCAATCTCACCCACATTGAGCTTTTTGTCATACTTTTGCAGGTTTTTTTGCAGATCATAGACTTTGGCGATATCGGCATCGTGTAAATCCTTACCGTATACGGCTGAAATACGTTGATACTCTATGCCTAACAGTTTGAGCTGCTCATCCATGAACGTAAACCGTTCAGTACTGCTATCTAAATTAATTAAAAAAACTTTACATTTCATATTATTACTAACCCAAACATCCAATTTCAATCATGTTAAACTACTGATGTTTAATCCTAGAATATTCAGCAAGACTGACAATCTGCCGAATAAAACGCTCACAGCGACCGTTAGGTTACTTTTGTTAGTGACAGTGTATTGAATCTATTGAATAAATCGACAACAGCCTGTGCTTAACACAGTCACTATTTTACCTTCCGCCGCTCACATCAGTTTCACGATTTTGATACTGAAAGGTTTGGCAGTATATCACTAATATTCTGGCTTTAGCTTGTTGTCAAAAAATTTCTAACAACACGCTTATTGGTTAAAAATAACACTCAACATCGATAATGGTTAAGCCTAAATACAATTCCTAATTCAAAACGATGAACAAACAGTCTTGAGTTGATATACTAAGTGAAACCACTTAACGCCAGTCATCATGATGCTTGATAAATCGTTAAAATTCACAACATAATGTCACAACATAATACGCCCCATCATCCGATGGAATTGAATTAATATTTTTATCTTTCAGACATTAATATGAAAAAAATTTTAGTCATCAAACACGACAAAATCGGCGATTTTGTGCTCACATGGCCTGCATTCTATCTACTAAAAACAGCCATGCCTAACGTCACCATCGATGTGTTTACTGCGCCAGCAGTTGAATCTTTTGCTAAAGCGTGTCCCTACATTGATAATATCATCGTCGATTCGGGCGATGACCATAGTATTGCGCAGCAAATTATCAGCCAGAATTACGATGCCGTTATCGTTTTACTCTCCGAATATCGCATCTATAAAATACTTAAAAATAGCACTATTCCTTATAAAATGGCGCCAAAGCACAATTGGTATCAGTATTTATATCAGCATCGCGCAAGTAACCAATACAAAAATAGCGAGGGTTGTTGGCGAGGATCCTGCATGCTTATTGAGCACTTTTTAACTGATCATGGCTATACTATCCCTACATTGCCGGCGCAGTTTTGGGATATGAGTGAGCGAAGGCATCATTGGCAAACCTACTATGAAAAAACAGACAACGAAAAGCTCATTTTTGTTCATCCCGGCACGGGCGGATCATCGGGTTGCGTTCCGATCGAAAACTTAACCCGCTTTATTTTGGATATTAATGCATTAACCCAAGAAGACTGTCATTTTGTATTAACCTACAATGGTGAGGAACTTGCATTAGCTGAAAAAATTCAATCTTTATTGGTCAATAAACCGGTAAAGATTTCATTGGCAAAACCGTTAAAAAACTTACGCGATTTTACTGAATCATTAGTGGCGGCAGACATGTTTATTGCCGGTTCCACTGGGCCACTGCATATCGCCGGATTGCATAATGTGCCCACGGTAGGTTTTTATGCCGGTCGCGGTTCAACGCCTCATATTAGATGGGGAACATTATCTGAGCCAAGCCGGCGTTTTGCCTATACGCCTCCCGTGGGTAAAAGAACCGGGCGCAATATGTCTTTAATTGATTTTAAATTAGCAGCACGTGAAGTGACCGATTTTTTGAATAAATAATTTAATAGCACAAGATGCTATCGCAAGCTCGAATAGAGCGGTTGAATTTAGGAAATATAATATGATAATAGTGACAGGCGCAGCAGGGTTTATTGGTAGTAATTTAGTCAAACAACTCAATGCCATGGGGCGAAATGACATTATTGCCGTCGATGATTTAACTGACGGCACTAAAATGGCTAATTTAGCCGATTGTGAAATAGCTGACTATCTTGATAAAGATGATTTTCTTGCCCAAATCAAAGCGGGTGCTTTTGATAACAAGCTTGAAGTCATTTTCCATCAAGGGGCTTGTTCGTCGACCACAGAATGGGACGGCAAGTTTATGATGGCCAATAACTACGAGTATTCAAAAACGCTATTGCAGTATAGCCTAGCCAATCAGTGCCAATTTATTTACGCCTCTTCAGCCTCGGTATACGGCGGCAGCGAAAAATTTATTGAGCAGCGTGAACTGGAGAAACCCCTTAATGTCTATGCTTACTCTAAGTTTCTGTTTGACCAATATGTTAGACAACAAAGCCTAACAAGCCAAGTGGCAGGATTACGTTATTTCAACGTTTATGGTCCGCGTGAGCAGCATAAAGGCGGTATGGCCAGCGTGGCATTCCACTTTAATAACCAAATTAACGCTAATGGTGTGTGCCGTTTATTTGAAGGCGTCGATGGTTATGAGAATGGTCAGCAACTGCGTGACTTTGTGTTTGTTGAAGATGTGGTAAAAGTCAATTTATGGTTATGGCAGAACCCATCAATATCGGGCATCTATAACTGCGGCACAGGTCAAGCACAAAGCTTTAATGATGTCGCTAATGCGGTGATCGCCTATCATGGTAAAGGGCACATTGAATACATTCCTTTCCCAGAAAAATTGAAAGGGGCTTATCAGAGTTATACCCAAGCAGACTTAACGCAATTAAGAGCCGCAGGTTATCAAGGCGAGTTTAAAAACGTTGAGCAAGCGGTACCAGAATATTTAGATTGGTTAAAGTCACAGCACTTTATTGGCCAATAATCTGCTCTTTTAAGAATATAAAAAATGCTATGGGTAGCTTCATATCCATAGCATTTTTATGTTTGAACTATTATGATTATTTTTCAAAAATGAAGTGTTATGTTTCAAAAATTAAGTGTTATGTTTGAAACAATAAATGTTATCTAATTTCTTTCACCACTTCAATAATCTGGGTTGTAGAGATAGCCGGTGTTCTTGGTAGATAAATCACCTTACACAAATGAGACAAGTGATCAAATCGCCCTTCCCAGTCATCACCCATTACCAGACAATCTGCTTTGTACTGCTGAATATACTCAGCTTTCAACGCTAATGACTCTTCAAGAAAAACGAGGTCGACACAAGACAATGCGGCAACAATTCGCATTCTATCTCTTTCATCACAGATGGGATTGCGTTGTTTTTTACTAAAATTTAATGCATCTGATGAAACCCCGACAATCAAAGTATCACCAAGCTTTTTTGATCGCTCTAAAATATTTAAATGGCCAACATGAAACATGTCAAAAGTGCCAAATGTAACAATGTTCATATGTCCCTTTATTTTAATAAATAGTCTGCAATACGTTGACTACAAAGACCATCAACAGTGCCAACAAGTTCCGCAGTATATTTGGCTCTTTGAGCGGCAAATAAATCAGGCGAGCTGACTTGTTGATCAACCACCTGCTTTAATTCGTTAAAAGTTTTTGCATGTGCAGCCACATCAGCATACCGGTATAAATCTTGATCCACTCTTTTTTCAAACCTAAATTTGAACATCCCTCGATATGACCAGCGTAAATGATAAAAATCACACCACACCACAGGTTTATTCAGAGCGGCAAACTCAAATAAGGCAGAAGAGGCATCGCTAATCAACACATCGGCTGAGACCATGAAAGGTAATAAATTAGCTTCTTCGGCTTGGGCTAAATACACATTACTAAAGCTGGCCCAATGGGTTAATAATGCTTTTTGTTGCTTATAACTCGACTTGATCAAAGAGAAATAATGCGGTTTAAGCAAAATATTGTATTCAGCAAATAATTCAGGCCAGTTTTTTGCCATTTGCTCAATACTGCTAGGGTAAAATGTCGGCGCATACAAGATTGTTTTTTTGTTTGGATCTAAGCCCAAAGACACTAAATCTAAACCAGATTCCTTGCCTTGAATTATCGGATCTAACTTGGCATAACCGGTATCGACAAAGATTTTCTCAGGGAACATCTGCTGCAATCTGTTTAAGCGATACTGACCTTCAACAAAGCGAACCTCAATATCGCCCTTAGAAACGCTATAGTAGACAGATTTAGGTCCAACACCGTGTTGCATTAGGGCGGTTTTACTCACGCCTTTTAAGCGACCGGCATCGGCAAATACATTGCCAAAAATAACCCAAGAGGGTTTAGCCTCTAAATAGTATTCGAGCGCCTCTGCTTCATTGTTTACCCATACAACGTCTAATTGATATTGCTTTACTAAAGAGGCGAATACAGCTTGCTGGTCGACACTTTTGTATACCACATAACTGACAGAAATTGAACGTTTCTGTAACTCTGCAGCGACTGGCAGATATTGTGGTAAATAATAGGGATGCAAAACATCAAAGCAAATCACAGTAAATCAATTCCTATCAGGTAAATTAAACGCTGAATTAATGGCATAGATGATACCACATAACAATTAACTTAATAATTATCTCAAACAGCCGAGCAAAGATTTTGACACGCTAACAACCCAACAACGGATTTCTTACGGTATTGATTCAAAAGTAGGATTTTTCAAGGTATCCTATTCACTATAAATACTCACAAAACCCACTAATTTATGCCAATGATTACTGCCGAGCAATTAAAAGAATGTCACCGTTTTTTGTTTATTTCACCTGTCGCATTAGGTGATTTTCTTTATTTAAAAACATTCTTAATTGCATTAAAACGTCAACATCCCCATATTGAACTCGACATATGGTTGGATGACAACCGTTGCAATGGTGATGGTTGGCGTTTATCACGAAGTAAAATTTTACAACAGTGGATGGATACTGAAGGGGTTTTTAACTTAACCTATGGCTGCACTGATTCAACATTAGCGATGCAAAGTCACATCGAACAAGCAAAATCGAGACAATACGATATTATTTTTTGCCATACTGTCAGCAAGAGTCGGCAATACTCTCAACTAGCGCGAACCATAAGCAAACAGGCCTTTATTGTCTCGAGTATCCCTCAAAGCGCATCTTTTGGTTGGTTTAATAGTCTGTTTTTCCGTCATTCTGATCATACTTTTGTACTGGATGAAAATGATTTACCCCCATCACATCATATTACCGACAGGTACAATTTAATTTTTAAGCAAATAATAGGATTAACATTAACTAACCAAGAGTTAATGCCAGTCCTGAAAGTGCCGTCGTCTATAGAACCCATCACTAAGACTTGGTTAACCACACAATTCAGTGATGAAAAACAACAGGGTAAACTATTCTTCCTTAACCACTTATCGACTAGTGATAAGAAAAACTGGTCATTATCACAACTGTTGGAATTAATCGTTAAGATAGCCAAAGATGACCACACTCAGCGATATATTATCAATGTGACGCCAGAAAATTATCCTCAAGTCAGCATTGAAGCCCAAAAGTTTGTTGAAAACACTGGCTTGCAGGTCGCGGTTTTTACTGTAAATGAACATTTTTTCGAACTTCCCTCGCTCATCGCTCATGCAGACTTTGTGATTACCGTCGACACGGCAATTTTACACTTTGCTTTTGCCGCTAAACGTCCATTACTCGCAATGATGCGTCAAAAGAAGCCTTATTGGGCCCCACCAGAAAGTGGGAGTTCTCATGTTATGTATGCGACTGAAGGAAGAGGTTATATTGAAGATATTTCGGTTGATAGCGTGTTTGCACAATACAAAAAAATGAATGTCAGCACCGAAATACAAGGCTGAGGTAACCACAAATACGTTAAACAGCCCAGAGATAAGGTTAAGGTAACAGCAATGAAAAAAGCTATTTTTACGCTCGCCATTGGAGATAATCCCATGTATCGCGCAGCGGTTGAAAGCTTCAAAGCCTATGGGGAAAAAATTGGTGCCGATGTTATAGTGTCAGATCAATTACACTATAAAATCAATGTCAATAATCCTAAATTTGATGCCAGTCCCGCTTGGTCTGAAAAGTTATACATATCTGAAATACTTAAAAAATATGATAGAGTCCTTTATTTAGATGCTGATATTATCGTCACGCCGTGGGCACGAGATATCTTTGAACTCTATCCAGATCTTGATACTGTTTATATGTTCAATGAAGGGCGTCATCGCGATCGTAGTGAGCAAACCACGCAAATAAATGCTGTTTTAGGTGATGTCATCTGGCCAAAAGAAGACAACCAGGTTGTTTATTACAATTCAGGCATGTTCTTGGTGTCAAAAGAAACCGGCTTATTTGATAACGCCAGTATTGAAGAAATGCAGGCCATTTGTAACCAGGTTAAATTCTATGACCAAACCTATATTAACTATCTCATCAGAAGGGAGAACATAAAAAGCATAGGTGTAGAATCTAACTTTAATCGTATGCAACTTTTAGGACATGATAATTATCAAGCAGCCGATTTCATTCATTACTCTGGTCGAGGCTACCGTCAAAAAGTACCGATGAGAGAGTTGAAATATATTGCAGATTATTGTGATATGTTTAAAGAAAATTTAACTGATGCCGCTATTTTGCAATTTAAGCAACAAGCATGGCATTGGTATATGCTCAAACAATACCGAAAAACCAAGCTCCCCATCCCGCTGCTAAGTGCTGTATTTGGTTTATTCCATCCTCAACACAAATATTGAAATCTAAAGCTCGCTTAAATTAGCGAGCTTTTTAGTCCTATAGTAATTTTTTCAATACATTTATCACCCTTGCCACAGAAATCATCGTCATCAAGTCAGCACCTTTAGCACGTTTTCCCCACTTTATTTCACCTTCAACTTGCTCCATGATCACTTGCTCATAAACACTGACAGTGTATTGACGATGAAAATAAGGCCCAGTTCGCCCCGGGTTTGAATGAGCATATAAACCAATCACTGGCGTACCTTGAGTCACAGCCATATGCAAGGGTCCAGTATCCGGCGCCAGTACAATCTTAGCTTGCTTGAGGACAGCTAATAGCTGAGTCAATGTGGTATTGCCCACTTGGTTATCTAATGGCTGTTGGCTATAAGATTGAATGGCATCTGCTAAGGTTTTTTCTAGCACAGTGGGGCCGCCGCACAGCATCACTTTGTAACCTTGCTCAATCGCATAATCCGCCACCGCAGCGTAGCGCTGTGGTAACCAGTTACGTTCAGCTTTACTGGCAGCAGCGCAGATCACCATGACTTTATCATCACCCACCAGCTGTTGGGCAAAATCAGTGTCGGTTTGCGCTACAGGGATATTCCAACTTGGCGTTAAGTCTTCTACGCCAATGGCATGAGCAAACCCCATAAAGCCATCCAAGACATGGGGCGTGCCCAAAGGTTTAACGGCGTGATTGGTCACCAGCCACTGACCTTCTTTGGCTCTGGCTTTATCAAATCCAACTCGAATGCGCGCCTTAATCATTAATGAGGCAAGGGTCGCGCGCAGGGCCACTTGCATATGCAGCAACACATCAAAGTGCTGGCCTTGTAGATCACGACGCAACTGAACATAGCTACGCCAGCCTTTGGACTTATCAAAAATAACAAAATCAATGCCAGGCAAATGCTTCAATAACTGGTATTCAACCTTACCAATAACCCAAGTAATGTTAAGGTCTGGATACTGTTTTTGAATAGCCTGCACCATGGCAACCGCGTGGCATACATCACCAATGGCAGACAAACGCAGTAAACATAATGAACGTATCGCACTAAAGTCAGCTTTCATTGATAATCCAATATGCTTGAGTGAATGATAAGGCGGTGAAGGCAAGTTAGTGATCTTAAGGTATAATGTTATTTCGATCCACAATCTCAGCAATGCTATTGATAATTAGATGCAAATAAAAACCACCTCGCTTGGCCATATCGCATGGTGTGAAGCCACCGCCCAACGCTTAGAGCCGCAAGACTTCAGGGTTGATAGTTGGCGGGCCAAAAATGCCATTGTGGGTCAGTCCAAAGGCCGTTACACCACATGGTTTATTAAAACCGATAACTCGGACAGCCCGCAAACATGGGTGTTACGTCATTATTGGCGCGGCGGGGTAATGGCAAAATTTAGCCGCGACGCCTACCTCTATACCGGGTTGACGCGAACCCGTGCGGTGGCTGAAATGGCTTTACTTGATATCTTGTATCTGGAAGGGTTTGCGGTTCCACGCCCAATCGCCGCGAATGTTGAACGCTTAGGTTTATGGTATCGAGCCGATATAATTATTGAACATGTTGCTGGTGCAAATGATTTAGTGGCTTACTTAAGCCATAGCTCAATGACAGGATCGCAATGGCATTTATTAGGCGCAACCCTAGCGCAATTTCATCAGCGTGGGGTATATCACGCCGATCTAAATGCAAAAAACATCTTACTTGCGCACGGAAAATTCTATTTAATTGATTTTGATCGCGGTGAGTTACGTACGCCGCAGCCGACATGGCAGCAAGCTAATTTAGACCGCTTGCTACGTTCCTTTAAAAAAGAACAAGCCAAACTTGCTACGCTGCAATTTAATCAGCCACATTGGCAGCAATTACTCGCTGGCTACCAAAGCGTCAATCCTATCTAAAGATAACCCTGATCTATATGGTCATGAAAATAGACGCTAACCCGCGTCCATTTTCATACGTCTCTTTTCAGATGACTGGCCGCGCAATGTTAACCAATAAGCTGATTAATCAAGCTAAATTGCTTCAATAACGCGCCACGATTTTGCTCAACAACTCTCAGAGCAGCAATCGAGGCATATTGATACACGCTGTTATCGGTAAACTTATCTTGTAAGTTTTGCGCCAATTCATCCGCCGATGCAATACACATTAACCCACCAGCATCAGCCAGTAATTGGGTTATTTCCGCAAAATTCCAATGATTTGGGCCGACATACACTGGCAACCCCATAGCGGCAGGTTCAAGCGGATTATGACCGCCACTATTAATTAACGTACCGCCAATAAATGCTTGGTCTGCCGCACCATATAACATCAGCAACTCCCCCATGGTATCGCCAAGCAACACTTGAGTCTGGCTATTCACCTCATCATGCAAACTGCGTCTTGCGAGTATCAATCCAGCTTGGGTGACAGTCATTGCAGCGAGATTAAATTGCTCTGGGTGACGTGGGGCCATAATCAATAATGCATCAGGAAAGCGGCTCAGCACTTGCTTATGCGCCGCCAACATGGCATCAAACTCACCTGGGTGAACACTCCCCGCCACCCAAATAGGAGAATGCTGCCGACCCCACTGGGCGCGAAGCGCCTCTGCTTGTTGTTGTTTTAGCGGATCAATGCTGAGATCAAATTTTAGACTCCCACACACGTGCAAACGTTGAGCCTCTACGCCTAAATCGATAAACCGCTCGGCTTCACTCTGAGTTTGCACTGTGATCAAGCTCAGCTTTGCTAACATAGGCACAGTCAAACGAGGCTTACTGGCGTATTTATCTGCTGACTTTTGCGACAAACGAGCGTTGGCCAAAATCAGAGTCACTTGTTGGCGCGCTGCAAAATGGATCAAATTAGGCCACAGCTCAGTTTCCATAATAATGCAGACTTTTGGTTGCAATTGGCGTAAAAACCCTTTGATAGCATAGGCGAAATCAAACGGTAAATAGCAATGTTGCACCTTATCGCCAAAGGCTTTTTTAACTTCCGCAGACCCTGTCGGGCTGGTCGTCGTGACGGTAAACGAATAATGAGGATGTGCAGCCATAAGCCGCTTAATCAAGGGAATAGCCGCCAGAGTTTCTCCCATCGAGACACTATGAATGAGTACATCCGTTCGCATTACGTGGGCAAAACCAAAGCGTTCAGACCAACGACTTCGGTAATCGGCACTTTTTATCGCCCGAAACCCAAGGTATAAAACAACCAATGGCGACAACAAATATAGGATCAAAGAATAAACAATACGGTTCATGTAGGCTGGATCATCAATTTTTGCTTGTCAGATAAACACAATGTTAACATACTCATATTGAGTCGGCTTAACGAATTGTTGGCGCGACAATAAGCCAATAATGAATATGGAAATTACATGAAAACTCGCGATAGAATCATTTTTGCCAGCTTAGAACTGTTTAATGAACACGGTGAGCGAAATATTACCACTAACCATATTGCAGCGAATTTAGGCATGAGTCCGGGCAATTTGTACTATCACTTCCGTAATAAGGAAGACATCATTAATTCAATTTTCAGCTTATATGAAAGTCATTTAGAATCAGGCTTTAAGCCTTATGATGATGTGCCGATCACCATTGAATTATTAATGGGTTACTTTGATGCCATGTTCTATACCTTATGGCAGTTTAGGTTTTTATATGCCAATTTAGCCGACATTTTAAGCCGTGATGATGCCCTAAAAAAACGCTACTTACACGCGCAACAACAAGTGCTGACCCGTTCAAGTGATGTACTGCGTAAACTCAAAAAAGACGGATTCCTCGACGTCGATGACAATAAAATCACTGCGCTTGCTGATACAATTAAGATGATGGTAAGTTTCTGGATTAGCTACCAATTAACCCAGTCCAGCACATCGACCATCACCAAAGCCACCTTATATGATGGTTTATTAAGAGTGTTGATGATTTTTCAGGCTTACTCGACGCCGACTTCAGCGGCTACATTTTGCCGTTTAGAACAGCATTATTTAGACATAGCCAGCCAAGAACGCCACAATGCGGCATAACGTAAGGCTGGCACCATCATTGATGTCGCGGTGAACGCGGCTTCCAATCCGCCAATAATCGGCTACAATTGAGGTCAGTTTTAGCGGTGTTTGGCCTATGATCACCCACCTGTCCATCCAAGTTATCAGCCATGTTAATGATTAGCTTTTTTAATGTGAATAAGCCGATATCCCTAAACTAATTCATCTTGGTCTGACGACTAAAAAAAACACTGTAGCGCGGCTAAATAAAGGTTAGAATGCCGACAACTGCAAAACACCCTGTCAATTATCGCGGTGTTTTACTGCGTTATTTGGATAAGTATAATAACTCTATTTAGGAGAACATCGGTGGCATCTACCTCTTTCTACGACCGAATAAACCAGCAAATTACCGACGTAAAAGCCGAGGGCTTATACAAAAGCGAACGCATCATTGCTTCTGCCCAACAAACCGCCATTCAGGTTAACAGCGAAGAAGTGATTAACTTTTGCGCCAATAATTATTTAGGTTTAGCTAACCATCCTGATCTTATCAAAGCGGCAAAAGCCGGTTTAGACACCCACGGATTTGGTATGGCATCGGTACGATTCATCTGTGGAACTCAAGATATTCATAAACAATTAGAAGCGAGCCTAAGTGAATTTTTAGGTACCGAAGACACCATTTTATACTCGTCTTGCTTCGATGCCAACGCAGGTTTATTTGAAACCTTATTAGATGCTGAGGATGCGATTGTGTCCGATGCGCTTAACCATGCCTCAATTATTGATGGCGTGCGTTTATCTAAAGCCAAGCGTTTTCGTTATGCCAACAACGACATGAGCGACTTAGAAACTCAGCTTATTGCAGCTCAAGCAGCCGGTGCACGTAATATTTTAATCGCCACTGACGGGGTATTCTCAATGGATGGCGTGATCGCCAACCTTAAAGGCGTATGCGACTTAGCCGATAAATACGGTGCACTTGTGATGGTCGATGACTCTCATGCAGTGGGCTTTATCGGTCAAAATGGTCGTGGTACTCATGAATATTGCAACGTCATGGATCGTGTCGACATTATTACTGGTACATTAGGCAAAGCATTGGGCGGCGCATCAGGTGGCTTTACCGCAGCGAAAAAAGAAGTCGTTGAATGGTTACGCCAACGCTCGCGCCCTTATCTGTTTTCAAACTCATTAGCGCCTTCTATTGTCAGCGCCTCAATTCACGTGCTTGAAATGCTAAAAACAGGTCAAGCCCTACGTGAAGCCGTTTGGGAAAACAGTCGCTATTTCCGCGAGCAAATGTCTGCAGCCGGTTTCACCTTAGGTGGTGCAGATCATGCCATTATTCCCGTCATGATTGGCGATGCTAAATTGGCGGGTGATTTTGCCAACCGTTTATTGCAAGAACACATTTATGTGGTCGGTTTCTCATTCCCAGTGGTACCAAAAGGCAAGGCCCGTATTCGTACTCAAATGTCAGCGGCACACACTCGTGCCCAACTTGATCACGCAATCGGTGCATTTACCCGCATTGGTAAAGAAATGGGCATTATTTAATTCCAGAGAAAATAGGTCATCAACATGAAAGCATTAAGTAAATTAAAGCCTGAACAAGGCATCTGGATGGTCGATGCACCAAAACCAGAAATGGGTCATAACGATTTATTAATCAAAATTCGTAAAACGGCTATTTGTGGCACTGATGTTCATATTTACAACTGGGACGAATGGTCACAAAAAACCATTCCCGTCCCTATGATTGTGGGTCATGAATATGTCGGCGAAGTGGTCGATTTGGGCCAAGAAGTACGCGGTTTTAGTATTGGCGACCGCGTATCTGGAGAAGGTCACATTACCTGTGGCCACTGCCGTAACTGTCGTGCTGGCCGTACCCACCTATGCCGCAACACTTCGGGTGTCGGTGTGAACCGTGCTGGCGCATTTGCCGAATACTTAGTGCTGCCTGCGTTTAACGCTTTTAAGATCCCTGCTGACATTCCTGATGATTTAGCGGCCATATTTGATCCCTTCGGCAATGCTGTCCATACGGCTTTATCGTTTGATTTAGTGGGCGAAGACGTATTGATCACGGGTGCAGGCCCTATCGGAATTATGGCTGCGGCAGTATGCAAACATGTTGGTGCTCGTCATGTTGTGATTACGGATGTTAACGAATACCGTCTTGATCTTGCTCGTAAAATGGGCGCGACCCGTGCGGTTAACGTCGCCACAGAAAATCTCAATGATGTCATCAAAGAACTTGGCATGACAGAGGGATTTGACGTTGGTTTAGAAATGTCAGGCGTCCCTTCGGCGTTCCATGCAATGTTAGATACCATGAACCATGGTGGTAAAATTGCCATGCTTGGTATTCCTGGTGGCGAAATGGCCATTGATTGGAGCAAAGTCATTTTTAAAGGTTTGGTCATCAAAGGTATCTATGGTCGTGAAATGTTCGAAACCTGGTACAAAATGGCCAGTCTCATTCAATCTGGTTTAGACTTATCACCGATCATCACTCATCATTTTAGTATCGATCAGTTTCAGCAAGGCTTTGATGCAATGCGCTCGGGCCAGTCTGGCAAGGTCATCTTAAGCTGGGATTAATCATTAAGATCGGATTTGCTAGACCAACAAGGGGTTGTATTGATACAACCCCTTGTTGCAAACTGGTACTAAGCCCATCGTCATTCATACATTTTTATAGGTCATACCATGTCTGGTTTTAAACATTTATCTATTAATGAGCTAATTCATATGACTACTGATACTAACGACATACAAGTTGTTGATATTCGTGATGCTGGCAGTTTTGCTGCGGGTCATATTGAAGGTTCAACCCATCTAACCAACGAAAATCTAGCTGACTTCATTGGCGGTGCTGATATGGACAAACCCTTAGTCGTTGTCTGCTATCACGGCATGAGCAGTCAAAGCGCGGCAAACTATTTATACGAACAAGGCTTTGACGATACCTACAGCTTAGAGGGTGGTTACAGCGCGTGGAGCTCAGCTCACGCATGATAGAAATTGGCCAACTTCCTAACGCCCGCTTAGCGCAAGCATTCATTGATTACCTTAAAGGGTTAAATATTCAGTGCCAGGCTGTTAGCCACGCTCATGGTATTGACCTCATCATTAACAACCCTAATGATGAAATCCAAGCACGGGCAGAACTGGTGACCTTTCTGAGTAATCCATACGATAGCAAGTACTTGCAAGCCTCTTGGGATAATGGCGCTACCGATACTCAATTTGATTATGGACCTGGAGCCAAAGGCTTGGTTCATCAATTTATGACAGCGGCAGGCCCGCTGACGTTAATCTGCTTTTTTGCTTGTATTGCTATTTTCGCCGCTATGAGCCTTGGTTTCGCCAATGCCATATTTACCCACTTATCTTTTTTTACCGCGGTTCCAGACAGTAACATTAACCAATTTTGGCGACTTTTCACCCCCAGTTTAATGCACTTTTCAGCCATGCATATCATCTTCAATTTACTTTGGTGGTGGTACTTAGGGGGTAAAATTGAAACTCAATTGGGTTCGCGGCCATTGCTATTTTTATTACTTGTTGCAGGCACCTTACCCAATATCGTGCAGTTTTACATGGCGGGGCCCAATTTTGGTGGCTTGTCTGGCGTAGTCTATGCCGTGGTCGGTTATACTTGGCTGATGGGGATACGCAAGCCTAGTTGTGGCATTAGTCTACCGCAATCTTTGATGGGATTTATGCTGATTTGGTTAGTGCTCGGTTTTACTGATGTATTAGGAATGCCCATTGCAAATGGCGCCCACATTGCAGGCTTATGTGTTGGGTTAGCCCAAGCATTATTTGATAGTAGAAAATCATCACCCTCTAATGTCAGCTAAAACCATTAATAAAAAATGCCACCCTTGGTGGCACTCTTTTTAACAGTAATTCGCTCATCTTAACGCTACATTTCACCCAAATCGCTAAGCCATTTCCAACACCTTATTGACCAGTTTCTCAATACCAATCTGGGCCTCTACAATCGATGTTGCTAACATATACCCGGGTGTACTGACTATTTTATTCACTGTATCAACGACAATATCTTCAACTTTCGCCCCTTGATGTTGACCACCCATCTCATTAAACGCATGGGCAGTGTCAGAGTCTTCCCCTATGGTACCAATGGCACCTTTGCCATAAAGAGTAGGGATCATGATGGGGGAAATACACACAAAACCGACCGGCTTATGTGCCAAAGCAAACTCAAGAATAAAGCGTTCGACAATTGGATTAACATGGCAATTACTGCCAGTAGTGGCAAAGTTGGATAAATTTTTGGCGGCGCCAAAACCGCCGGGGATCACCAAAGCATCAAATTGACTGATCTCTAAGCTACTCACATTATGCACGTCCCCACGGGCAATACGTGCAGACTCAACTAACACATTGCGCTTTTCGTCGGTGTTGACCTCACCGGTTAAATGGTTCACCACATGCATTTGCGCAATATCGGGCGCAAAACATTGATATTGCGCACCGGCGCGGGTTATCGCCAATAGCGTTAATACCGCTTCATGAATTTCAGTTCCATCAAACACGCCACAGCCACTCAATAGCACAGCAATCTTTTTCATGACATTCACCTTCGACTTTTAAGCGATAATGCAAATATTACAACAAAAATATAACAAAAGGTTGATTTGATTAAAAATCGTGCTAACTTGGAGCGTTGAATTTAGTTAGTGGTTTTTTTAACCAGCAAATATCACTGATATTTCATTGTGACTTAACTGACATCAATAAAAAAGTCCACAAATAACTAATATTTATTAGAATTAATATTTAGCTCACAAAAATAAAAATAAAAGATATAATTCAACTAGTTAAAGATTTAATTTTCAGTCGTAATAAAATCTATCCAGCCAGGTTGATTAATCCACTCACAGACTTATCCACAGACTGGGAGTCTTTTGACGTGGCCGTTTTTTTACTTTTCCCGATACAATGGCTGACTAAACACCATGCAACCCGCCACTTGTCGGACCTTTGATGCAATAACTGGTAACTTCGCATAAATAACTGACAATCTCACAAGCATCTTGAGGTGCTGTGGGTATAATGTCATCCTATAAGTCTCGCAAAATACTGAACACGAATACTCATTATGCCAATAATTCCCAATAACCCGCTCATCTTAGTTGATGGCTCATCTTATCTTTACCGCGCTTACTATGCGCCGCCTCATTTAACCAATTCAAAAGGTGAAGCTACAGGCGCGGTTTATGGTGTTGTTAACATGCTTCGTAGCCTGCTTAGCCGCTACACCCCGAGTCATATCGTTGTGGTTTTTGATGCCAAAGGTAAAACCTTTCGTAATGACATGTACAGCGAATACAAAGCCCAGCGCCCACCTATGCCCGATGATCTGCGCGGCCAAATTGAACCTCTGCATCGCATTATTCAGGCGATGGGCTTGCCGCTGATCAGTATTTCCGGCGTTGAAGCTGATGACGTGATCGGGACGATTGCGCTTCAAGCCAGTAAAGAAGGTCGTGCAACTTTAATCAGCACAGGTGATAAAGACATGGCACAGCTGGTGAATGAACATGTCAGCTTAATCAACACCATGACAGACACGATAATGGGGCCTGAAGAAGTCAAATCTAAATTTGGTGTCAGCCCAGACCAAATTATTGATTACTTAGCGTTAATGGGCGACAAATCCGATAATATACCTGGCTTACCCGGTGTCGGCGAGAAGACAGCGCAGGCAATGTTGCTCGGCGTGGGAAGTGTAGAAAAGCTCTTAGCCGATCCACAAAGCGTCATTGAAGTGGGTTTTAGAGGCTCAAAGACGATGCCAGCTAAAATCATCGACAATGCCGACATGTTAAGACTGTCATATAAACTCGCGACCATTAAAACCGACGTCGAGTTAGCACAAGACTGGCATCAAATGACAGTCAAACCACAAGATCGCGATGAACTGATTAAGTGCTTTGGTGAAATGGAATTCAAGCGTTGGTTAGCAGAGGTATTAGATAATAAACAACCTCGCGGCACCATCAGCCAAGATAGCGATGAAGACATCAGCAAATCCACGGCTATTGACACTGAATACGAAACGATTCTAACAACAGAAGCATTAGACAAATGGGTCGATAAACTCAAACATGCACAACTTATTGCTATTGATACCGAGACCACCAGTCTTAATTACATGGAAGCTCAGCTAGTCGGTCTGTCATTTGCAACCGAAGCAGGTAAAGCCGCCTATTTACCCTTAGCACATGATTACCTTGATGCGCCGCAGCAAATTGATAAAGCCAGCGCATTTGAAAAACTTCGCCCCATCCTTGAAGGTGACACCCCACAAAAAGTCGGCCAAAACCTGAAATATGATATGAGTGTTTTAGCCAATGCTGGCATTACGCTAAAAGGGATACGCTTCGATACCATGCTCGAATCTTATGTGTTTAATTCCGTCGCATCACGTCACGACATGGACGGTTTAGCACTAAAATATCTTGGCCATAAAAATATCAGTTTTGAAGACGTCGCCGGCAAAGGGGCAAAAAAATTAACCTTTAACCAGATAAACTTGGAAACAGCAGGTCCTTATGCCGCTGAAGATGCCGATATCACCCTACGTTTACATCAACATCTATGGCCAAGGCTGGAAAAAGAACCAGAACTGGCCAATGTCTTTAATGAGCTAGAGCTGCCATTAATTCAAGTATTGTCAGATGTAGAGCGCCAAGGTGTATTGATTGATTCAATGCTACTGAGCCAGCAAAGTAGTGAGTTAGCCAAAAAGCTTGATGATCTGGAAAATAAAGCCTACGAAATTGCCGAAGAAAAATTTAACTTAGCTTCACCCAAACAACTGCAAACGCTATTTTTTGAAAAACTCGGCTACCCAATAAAGAAGAAAACCCCTAAAGGTGCGCCATCAACAGCAGAAGAGGTACTCGTAGAGCTGGCACTTGACTACCCTTTACCTAAAGTGATTCTTGAGCATCGTAGCCTAGCCAAATTAAAAAGCACTTATACCGACAAACTGCCGCTTATGGTTAATGCCACAACAGGCAGAGTGCATACCAGTTATCACCAAGCCAATGCCGCAACGGGGCGCTTGTCATCAAGCGAGCCAAACTTACAAAACATTCCTATTCGCACCGAAGAAGGCCGCCGTATTCGCCAAGCCTTTATTGCCCCTGCGGGTCGTAAAATTTTAGCTGCCGATTATTCGCAAATAGAACTGCGGATCATGGCTCACTTATCTCAAGATGCAGGCTTACTAAGCGCTTTCGCTGCAGGCAAAGACATTCATAAAGCCACTGCTGCAGAAGTCTTTGGGGTGCACTTTAAAGAAGTGACCACCGAGCAACGTCGCCGCGCCAAAGCGGTTAACTTTGGCTTAATTTATGGTATGTCTGCGTTTGGTTTAGGCAAACAGTTAGATATCCCACGCAATGAAGCACAAAAGTATATCGACACTTATTTTGCTCGCTATCCCGGGGTGCTCAAATACATGGAAGAGACCCGTGCCATTGCCGCTGAACAGGGCTATGTGTCCACCCTGTTTGGACGGCGTTTATATTTACCCGAGATCCACGATCGTAATGCCATGCGTCGTCAGGCTGCTGAGCGCGCCGCGATTAACGCCCCAATGCAAGGGACTGCGGCAGACATCATCAAAAAAGCCATGATAGCCATTCACCATTGGATCAATACCAGCACACAAGGTGAAATCACCTTAATCATGCAAGTGCACGATGAATTAGTATTTGAAGTTGATGAGGCACAAGCCGAAACCCTTAAAACTAAAGTGTGCGATCTAATGGCGCAAGCAGCCAAACTTGATGTGACTTTATTAGCAGAAGCGGGGATAGGCGATAATTGGGATGAAGCCCATTAATATTCAGGGTCAAGACTCACGGCCCTAGTTATTATCATGACAACGACAGCATTCGAACAGACTTAACGCTAGGCCACCTTTTTAAAGGTGGCTTTTTTTTCCGCACACTTTTAAGAGAAAAACCCAGTTAGCACAAAAGATGATCCCCACGATTATAGCCGCCTAGACCCGCTAGCGTAGAAGATAAAAGCATCTATCATAGATAACAAAACCAGCTAGCATAATGTGCTATCCATGGTATTTTTTAGCGGTTTATTCTGTGGTCACTCAATAAATGCTATAAGCAAGCAATTGATTAAACAGATAAAAAATAGAAATAAAAAATGAAAAATAGCCTCTCAGGTTTTAATGCTATCTCAGCGAATGTCATTAATAATAACACCCAAGATCAAATAAAATAGGTATTAGCTACATACCGAAAACACTCAATCGCCATAACATCAACTTGGGATACACCAACTCGGGATCATAAATGATGATCAAATCGCGCCGTGTTAACAGAATAAATAACCGATTGGAAATCACTGGCTTGAAAATAGACTGCTTTTTATCACTTTATCCCAGCACTCATCCCGAGTTGATATTAGATAACATATAAAGCTATTCTGGTTAACAAAACCGCACTTTATTGGGGTTAACATCACAATATTGGGTCGTTTTAAGAAAAACAGTTTTTCATTTTTAAACTGATAGGCTATTATCATCCTTGTAGGGTACAGAGGCTAAGATGTTTAATCTTTCAAACCTTTATTTCACTAGCGATAGTGACTAGCCAAATTCGGCGCCCCAGCAACTTAGGTTGCTGGGGCTTTTTTTTGGTTTTTTTTCGACCTAAAAAATATTTAGAGTAAATACTTTAATCTTGATTAAAAAACAGTTATTATGTGTTTATTGAGCGTCATCAAATTGAGTTGATGGCACTTGAGTCTTGTTGAATTTAGCTTCTCCCCAAAAGAGCTAATTTATTTGTACCGATGGCCGTATGGTTATCGGTTTTTTTTTGCTTAAAAATTACCATTCCTACCTTAAAAATCACCCTTCTTACAACCTAGATAACACAGACGAAAAAAAACCGACATATTTGCCGGTTCTTAGTTTTGCAATCTAGGATATCACTCGACCACTACTCTGGCTCTGACGCTTGCTCAGCCTTCTGCTCAGCTAACCATTCAGGATGACACCAATCATTTAAGATGCTCAGCACTTTGGGTTTACCTGTGCCTTTTAGCGACGACAGCGTCTCCACTTGCACTTTATCACCAAAATCAATCAGTGCCTTACGTACATCATTAACCGTTTTCATTTTAGCACTCTGAGTTAACTTATCAGACTTAGTTAACAATGCGAGTACAGGGATGTGACTCAAAACGGCCCATTCAATCATCTGCCTATCGAGATCTTTCAATGGATGACGAATATCCATCAATACCACCAAGCCGCTCAAACAAGCACGTTTTTGTAAGTACTCACCAAGCGCCTGCTGCCATTTATTTTTCAAGGCCAAAGGCACTTGCGCAAAACCATAACCCGGTAAATCGATTAAGCGACGATCCTCATCTAACTCAAATACGTTAATCAACTGAGTTCGACCTGGTGTTTTACTGGTTCGAGCTAAACTTTTTTGTTCCGTAAGTGCATTTAACGCACTGGACTTACCGGCATTAGAACGCCCAGCAAACGCAATCTCAACCCCGATATCCCCAGGAAGATACTGATCTAAATGCGCAATATCCGGCGCACTGATTAAAAATTTAGCCCTACGGAAATCGATACGAGATTCGGTCACTCTACACTCCAATTAAATTACTTTTACTAAACGCTTAACCATAAATTTTTAACAATTGCTTACTTTTTCACATTTTCGTGTAAAATATTAACCAGATCACATTATATATCCAAGCAATGCTGATATGTGTGATGACATCTTAAATGATTTTGCGCTAGCCGAGCATAAAAAATTGTATAAAAAACGCTTGGAAAATCATTTTACCATGCTTGCGGGTCTTCCTAGTAAGCTCTGGACAATAAATTAACTAGAAGTTGAAACGCCATGAAAAAGTTAGCTCTTGCGCTGTCTGTAGTCGCCACTATGTCATCACCTGCTATGGCTGAAGGCAATGCTGAAGTAGGCAAAACTAAAGCAATCGTATGTTCTGCCTGTCACGGTGTTGACGGCAATAGCATGATTGATATGTATCCAAAACTGGCAGGTCAACATACTGCATACCTTGAAAAGCAATTAACAGAATTTCGATTAGCGGCCAAAACAGGCGGTAAAGAAGGTCGAATGGACCCCATCATGATAGGTATGGCAATGGGACTCAGTGATGAAGATATCGCGGATATTTCTGCTTTCTTTGCTAGCCAAGTAAAAGTTGTCGCGGATGTTGCCGATGTACCCGCTGCGGGTGAACAACTGTATAAAGGCGGCGATGCCGCCCGTGGAATTACCCCGTGTATTGCGTGTCATGGACCAAATGGTTCTGGTGCCGAGGCGGCTGGTTTCCCTGGAGTTGGCGGTCAACATGCTAACTACATCAAAATTCAGCTAACTAAATTCCGTGATACTAGCCGTCACAACGATTTAAACGGCATGATGCAAGATATCGCGAAAAAGCTATCTGATGCTGATATCGAAGCCGTATCTAAATATATTTCAAGTATGAACAACTAGTTTTAGTACTAAAATTTAGTTCTAGTATTAGCTTAAGTATTAAGATTTAGTTTCAACTATTAAGCAATAATAGCACTTAATATTGAAGCATAAACCATGGGCTTTCGAGCCCATGGTTTATCACCAAAAGTTGACGTTGACGTAAACTTAACTGATTATTACTTGACAGGGTTAACCGTTTTAGCGTTAAATACACCCCGTACCAAGATAAACCCAGCTATTTACAATATAATGCTAATAACATCAGCAGGTTTTGAACTGATACAGTTAACATATAATAATAGAGTTAATTTATAATAATAATAATTTAAGACCACTCACTAAAAATAACATTAAGAGTTGAGGTTTCAATTTGAAATCTAGGTCGTAAAATTTGTAAGGAATAGACCGATTGGTCGACATGCTGTTTAGCACTGCCTTACACAACTAGAGTGACTGATAACCCACAGTATTATTTGAATAATTCAAATAATGGCACACAAAGCTTATCGCTGAGGATGCAACTGCTGGCAGCTTTGTCGCTCGAAGGTATAGATTAACAAGGATGGTTAGCTAATGTCATTGAAGACAATTAAGATCGAGATGCGTCATTGAAGACCATCTACGGAAGCTGTCGCCAGGATGGCAACAGAATGTAAAAAAAGAGTCATTGATGACCCATAACAACGACAAACAGCATGGAAAGCAGCGTAAATAAAGATCTGACCGGGATAGTCACATAGCAAGTACGGATACTTGGAATCAGAATAAGGTGCGTTAGCACTGTTTTACCAGGTGGCAGTTTATACTGCCACCTTTTTTTATGCCTAAATCCCCCCCAAATTGACTTCATTTCAAATGCTTGCTTTTAATTTGGCACATTCGTTATATAATCCTATATCAAGTCAATACTTAGGTACTGCTGTATTTGATGAATGTATGTCCGCTTTGTCATCATAGCGCTCACTTTTTTGTTCAAGACAAAAAAAGGGCCTTCTACAGCTGCGAACAATGCGGCTTAGTCTTTGCTAATCCAAAATCACACTTGATGCCCGATCTTGAACGTCAGCGTTATGGTCGAGCGCAAAAGTCATCAAAACAGAAGCCTTTATCGCAGTTTATTCTGCCGCTGCTTGAACAAATATCACAACAACAAAGCGGTACCTTAACTGGACTCAATTTTGGCCGCTTGCTTGACGAGAAAAGTAGGCAATCCATTGCTGATGCCGGTCATCACGTTAATCAATATGATCCGTTTTTTGCTGCTGAACAGTCGGTCCTGCAACAAGGTTATGATTTTGTGTGTTGTTATCGCGTATTTGAGCATTTTCGACATCCTCACCGAGAATGGGTGCTGCTTAATAAACTGGTCAAACCCAATGGCTGGTTAGCAATAAGTACGCCCTTGTTGACCGATAAAGACCATTTTCCCAAATGGCATTACAAAAACAATCCAACTCATGTAAGCTTTTATCAGCGCTCGACATTCGAATATTTAGCATTAAATAGTGATTTTGAGCTATTATTTGTATCGAAAGAGTTAGTTTTGATGCAAAAATCATCAAAATCTGATATAAAGCGCATCCTTATTTAGTGTCTTGTAGAAATTGCTCTGCAAGGACGTGTTTAGAAAACCTATCGAGAACATCATGGCTCGCAGTAAAAAAACTCGCAAAGGCGGCGAAAACGGCCCGAAGTTTGCCCCAAGAGAGAAAAAAGTCGATCGTAATTCGAGCGATAGCAAGAAACCAGAAAATGGCCATAAATCAGGCAGCCGTCATAATGAAGCTTTGCTTAAGCAAGCATCAGGTAACGGCACCACGGCTAAGAGTAAAGATGCCCGTCATGGCAGTAAAAAGCCTGTAGCATTAACCTTGCCGACATCTATTACCAAACCCTTGGTCGTTAAGCCTAAACAGCCTAAATTGACTGACGAGCAAAAGTTGTTAAAACTTGAAGAAGACCCAAGGTTGAATCAATTACTTGATCAACTGGAAGAAGGTCGTGACTTGTCTGATACCGACCAAAAATGGTTAAATACTCAATTAGACAAGATTGAACAACTGATGTTGAATTTAGGCCTTAGTGAAAGTGATGACACACCAACTCAAAGCCCTAAAAAGCAACAGACTGATGATGAACTATTAAATCGTTTTGAATCAGGAGCGGATCTGCTCAAAGATTATCAGCACAACGATTAATCTGCTGATAAAAGTAATACCAAGTTATTTCTTGGTTTAATATCGAAAAACTGGCGCTTATCGCGCCAGTTTTATATTAAAAAAGGATAAATTGTGTCTACAACTGTTATCGTTATTGCTTTATTCATTATTGCTGCCCTTGCAGCCTACGCAACACACTTACTGTTAACGCTCAAACGTAAAACGCAAGCTAATCAACAAGCACTAGCAGCGCGTCAAGCTAAAGCCGACGAGCACAGACAGCAGCTTCTCACCGATATCCGATACATTGCCGCAGCTATGATCGAAGACCGTTGTGAGCTCTCTGAAGGCGTTATGCGGATTGGGAAGTTATTTGATATCCTTTCCATGTCAGAACAAGTCATTACTGACTTCCCTAATCTCTTTCTCCATTACGAGCAAATCAGAAACCACCCCATCATGGACGCACGTAACGCCTTATCGAAACAACAACGGATGAAATTTGATTTTGAACGGATGAAATCTGAAGCCGAATTGGCACAGCTTATTTTAGCCGAAGCGGCACATATTGCAGAATTTAATAAACCCATCACTCACTAGGGCTTAGTGCGGGTGTAATATCTCGACCCTGTATGGCATTGGCGCGATAACAAGCTACGCTTAGGTGAACAAAAATAAACGGCAGTCATCGCCATGTTATTTATGAAGTAACCACTGTGCGCCACTCACGCTTTTCAGTTTGCGGCGCCTTGTTGAAGTCAGACTTGTTCCCTTATAAAACAACACTATAAAGAATGACATGCTTGAATGGCTAGAGGGTGGTGAATTGAGTATCAAAACAACAAGCTTACTTCAACGCTCAATAATTGGGATCACATCATGATCGGTTTTCTGTGCTCAGGGTTACTCAAGATGCTCGGTTGGAAGTTTGACGGCCAACTGGATAACACTAAGCCTTGTGTCATGATTGTGGGTCCTCACACCAGCAATTGGGATTTTATCATCGGGATTATCGCCCGAGGGGCTTTAGACACTAACATCCACTTCTTAGGTAAACACCAGCTGTTTATGCCCCCATGGGGCTGGATATTTCGAGCCATGGGTGGCAGCCCAGTTAATCGATGTCAACATAACAATCTCGTCGATGCGGTTGCCCAGCTGTTCGAACGGGTTCCTAATTACAAACTCGCCTTAGCACCAGAAGGCACCCGCAGCCCTGTGACTCGTTGGAAGAATGGTTTTTATCATATTGCGCTCAAAGCTGGCGTTGACATAGTGCCGATTGGATTGGATTTTGACCGTAAAGCGATTGTCATTGCCAAGCCCTTAAGACCGACCGGAGATATTGAAGCGGAAATCAATCAATTAATGGCGTTTTATCGCTCAATCAAAGGCTATCATCCAAAAACGATCCCTGATTATCAGCAAAAACTATAATGCCACTTAGGTTCGCCGGATGACAATAACGGCACAGCACCCACTCAATCATCTTGGCATATTCTTTCGCCAAGTCAGCCACAGTTCATGATGCACGACAACCGCGGGCTTCGTGGTAATCGAACGAATGGCTGACCTTTTTTATGACTCTCACACCATCAATTAGCAATTAGCATTCACATCTTCAATTAGCTCGACTAGCATAAAGTGGCTCAACCACCAGCCTCAACAATATGACGCCTAATCATTTACCCGCTCAGCTATCGGTATCTTAGTCGATTATCAGTGCAACTCTGCGCACTGTTTAATACTGCGAATATCGGTACCAGTCGGACTTTGGAAGGCGCGTAAACCAAATTCGGGTAATACTGCAAAAATATGGTCAAAAATATCAGCTTGGATCGCCTCGTAATAAGTCCAACGAATATCATTGGTAAAAATATACAACTCAATCGGTAAACCTTCACTCGTCGGCGCTAGCTGCCTGACCATCAATGTCATCTCTTTATGCACTTTGTCATGACGACGTAAATACTCGAGTAAATAGGCCCTAAAGGTCCCGACATTGGTTAAATGTCGACCATTTACTTTCATGTCAATATCAGTGATATTGGCGTTAGCAGCACTAATTTCACTGAATATTTGCGGTAAATATTCTTTTAAATAATTGACCTTGCCTAAGCGAATACGCTCTTCATCGGTTAAAAATTGAATACTATTAACGTCAATATTTAATGATCGTTTAATCCGGCGGCCACCCGACTCAGACATACCACGCCAGTTTTTAAACGCATCCGACACCAACGCATAAGCGGGGATCATGGTGATGGTGTTATCCCAATTACGCACTTTTACTGTGGTCAAGGTGACATCTTCTACGGCGCCATCAGCGTCATACTTATCCATTTGGATCCAGTCGCCCTTACTCACCATGCGATTAGCGGCCAACTGAATACCCGCCACAAAACCCAAAATAGTGTCACGGAACACCAACATCACCAAACCAGTCGCAACACCTAAGCCACTAAAAAAGTAAACAGGCGACCGGTCGGATAGCATTGCAATAACCACAATCAACCCGATAAAGAATAAGAATAATTTAGTTAGCTGAACAAAACTCTTTACCGGTAAACGACGATTGACATGGTTTTGATTGGCAATTTCATCGACTGCATTTAATCCGCCGTATACTGCTCTTATGATAAAAAATACTAACAAAGCACTCAGGGAACGGTTAATAAAAGCACTAATAAATGAGTGTTCAGTGAGTACGATCGGGAGCAATAACTCGAGCATTAAAATTGGCACCAGCACCGCAAGACGTTCAAACACATTAAAGTGCATGAAAATATCATCCCAAGTTACCGATGAACGACGGATAACCGCATTCACACCCTGAACCACAAAGCGATGAGTAATGTAGTAACCTAAAGCCGCAATAATTAAACAAGCAGCAATCAATACTGCGGTGGCAATACCATCCGATGGCTGGCTATTAAGGCCTAGTTGGCTTAACCAAGAAGTAATTTCTATCCGTATATCTTTATTCACAACAAATCCTTAGCAGCATTTGGCTAACGGTAAAGCCAACTGTTATTATGCGGGAGCTTTCACTGTACACCCGCATGTAAACTTGAATATCACTGTTGTTCTTGTGCACTTCAGCTTGAATAAACTAAACAGACTCTCTGCACAAAAACGTTAAATAAATAACCACAAGTCACTATTTTAATTATTATTTTACCAGTTCTTCGCAAAGATACACATCAAAGATTCAACAATCATTATTATCCTTTCTCGTGAATGGGTTAGTCGATTGGATCCAATCAATATAGTGCAATCTTGTCAGCGAGCATTAATGAAACGATCACCCAAGCGTTAATCCCTTTGCTGGTGCGATTTAGTACGTAGCCGCGATAAACGATTGAGTGACTCGCCAACAGAGCGGGCCATAAATCAACAGAATATGCACGATAATCTTATTCAATCTCGAAAAAAAAGGACCCGACGGCCCTTTTATCTTCGCTAACTCAACTTAAAAGCTTGGCAGCATGCCTGCGGGTAAAAGCCGGTTAAAACTGGCGCTAGACAACAAGTCGACCGAGTTCTCGATATCGGGTGAAAAATAACGGTCTTTATCATAAAACGTGACGATTTCTCGCAGCTCGGCTTTGGCTATATTAACGGCTGCGCTCGGTTGCAAAGGCGTTCTAAAGTCCAACCCTTGTGCAGCTGCTAACAACTCAATCGCCAATACGCCACGGGTATTTTCGCTCATGTAGCGTAAACGCCGTGCAGCAAACGTAGCCATCGACACATGATCTTCTTGGTTAGCCGATGTCGGTAAACTGTCTACTGAGGCCGGATGAGCATAGGTTTTATTTTCCGATGCTAACGCCGCCGCCGTGACCTGAGCAATCATAAAGCCAGAATTCACGCCACCGTTATCCACCAAAAATGGCGGTAACTTAGACAAGCTGGAATCGATCAACAACGCCATGCGGCGTTCAGAAATGGAACCCATTTCAGCAATCGCAAGCGCGAGATTATCCGCCGCCATCGCCACGGGTTCGGCATGGAAATTACCGCCCGAAATAATATCACCCGTATCTTGAAACACCAGTGGATTATCAGTCACGCCGTTGGCTTCAGCACCAAGCACGTCTGCCGCTTGGCGGATTTGGGTTAAACACGCGCCCAGTACTTGTGGCTGACAGCGCAGTGAGTAGGGATCTTGCACTTTTTCACAATGAGTATGGCTTAGGCTAATTTCAGACTCATTAGTAAGCAAATGACGGAAAATCGCCGCCGAATCAATTTGACCTTGTTGACCACGGGCCGCATGAATGCGCGCATCAAACGGACTACGACTGCCCATCGCCGCTTCAACACTCATAGCGCCAATGATTGAGCTAGCCGCAAACAAATCTTCAGCATTAAACAAACCTTCAAGCGCCAGCGCTGTCGAGACTTGCGTACCATTCAGTAACGCTAGCCCTTCTTTGGCAGCTAATTCAAGCGGTGCTAGCCCTGCAATCTCAAGCCCTTGTGCCGCTGAGATAATCTGCCCCTGATAGCTCATTTCGCCTTCACCTAACAAAGGCAAACACATGTGGGCTAATGGCGCTAAATCACCCGACGCTCCAACAGAGCCTTTTTCTGGCACACACGGATATACACCGGCATTCACTAGCTGCATTAGAAACTCAATGACCTCTAAACGAATACCCGAAAATCCGCGGCTTAAAGAGTTAATTTTTAACACCATCATTAAGCGCACACTGGCATCTTGCATGTATTTGCCAATACCCGCGGCATGGGACAACACAATAGAGCGTTGTAATAACTGTAAATCTTGCGGCGCAATCTTGGTATTGGCTAATAAACCAAAACCAGTGTTAATGCCATACACGGTACGGCCTTCACGCAGCACCTGTTGGACAATTTCAGCACTTTGATTAATGTCTTTAATCGCTGCTTTCGCAAGGGTCAGCTTGACACTATTACGACTAATAGCACGAGTTTGTGCCAGTGTCAGCGTACCTGGTGTAAGTTCAAATGAATAAGTCGACATGGATTAATCTCCTAACATTGGCAGGTCTAAGCCTTGCTCTTTGGCACAATTTTTTGCAATCTCATAGCCAGCATCTGCATGACGCATTACCCCTGTAGCGGGGTCGTTCCACAATACTCGGCCTAAACGTACCGCAGCCTCATCGGTGCCATCGGCCACGATAACCACCCCAGAATGTTGACTAAAGCCCATGCCAACGCCGCCACCATGGTGTAACGATACCCAAGTTGCACCACTGGCCGTATTGAGCAAGGCATTCATTAATGGCCAATCTGACACCGCATCTGAGCCATCTAACATGGCTTCGGTTTCACGATTGGGACTGGCTACTGAGCCAGAATCTAAGTGATCACGACCAATCACAATCGGTGCCGATAACTCACCGTTTTTGACCATTTCATTAAAGGCTAACGCTAAGCGGGCACGATCTTTAAGCCCTACCCAGCAAATACGTGCAGGTAAGCCTTGAAACGCAATACGCTCACGCGCCATATCTAACCAATTGTGTAACTGCGGATTATCTGGGATCAGCTGTTTGACTTTGGCATCTGTTTTGTAAATATCTTCCGGATCGCCAGACAAGGCTACCCAACGGAATGGTCCAATGCCTTCACAAAATAACGGCCGCACATATGCTGGTACAAACCCAGGGAAGTCGAACGCATTCGTGACGCCTTCTTCAAACGCCATTTGGCGAATATTGTTACCATAATCTGTGGTGGCCGCGCCTGCTGCCTGCAAAGCCAACATAGCTCTAACTTGTACAGCCATTGACTGCTTCGCCGCTTTAACGACTGCCGCTTCGTTAGTTCTACGCATTTGAACGGCGTATTCTAAAGTCCAGCCTTGAGGTAAATAACCGTTTAATGGGTCGTGCGCTGAGGTTTGGTCTGTCACCACATCAGGAACAATGCCGCGGGTCACTAACTCAGTAAACACATCGGCGGCATTGGCTAATAAGCCGACCGAAACAGGTTTGCCGCTTTGGTTGGCTTTATCAATCATCGCTAAGGCTTGATCTAATGAAGTGGCTTTTTTGTCGACGTAACCTGTGCGCATGCGAAAATCGATACGGGTTTCATCCACTTCACAAATTAACACTGAATAACCCGCCATAGTGCCAGCCAGTGGTTGTGCGCCGCCCATGCCGCCTAAACCGCCAGTTAAAATCCACTTGCCTGCTGACGAGCCATTAAAGTGCTGTTTAGCCATGGCGACAAAGGTTTCATAAGTGCCTTGCACTATGCCTTGGGAGCCAATATAGATCCACGAGCCGGCAGTCATTTGGCCGTACATAGCCAAACCTTTTTTATCCAGCTCGTTAAAGTGTTCCCAATTAGCCCAATGTGGTACTAGGTTTGAGTTAGCAATAATCACTCGCGGCGCATTGCTATGCGTGGTAAACACCCCAACAGGTTTACCTGATTGCACTAATAAGGTTTCATCATCTTCAAGGCGTTTAAGCACCTCAATAATTTTGTCGTAACATTGCCAATCGCGTGCGGCGCGGCCAATGCCGCCATACACCACTAAATCTTCAGGGCGCTCGGCAACATCAGGGTGCAAGTTGTTCATTAGCATTCGCATCGCGGCTTCGGTTAACCAGCTTTTACACTGTAATTGAGTACCGTGCGGCGCAATTATGCGCCGGCTTGGGTCATGTCGTTTATTCATATTATCCTCTTCAACCGACTATCTTAGGTTTGGTTTTTTATTGGTCTTGTTGGTTTATGTCTTATTGTTATGACTGTCAGCTAACGTGCAAACGTTAAACTTACTCATCTCTTAACCAAAGCTGAGGTTAATTTAAACTTGCTGCCTGGGTGAACCAAACGGGCAAAACTGACCACACCTTGGCGTGACCAGGTACGACGTAAAATTTGTAAACAAGGTTCGGTCGCCGTTATGGCTAAACGAAGTTGTAACAGCTCGTTAGCCATAATGGCTTCAACGGTATGTTTAGCCTCTGTCAGTGGCGCCACGGCCGATAAATATTCATGGGGAGTATATGAGCTAAAATCTTGTTGTAAGTAATCAGGCACAAGTTGTGGGTTCACATAACGCTCTTCAACTTGTAATGGCAAGCCTTGCTCACAATGCACCAAAACCGAATAAAATACTGGGCTGCCTAATTCCAACCCCAATGCATTAGCCACTGCCGTGCTGGCCTCGATTTGTTTCAATTCAAGATGATTAACACTGTAGCCATGGCCACGATCTTTTATCTCGTCGGCAATATTACGAATAGCCAGTAATGACGATTGCGATTTTAATCCTGCCACAAAAGTGCCCACTCCTTGAGTGCGCTCTAACACGCCCGAGTCCACCAGCTCAGTTAACGCCCGCCTCGCTGTCATGCGGCTGCAGGCAAACAATTCAGTTAACTGATTTTCAGATGGCACACGATCGTTCTCTTGCCATTCACCCGTTTCAATACGGCTCAAAATGAATTGTTTTATTTGGGCAAACTTTGCTTGGGCCATAGCAGCAGCTCTCGGTTTTTTTTAGGCAATAATGCCATTGCTGTTTAAGAACACATCAGTCATCCTACCTTGTATATACAAGTTAAAACAAGTATTGTTTAGCAAACAGTAATTAACGCATTTTGAGGGTTTTTATGGCGTGGGATCAAGTATGGATTGATGTAAACGTGGCCACCATGGATCCCCATGTCCAAGGGGCTTACGGCATAATAACCCAAGCAGCAATTGCAGTAAAAGAGGGCAAAATTGCGTGGGTTGGCCCCCGCAGTGAACTACCTGAATTTGATGTATTGGCAACACCCGTTTACCGAGGCAAAGGCGGCTGGATCACCCCTGGGCTTATCGATGCACACACCCATTTGATCTTTGCCGGTAATCGCGCCAACGAATTTGAACAGCGTTTACAAGGCGCGAGTTACGCCGAAATAGCTCGCGCAGGTGGTGGTATTATTGCAACTGTTAATGCTTGCCGCGATGCCGATGAAGCCGAACTGTTTGAACTGGGACGACAACGCTTAAACGCCTTAGCCAGAGAAGGCGTCACCCGGGTTGAAATTAAATCCGGCTACGGCTTAAACACCGCAACAGAACTTAAATTATTGCGGGTGGCGCGTGAGCTAGGCGCACATCATCATATTGACGTGAGCACCACCTTTTTAGGCGCACATGCTATTCCGCCAGAATATCAAGACAATGCCGATGCCTATATCGACTTAGTGATTAATGACATGCTCCCCGCGGTGATCGCCGAAAACCTTGCCGATGCTGTCGATGTCTTTTGTGAAAATATTGCCTTTAATCTTGAGCAAACTGAGCGAGTACTCACTGCAGCTAAACAGGCTGGACTGCAGATTAAGCTGCATGCTGAGCAATTAACCAATATGGGCGGCAGTGCATTAGCGGCTAAGCTGGGGGCCAAATCGGTCGATCATATTGAGTTTTTAGACGAAGCGGGGGTTAAAGCCATAAGTGAAAGCGGTACCTGCGCAACCTTGTTGCCCGGCGCATTTTATTTTTTACGTGAAACCCAATTACCACCCATCGATTTATTGCGTCAATACCGGGTGCCAATGGTTATTGGCAGCGATTTTAATCCGGGGTCATCACCTATTTGCTCCACTTTATTAATGCTTAATATGGCCTGCACCTTATTTAGACTCACCCCAGAAGAAGCCTTACAAGGCGTGACCATTCATGCCGCTAAAGCACTGGGTATCGACAATAAGGTGGGCAGTATTACAGTAGGTAAACAAGCTGACTTTTGTCTGTGGGATATCACCACACCAGCACAATTAGCTTATGCTTACGGGGTAAACCTGTGTAAAAACGTAGTGAAAAATGGTCAGGTCGTTGCCCTACCCAATTAAACAACCACGCTCAATGGTTATCTATTAATTAACCCGCCACTGCAGCTCAAACTCATAACTGATATCAGTACACTGGTGATAATGCCTATCACCAGTGGCGCTGCTATGTACGTCATATCTTATTTCGAGTTCAGGTTTATTAGCCCATTGGACAATAAAACCGTGATTTTAAGGTCAGTTTCATTTAAGCTGGCTATATTGTTGAACAATCGTTCAAATTGTTACTATGATTGTTAATATGAGTATCACTGCCAACAAGCGTGAGATGAATACTCGACAAATTTTTTTAACCAACATCACATTACCAGAGGTTTTATGAAAATCCGTGTTTTATTATCCCTTGCGACTGCTTTTTTTATGCTTAATAGCAGTAGCGCTTTTGCTCAAGATCCAGTAAATACCGCGGTGCAGCCACCATTAGTTAAGCCTAAAGTGATTATTTTTGATGTAAATGAAACCTTGTTAGATCTGGGAAACATGCGTAAATCTGTGGGCGAAGCGCTTAATGGCCGTGAAGATTTACTGCCATTATGGTTCTCTACCATGCTGCACCACTCTTTAGTTGTTTCAGCGACGGGAGATTACCAAACATTTGGCAGCATTGGCGTTGCATCACTGCAAATGGTCGCCGAAATTAACGGTATTGCCATCACCCAAGAACAAGCTAAAACCGCCATTCTAACGCCACTACGTTCATTACCTGCCCACCCTGATGTTGCCGAAGGCTTAGCTAAATTAAAAGCTCAAGGTTACAAACTAGTCACCTTAACGAACTCATCCTTAAAAGGCGTCACCTTACAGCTTAAAAATGCTAATTTAAGCCAGTATTTTGCTGCCAACTTAAGCATAGAATCTGTTGGGGTATTTAAGCCGCATTTAAAAACGTACCAATGGGCCATTAAAGATTTAGGCGTTAATGCAGACGAAGCCTTAATGGTTGCAGCCCACGGCTGGGATATTGCCGGTGCAGATAAAGCAGGCTTACAAACCGCCTTTATTCGTCGCCCAGGCAAGGTGTTGTTCCCGCTAGCAGCACAACCCGACTACAACGTCCTGGATGTGAATGAACTGGCCAGCACCCTAGCTAAATTTGACTAGACTTAACGATTATCGCCCAGCATTGGCTGGGCGATAGATTTACACCGCAATTAGTATTTCCTTCTATATAGCCACATCAATCCCCCCTCAAGACGACTTGCACTGCCCCTTGCCATTAACCATTAATTAACATTTAATGAAAGCTGATTAATCGTCGTCATAAAAAGGGAAACCAGATGAGAAAGGAATATTTAGCGCTATCAGTGGCATTAAGTTTGGCTAGTTTAAGCGCAAGCTGCATGGCACAAACCACACTGGTGCATCACGTTAATGGCTACACGCTCGTTGACGGAAAACTGCAAACCTTCAATGCTATCCAATTTACTGACGACAAAATTGATCGACTATTTACCGTAAACCAAGCCTTACCTAGTGCAACTGCTATCACCTCCATTGATGGTAAAGGTAAAACCTTATTGCCTGGATTAATCGATGCCCACGGTCATGTGCTAGGTTATGGTTTGAGTTTATTAACCGCAGACTTAACCAACACCAGTAGCGAACAACAAGCCGTTGAACGCGCAAAAACGTTTAGTAAAAAGAACCCGACTGACGGGTGGTTAATGGGCCGTGGTTGGAACCAAGAGTTATGGGACAGCAAACAATTTCCGACTAAAGAAAGCCTAGATAAAGCCTTTAGTGCTAACCCAGTGTCATTTGGCCGAGTTGACGGTCATGCTATTTGGGTTAACAGTAAAGCGTTAGCACTCGCGGGAATTTCCTCAACAACTGTGGCGCCAGAAGGCGGTGAAATTGTCACAGACGAGCAAGGTAATCCTACCGGTGTGTTAATCGATAATGCCATGAACTTAGTGTTTAACATCGTCCCCGAGCTGACTCTGCAGCAATTACAATCAACCTTAACCCTAGCGATGGATAGCCTAGCGTCATACGGGCTAACCAGTGTGCACGATGCAGGTATCAGCATCGACAACATCAAGGCATACCAACAATTAGCGGCTAACAATGCCATGAGCGTGCGGGTTAATGGCATGTTGTCGGTGGAAGACCCTCGTTTTACTCGCATTTTAAAACAAGGCCACATCACCACTGCTGATGACATGTTTAAAGTCGATAGCGTTAAAATCTCTGCCGATGGCGCGCTTGGCAGTCGCGGCGCCGCGTTAATCAAAGAATACTCAGATCAACCGGGCCATAAAGGCTTAATGCTGTATTCAGACGATCAACTCGGCAAACTGATTTTACAGTCGATGAAAGCGGGTTTTCAGGTCAACACTCATGCCATTGGCGACAACGCCAATCAAGTAGTACTCGATAAATACCAAACCGCCATTGCAGTAACCGACTCAAAAGCATTACGTCACCGCATTGAACATGCACAAATTCTCGATTTAGCCGATATACCGCGTTTTTCCAAACTTGGGGTTATCGCATCGATTCAAGCAACCCACGCCACCAGCGACAAAAACATGGCCGAAAACCGTTTAGGTAAAGCTCGTCTAGCCGGCGCTTATGCATGGCGCAAACTATTAAACGCTAATGCCGTCATCGCCAATGGGTCAGACTTCCCCATCGAATCACCCAACCCATTTTTCGGTTTACATGCCTCCGTAACCCGCCAAGATCATATTAACCAACCACTAGGCGGCTGGCGCGCCACTGAGAAACTCTCACGCATTGAAGCATTCAAAAGCTTCACCATCGACGCCGCCTACGCAGGCCATCAAGAACAGATATTGGGTTCATTAGAACCCGGTAAAAAAGCAGACTTTATCTTAGTTGAGGATGACTACTTTACAGTCGACCCACAACAAATTTGGCAAAACAAAGTCATCGCCACCTGGGTCAACGGCCGTCAGGTATTTGCAAAAGAGTAAGCAGAATTGAACATGGCTTATTGGTAGGAAAGATAAGTGGAATTGATCTAACGCCTATTGTCATAAAGAAAAATATGGTGATGAGACTCGTTGACACTTCGTTAAGTGGAAAAAATTGTTAGCTAAAATGTTAAGGAACGAAAACAACCAACTATTTTTTGTCTTTATTTATTACCTTGATAGCTGCATTGCCTAAAAAGATCAGTTTGTAAAAGTATTAAACTGCAACGCCAAATATAGTACCGACTGCAGCGGTCAATCCCATTGCAAGCGCGCCCCAAAAAGTCACTCTGAGAGCACCCACACTAATTGGCGCACCACCCGTTCGAGCGGCAAGTCCACCTAAAACAGCAAGAAAGGCAAGAGATAACATTGCAACTGCAAATATTAAGAAATTTTCAGGAATTATCCAGGCAACAAGTAATGGAAGTGCTGCACCGATTGTAAATGCAGCAGCTGAATATATAGCAGCTTGAATCGGTCTTGCACTAGCAATATCTGATATCCCTATCTCATCTCTAGCATGTGCGCCTAATGCATCGTGAGCCATTAGTTGCTCAGCCACCTGTTCAGCAAGAAGGGGGTCAAGTCCTCTGGCTTGGTATATTTTAGCTAACTCTACTTTTTCAAAATCAAAGTTGTCGTGCAGTGATTTTTTTTCAAGCTCTAAATCGGCGTTCTCCGTATCAGCTTGAGAACTAACTGACACGTATTCACCAGCTGCCATAGACATCGCACCGGCAACGAGACCAGCAACACCAGCAATAAGAATGTTATCTTGGGCAGTGCCAGCAGCAGCAACACCGATGATAAGGCTCGCAGTTGACACAACCCCATCATTTGCCCCTAAAACAGCCGCTCGCAACCAACCAACGCGATGTGATTTATGTTCTTCATGATGACTCATATTTTCACTCTCTTTGTTTGCAGCTACCGCCTCGTTAACTGGCGCGTAGGTTGTGCTGTTTTTGCGAGGATTTTGTTTTTTAAACTATGCCACCCATTTTTATGATAATTAACATAACTGCTTTTAGCTTTGATTGCGATAGCCTTCTGGACTATTCAAATATATAAATTGAACGGAAATTATCAACAAACTGAACGCTAGATGGAAAATGGAAAGCAATGCGGCAGATCCAAAGCAGCACTGGCGGCTTGATTGATATCAAGCTAAAAATGGCGTTTTTACATTAGTGTTAGAAGTTAAGTCTTAAGCACACAACCAGCGCTGGCAGTTTGATGCGCCTTGGCGTCGCTTTCGCTCTAGATGTTCACAATATTCTGTTAAGGCAGGTAACGCCCCGACTGCACCTTTAAATAATGAACCAAACTCTGTGGTGATTTTTAACCAGTTCTCCGCAGGAATGTTCAGCCTATTGAGAATATCTTGGCTACTTGAGCTAATTGCACCCCGTTTATCCTCTCGAATAATTCGCCCAGTATCTTCCACCAGCACTATGTAGTCTTTAACACTGAACATTAAACCATTAGGCATGTTTACACGCTCATTACCGACAAAAGGCAATAACTCTGCTGGTTGTTCACCTTTTATCGCTGAGTTAATGCGGCGTTGAATGCTGGTGTAATCTGAGGCTTCTGGTGTGGTGGCCATTTTGGCGCGAATAGGATTCAAGTCGACATAAGCCATACAAGCTAATACTGCAGCTTCATCTAATAAGGCTTGAGATTTGAATCTTCCTTCCCAGAATCTGCCAGTGCACTTATCTTCTTTATTGGCCTGTCTGGCAATCGGCTCACTCAAGGAGCGCATAAACCAACTGATATCAATTAACCGTTTACGATACTCTGTGATGCATTCATTGACCGTTTGTCGCTCAAATTGGTTGAGGTCTTCCCCTTTTAAAAATTTATGAGTTAACAATGTGCCTTTAAAGCCTTTATGCCACTGCATAAGCACGTCTTTATCTGACCAATGTTTCACTTTATCTGCATCAACCTTAATCACGACATGCAAATGATTACTCATGACGGAATAAGCACAGATATCAATGGCAAAGATGGTCGCAAGTTCAAGGATGCGTGAATCAACCCATTCACGCCGATGCTCAAAATTCTCACCTGTTGAATTATCGATACCACACAGAAAGGCTTTACGCACTACACGCGAACAACAGTGATAATAAGGAGTGTCATCTAAGCTAACAATTGTTTGTCTTGGTCTAGCCATCTTCAATTACCATGTTTAGAAAGAGTAATTAAAGCGTAGCTGAGTGTACATTATTTAGCCAAAAAGATTGGGTGGCCATGTTATTCGCTACAAGGCATTCAGGCATCCTGCCTATCAGATGTCAGGCTAGCTTTCGTTGGCCAGGGTCGTTCTTTGGCATCCATGCCACCACGACATTCGTGAATCCATTCACATCAGATTCCTATCGGAAGCGTTAGCATTTTCACTCTTTACTGCAAGATGGGCCGAAGCAGGATTCAAATAAGGGCAAAAGCTAGATTAGTTTCCGTCGCGACCTTTTCGCTTTCCAGAAAATGTTGCCGGAACGCTGAGGGTTTGCAAAGGGGTACAAGCGCTTTACCCCTTTGCTCTGGTGTGGGCGAAGCGCCACGACGTTGGTGGTCGCAGGCCATAAAACCTAAAACCTAAATCATAAAAGAAAGAGCCGGATTGCTGAGACAACAGCAAGAATTGACCATGTCATCACAACCTAAGTGGTGACATAGCCAAAAATAAACTTAAGCTTGAGTAAACTGTTGGTACAGCTTGTCTTTGAGTGCTGAACGGTCAAGCTTAGCTTGCAGCATAAAGTCATCACTTGTTGGAGAGTTGCGTAACTCCAGCTTACGAATTTCAGCATCTAATAAATGATACCGCTTCGCATCTTCTGCAAATTCGCTATCACTGGCGGTTAGTAATGAGATCTGGTGTTGATACTCAGGGAAATCAACTAATAATGCATGATTTTCACCTAACATATTACTCTCCTTTACATGTCAATGTCCCATAATGTTAGACCATATTTAGCCCTCAGCGTCAAATTTACACTGAATATTTTCCAATAAAAAACCCATAGAAACAGCAACAGCTTAAGCTCCATAACTGTTAGGATATAACCATAATGCTAATTGAATACCGCTATTAACTTAATGAGTCATTAATGAAAAAAATTATCCATACCATGATCATCGCCCTACTGATCACGGCTTGCTCAGACGCAAACACGCCAGACCAGAATATCAACTCAGCGGCCGCCACCGCTGACAGCGCGGTCGCTAAACTGAGTCTTAAGCAACAACTTGAGACGATCACTCGCGACTATTTTATTCTACGACCCGAAATTGCCACTTATTACGGCGTAAGTGATGCCAGTATCAACGCCAAGGTGATGTCTAAACTCACCGACTACAGTCCTAGAGGGGAAACCCATCGTCGCAAAGGGCTTGAAGCGATGCTGAGCCAACTCAAAGATATTGATGCTGCAACCCTTGTCGCCTCGGAGCAAATGAGTTTACGTGCCATTATATCGGAAGTAAAAGGGGCATTATTGCCCGCTCAAACAGTGAACTATGGCAATGTATTAGGAGAATATGGGGTGTGGTTTTTACCCTATGTGGTTAACCACTTATCGGGTTTACAAATTGAATTCCCTGGTTACATGGAAGACAAGTTTGCCGTGACCAACACTGCCGAAGCCAATGCTTATTTAACGCGCCTTCGCATGTACCCCGCCGCCATGGGCACGTTGGTCGACAAACTCAATCACGATGTTGGCAGGGGCGTTATTCCACCGGACTTTGTTATTGATAACACCCTGCGCGGCTTAAAATCACAAATTAGTGGTCCAGCAAGCACCCACCCTTTAGTGACCAGCTTTAACGCTAAACTTAACGTTGCCCAAGTTCCTGAGCGCGATACATTGGGGAGTACTGCCGCCGAATTAGTCGACACCAAATACTACGCCGCCACCCGCCAACTGATTTCGGCTTTAGAAGCGGTGCGTCCAAAAGCCACCCATGATGCGGGTATCGGTCGCTTACCCCAAGGCGCGAAACTGTATCAGGCGCTGATCCAACAATTAGGCAACTCCAACAAGACCGCCGATGATATTCATCAACTGGGGTTAGCCGAGGTGGCGCGGATCACCACCGAAATGGATGGCTTACTCAAGGAAGTCGGTTATGTAGATGGCACCGTGGGTGAGCGTATGCAAGTACTGCTCAACGACCCACAATATCTTTACCCCAACACCCCTGAAGGTAAACAACAGCTCATGGACGACATTGATGTCGACTTAGCCTTAGTTAATGCTAAATTACCCCAATGGTTTGGTCAATTACCCGACCAAGATGTGGCGATTAAAGCGGTACCAGATAGCCGCGCAGCCTCGACTAGTGGTGCATTTTATGACGCGCCTTCACAAGATGGCAGTCGCAAAGGCACCTTCTGGATCAGCTTATATGATACTGCAGCCTTGCCGTCATACTCGCTAAAAACCTTAACCTATCACGAGACGAACCCGGGGCATCACTTACAAACCATCATTGGCTTGTCTGACACATTACCCCTGCTGAGCACGGTCTTTTACTCCAATGCTGCCGGTGAAGGCTGGGCCTTATATGCCGAGCGTTTAGCCGCTGAAATGGGGATTTATAATGACGATCCCATTGACGACATTGGCCGCTTACAATCAGAGCTACACCGCGCAGTACGCCTTGTTGTTGACACTGGCATGCACGCCAAAGGTTGGAGCCGCGAGCAAGCCATTGATTATTCTGTGGCAACCGAAGGCATTCATTTGTCTGAAGCCACAGGTGAAATCGAGCGTTACGCCGTATGGCCGGGCCAAGCCTTGGGTTACAAACTGGGTGAATTGAAGATTATTGAGCTACGCGAAAAAGCCAAACAAGTCTTAGGTGACAAGTTCGACATTAAGGTCTTTCATGATCGCTTGCTTGAAAATGGGGCATTACCACTCGATTTAATGGCACAAAAAATTAATCAGTGGCTCGACAATGCCGGATAACTAACCACATCTTGGGCCGCGATGACGCCAGAAAAAGCTCAACGGGCTATAGCATAACGCCCGCAGAGCGCTGTCGTTATTTAGCCTCGACTCGGGATTAACTGTCCCGAGCAGTGCTGAGTGAATATGAGTGGTCTTGCGTTAATGAACTGAGGTATTAATGCTGAAAAAACGGGTGATTAGGATGGGCTAACGCTTATTGTTTAAACGCGATAGCCTATCCATATTACCGGTTTAAGCCTACACAGCAGCTAAAGCATGCTACGTCGCAGCGCAATATCCTTGCTGATGATTATTACTAGCCTTCATCTTCAATAAAGCATAGGATCTTCACTGAGCTTAATTTTTTCGTTTTGGAGTAACAAATCTTATGAGTATTAGAGCTATCATCGTTGATACTGCCGGTACCACAACCGATCGTAACTTTATTCAGGATGTGTTATTTCCGTATTCAAGAAAGGCCATGGCCGATTTTCTTGAGCAAAACCAAGATAACATTGTGGTTGATTATTGCATCAAGGATATAAAAGATATCGCCCTTGAACCAGACGCAACCCTAGCCCGAGTAACTGAAATATTGCAGCAATGGATTGATGAAGATCGCAAAGTCACGCCACTCAAAACACTGCAAGGACTCATCTGGAAACAGGGTTATAATCGCGTCGAATTTATGGGACATATTTACCCAGACTTTATTGACAGCATTGACCGCATTAAAGAGAAAGGCATCCGTATTTACAGTTTTTCATCTGCCTCAGTGGAGGCACAAAAACTGTTATTCAGTCATTCCAACGCCGGTGATTTAACCGGTTCGTTCAATGGCCACTTTGATACCCGCACTGGCAATAAATTAGATAAGCAAGCCTACTGCAATATTTGCAATACTATCTCGTTAAGACCAAAACAGATTTTGTTTGTGTCAGATGTTGCAGAAGAGCTCAAAGCGGCAGAAGCGGCAGGCATGACGACTTGCCAAATGATCCGCTTTGCCGATCAACGCCGCGCAAGTTGTAAAAAAATCACTAGCTTTAGCGAACTCACTTTCGACTAATGTTAGCGCTAATGCATGAGCTTATGCTAGCGCGATGATTCATACTCGCGTCAATGAGCTTTAATTAGATAAAATAACTTAAATTAGATAAAAACGGCCTCAATAGGCCGTTTTTTTATCTCTTTTATTTAGCACCGCTTACCCCAATTGAAGTTAGCCTTAACTCGGAAAGGCAGGAGAAACACATTTTTTAACTTCAAAATGGTAACCATATTCTGCATTGGCATCTGGGGTGATTTCTAAAATCTCATAATCATTGAGCTCGACCACATGGGACTGCGGTAACTTTTTACAGCGCGATTTAGCATTGGCCTCCAACTGAAAGGCAAACAGGGCAATCGCTTTACGCACACTGGTAAAATACTGGCTACGCAAATGATTGTAAGGCTGCTTGGCTATCTCATCAATAGCGTCAAGTTCTTGCTCGCGTTCAACTTCTTCCGCTGTTTTTGGTTGGGACTTTGGTGGTGTTTTCTTAGCCGAGTCGGCTTTAACAATGATCAATGAACCATCATCAGCAAGTATTTCCTCTTCAGTTTCTGCTTCAACTAATTGCACCACTTGCGGATCATCCAAGGCTTTTTCAACTTGACCATAGAGATCCATCAGCATCACTAGGTGATACAACACCACTGTAGCCAAAATGACTCGCACCCAAAACGTTGTACGATGAAAATGCAGATGATTAATTAACCGAAAGTTTTTTACCCCCAATGGACGCAGTAAAAAAGAAACGGTGAACATTAACGGGAAAATTAACTGTAACAGTAGCAACACAATGCAGCTCATCACCACGCTCCATGCGGGGATATAGAGCAAAATGGCAAAGTTATGGGTGTAATTAAAACTACTGGCGGCCACGCCCACCACATCATTCACCACCGAACTTGAGCTAGCCAAAGCAAAGTTAGCGACTATGGCATAAAACAATAGCAACACCGCTTTGCCAGCCAGACTGCCCCACATACGCTCAAACAAAGGCCAGAACTCAATCGACATCGCCATGACACTGATCATGGCTACCCATACCACTGAGTCAGTGGTAAACAACAAGACTATCGCCACTAAATACAGCTTTTGCGGCAAACTCAACTGAATTTGTAATTCGGCTATGCGTGACGATAACCATAAACGAGACTGAGTAAATAGAGCAAACTTTTGCACGGCTAAATCCTTGTCAGTGGCGCGACTTGTCAGTCGGTTATCTCGGCTTTATCTTGTTGTTCATCAGTAGGGCTGATAGATTAGCAGCCTGCATTTAAACAAGCGTTTAATTTTATTAATTATTACCGGGAGCATCCATGGACGACTTTTTAGCACAACACCCTATCCGTACCGATATTCAAGTCGCATGGGGTGAAATGGACGCACTACAACACGTAAATAATTCAGTGTATTTTAAATATTTTGAAACAGCGCGTCTCGATTTCTTTAATCAAATTAATTTACTTGTTGAACTCAACACCACAGGTATCGGCCCAGTGCTTAGCGAAACCAATGCCCGTTTTAAGCGCCCAGTCACCTTTCCTGACACCTTAGTCATTGGGGTAAAAATCAGTGATATTCATCAAGACCGTTTTGTTATGCATTACACTGTTTTCAGTAAAGCGCAGCAAGCGGTCACTACCATTGGCTGGGCAAAGGTGGTGATGTTTAACTTTAACACTCGGCAAAAAGCTAAACTGACGCCAGAATTACTCAGTGCATTATTGCAGTATGAGTAATAATATGAATAAACAACACTTGCAACAAGATCAATGGCTGCATCAATGATTACATCAATGGCTAGATCAATTGTAACCACGACATCAACACGTTAAAGAATAGGACAGATCATGAGCGAGCCAAACGCAGTCACTGTGCAGCACCAAGCTAACCAACATAGATTTGTGGTCATCACTCACGGTGTTGAAGCCATGCTTGAATATCATCTCAATGGTCAGCAGATTGATTTTCACCGCACCTTTGTGCCGCCAGCACTTCGCGGACAAGGTATTGCCGAAAAGCTTGTTCGTACCGGGCTGGCATGGGCTAAAACCCAAGGTCTTAACATCAGTGCCAGCTGCAGTTATACGGCCAAATTTTTACCTTAAAGCACGCCAGTTAATGCCGTTAATTGCCGACGCACAGGCTCAGCCAGCGACTCACTTTTTTCAGTGAGATAATTATAGTGCACCATGGTCGTGGTCGCTTCGGCGGTTTTTTTACCCTGCTGCCAACAGCTTTGTAATATGTCAAAACTGCTGTTACCTAAACGGCTGATATGGGTTTTTAGCACCACTTCAGCACCGTAAAAAGTGGGCGCACTAAAGGCAATGGTAAAACCGGCAATAATCATGTTCCACTTAGTTAAATCCTGACCCGGGTTAACAATTTCAAAAATCGGTTCACGCGCGGCTTCAAACCACATTGGAAGCACAGTGTTATTAATGTGTCCTAACGCATCGGTTTCACAAAAACGCGGTTTCAGGGTCATGCTAAATTGAGTCTCTGTCACAAAAAATCCTTTATTATTATATTGAGTTCATTGACGTTTTGCTCGATGAGCAAACCGTGTTGAGCCATTCTAACGACACATCTCACTACAGGTCATCAAAAAAGTCTTTATTGCGTAGGTTTTTTATGGGTAGAGTGCGAGGAAAGCATCAGGGGGACAGACCACTGTATTATTTTAGTTTATAGAATCCTTACTGGCGTCGATAACCTCTGCAGATTTTCGCTGCTGTGCAACGACAATATCAGCCTCAGCTTGTATATCCTTCCAATTTTGGACTGCATCATGCTGCTTTTTAACAAAAGCGAGGTATATACGACTTTGTATAATCAATATTGATAGTATTGGAAAAATTAAACAAATAAAGTTTACAACAATGAAAGTAATCTCAAAACTGCGCATAAACATGGAAGGCAAAAAGAAAACGATTAAAATATATAATGTATATTTTAATATCTTCACAGCTCGAAATGAACCTCTCACAACTCGAAAATTAACAACAAAAAAGTATATTGTTGCAAAACATAATATAACGAGCATTATTTCAGGGCTTAGTGAAAAATACTCGTACATAGAAAATGATAGAATCAAAGCAATTGAAACTGTCATTAATAAAGACGCCATGAGAAAAATGATCATTCCTTTGGCATAAGAGAAAAGACCAACAGATTCATCCTCTGTAATATCATTACTCATTCTGGAGAAAACTCCTCATAAATACCTACTGCTACTGCTAAAGGTCTTAATGCTCCGGATGAAACACTACCAGTAAAGCTCATAGAAGCACCTAAAGCATCGACTATCTGAAGCCGGAAAGATGCTGTTATGTGTTTTGTTGAATAGGGTTTATATCCGGGTCTTTTTTTTATACTTTTTAAAATTTTGTTTGATACCCTTGGTATATTGGCTCTAATTATTTCGTTATTCAACCTTCTTTGCTCTGGTCTTGACAAACTTTTAAGCATATCTAAAGTCGATCTTCCACTATTTGCCTGCATAATCTTAATTGTTTTGATTGTTACAAAAGCAGAAGCTGAAGCACCCGCTAACGACACTAAATCTACTGCCATCGTTGCGTTTACATACCATTCTTGATTATCTAAATAATCATTTTTTTCAGGTGCAATAAATTCATTTGTGCCCCTAACAACACCATTCATACATTGTAAGGTACCAGAAACTGTAGCAGCAGAAGCAAGGTAAGTAATTGCAGTACTCAAACCACCAGTTAAGGGAATAGATACGGTACTCGTTGCAAGAACAAACCAACCAACCATTGCAGTCCCACAACTCCAAGCTGCATTACCTAATTCACCAACTAATTTAGATTCACGGATATTACCTTGGCTACCTTTTAAATGGGAGGCAAACTCGGCCTGACTCATTAATTGAGGAGGTTCCCTTAGCACGATTTTAATAGGGTTAAGTTGACAAATTGGCTCAAACTTTCTTAATTCAATAATGTTGTATTTGCTATCAATGTAAACAATTCCTGCACCGGCAAGACCCGGTATTGCATCAATTTTTTTGAACAGTGTTTTTGTATCGATATTAGCTAATATTTTCTGGCTAAATTGATTGTCATAAAACGACTGAGTGTTAGATCTAAAAACAGGCTTTCCATTTACCGTGATAATTTCCATAGTTCCCTCTACGTTGCCTCATTTTAAAATATGGCATTGTACCTCTACTAGAAATCCTGGCAATTATCACTAAGTATTACAAAAAAGGACGCGAATGCGTCCTTTTGAGTCTTTCACACTATGATTTAATGCCCATACATGGCATTAATTTCATTGTGGTATTTGCTGTAAATCATTTTACGGCGCAGCTTCAGGGTCGGGGTGATCAAGCCTGACTCCATCGAGAAGGCTTCATGTAATAAGGTGAATTTTTTAATTTTTTCAAACCCAGCCAGCTCATGTTGCAACTCACTTAATCGTTGTTCAAAATGCGCCACCACTTGTGAGTGGCGCAGTAACTCGATGGGGTTTTCAACATGAATGCCTTGCGCTATTGCCCAGGTATTTAATGCCTCAAACGCTGGCACAATTAAGGCCGACACATAATTACGCGCATCGGCAACAATGGCCACTTGATCGATAAACGGGCAACAAGCCACCTTACCTTCAACCCGTTGTGGGGCAATATATTTACCGTTCGACGTTTTCATAAGCTCTTTAATGCGATCGGTAATAAACAGATTACCTTGCTCATCAATGCGCCCAGCGTCACCGGTTTTTAACCAGCCATCGTCAAAGGCTTCGGCAGTATCCTTAGGACGATTATAATAACCGCGCATCACGGTCTCGCCACGCACCAGAATTTCATTGTCTTTACCTAGCTTAATTTCCATGGCGTCCAGCGGTTGACCGTTCGATCCAGGCACTCGATTATCTAAGGTGTTACAGGTGACTGTGGCACAGGTTTCTGTCATGCCATAACCACACAGTACTGGCACCCCGATACTGTGAAAAAAGCTGCCGACGTTGACGTCTAACGCAGCGCCGCCGACGGGCATAAATTTTAATCGACCGCCTAACACTTGCTGTAGTTTGCGATAAACCAGCTTGTTGGCCAATTTCCACTGTGCGGTTAACCATAAACCGCCAGTTGCACGGCCTTGAGCAACTTCAAATTGGCGTTTACCCACTTTCATCGCCCAGGCAAATAACACTTGTCTGACCTTAGAGGCCTGGCCGACTTTTTCGTGCACAGCGCTATAGATTTTTTCTAACACCCGCGGCACTGCGCATAAGGTATGCGGTTTAACAGCGATTAAGGCTTCTTTAAATCGATTAGTGTCGTTTAAGTAAACATTGTGGCCACCACGACATAACACGTACATGCTCCAACCGCGCTCAAACACATGACTTAGTGGTAAAAAAGCCAGTGAGATATCGCCCGGAGTAAAGGCTAACTTGCTGTCATGCTGGGCGATCATTGACGCAAAATTGCGATAGTCCAGCATCACACCTTTGGGATCCCCTGTGGTGCCAGAGGTGTAGATCAAGGTGAATAAGTCATCTAAATTGGCATCGGCCAATCTGGCCGTGAGTATGTCTGCCGTACTGGGCGTAAACGACGCGGTGAGCAAGGTATCAAAATACACATGATTATCAGCATTAAGCGTAACATTGCCATCAAACACCACAATATGTTGCACGCAGTCAGCTTGTGCAGCCACGGCACAAGCCATGTCGTATTGCTCTTGGTTACCGGCAAAAATTAATTTAGCTTGGGCGTCATTAACCATATAGGTGGCTTGCTCTATGGTGCTGGTCGAATACACAGGCACCACCACATTGCGGGCTTTAAGGGCGCCAATGTCAGCACAAGTCCACTGCGGGCAGTTTTGGGCTAAAATCACCACTTTGTCTTGCACTTGTAAGCCAAACTCAATTAACAACTGTGCGACTGAATCTGTCACTGTATCGAAGGCAGTCCAGCTGACCGTATGCCAAGGGGCAGGCAAATTAAAGCCTTCAAGGGCAATGCTATGGGTGAATAACTGGCTCTGCTGTTGCAGGAGTCGTACGACATGGTATTTATCGAGTAACATGTGACAATGTCCTTTTAGCTTACAAGTGTTCCGCTTTTTTATTCTACCTTAAGCCACTGCAAACCATAAGAGCTTTTGCTCTATTTTTGAGATTAAAGTCACATTCTGCTTAAAGAATGTACTTAGAGAGAATGAGCCCATGTTGCCAGTAAAGGGGTGATTTCAAGCTAATGGCCATACCCGTCCGCTCTTTAACTTGCACCGACAAAGCATAGTGCGCAGCGTATTCATATCGATGTAGACCCAACAGCCCGCCACTATGGCGGGAATAGCGTGTCAAAGGTAAATCAGCCACTGCGGCGCGACCACGGTAGACTTGTCTTTGACTGCAAAGGTTTTTCTGACATGATTAACGCGCAAAATAGGTTACTGTTTATGCCAAAATTGTTCCAATATAACCGGTAGTTGGTCATAATCATCCCGAATTGGCGCACTTGCTCAACCAATGGGGTTAACGGTGGCGCCAGCAAACAACTGCCACAGGCTTTACCGTGATGATGGCAGTCGCGATAATGACGGCCGCGATGATAGTGACACGGGTGTCGGCTGACCACGACGACGTTCAATCCAGCCTTGATCCACAAGTGGCTGCATTGGCCGCGAGACTGCCATCGGATTGACCGCTAATGGCTCGGCACATTGCCGCACCGAAGGCAGCACATCGTTAGGCTTAATTGCCCGCCGACCATAAAGTGCCCCCCTGGGATCGCAACTGTCGATAGAGGGGTTCACCACTGCTGGGTTGATATCCAATAGTGATAACATTAGGTTAACCAGGGCATTAATACACTTATACACTCGCTACTAAAGCATCATAATCGTCATGAAATGCAAAAAGGAAACGTTCCGATGATCAGCAGGAAGTTTGTCAATACCGTCTTAGCCAAGCGGGTTAACCACTCAAGTTTATGCCACTTGGCAGCGCGGATCGGTCGCGGGCTAACGATTACCGTGGCGATGTTGCTCACTAACCCTAGTTATGCTGATAAGTCAGTCACTAACGTCGCGGCGCCCGCAAAAACCAGTCCCTGTTACTTGGACGGATTAGCGGAGCAATTACAGTGCGGGAAAATCAGCGTCGCAGAAAATGCCCAGCGCCCTGATGGCAAACAAATTGATATCCATTTTGCAATTTTACCCGCCATTAAAAATACTTATCCAACCGAAGCTTTACTGGCGATTGCCGGTGGTCCAGGCCAATCTGCCATCGACAATGCAGCCAGCTTTGATCGCATGTTGTCAAAAGTGCGCCAGCAACGTGATATTTTATTAATCGACCAACGTGGTACCGGCCTGTCGAACAAATTGTCTTGCGACGATGATGCCTCAGCATCACTGAGTATCAATGATGATGACCTCGATATCATTGCCATGACAGAAAAGTGCCTCTCTCACATTGATGCCGACATCACCCAATATGGTAGCAACAGCGCACTAAAAGACTTTGAAGCAGTGCGCCAGTATTTAGGCTACCAAAAACTGCATTTATACGGCATTTCCTATGGCTCACGCATGGCGCAGCTTTACATGCGTCATTACCCAGAAGTCCTATTAACCGTCACATTAGATGGCGTTGTGCCAATGCAACAAAGTGTCGTGGCCATTGGTAGCTCAATAGAACGTGGCTTAAACGTACTCTGGCGGAACTGTAGCAGTACTCCAGCTTGCCAACAGCAGTTCCCTGATCTGGAAGATGAATACCATAAAGTCGACCAACTTTTGGCGACTGCGCCGATTGCTCAGCAGGTGCGCGACCCGCAAACCGATGCGCTAAGTGACTTGTTACTCACTCGCGCTAAGTTTACTGGTGCTATCCGCATGGCGATGTACATGGCCAATATTCGCGCACTTATTCCCTTGGCTATTCATCAAGCTGCACAGGGTAATTATCGACCCATATTAGGTATTTACGCATTAACCCTAACCAGCACAGACATTGCCATGGGTATGCACGCCTCTGTGGTTTGCGGCGAAGATATTCCTCGGATCACCGAGCAAATGCGTAAAAATGCGACCGAGTCTTATATCAGTGCCAGCCTGTTAGATAGCTTAGAAAAAACCTGTCAAATATGGACGATACCCGCTGTAGACGATAATTTCAGCGAGCCCATTCACAGTGACATCCCCACACTATTATTATCGGGAGAGCTTGATCCCGCCACGCCCCCCAACTGGGGCGCCTTAGCACAAGAAAAACTCACTCAATCAAAGCACTTTATTGCTCCCTACGCGACCCACGGCGTGGCAGGTCAAAGCTGTGGTAATGATTTAGTCGCGCAGTTAGTGGATCAAGGTTCGGTAAAAGACCTCGATGGCACATGCTTACAAAAAGACGTCCGCCGCAGTTTTTACCTTAATGCTAATACCGTCGAAACGCTGCCGCCTGCCGAAACTGACATCGAAACCGACATTAAAACAACCGCGCCAGCCAATACCACTGCAGATAAGGAATAGTCATGATTACTGTTGCAAACTTAACCAAAAAAATTGGCGATGTGCAGGCGTTAGATGATTTAAGTTTTACGGCTGAGAATGGCCAAATCACAGGTTTACTTGGCCCTAATGGCGCCGGTAAAACCACCTGTTTACGCACCTTGTTTGGCTTACTTAAACCCGATTCAGGCAGCGCTATCGTCGATGATATCGATGTGGCTCTTGACCCCATTGGGGCGAAAAAGCAGCTGGGTTTATTCCCGGATCCCTTTGGTTTGTACGAGCGCCTCACCCCGCGAGAATACATTAGTTATTTTGCCGAACTCAGTGGCATGTCTCGTAAGCAAGCCAAACAAGCCACCGCCAATGTGATTGCACAATTAAAGCTCGAAGACATCAGCGATCGTCGTTGCAAAGGCTTTTCTCAGGGCCAACGGATGAAAACCGCATTAGCGCAGGCGATTGTGCACAAGCCAAGTAACATTATTTTAGATGAGCCCACTCGCGGGCTCGACGTGATGAGCAATCGATTACTGCGCGACATCTTATTGGAACTCAAAGACCAAGGTCATTGTGTGCTGTTTTCAAGCCACGTGATGCAAGAGGTCGCCGCCTTGTGCGATCGCGTCATCGTGATGGCTAACGGCAAAGTGGTCGCCATTGGTAGCCCTGACGAACTGTGTCAACAAACAGGTAAAGACTCACTAGAAGATGCATTTATCGAGCTTATCGGTACTGATGAAGGGATTGCTGCATAATGAAAATGATACTCACCATGGTGCGCAAAGAACTCCTTGATGCCGCACGAGACAAACGCTCAGTGATGGCTGGGTTGTATTATGCCATTGGTACACCGCTGATCATGTGCACCATGTTTATGGTGTTAATTGGCCAGCTGTCTAGCCCAGAAGATTTAAACATCCACATTAATAATGCCGATGACGCACCTGATTTAGTACGCTACTTAAGTAACAACGGCATTAACCATAGTGATGGTGAAGACGCCAAAAAAATAACCTTAACCATTAGTGACGATTACGCCGCCAACATGGCCAAAGCCAAACAAGCTGAAGTGATATTAATCGTCGACAATTCAGATGAAAAACGACAAAAATCAATTCGTCGACTGGAGCAGCAACTGCAAGCCTATAGCGCCGAAATGGGTAGCCTTCGCTTAATTGCCCGCGGCATTAATCCACGAATTACCCAACCGCTCAAGCTAAACATACAAGACCAAGCGACCCCAGACTCTAAAGGCGGGATGATTTTAGGCATCGCCATTTTCACCATGATGTATTCGGTGTTTATTTCAGGAATGAACCTTGCTATCGATACTAGCGCCGGCGAGCGTGAACGCAACTCACTGGCTTTATTACTCAGTCACCCTATGAGCACCCGCCAATTAATCGTGGGTAAAATCATTGCCGTGAGCTGCTTTGCTTTGCTGGGCTTAATCCTGATCTTACTGGTGTCAAAAGTAGCTTATGCCTTTGTTCCGTGGCAAAAAATCGGCTTTACCGTCAACATTACGCAAGACTTTATGGGCTTAATGTTCCTCGTGGGTATTCCGGTTGCACTCATGGCCGCGACCTTACAATTGTATGTGTCGTTTATGGCAAAAACCTTTAAAGAGGCGCAGTCATATTTAACCATGGTGTTGTTTGTACCGTTAGCACTGTCAATGGCCGCCAGTTACAATATTGCGCCAGATGTATTGCAATGGTTGCCGGTATCGGGGCAACAACAAGCCTTAATGGACTTTATCAAAGGCCATGATATTCCGATGATGCAACTTATCGTGTCGTCAATCACCACGCTGATCATTGCCATTGCATTAGCCGCTGGCTTAGAAAAGTCACTTAAAAGTGAAAAAGTCGTCTTTGGCTTATAAGAGTTGGTTTATAACCACTTTGGTTTATACAATCATGCTTCCCTAGTCTTGTCAGCGTCCGATGAGGCTAGGGCTAATACCACAATCAAGACGTGAACCATGGAAAACGATAGCGAGATAATAGCTCTTGTGCTCGTAATGCCGCTCGGCACCAGCAATGGTTAAGTATTTATGAAACATAAGCAGCAAGCTGAGACAGGGAGTGTCACCGAACTTAAAGCGCAAAACCAAGCCTTGATTGCGGGTACAAGTGTCAGAAAACTCGTTACCAACAGCGATTTTGATTTAAAACAACAGTTCAAACAACAATTCAAACAACAATAGCCTTGATGCTGAAATGTCATAAATAAGTTCAAATAAAAATGCCGTCAAATTTAGACGGCATTTGTAAACCAGTTAGTTATTACTTCGCTTTTGGTCTAAATGGCTTTATCACCGCTTCATCACAGACTAAAAACGGCCCGTCCATTAAATCGATACAATACGGAATCGCGGGGAAAACCGCATCTAAACATTCGCGAATAGACTTAGGTTTACCAGGTAAATTAACAATCAAAGAATCACCACGTAGACCGGCCGTTTGACGGGATAGAATAGCTGTTGGCACAAACTTTAATGACTCGGCGCGCATTAATTCTCCAAAGCCAGGCATCATTCTATCGCATACTGCCTCGGTTGCTTCAGGCGTCACGTCGCGGGTTGCCGGACCGGTACCACCCGTAGTGACAATTAAACAGCAATCTTGATTGTCGGCCAAATCAATTAATGTGGCTTCAATGATGTCACGCTCATCGGGGATAACTTTATAAACAGGCTCCCATTCTGAAGTTAAGTACTCATTTAATACATCAATAATCGCTTTGCCCGACAGATCTTCATATATGCCAGCACTGGCACGATCGCTAACGGTTACAATCCCTATTTTGGCTTTACTCATGGTTATCCTTCCCTAATGTGGGGTTAAAGCAGTAATGCAAATATATGCCGACAATCTACCAAACAAAACCCTATTCACAAAATCAAAAACGGATAGATGGGTCATCTGATTGAATATCCCATTGATAAAATCAAACCATGACTTTCAGTAACACCTTATTTACACTGGCAATATCCAACTAAGCAATACTGTTTAATCTTTTGATTTCACTGTTATTTAAAGTATGGAACTATAAATAATTGCAACGATACCTTAATAATATCTCGTCTCAATCGCCCAATAATGAACATTAGCCCCTTACAACACAAAACGAGTTAACCCTATGCATACCGCTAAAAAACGTGGTTTCACCCTGATTGAATTGGTGGTAGTGATCATTATTTTAGGCATTTTAGCGGTAGTTGCTGCACCTAAGTTTATTAACCTGAAAAGTGATGCGCTAACGGCCAGCTTGAAAGGGCTTCAAGGGGCATTAAAGTCGGCCAATACCTTGGTTTATTCAAAGCTGTGTTGTCAGGTCAAGAAAAGCTCGACCCCGGTTCAGTGACAGTCAATGGTGTAACTATTAGCACCACGGAGGGATACATAACCCCTCTTGGTGCAAATATCGCGGTGGCGATTGAGGGTTCTTTTGAAGTGATGACGAATGCAAATGATACGATTACCGCAGACTGGGGACTCTCTGATGTGTCAGGCGGTACCGTGTATATTTTCCCTAAGGGATATGACATTAATGGCAGCTGTAGCTTGCGATACTATTTAGACTCAAGCAAATCAGAGCCACCATTTTATGCCCAAACAACCAGTGGTTGTTGATTGTAAAAGCTAGGAATAAACTTATTTGGTTTGTAATTGGCCGCTAACACCAAAACAGAAAAATGACGCGTCTTGTTGTAAAAATACTGCAAGACAGCGTCTTTTAAAAGCTTATTTAACGGCTGAATACCCTATGACATGTTGAGCTAAAATCCCCGTAACCGCCATTTCAGCAACATGACGTAATTCATCATATCCAGCACCATCAGCGGCTTGGATCGACATACCCTTAAATAATGTCACAATTAAGGTGGCCAACACATTCGGCTGACAATCTTCGGCTAATTCACCTTTTTGTTGCGCCAGCGTAAATTGCTCGATCAGCGCAGTTTGATGGTTAGCTTGAAGCAGATGAATCACTTCTTTAATGCCTTCGCTCGCGTCATGGCATGACAGGGTACTATTGATTAATGCACAGCCTTGCGGGTGACTGCAATCGGTAAATTGCGCCGCAGCACCAAGCAACAAGGCTCGGATTACATCGGCAATATGCTCATATTGAAAGGCGGTATTAAATAGCGAGTCTGGCCGAAGTTCATAAAGCTCAATGGCTTTTAAAAACAACTGTTCTTTATTACCAAATGCGGCATATAGGCTGGGCTTGTTAATTCCCATAACCTCTGTTAATTCGCTTATCGAAGTCCCTTCATAGCCATTACGCCAAAAAACATGCAGCGCTTGCTCTAATGCAAGATCAACATCAAATCCGCGAGGACGACCGACACCAGCCGCTTTTGTAGTCATACATCAAATTCCTGATCCCGCAAACTCACCTAATGTGAGTTTCAAATATGGGTGTTTATTCTAGCAAGGCTAGTTAAGTCATGGGGTTATTACTATCACAGATTAGGCTTCTAGGTCACTGATACTAAATTTGATTAACGAGGCATTTCTGCTCAAACGGGCGCCAAGATAACGAACAAGATAATGAACAATATATTTAAAATGCAATTACTTGCTTCACAACAACTCACTCCAATATGCATTTAGTTTACGATGCAAGTCGGTAAAAACAATCGAAGCTATACTGTGGTGTTGAGCAAAATATTGAGGTGACAAGTCGCACCCGCGAAATTAAGTTGGTAGCGGATTAGCTAAAGTAGATGATTAATCGTCTTGCTGTTGAACATGATCAACCAGGCTGGCTATCGACATGTTTTGCTCAAGAGTTGGTTTTTTTAAGCGTTTTGCAAACCAAAAACGCGGCTTCCAATAGATATTATTCAAACTGGAAATCTTAACCCCTTTTTTAGTCGAGGCATGTAAAAACCGATCATTACCCATGTAAATGCCCACATGGCGGATAGATCGCGTGATCTTAAAAAAAACTAAATCGCCGATTCGCAATTGATTACGCGCTACATCTTTACCCAAAATGCGTTGCGCGTTCACAGTCCGCGGTAATTTGTCGCCCACAATATCAAGGTAAGCCAAATACACGAAACCTGAACAATCAATGCCGTTTTTACTCAATCCACCTAAACGATAAGGCGTACCTTTCCATTCTTGATGAAAACTTAACAGGTTTGACTCGCTCCATTTGGGCGCTTGTTGCTTCAACATCGACACTTCGGTCACGGGTGTAGACGCAACCACAGGCGGCTTCGCCGCACACGCAGACAACAACAGCACTAAACAACTCAATAATAATTTTTTAGCCAATTAAACCCACTCCAAACCCCCAACAAATCAGCCGCAATATAAATACATTTACCACTACCCAATAGCAAGAACGACACCTAGACCATCATCTAACGCGTCATCATTTGCATGCATTGCACTAAAGCCCGTTTAGCCGCCATTTTATCGGCTTTAATTTGTGACCGTAGCATAGTGCCTTGCCAATTTGACCAAAAAACACTCGCTAATATCGATGCGGATAAGTCGGTACGCATATGCCCTTGTTGTTGCCCTTGCTGAATAAGTGTACTCAACAACCCTAACCATTGATCATAAAGATGATCTAAGGTTTGATGCAATAATGGCGACTGTGGGCTCACTTCAACCATCAAGTTACCTATGACACAGCCACGAGGCAGATCACCACTAAACAGCTCATCAATAAGTTGATGGTATCCATTTAGCACCTTAGATAAATTGGCTTTAAAATTCGCCCCGGGATCAATCGCAATGGGTTCAATGCGCTGTTGAAAATAATATTCAGCCACGGCGACAGCAAACGCTTCTTTACTGGCAAAGTAATGATAAAAGGAGCCTTTAGGAATGCCGACTTCATCGAGGATCAATTTAATGCCTACGCCACTGTATCCATGCAAAGCGAACAGCTTTTCACCTATGACACATATTGACTGTCTACTTGCTGCATTTTTATTCATTTAGCCTCCATTTTTTAGTGATAGGATAAACAAGAATAGACCAGTCGGCTAACTTTAGTTACTCATAATCAAAAACAGGCGCTTTTCTCTATAAATTGTCCTATAAAATTGACCCATCAATGCTCCACTTCCGGATCAACCCATCATCTATAGACACAACCCAAGTGGGTATTTCTGCAAAGCGTTAACTGAGAAATCTAACCTTGAAACAAACAATTATCTATCAATACAACTGCGTTAAATACTGCTGTCTCCATACTGGGCATTCAACATAAATGTAATTAAAATCAGTCAGGTTTCTGATAAGAGAAAAGTATATGCAACGTAGAACGGATAAAAAAGCCAATATAATGGATAAGAAATGGCTTGTACCATCCCGAGAGAAACTGAATTAATCAGTATGGGTATTATTGGTGATCGACTCTTTCAATAACGACATATTTTCATCAAGCAAGGTCCACTCTAATGCGTCAAATTCGGCAGTCACATCCAAAATCGCACCAATTTTTTCATGCTTAAGTCGGTCAATATCGCTCGAATACAATCGGCATGCTAAATACAACTGCTTATCAATTTTCTGAATCGCATCAATTTTTTCATGCCTTCTTGCCCAAGTGTTATACAGCTGACAACCCATTAAAAAGGGAATAAAGCTCCAGCAGATATACTAAAAAATGCTGCCATCTTGGCTTTTACAGAAAATGCCTGCGCAATTAAACCAATACACCGAACTTACCAGCCATAACGATAATGCAATCCACGCAAAAACAAGCTTAAGTAATACATAAGGAAGCGCCACACATAAGCACAAAGCTAATAACGCACCGAGAGTATAATAATATTTAATATGAATACGGGTGAGCATGGTGGTCCTCCTGTTGTAAAAAAGCAGCACCGGTGTGCTGCTTAGGCTAATATTTATCCAAATAACTATCTAATCACTCCGTGGCAGTCAGTCAAACTTGCTACTTCGAGTTACATTGGCTTAAAAAGGAATTACCCAAGCTAGATCAATGCACTTTGTGTTGAAAAGCTTAACGACTTTGAACGGACAACATAATTAATCGAATTGGCATAGTATTTAACAGTCTGGATCTTCTGACTTCATGCCTTCTTTCACATCTTCACATGCATCTTCAACTGCATTACCAGCATCTTGCATCATTTCATCCACTTTCTCGCCTGCGTTTTCAGCTTTGTTGTCTGAACATGCTGATAAACCAGCCGTTAAAAACACCATTAAACTTGCCATTGTCAGTAATTTTAATAATTTCATGTTTATCTCCAGGATGATGGTTGTAATCGAATAATTTTATATCGCTAACCTTATCTCGAGTTAAGAGTTCAGGTTAACGACTATGCTCGGGGGCCTTTGCCTCGAATCGCATTGGCTACTAACGAAATCACTAGCAACACAATAAAAATAAAGAAAATAATTTTCGCGATGCCTGCTGCGGTACCTGCAATACCAGTAAACCCCAATAGACCCGCTATAACGGCTATCACTAAAAACATTAATGTCCAGCCCAACATAAAAACCTCCTTGGTGTACGGTTCACATTGTGATGTGCGTTTAATTTATGCTAACGATTGATACCAATATCATATCTCTATCGTAAAAATTAACGATTCACACCACGACTATGTCTTAGTTAAGGCTAACATAGTGCCAATTTCAACAAAAAAACTATAAGATCATGATTTTTAAATGTTTAAAATTTAAGGTAAGAAAACCAATAATGAAGCAGCCATAGGCGAACAGGTGATTTTACCGATGCTATAAGAGTTTTAGGCTATCACTGTTCGATAACGAAATATCGATAAGTAAACAAAAATGCATCTAGTGGCTGTAATGGTTTACCCTTTATGAGGTGAGGTAAGTGAAATTAAGGCGGCTACAGCGACAAAGCGACTGGAAATCCATAAGCAGGTTTCTAAGCCATATTCTTGATACACCCAACTAGGCAGCACAGTAGCCATTCACTGTCCTATGGCACTAGCCATAGCGTAAAAGCCCACATCCAGTGACACCCCATAATGACCAGCGTAGCAAATGATAAAGTCGCGGTGCCGTGGTGAATTAATCGCAAACACCGTGGCAAATATGAACAAGCCGATCACGATACTTTCTAACAAATCACGATTTTTTAGCACATAACGACATTTTCTAGCACATATCGATACTGACTAGCAGATAACAATCAACCGGCAGAGCAATCACAATCGCTGCGGGGGCAAATATAACGGCCATGATTTATCGTAAACTAAATGGGCTGGCTTTTGAGGTTTGAACCGTAAACAGCCGCTTATCTGCAATAACAGAATTAAGATCCAATGCCCCACTATTCAGCCATAAATTACGCTAGATAAGCGCCGACAGGCGTGGTGATTAACGCTAACAGAACAAGTGGAACTACCAAGCGAATATGATCAGCGCGGTTCTTAATACCGCGCTCATAGTGCTTATGCCAGAAATAAACAGTGCAGGGGCTTGGCTAAATTTACTGATAAACCCGCCATGGGGAAATAGAGACTAAAGCCACTGCCGAGCCGACGCTGCTATTGAAAATAGCATTAAAAATAATAAGGTTAGCGCAAAAGACAATCAATATGCCATTTACAACACCTTAGGTTTATCTTTATCAAAGCCATAAGCAAACATCGGCACATAGATCAGGGTCAGCAAAGTACCGACGATTAGGCCACCGACAGCGACATCCGCTAAGGGGGATAATCTCTCTAGGCCAACCGCTTGTTCCAGCGCTATGGGTAACATACCGGCAATCGTGCCAAAGGCGGTCATCATGACGGGGCGAAAACGAATGCGCACACTTTCTAGCGCACTCTCAAAAGGGGATTTGTGCTGCCGTATATCTTGATAAAAATCGATTAGCAAAATGGAATTTTTAATTATGATGCCAAACAAGAGTAATATCCCAATTAAGCTCGGCATACAGCTAGGTTTGTTCATTAATAACATGCCCCAAGAGGCGCCTATCATCGACAGCGGTAAGACCACTATCATAATCAGACCCAGTTTTACCGAGCGATAAATGACAATTAACGTTAGAGTCAGTAAAACAATACCGGTCGCAATCGCTTTGATCATGCGTGCAAAACTATCGTCAAGCGCAACAATATCGCCTTCTTGGGAAACAATAAAACCTTGAGTATCAACTTGCGCCAAGGCGGCGTTGGCGTCAGCGGTAATGTGGGTAATAGGCCGAGAAGTACGATAACCACTGACATCAATACTGTAGAGCATCTTATCCCGCTCAATTTTGGCTTGGGTCATCTGTGGTATGAGCTTGGCAAGTGCGTTCAGTGGTAGTTCAATCCCTGCAGGCGTTGTGATCGGCATAAAACGAATGCTGTTAATGTCTTCGCCAAAGGTCCCTTTAAGGTAGAGCCGCACATATTGCGTATTCATAGAGGCTAAATCACCACTTAACGCAATGACTTGGCCTCTTATGGGGATCTGCGCGGCGATAGCGGCGGGGGTTAAGCCGTAACTTAGCGCTTTATTGGTATCGATGTCGATACGGATCTCAGTAAAGTCATCACTCCAGCTTTGTGAGATACTGGTCAGCCCGGGTACTGACGTTAGTACTTTAGCTACCTTATTGGCTATCTTAGGCAAATCTTGATAGTCACTGGCACGGATCCGCACATCTAAGGGAGCTTTAATTGAGCTGAGCGCAGTGGCACCAAAATCATAAACATCCACCAACTTAATGCCCGTTAGTGTATGGAGTTTATCTCTGATCTCATCTTCAATTTGCCATAGCGTTTTATCTCGCTCAAAACGATTGACGCAGTTAATCGTCATGGTCGCTTCGCTGGGTAAATTACCACTGCCCAGCGATAATACGCCCACTTCTGAGCCAAAGGCCACAGAGCTCATTTCCACTTCGGGCTGTTGATGTAACCACTGTACAAAAGAGTGCAATTTTTGTTCGCCGTCTTCCACTCTATCATTGGCACTAAAGGCGATATGAACTTTGATGATCCCCGTATCCATTGGTGGCATAGAGTCTTTACCAATCAGTGGCATAATACTCTTAACACTGAATATCAGCACCAGTAATACGCCGAGGGTTAACGCTAGTTTTCGGAGTAAACCGCCTTTGCCATTACGTCCATTAGAAAATTTAAGTACCGATAAATAGGGGGAAACCAAACGGCCAATACTGTTTTGATAAAGGGCTTCAAAGGCTTTTTCTAGCCGATTTTTATCCGTGCCATTGCGATAAAGATAGATAGAAAGCCTAGGGATAAAGGTGATTGATATAAAATATGAAACCAGCAAAGCGATGATCAGGGTTTCAATCAAAGGCCGAAAAATATGTTGCGGAAAGTCGCCGACAAACATCAACGGGAACATAATAACTATGGTGGCGACGGTACCGGCAAAGATGGGAGACAAGACCTCTTTAGTCCCGGTCACAATGGCGGTATCTAAATCTTGGTGTTCCTCTATAAGATGGCGCTCAATATTTTCTAGCACCACCACCGCATCATCCACCAGCATACCTAGCGCTAAGATGATGCCAGTATAGACCACAATATTAAGCTCGCCGCCCATGAGATAAATAATCGCAATAGTGCCAAAAAACACCATAGGAATAGACACTGCCGCGGCAATAATGGCGCGAAAGTTACCTAAAAATAGCAGTAAAACCAACAAAGTAAATATAATGGCATCACGCAATGCGGTAAGCATATTATCGTTAGCGGTTTCAATTAAAATACGCTGAGTATCGCTGATATCGAACGTGATATTAGGATAATCGCGCGTTAACTGTTTTATTTGTTCCCGCGCAGCATCGCTTACGGCTAAAACACTGCCGCCTGGGGCACGTTGAATAGCCATAGCAATGCCCTGCTGACCATTGCCCATATAACCACTAAAGCGGCGCTCGCTGCTCCAGCTTACATCGGCAACATCAACTAAGCGCACATTGGTTTTTAATGGCAGTTGTCGCAAACTGGCAATATCGGATTGATCGCCATAATAGGTTAGCGTAAAAAAACCATCGTTGCCTTTTACAAACCCCAAAGGGATATTACGATCAATTGCGCCAATCGCTGTAGCCACTTGGCCAAAATCGAGACCATATTTTTTTGCTTTAAGCGGATCCAGAGCAATATTAATGGCACTTTGATAACCACCAAATATTTCAACATTACCAATTAATGGGTTAGCCAGTAACGCTGGCTTTATAAAGCTATCGGCAATTTTGCGCACATCGGGCAGGGTTAAGTTATTATCATTTGGGGTCAGGGTCACTACCTCAACAGGTAAGGTAAACGCACCTGAAGTATAAATGGCAGGATTTGCACTGGCGGGCAGTTTAGACTGAGCAATCGACAAGGCATTACTTACATCCACAGCCGCGGCATTTAGCCCTTTCTCATATTCAAATTCAGCTTTAACAATAGAGAAGTTGGCAACATTGGTTGAGCTAACGGCGCGCAGTAACCCCAAACGCGCCACTTGTTCTTCAATAGGTTTAGACACTGTGGCCGCAGCCACGCCTGCTGTGGCCCCTGGCACTTGAGTGATCACTATCACGGTCGGTCTTTCTGCATCTGGGAATAGGTTTTTAGGCATATTTACTAAGCCCATAACACCTAAAATAAAGAAGCCAGCAATAAGAGCAAAGGTCAGGTGCGAGCGCTGATAAAAGTAATTAAACACCGCTATTCTCCACTTTGTTTGCTGGTTTGTTTGCGGGTTTGTCCGCTAGGCTTATTGGGTTGGATAATGGCTGGAGAAGTCGCTTTTATCACCTTAACGCCACCTATCAGTTTTAATAATATATCGGGTTTAGCCACAATATATTCACTGCCCGGTGCTAAACCAGAAACTAAAATGCCCTCGCTGGCCTCGGCAATAATAGTAACGTCTTGCGCCTGTGCTTGCTCGCCGGCCAACAGCACGACCTGCGCCAGCCCATTAAGATGCAGCAGTGCATCATGAGGTAATAAAATACCCTCACCTTCAAATATCAACAGCTTAGCCGCAATGCGAGCGCCTGCTGCCAAGTTAATCGTGCTGTGGCAACTGTATTCATCTAAGCCATTAAAAGTGCTTAATAGCGGCTGTAAATCACAACGCTGCCCATGATAAAAAAGCGCGACTGGCTGTAAAGTATCTGTGGTGCGGACCAGTAAAAATTTATCATCTTTACCCGAAATATTGATCAAGGACTTGCCGGCACTAGCAATGCTTCCTTTAGCCACATACGTTTTACTGATAATGCCATTAAAGGGTGAATGAATGGTGGCGTAACTAATATTAGAATCTAACTCATTGATTGACTGCTTAAGGGCATTAACCTGCTCTTTTAAACTATTAACACTGGCATCTAAAGAGAGCAGCAGTGAGCTTTCATCATCAAATTGCTGCTGTGAGATGAGTTTATTTTTAAGTAACTGCGCACTACGCTGATGGGTTTGCTGCGCATTAGCTAAATCAGCTTGTCGACCGATTATCTCACTCTTGGTGCCACGAACTTGAGATAATAAACTGTGTTTTTTAGCAATTAAATCAGAGGCATCTAAGCGCACAACCACGTCACCAAGGTTAACCTTAGCGGCACTTGGCAAAATCATGGTTACCCTCGAGGTCAATTTAGAAACAATCTCAACATCACTGTCACTTTGTACTTGAGCCAAATAGGGCAAGGTAAGTTGCACCTGACTTTTCTGCGCCAGTTGTGTATTCACCACCATGGCGTAACGCTTAGCAACAGGAAGATTAGCAATACTTGCCTGTTTATTTTTTATGACTAACACAGCGGCAATGACCAGCATAATTGCTAGCATTATTAGCATAATTTTTTTAGCCATAACGTCGATCCTGTTATTTATAGGTGTCAATATCTTTAGAAGACGTATAGCCCCTGCAAAGGGTGCACTTTTTTAGTTTTTTTCTTTTGTTGCCGGGGTAAAGCAACAGACCTTGTCTTGTGGATCAAAAACAATTTGGCATTGTGCTTCAAGCTGTTTCCTCAACTGTCTTCGGGCACGTTGAATTTTTGATTTTGCGGCAGGTAAGGTTAAATCAAACTGTGCTGCAAAGGCACGCTGTGTCATACCTTCGATATCACAACGCGAAATAATGTGTTTCTCATCAGCGGTTAATTGTTCTAAGGCAAGGGGTAAACAGTGAGACAAGTTTGCCACCGCGATCGGCTCTTGTTGGCTTGTTTCAATGTTCTCAAGTTCCTCGATAGTGATGTAGGATACGTTAATGCTGACCTGATTTTTGCGTAAGAGATCAATGATCTCATTTTTAGCGACGTGATAAAGCCATGCCCGTGGATTGTCTAACTCACAGAATTTAGCGGCTAAACAAATTGCTTTCAAAAAGGTATCTTGTAATAACTCTTCTGCTTGCTCTTTATTCTTAAGTCGTTTTATTAAATAGCCACTGAGCTCTAGCTCATACTTCTGCCAAGCATCTATAATACAATTCATGTTTTTCCAACGGTTTATCTGGGTAATTTGTTTGAGATAAATACGGCCAAACCAATCATCATTGCAGAAACCCATAAACAGGCTTCTAAGCCATATTCTTGATACACCCAGCCCGACAACACAGTACCCATTAACCGTCCCATTGCATTAGCCATATAGTAAAAGCCCACATCCAGTGACACCCCATCACTGCTGGCGTAGCTAACGATTAAGTAGCTATGCAGTGATGAATTAATCGCAAACACCGCGCCAAATAACAATAAACCCGCTATTAATGTTACCTGGATATAAAAATCAAAATGCAGAGTGAGAGCAATAGCCGCCGGGATCAGTAATAAGTAGCTTGCCCATGCAAATGCCGCTCGACCGCTCGGCACTTTGCCCTGCCGTTTACCGGTGAAATAAGGTGCCATAGACTGTACGATCCCATAACCAATTACCCAGCTAGCCATAAAGCCGCCAACCCACCAATGATCCCAGCCAAAGGTGGTGGCTAAAAATACCGGTAATGCCACCACAAACCAGACATCTCTGGCGCCAAACAAAAACATCCGCGCCGCCGACAGTAAGTTAATCGCCTGACTTTTCGAAAAAATATCTTTGAATTTGGGTTTGTTTTTAGCTTTGCCTAAATCATCTTTTAAGGTCACTAAACTAAATAACCATACAATGCCTAATAACGTGGCCATTAACATAATAGCCCCTCTAAATCCTAAACCCGTAAGCAACACACCACCTAAAAAGAACCCCACCCCTTTTAAGGCATTTTTCGAGCCGGTCAACAGCGCGACCCACTGATAAAGCTTACCCTCGGCATCTGCTGGCACCAGAGTTTTAATGGCACTTTTGGCGCTCATTTTATTCAAATCTTTGGCGATACCCGACAATGCCTGCGCTGCCATCACATAAATCACTGTGAGCATGTCAGCAGGCACGGTTAGCATGGCTAACGCCACGATTTGCAGGCATAAGCCAATATTCATGGTGTTATTAAGGCCAAGCCTTGCCCCTAACCAACCGCCAATAAGATTGGTGATCACCCCAAAGATTTCATAAAACAAAAACAACATAGCAATATTTAACGGGCTGTAACCTAGCTGATGAAAGTACAGCACCACCAGCATACGCAAGGCGCCATCGGTTAAGGTAAATGCCCAATAATTAGCGGTGATCAGCAAATACTGCTTTATCGATGGTGGTAAGCTACGCAATGAAACCAGCCCCATGAACGCTATTCCTTATCAGCTAAGCCGACCTTGCGGGCCAGCTCTGCAGTGCGATTAGCGTAGCCCCACTCATTGTCGTACCACACATACAGTTTGACCTGAGTGTCGTTCACCACCATGGTCGACAAGGCATCGATAATGCTTGAGCGCGGGTCGGTTTTATAATCTACCGACACCAATGGACGTTCTTCGTAACCCATAATGCCCTTAAGTTCTGTATCGGCAGCGTGTTTTAATAGCTGATTTACTTCTTCAACAGTCGTTCCACGAGCCACTTCAAATACGCAATCGGTCAGTGACGCATTGGCTAATGGCACCCGAATAGCATGGCCATTAAGCTTGCCGGTTAACTCAGGAAAAATATGGGTAATCGCGGTAGCAGAACCTGTGGTGGTTGGGATCAAGCTAATGCCACAGGCGCGGGCGCGACGTAAGTCTTTGTGGGGAGCATCTAGAATAGTTTGGGTATTGGTAATGTCGTGAATAGTGGTCATCGAGCCATGCTTAATGCCAATTTTCTCATGGATCACTTTCACCACTGGCGCTAAGCAGTTGGTGGTACACGATGCTGCGGTCACGATTGGATGAATCGCTTTGTCGTATAAATCATCATTTACCCCCATCACAATATTGAGCACGCCGTCTTCTTTTACTGGCGCGGTCACTACAACCCGTTTTACACCTTGATCTAAATAAGCTTGCAGCAAGGCTGTGGTTTTTATTTTACCTGAGGCCTCAATCACCACATCGCATTTTGACCAGTCAGTGTCTTGGGTGGCCATGTTACGGCTGCAAGGAATGGCTTTACCCTTAATCACAATCGCATCGCCATCATGGGTCGCCTCATGATGCCAACGCCCATGGACTGAATCAAAGGTCATTAAATGGGCCAAGGTCGCAGCATCGCCAGCTGGATCGTTAATCTGCACTATTTCAACATCGTCCCAATCATACGTCGCGCGCATTGATAAACGTCCCATACGGCCAAAACCGTTAATGCCTATTTTTATCGTCATAATGGTGTCCTACTAAATAAAGTTAACTAACCTCAACTCGAGTAAAAGATGAGGTTAACAATTAAAAGCATTGAAATAATCGCGTTGGATCGGATGCGTCAGTGCTTTTGGTCGTAAGCTTTGCACCGCAGTTACTGCTTTATCTTTTGGCCAACCAAGGCTGGCAAGAATTAACCCAATCACTAATCCAGTGCGTCCCGAACCGCCTTTGCAATGCACCGCAATGGTGCCTTGGTTATTAATCACCTCGATAATCTGCGCTTTATTAGCTAACCAATTAGCTAACCAATTAGCTTCAAATTCGGCACCGGGTGCAGCATCGTCAGCAATGGGTAATTGCACCCAGGAAATGGCCTGTGTGGCACATGCTGCGGGTAAATCCTCCGCGTCATTGCGCACGATTTCATCATCAAACATCAAGGTGATTAGCATTTTTGTACCCGCCGCCTTCAGTGTGGCAACTGACGCAGCTAATGTTTCATCTTTAGTGCCAGGGCACGGGGTAAAGATCAGCTTGGCGCCATTATCTAACGTTAAAACATCATAAGGATGAGCTGGCATGGTTAACTCCAAAAAGTAACGTCAAATACTCATTTAATAACTGATTCAATAACTGATTTAATAACTTAAACTCTCAAAGCGTTAAATCAATGATTAAACCAATCTTGGGTACGATTAATAAAATAAACTAAAGACAACATAACTGGCACTTCAACGAGAACGCCTACCACAGTCGCTAAAGCCGCACCTGAATGTAAACCAAATAGCGATATTGCCACAGCAACCGCCAATTCAAAGAAGTTCGATGTCCCGATTAAACAAGCTGGAGCCGCTATGTTATGCGGTAGTTTCATCCACTTTGCGGCTAAGTAAGCAATAATGAAAATACCGTAGGTCTGGATCAGGAGTGGAATAGCAATTAAGCCAATGGTTTCGGGTTCAGACACTATGGTGTTTGCTTGAAAACCAAATAATAAAACAACTGTTGCTAATAAGCCGATCATCGACCAAGGCTTTAATCTTGATAAAAGGTGATTTAAAGACTGCTCACCTTGACTATGATTCAACATTTTTCGAGTAATCACCCCTGCAATTAAGGGCAATAAGACATAAAGCACAACAGAGATAAGCAGCGTTTCCCACGGTACTTGGATATCACTTACGCCAAGTAAAAATGCTGAGATAGGAGCAAAAGCGAATACCATAATCACGTCATTGACTGATACTTGAACCAAGGTATAGTTGGGATCACCTTTAGTTAGCTGTGACCAAACAAATACCATCGCCGTACAAGGTGCCACGCCTAATAAAATCATCCCGGCAATATATTCTTGCGCCGATGCAGGATCGACTAAATCTGCAAAGAGGAAGTTAAAGAATAGCCAGCCTAATGCTGCCATAGTAAAAGGTTTAATCAGCCAATTAATAACAACGGTTAACAACAGTCCTTTAGGATTTTTGCCCACATCTTTTATCGCTGAAAAATCAATTTGAACCATTATTGGGTAAATCATCACCCAAATAAACACTGCTACCACAATGTTAACGTGGGCAATTTCAAGATTGGCAATAGCTTGAAAAGCATCAGGTTGCCATAACCCCAAGACCACACCAAGCACGATACTTAAACCAACCCATACCGATAAAAAACGCTCAAAAATACCCATCATTAAATCCTTAAAATAATTTATTTACAAAAATTCGCTCTATCAGGTCTATTTCGCATATTGGCTAAACGCTGAAGGTCACCATCAATCCATGGGATATTATTCTCTGTGGTCAGTGCAATCACAGATTTAGCCCATAGCGACAAGTCAGGATTGATACGATAAAACACCCATTGACCATGCTTTCTATCAGTTATTACCTTAGCTTTTTTTAGAATAGCGAGATTACGCGATACCTTCGGCTGGCTGTCTTCACTGAGCGCTGCCATCAACTCGCACACACACAACTCACCATAATAATGCGTTAACATTAAGGTTTTTAAGCGAATGTCATCGGTAAGGCATTTGTAAAATGCGATAGGATCCATTTCGGTCAGTTCAGAGGAGTTCAATGCGGACTGAGTCTCTAGCGCCATTGCCTCTGTAGTTTGTTGCTCCACTAACAGAAACATCGACAAACGGTTATTGATGTCGTTTAAGGTGGTAAAAAAAGGCTGTTCGCCAGCACGGCTTTTAGGATCGGGGAAATCCCACGCCAGTTGCTTACCTGCATCAGGGTAACTACGGCATTCGTTATTGGCTTTATCGCAAAGGGTGATCACGTAATCAAAGTGTTTACCGGCAAAGGTTTGCACATGTTTAGCCATTAAGTCACTGGCATCAATCCCAAAGCGAGTGATCGCCTCAATAGCTCGAACATCGACTTGCTCAGGCGAAGTGCCGGCACTAAACACATCAAATTGGTTTGCTGCTTTATTGCGTAATAATGCCTCAGCCATTTGCGAACGCGCCGAATTGCCAGTACACAAAAACAACACAGTTTTCTTTTTCATTGCTTATATATCAACACATAATAAAATATGCGAACAATTGTATATATGATTATTCATATATACAAGTAACAGGACAAAAAAAACCGACTCACTGAAGGGTTCGGCCTAAAAAATTAATGATATAAAAAAGGTCTTGGCTCGCTCATTAAAGTCGACCCTTTTACTCGCACTAATTTACATTAATGGTCAATTTGGAGAACCTATTACATACCAAACTACACCATTTCCGAAGGTAAAGGTTTGCCATACAAATAACCTTGTAAGTAACTACATCCCATCAACTTAAGTAGATCATGCTGCTCTATAAATTCGACACCTTCGGCTATCGTACTGAGCTCTAGATTAAGTGCTAACTGCACGATTGTGCGAGCGATAGCGGCATCTTTTTGATTGCTCACGATCCCGTCTACAAACGATTTATCAATTTTCAATGTATCAATGGGGAAACGCTTTAAATAGTTTAACGAAGAGTGGCCAGTACCAAAATCATCAATGGCTAACTTGACACCTAATTCTTTGAGCTTAAGAAGCAAAGCAATAGCGTCATCAACGTTACTGATGATCGCAGATTCAGTTATTTCCAACTCGAGCAGACCAGGCGGTAAGTCCGTTTCAATAAGTGCACTTTTAACATGGTCTAAAATATTGGCATGGTTGAATTGCAATGCAGATAGGTTGACAGCCATGCGCTGAAAATTCGCATCCACAGCATGTATTTTTTTTGCTTTGTTACAGGCTTCAAGCAAAGCCCATTCTCCAATAGGGATAATCAAGCCGCTACTTTCAGCAATCGCGAGAAAAGCTATCGGCGCTAACAACCCTCTTGTTGGATGATCCCAACGCAGTAATGCTTCGTATCCAATAATGTTTTCATTGACTGAGTCAACTTGTGGCTGATAATACAGCACGAGTTGATTGCCTAACCTTATTGCTTCACGTAGTTCAGCTTCTATTTGAAGCCGATCCATTAACAACTTGTGCATATCATGAGAGAACAATTGATAACCGTTTTTGCCGTTATTTTTCACTTCGTACATGGCTGTATCGGCATGTTGCAACAAAATATCGCCTGTAGCGCCGTCATCAGGATAAAATGAAATACCGATGCTGGCCGAAATAAACGTTTTCTGCCCCTGAATGATAAAAGGCTTCGAGAGTGCATCTAGTACTCGCTGAGCAATAATAGCAACATTATCAAACTCTTCTAGCTCACATAACAGCAGGGTGAATTCGTCCCCACCCAAACGGGCAAGGTGTTCATTTTCATAATCGACCCGACTACCCACACTGAGCTCATCTGACATGCGTACCGAGCTTTTAATACGAGTGGCGGCTTCGCATAACAATTCATCTCCCGCTTTATGTCCCAACGTATCGTTTATTCTTTTGAAATGATCTAAGTCGATGAATAATAATGCTAGCTTTGTTGTATGGCGCTTGGCCGAAGCAATTGCAGAGTCTAACTGCAACAAAAACTTACGTCTGTTCGGCAGAGCCGTTAAGGTATCGTAAAACGCATAATAAGCGATGTCTTGCTCTGATTTTTTCCGACTAGAAATATCATGTAATGTGCCATTAATCCGCGGTTCACCAAAATCAAAAGTGATATCGGTTCGGTCATGTAGGGTAATAATGTCACCATTGCCATGTAACACACGATATTCAATATCATACGATTGCCTAGTCTTTAAGGCTGTTTTAATGGTTAACTTTAAGAATTCCCGGTCATCTGGATGAATGATATCTAGCAGAGTGGATAACGTAATATCAGTCTCTTGAGGCTGCATACCCAACATGCGGTAAACCTCATCAGAGCAGTCTAACTTACTGGATTTAAAGTCCCATTCCCATGAGCCCAAGTGAGCAATATTTTGTGCTCTGGCGAGTTTGTTTTTACTCTTGGTTAACTCTTTTATTGTCTTATTGGCTTTAAGCACATAATGGATGCGGTGACTGAGCAGCGGCCACTTAACCGGTTTAGTCATGAAGTCTGTCGCACCCACATCGAATGCTTTTTGAATGTCTTGAGGCTGATCTAATGCGGTCACCATAATAATGGCGACATTATCCCCTTCGGGTAAAGAGCGAATAAATGAACAGCATTCAAAGCCATCCATTTTATCCATAGACACATCGAGTAATATTAAATCAGGGGAATGTTCGGAAAAAAGCTGTATTGCCTCTTCACCACTACTGGCCTCAATAATACTACCTACAGACTGACCGAGTGCTTGACGCATCAAAATCCGAATGACGGGGTCATCATCAACGATTAGTACCACATCTTGAAGTGTATTTAAAAGCATTAAACAATCCTCTCTAGCTTTAGCAATATTGCCTCTTTAGTTTGTTTAAACACCGGCAATAATGTGTCTGAGAGATGATTGGCATCACTCAACTCACCACAACGTGCAAACAACTCTATTTGACTCGCTAACGTCTGAATTTTTATCGCCCCGACATTGGCCGAACTGGACTTTAAAGAGTGTGCTGATTTAAAGACTTGATCGGCATCCTTGCCAATTAACCCTTCAATAATTTTTTTAATTAACTCTGGCGCATTGTGTAAATACAAATCCACTATGCTGTTAACAAGATCGCACGAGTCATCAGGAGCAATTTGTTGAATGTCATCAAGCGGTCCATCAACAAAGACTAACGACTCTTCGTCCTGAACCTCTTCGACACTCTCGGGGAGACTTGCCCGTTCAAATACCCATTTATTCATGCATTCTGATAGGTTCTGGCGGGTAAAAGGTTTTAACAACGTATCTTTAGCACCAACGTTACGGAAGAGTCTTTTAACATTAGGTTGAATATCGGCGGTAAGTGCGATGATAGGGGTTTTATGATTAATACCATTCTGACCTAACTGAGTTATCGCTTTAGTTGCAACAATTCCGTCAGCCACCGGCATATGGTAATCCATAAAGATAAGGTCAAACTTTTTCTCGCTGGCTCGGACAATGGCTTCTTGACCATTATTAACAATTTCACACTGATGCCCCAAAGACGCTAATAGGCTTTTCACCACAAGTTGATTAACCACATTATCTTCTGCAACAAGCACGGTTATTGGCCGATACACTGCCTGAACACTATTATCCGGTTCCACTACAGAGGTAGAAGCGGTGAATGACTCATCTTGTGGTACAAGTGGAATGCTAAACCAGAAATGGCTGCCTTCGTTTAAGGTACTTTCAACGCCATAACGGCCATTCATTAATACGACTAACTGTTGGCAAATAGCCAAACCTAGACCCGTTCCACCAAACTCACGGGTAATAGTATTATCGGCCTGCATAAAGGGGGTAAAAATACTCTCTAACTTAGATGACGCAATGCCAATACCGGTATCTTTAACGGTAAAGAGAATATAAGTATCAGACGCCTCCATGTGCTCACTGACCTGTACTGAAATAGCACCTTGGTGTGTAAATTTGATGGCGTTTGAGACAAAGTTATTTATTATTTGTCGCACTCTGACTGAATCGCCCAAATAATTTTCGTGGATAAATGGCGATATGACTACATCAAAATCAAGGCCCTTTTTCTCCGCCGAGACTTTATGCGAATGACATGTGGAAGTGACAAGATCGGGCAAATTAAACGCTTTGATGTCTAAATCCATTTTATTGGCGTCTGCTTTCGAGAAATCGAGCACTTCATTCAACAGCACCAGTAATGTTTGTGCTGAGTCATTGATCATTTGAACTGTATTGGAAACCTCTTTATTCAATTCAAAAGACTTAAGTAGATCTGAAAATCCAACAATACCATTTAGTGGTGTTCTAATCTCATGGCTCATCACGGCTAAAAATTCAGACTTGGCCTGACTGGCTTTTTTGGCAATTTCAAGGGTTTGCTGCAATTCAAACGTGCGCTCTGACACACGATTTTCTAATTCATGGTTGATGGTTTCTAATTGCCTACCTCGGGCATCTACCTCTCCGATCATGACATTAAAGCTGTGCGCCAGCTGAGAGAATTCATCATTAGACTTGAGGTTTACTCGTTGCGTATAGTCTTTGTTATTTGAAATATGCTCAATAACATTAAGCAACGTATTGAGTGGCTTAGTAAATAAAGACTGCAACCAAAACACCACCAATAAACTCGCCAAAAAAGCCAATATACTGGCTGACGTGACCAACACTAAATAGTCATCCAGTTGTTTAGAGAGTGCATTCATATTATCAGTGATGCGTAACAAACCGACTATTTCGCCCTCTGAGATCAAGGGGGTATAGGAATGAATGCCAATATTGTCAAATTTAATCGATTTTTTATTAGAAGATAAATAAGCTAGCAGATCTTGTTTATGAGAATCTATTTTATGCAATGGATCGGCTTGGTATAAAGAAAAAACCTCCCCAGAAGGAGTGTAAATCACAGCATTAATAATGTCGGGTTGCGTCACTAATGCAGAAAGGGTTTTTTTAGCCGATATCGGGTCGTTAAAAATAACGGCTGACAGGCTATTGCTCGCAACAATATCACTTAACACCGCCAAGCCTTGTTCGGCTTTCTCTTTAGTTACAGCATATTGTTTAGTGATTAATGATGAAGAGATAATGACAATGACAATAATAGCGATCGCTAGCATTGAAAAAATCAATTTTGTTCGAATTGATGCAAAATTCATTATTTTCATCGCTTAACCTCAAGTGCTAATTTCAATACCTGTGAGCTGATGTTTAAGCCTGATCCCTCTAATACCTTATTATTAATATTGAAATATAATCGCTTATCCTGCTCGACAATTTCAATCATGCCTCCTTGCACCACAAAACCGGAGATATCCGAAACCGTTAAAATAGGTTTATTCTCGACAGCCAAAAACAAACGACGAATTAAATTTCTAGAATTAGCGTCAATAAATACCACATCACACTGTTCTATTTGGTTTGTTTCTACTAACTGAATAGCCGTGATTGACTTATTTACCAGTGTTTTATTCGACAGTTCCATAAAACTGTCGTGATATTGATTACCAAAGAAACAAATTTTCCATGCAGATTTTTCATTGATACGCGATTCTGGCCACTGAGTAAATTTAGCGAAGTTATAGGTAAACGCCGCTTTTAAATCAAACGAATCCTGGGCTATAGATGAACGCGGAAGCAGCACAAATATAACCAATAATGAATACAGTAACTGTCGACTCAAGTTAGCTTTTTTCATTGTTGCGACCTTAAAAGGTTAAAGTCATTTTAACAAAGTAACTTGGCCCTACCCGATATGGGAATTGTAAGCTTTCTCCTTCATATTCAAGGTGGGCAGGATGAAGTAAATTTTTCCCGAACGCCGATAATGTGACATCAGACGTGACGTCCCAACTCACTCCAATATCAACACTGTTGTAATTCTCGATTGACTTTTGGCTTGCGTTGTTTTCACTTATAACAATAGTCTCATCGATAAAACGCCATACAAAGTTAGCATCAATATCATCGGCAATATTCCAATCGATTATGGTCGATAACATATGCTCAGGTGCATCAGTATTCTGCCCTAAGTTGTCACCAAACTCGCTTTGAATAAAGCTGTAGTTAACCCTTAATTGAAATGCATCGGAAGCAACCCACAATGAAGATAACTCGACCCCATAATTATACCCATCGTCGTCATTCTCAAATACGGTATATTGCGAAATGTAATTAGGAAATGTACTGAAATCTGTTGTACCAATTGAAGTTACGCGCAGTTTGTCATAATCGTTATAAAACATTGTGGTATCAAAAGACCATTGGCTTACCGGAATAAAACGATAACCCACCTCGTATGAGATGATTTCTTCTGATTCAAAACTGTCGCTACCTGACACCCACAATTTGACCAGCGGAGACACATCAGAAGGCGCTATATTCAGAGCATTCAATGAAATATTATCTTCTAACCTTGAGGGGGTTCTTACTGCACGAGCGATAGAGGTCCATACATTATTTTTTGCGTCTAACTGCCACATAAGACGAATGTTGGGCTGAACTTCAAGCCCAGTATAATCGTTGTGCTCAAAGCGCGAAGCCAGAGTAAGCCATAATTCGTCTTTAATAAGCATTATCTCATCGCTGACAAATGCACTCCATAAATCAGTATTCGTCTGTGTTGGCTTACTACTGGTTAAAAAAGTGAGCAAACTAGAATCAACTTCATCTTGTATATAACGGTATCCTAATCCCCAAACAATATTATGATTCTGTCCAACAATTAATTGATGCTGAAAATCAATATCAAAAGTATCACTGCGTATATCATACAAATCTTCTTCTCTACTTGCGTAATCGTAATAAGTTTGCACACTGTATTCAGAGGTTGCTGAGAGCGCTTTAGTATATTTTGATAACAGGTTAAAGCCATCATTGTTAACTTCGTCAACATAAAACTCACGGTATAGCGGCGCTTCTGTAGATGCGATATTCGGTGCTTGTTGCATTTTTGACGTGTAAAAGTCACTGCTTAATGTGAGGCTTGTGTCTGTCTCAAGCTGAATATCAATGCGCCCACCTAATTGCAAATGTTTCCAGCTATTATCTTTGGCAGTATCTGCAAATGGTACTAGTAAATCACTTTCAAGATCGTTTGGATCAAGCTCAAACGAGTCTCTTTCAAAGCCTTTTAAATACACTCTGGATGTTGCGTTGTCCGACAATGTTGAGCCATAACGAAAACCAGCAAAGCCTTGTTCATAATCTCCGGCACCTAACTCAGCATATCCCCCTAATGTATCGGCGCTGTGCTTAGTAATAATGTTAATCACGCCATTTACTGCATTCGCTCCCCACATAGCAGCACTTGGGCCACGGATGACTTCAATACGTTCAATATCGGCCATGAGTGTGTCTTGTACTTCCCAGTAGACACCGGAAAAAGCCGGCGAATATAAGGTTCTTCCATCCATCAACACCAATAATTTGTTGTTGTAGCGACCATTAAAACCTCGACTACCAATGGCCCATTTTTGTGAATCAATCTGCGCAACATGCAGTCCTGGCACATCGCGAAGTGCTTGAGGGATTGAGGTTGCCCCGGAGCGACGAATACTCTCGTTTGTGACGACATAGATTGCAGCGGGTGAATTTGATAAAAGCTGTTTTTGTTTAGAAACAGATGTAACCTCAACATTCAGTAACTCTTGCAGACTAAGATCGAGAGAGTTTGAGTCTGTTGCTCCCGCGGTGCTACTGGCGAGAAACAGGCATAACGCCGAATAAGAAGTCAACCTTGCCTTTACCATTTGCTTACAATCCCTTGAAAAATGATTAACTGATGCCTAATAAAACAGCTTAACTTATTATAAATTTTACAATTAACTTACATAATTAAGTATTTACAGTATGTCATATCATATGGTATTGAGATAGTTAACAAATAACTAAAATGTGACTTAGATGTTGTATTTTAAGCACTTATCTTGTAACGCATGTTTGACTCATTGAAAAGCCTTTCTCAACTAGAAGATTCTCCATTTCCAGGTAGCATTAATTCACTTTCGATGACTCGTTTTTAAGAATATATATCACTGCATAATTGAAGTTATTTTGTTGAAGAAAAATAAATAATAATGCAACCCATTTTACTTAAATCGAGGCGGTGTTCTCCATGTACCCATCCGGGCTAGATATCATTCAGGGCCGTGCTGGGGCCGGAAAACATGTTGACCGAATGTGTGGTATCCAACCAGACCTTGTATTTTGCCTTCTCCAAGGGCGAGTGGGTGCGCCTGATCAAGAACGACTACAAGCGGGATTTTACCAATGGCCAGCAAGGCACTGTCACCCAAGTGCTACAGCTAGAGGGGGATATTCGCTTTACCGTCAAGCTCGATAACGGCCGCACCATCGTCTGCCAGCAATCTGATTACTGTGACGAGCAAGGCAGGCTACAATTGGTGCAGGCCTATGCCTCCACCGTTTACAGCAGCCAAAGTGCCACTGTTGATGGTGATACCTTTGTGCTGTATACCACCGCCATGGACAGGGCTGCATCATACGTTGCAGGCTCCCGCCATAAAGACAACTGCCATTGGTTCGTCAATGACCAAGAGTTGGATGCGCAAGCGGTCAAAGTGATAAGGGCGAAGCGCCAACCTTGGTAACAAGACTGAAAACCTTAAGCCGCTGCATGAGCGTCAATAAGCGCAAGGCCATGGCCAGTGAGTATCTTGCCGAGCAACAGGGCGAACAAGCAGTCGAGAAGTCACACGATAACGAGCTGGCAGCCTAGGCCAGAAATAACAAAGCCCGCAATGCGGGCTGTGAAATCACTCTATTCACTGACCAAATATTTTTAACAATGGGTGTCTCGTTAAATGTTTTGTTGATCCAAAACCTCAAATGCTTAGTTTACACATTCCGTGCACTTAACCTTAGGTTTATTGCATTTATCTTGTCGCCACTCATTATGGCAACTAACTGAATATCCGCGACGCCCTTGCTTGTTCTGCCAGCGATTAGCATAAATATCCTGCCGACCACGAAACAGCTTCATATAGATCTCTATCTTCTGAGAAGAACTTAAGCGCAATATGGCAAGGCTAGTGTCAAGTAATGCAGAACGTCTAGCCAGCAAAATCTCCCGCTCATTTTCCAACTCACTCAATTTTGCTTCTATTGCTTTTAGTTCCATATCTGACGACATAAAGCTCTCCATCACAAACCGCATGATAACCAGCTTAGTCCTGACATAAATACAACTACAAACACCAGTTAAACTAGGATACAATAAAACCACGTAAACTAAAACTTGTCAGGATTAGGTTAAATTTGTCAGTTTCAGCGTTAGTTGCCAATAGATTATCTCGAATGAAACGAGGTGTCCCATTTTCCATAGAGAGTTTTTATTCTCTAGGCACAACGACATCTGTTCAAAAGGCGATGAGCCGATTAACCAAAGATGGGGAAGTTGCTCGTGTAGCAAAAGGAATATATTCCCGTCCAAAACCCTTACCCAGTATCCCCTCGATCAAAATAACAGCAAAAGCTGAAGACGTCGCTCAAACATGGGCGCGGAATCACAAATATAAAATAACCCCTCAAGGGCTAGAAGCGGCTTATCGGCTCGGTATGCAAACCCAAGCACCAGTTAAAACAGTATATTGGACGACAGGCCCATCCCGTGAGTTTCACGTCGGCAATGAAACCGTTCAAGTAAAACACACTACAGAAACCAAGTTGCAGTGGATAAACAAACCTGAGGGAACCTTATTTCGAGGGTTACTTTCTCTTTCGCCAGAACATACCCCTGTATCAACCCTGCTTATGGCTATAAAACGCTTAAATTTACAAGAAAAAGAAGCTATTAAGGTAATTCGAAAATTGAGTAATAGTCCGGCATTAGGAATGTGGAAATCTAAGTTAAATCAGTTAGAAAGCAGTCTTCAATCATGAGCATTTTTGACCTATATGCTAATAAATCTAAACATGAAGAACTCGCGGCCATGTTTTCATATGCCGCCCAACGGCATGAGCATGGTTTAGTTGCTAACTTTTTGGAGAAAGACGTCTGGGTTGTTGAAATACTTCGTCTACTATACGACGAAAAACTACTTGGTGACTGCTCGGTAGCGTTTAAAGGCGGTACAGCATTAAGTAAATGCTGGGGTGCTATTGAGCGCTTCTCTGAAGACATTGATTTATCTATCCATTGGGCCGATTTATCCGGACTATCAGAAGATAATGAACTGGCGGCATGGCAAAAGAGTATTCAAAGCAAGAGCCAAAATAAGAAGTTTAGAGACGAGCAGCAGAATCGACTTGTGCGGTGGAGCAACTACTTAGTTGCTAAGCTTAATCTTCGACTTGCAAAGTACAACATTGAAGGACTATCTGCTGAACTTGAACCTGATTCACATGGTGAGAAAATTGATATTTATTTCCCCCGCGTAACCCATAGCACGCATGACTATCAACTTGATCATATATTATTGGAATTTGGCGGCAGAAACAGAGGCAAGCCAACTGAAATTATCGATATTGATTGCTATATGGATAGTATTCCTGATTTCACACCACTAGCATTACCGAAAGCTAGCGTAATGGCATATCAGAGCGATTTTATTCTCTGGGAGAAATTAACAGCATTACACCAATTTTCAACCCAAGAAAAAGCCCCAAATCCAGATAGACTTGCTCGACATTGGTACGATGTCGATTGTCTTCTAAAGATGAAGTTTGCCGACCCTTTCAATACCTCAGAGGCTATGTTAGCTGTCATCGAAATGAAAAAGCACCGCTGGGCCAGCCCTGGTGTTGATTACGAAGAGATCCTTCAAGGCGAGTTAAGACTGATACCAAAAAAATCTAGGCTAGAAGGTATTGCAAAAGACCATGCAAAGGCTGTTACTGGAGGCATGTTTTTTACCACACCAGATCCATTCGACATCATAATCTCGAGACTTGAAGCCGCTCAATATGAAATCAATGTACATATAAAGCGTCGCTGAAGTAGCAAACAGCTCTGTTTGCATAAATAAAATGGCCGTGCTCTAAGGTATTACTCGTTGAGTATTTTCATTCATTCGGAATACCAATAAAACTAATCTTCCAACCTATTTAAAAACAAAACGAAGAAAACTGTTAAGATTAATGTTATATATTAAAAGCAAACGACCCACAAAAAGATTGTCTTCGTTGAGTTCAAATAGTCTTCGTTTTAATTTCATCAAAACAATTTATGCAGCGACAATAGAGTTTGCCCGTAAGTAGAAAATGAGACAATAAAGTTTGCCCGCAGTAGGCGGATAATGAATGCTTCATTTGGCAAATTTATTACTGAATTAGGTAAGTACAAATATATTGATAACTATGTTCTCGACAACCTTGATTGCGATGGTTATCAGTCGGTCTCTTTAAACTATCTGGTTTCATTTTTCTTTGATCGCATGATGGCGCGGCATCAAACTGCGTCCCCTGCTGGCAGTCACTGAACAGTTCTACTGGAAACGACTGCTCAGGCTGCTGGTCGAATTGCCCAGTTTCAGGCAAGAAAAAGCCTCAACAAAATGGGGCTGATTAGCAAAAGCATTAAGGCTATCCCGAAAGATCAGTTTTTTTATGAAAAGCTTTACACAAAACCAAACGCTTCTCATCAGTTTGCTTTGTGATATTTAATCAGCCAATTTAAAAAACAATTCCCCGCAACCAATCTCTGATGATGTTAGATATTCACGTTCACGAACATCTTTATATTTACGGGTATTGGTAACTTTCGAGTTTTCGGTGTTTGGGGTGGGTGTTCTGTAATCTTCTAAATTGCTGATATTACTCATCTGGCTCTCCATGACTTTCGAGATTATAGTTGAAAGTGGGAATGTTTTATACTGTGATGAGAATTGCTAGTAATGCGAACTGGTGTGGATATTGATAACTTTACAAGTTTCTTTACAGATTATCGGCTGTTTTGACCATGATTAGCCATGATGATGATGGCAATGGTTCATAAACGAAGGTTTTCTTTACACGGTGATGATGGGTGGGAATTGAGGTTGTGATGGAACTGTGATGATGGCGAGCACCAAGTAGCAATATGTCAATGCTACTTGGTGCGGGTGTTTATAGCCTCAATCAAGCCATTTAAGTAACTTAGGCGTGAAGCCTTTGATTGATATAAATCCAAACAAGAAGGCACCAAGTATACTGGCGAGAAGCAAGGCCAACCCAAACCCATCGAAGCCATCACTTACTAAGAATGTTATCGCTGATAATGCAGCACCGATAGCGCATAGACTGATAAAGCCAGCCCCTATACGTGAAAATAAACCTAATACCATGTTGTTTGACCCTTTATTTAGCATGCTTTTCGTTATTGACCCAGTCTGATATCTTTCTTGCGCTTCTGTTAACTCCGACCCTTATATAGCGCTACCGAATAGATTACCCCCTTCGTAGGCTGTCGTAATTACGGCGGCATTTATCACAGGCCACAAACCCAGCGGTGGCCGCTCTTGTTTGAAGGTGTGGTGCGGTCTTGAATCCTGTTTTGAGCCACTGCCCGAAAGTCATGCCGCCATTTCTTTTTGTTAGTTCGCCCGCAAACATTGCTGACACAGCTTTTTTATCCAAATCCTTCAATGACCCAGCGACTATGCTTGTAGAAAGGAAATTTTGCCGCATCTCAGCTAACGCGTCATCGCCATTGCGTCCACCAGTAAACCTCACAATACCTTCCCACATGCCATCTTCGAAATCCGAGGCAACACCATCTTTAACTGCATTGAATCCAAAGGAAAGTCCTTCCCATGCATCTGCGGCAAGCTCACCAGTTATATTGCCCGCATCTGTCAAGAGGTCTCCGGCGGCTTGCTTTATGCCACCACTTACATTGGTACCATCATCTTTGGCAAAGTTAGCATCATTACCATAACTCTGATTTTGCTTGCCCGCATTCTGCTGCAAGCTGCCAACGCTATTGATGTTTTGTGCTGTTTGAGTTGGTTTCGATCCCGCCGCTGACGAACCGTTACTGCGACTGCCGCCACTTTTATTCCCGCCAAAGGAAGATGCATCGGCCTTACCATTTCCGCCATACCGACTTAGTGTACTGTCACACGTCGATTCTATCCTTGAAGCGGCACAGCCCACATACCCTGTCGGATCTGTCCCTGCCAGCGGATTGTTCATGATATAGCTGTAGGGATTCACGCTCTGGGTCGAGGTGGGGCTCTGAATGAAGGGATCCACCGACATAAATCGACCGAGGTTGTAATCATACACCCGACCGTTCATATGAATGAGCGAGCCTGACGTGCGTCAAAACGTTGGAGGCGTTTTCGCTTAGAGAGCTGCGGTGTTAAAGAGCATGAAATTAAGCTCAGTATACCTTGTTGAAAAAATTTTCCTAGAGACGCTTTTTTTCGTTAATTGGCTGATTTAGATAGGCTATCAGACAGTTTGTGATTGGCTGTTTGTCGAGGGAATTAGCGCAGGATAGGTGGCTATAATTGTGTTGTACACCACCGCCATGGACAGGGCTGCGTCATACGTTGCAGGCAGCCGGCATAAAGACAATTGTCATTGGTTCATCAATGGCCAAGAGCTGGATGCGCAAAGCGGTCAGAGTGATAAGGGCGAAGCGCCAACCTTGGTAACAAGACTGAAAACCTTAAGCCGCTGCATGAGCGTCAATAAACACAAGGCCATGGCCAGTGAATATCTTGCCGAGCAAGAGGCTGAGCAACAGGCCGAACAATCCAGCGATAACGAACTGGCAGCCTAGGTCCAAAAACAACAAAGCCCGCAGTGCGGGCTTTGAAATCACTCTATTCACTGACTCAATATTTTTAACAATGGGTGTCTCGTTTAAATGTTGTTTGCTAAAATTCGCAATTAACGCTGGCCCACATTTATCTTACAATACTATAACGCTTACGAGCATCATTTTCGGATATACGCCGGAGTGTTGGCGGCCCACCACCATGCATATGGCTTTGTGGATAGGTCAACTCCCAATAACTTCCGTCATCGGGATTTCTATACAATGCAGACCAATTATCTCCGTCCACCGCAATTTGCTCAAATAAGGAATCGGTTAGCCACTGTATACGTTCGCTTACAGCATCTTGGACCATAGAACCATCTTTCATTATCCAGCTTCCAATCATGCTGGCTTCACTGCTACTTGGTTTTTTACTCATCGCACAACCCTCGTGGTGGAATTGGCAGGAATTGAACCATTAGGTATTACAAATTCCCTTGCTCCGCCCACTGCTCTACCTCTACCTATGAAACCTGGATCTGTTCTGTTAACAGGGGAAGCGATGTCTGATTTCGGGGTCGAGAATTCAATAATTCTGAAACCTGTCGGACTTCCCGGTATGGTTAGCCGCTCAGCTATCTGTTTAGCATTTAGCCCTATAATATCACTTGCGGAAGTCACAAAAATGTCATCTGCTCCCGGTTTACCAAGTGTCCCAGATGCACGAGTAATGGGATTAGCAGCTACAACTCTAGCTATAGTGTCAGGGACAGAGAATAATAATGCCCCATTTTACTTAGGTATTGGTAACTTTCGAGTTTTCGGTGTTTGGGTGTGGGTATTCTGTAATCTTCTAAGTTGCTGATATTACTCATTCGGCTCTCCATAACTTTCGAGATTACAGTCTAAAACTGGAAAGATTTATACGATGATGAGGATTGCTAGTAATGTGAACTGGTGTGAAGCTGTGATGATTCCCTGTTATCAATGCCGGTAGCAGGGACATCTTTTTACTCCCTCAGCGCAATCCCTCTATTGGTCCTTCAGTTGCTTTTCGAGTGCTTGATTAACCAACCCTACCTTTGGCGAAAAAATAGAATTAGCATCCAGGCGAGTAGCCTCGTAAAGCCAATCTATAACAGACTTCATTGAGTTACCGTTACGCTCAGGCCAGTCTAGAACTTCAGCCAGATAATCCGTGCTAATTATCCTCTTACTCATTAATGGGTTTGGTAGGGCGTCCTCCTTTTTTATTAACCAATTAACATAGAATTGCTCACTCATATTGTCTTTTTCAAAACTCAAAGCAGCACCATCCCCCTCCAAAATCACTCTTTCGTGCATCCAGCCACCAGTACTGTCAACCAAAACTCTTAATTTAAGGTTTGCAATTAGTTCGCTGAACTCACTCTCTATAACATCACTAAGCTCACTCATAACTACTCCCTAAGCCTGACGCCAAAATAATAATGCCACCCATTTTACTTAAATCGAAGCGGTGTTCTACGCGTGCCAGTCGGGACTCGATATCATCCAAGGCCGTTCTGGGGCCGGTAAATCCACCTCGATGCTGGCCATGCGCTTAGGTCACAAGGTTTTACCGTGCGCGGTGGCACGGCTAACGTTAAGGAGAGGTGAAAGACTCAATAATCTCTGACTTGGTAAAGTTCTTATCCTCGTCCATATACAAATATATTATAATCGCAGAATCCATCCGTTCATCTTTTGAAGTATCCCTGATGATGCACTGGTATCGACTAGCATACTTGTCATAAGTAAAAATTATATCGTTACTCTTCAGGAACGACTCTATCCTTGCACTGGAATCACCCAGTGCAAGGTCTTGCTTTATTAACTCTTCAATCTGTTCTGTAGTCATTGGGTCATCTCCTTTACAAGATGCTAGAAGTAGACAAACAATGATGATGCAACCAAGCAGGTGGTGTCTTATGTTATTCATATCAAAATCCCTTATAGTCATTTTAAGTAGGATAATTTTTTCGTGTCCATTCGACCCGATTCCCAGCCAGGTGACCACACCTTCGGCGTCGGTCGTTTAAACCCGAGACTATCAACAAACATAAAGGCATAAGAATTACTATTAAAGCTTGGTTTGTATGGAATTAAGTTAGTGTTTGTTACATTGGCAAACTCACGCATACGAGATACAGCTTCAGCAAAAGTAATTTTTTGCCTACGAGCTGTGTTGTATGGACCTTGTCAGGACTATCACGGAATGTTTTATCGTATACACCCGATTCTGCCTTTATAGTACCCAACCCAACACCTGAGCCATCTTTATCAGTTTTACCTAAACTAGGGCCAACACGTGTAGCATATCGTTCGCCCGTCAATAACTAGAGCATGGTTTGTAAACGCACCGACTGGAGTGTCAGTGTAGCCTAGTGACACATTAACCGAAGAGCTTGCTGGAGTACATGCTGCGCCACCACCAACACAAACGGTCTCTGACCTATTGAATTCAAACGATTCCCTGCTCGTAGGAGTTCCATTATTTTGATTGGTACCATAACCTTTGGCAAAGTTAGCATCATTACCATAACTCTGATTTTGCTTGCCCGCATTCTGCTGCAAGCTGCCGACACTATTGATGTTTTGTGCTGTTTGAGTTGGTTTCGATCCCGCCGCTGACGAACCGTTACTGCGACTGCCGCCACTTTTATTCCCGCCAAAGGAAGATGCATCGGCCTTACCATTTCCGCCATACCGACTTAGTGTACTGTCACACGTCGATTCTATCCTTGAAGCGGCACAGCCCATATACCCCGTCGGGTCCGTGCCTGCCAGCGGATTGTTCATGATATACGAGTACGGATTTACACTCTGGGTTGAAGTCGGACTCTGAATGAAGGGATCCACCGACATAAATCGACCCAGGTTGTAATCGTACACCCGACCGTTCATGTGAATCAGCTGCTGCTCATTTAAATGTTCATGGTCGGTAAAACCACGACGGTTTTTATTGGTGATATCCAAGTCTTGCAACTGTGATAATAAGGTATTTTGATTAAGCTGGTCTAGGTGATGACTGTTACCCATATCGGCCGTGCGACCAAAGGGGTCAAAATAACGCTGACTGATAACATTGCCGTTTTGGTCCGCCATGGTAGTCGCACTGCCCAGCCTATCTCGCAGAGTGAACTGCAATAAATGGCTGCGTTGTGGGGTGTAACTCAGTATCGCAATATCATTTAAATAAGCACGCCAGCTACCATCATTATCGATTTCATAATATTTATCGACATAATAAGTGGTGGTTGTGCTGCCGGACACTGTGCGACTCTGCTTGGCCCGCATACTAACAACAAGGCTGAAAACCTTAAGCCGCTGCATGAACGTCAATAAACACAAGGCCATGGCCAGTGAGTATCTTGCCGAGCAACAGGCCGAACAAGCAGCCGAGAAACAGACCCTGCAATCCAACGATAACGAGCTGGCTGCCTAGGCCAGAGACAACAAAGCCCGCAATACGGGCTTTGGAATCACTCTATTCATTGACTAAGTATTTTTAACTATGGGTGTCTCGTTTTAAAGTGCTGCTAGCTTTTTTCTAGTCTTAATATTAAGTCTGCCATTGAGTCAATTTCATACTTAAATGAAATATCTGCGGTATGTAAAATATTTGACTTGATACTTTTAAGGGTGGGTAAAAGCTCTATTATATTATTTTCGCTAATTATAAACCTAGCATCATATCTTTTCTCCGCATTACTCGAAAAAAGCCAAGACTCTATTAAAAGTAACATTTTTTTCCGATCTACATCATTTAATTTAACATATACTTCTGATAACGTTGTCGGAATCACCTGACCATGTTTGGCTTGTTCAAGAAGTTTCAGATCAACACCGTACTTTCTTAACCATTCACATTCAATCATACTATTTTCCTATCTCTATAAATTTACCTGGTACCATATATGGAAATTGTATTTCAGTGCCCCCACCAGGCACACGATAAACTCTCCCATCAACACCTGTAACAACATTAGAAACTCTTCTTGGAGTAGGGATTATAAATCCAGCATCTCTCATTCCTTTCAAGTCAATGCTTAGAAAGCCATTCGGAATAGCTCTATTTGGCGGAAGACCTAGCTCAATATGCGCCTGAAAACCAGTTAAATTTCCTGTTGGAGTCGCATAGGAATTAGGTCTCAAACCATTTTCTTTAATTGAATTTAACCATTTTTTATCAGTATGATGAAAAGCAATATTCAAAGTATCTTTGTCGACAGCTGCACCCCTAAAGGCCATCTTTGGATCTCTGGCAACAAGTCCCAATGCCATCATAGCCCAAGGTGAATCATTTTCTCCCTGAGACGCTGCGGCCGTTGAAGGAGAAGGGAACGGCGACTCATAGTCACCGAAATAATCACTCGCAGAGCCTAATCCAGCGGAAGCATTGAGTGAATTATTGTACCATGCTGATCCCAGTGTACTATTCAACGCCCCATACATCAGCCCAGATAAATAGGTCGAATTATTGCCATTATCTCCATTTTGAGCAAATTGTTTGGCTAAATTTGCTAACCCTCCCGCATCGTGGATAGCTCCAGCAAGATCTTTGACTACATTCACCTGTTGCGGCATAGCTCCGTTAACTGCTGCACTTGCTCCTGCACTGGTCACCGCCATTGCCTTCGCAGCACCAGCTTGAACTTTAGACAAGCTGCCAGCATCAAAAGCAACTGAACAACCAATAGCATCATTATCCTTGATATGGGTGCCAGTGGAACAATACCCCGTCGGATCTGTCCCTGCCAGCGGATTGTTCATGATATAGCTGTAGGGATTCACGCTCTGGGTCGAGGTGGGGCTCTGAATTAACGGATCCACACTCATAAACCGACCGAGGTTGTAATCATACACCCGACCGTTCATGTGAATGAGCTGCTGCTCATTTAAATGTTCATGGTCGGTAAAACCACGACGGTTTTTATTGGTGATATCCAAGTCTTGCAACTGTGATAATAAGGTATTTTGATTAAGCTGGTCTAGGTGATGACTGTTACCCATATCGGCCGTGCGACCAAAGGGGTCAAAATAACGCTGACTGATAACATTGCCGTTTTGGTCCGCCATGGTAGTCGCACTGCCCAGCCTGTCTCGCAGAGTGAACTGCAATAAATGGCTACGTTGTGGGGTGTAACTCAGTATCGCAATATCATCTAAATAAGCACGCCAGCTACCATCATTATCGATTTCATAATATTTATCGACATAATAAGTGGTGGTTGTGCTGCCGGACACTGTGCGACTCTGCTTGGCCCGCATACTATCGCTGCCATACACAAAAGCCGTTAGCGTGTTATTGTTCGGCCCTCGCCCCGAAATAGTCAGCGGCTTATCCATGGCGTTATAAGTCATGGTTAAACCGTCACCCACTCGCAAGTTTCCGCGTTTATCATATTGAAAGTTGACAGTTGACCCATTGAGCTTATTCAGCTGGCACACCGCATTGGGGCCTGCATTGCTGTTAGCTGCGCAACTGTCATTACCGCCATAGCGATAGGCATTGGTGGCATTAGCACTGTGATCGGTCTTCTTAAGGAAGTTACCCACTTTGTCATAGGCATAATTCACCATGGCGGTGAATTTCGGATTGGTATTATTAAACTGGTATTCTTCCAACCGATTCAAGCTGTCATAACGATAACTTTTATTTAGCCCAGTGCTGCCATTACGGGCAAACTTTATTGTCTGAAAACACTCTTACGGGCAAACTTTATTGTCACTACACACAATTAAACAGCTAATCCGGCAGCAACACCAGAGCTCCAAGCCCATTGAAAATTAAACCCGCCTAACCAACCACTTACGTCCATCACTTCGCCAATAAAGTACAATCCAGCGACCTTGTTAGCTTGCATAGTCTTAGATGACAGTTCATTGGTATCTATGCCGCCTAAGGTGACTTCTGCGGTGCGATAGCCTTCGGTGCCATTCATGATGATTGACCAATGATTTAACTCATTGGCGAGCTTTTCACGCTCACCATGCCCCAGTTGGTTTAAGACTTTATCCAGTTGCGTCTCGTCAAATAAGGTTTCAACCAAACGTTTCGGTAACCAATGGCTTAGGGTGTTACGCAGGCTTTGTTTGGGGTGATGCTTTAACGCGAGTTCAATTTTTTCTAGCGCGCTTTCACCCGGCAACAAGTTGATTGAGATAGCTTCGCCTGGCTGCCAATAATTTGAAATTTGCAGTACTGCTGGGCCTGATAGACCGCGATGGGTAAATAATAATGCCTCGCTAAATTGAGTACCATCTTGGGCGGTGATAGTGGTTGGCACCGCAATACCTGACAACGGCTCAAAACGCACCTTTTGATCGGCATGCCAAGTAAATGGTACTAGGCCAGCACTGGTAGGTAACACTGTTAAGCCAAATTGCTCCGCCAACTTATAGCCATAAGGCGTGGCGCCTAGCTTTGGCATAGACAAACCACCTGTTGCAATCACTAATGACTCGCAGCTCAAGTCACCATTGGAGGTGCTTAAATTGAAACCTGCTTCAGTCTTGCTAACAGAGAGTATTTCAGTCCGCAGCTTTACCTTAACCCCTGCCCATTCGCATTCGGTAATTAACATGGTGACTATGTCTTTGGCAGAGTCATTACAAAATAACTGCCCATGATCACGCTCATGGTATTCAATCCCATGACGTTCAACCAGTTCAATGAAATCGCTTGAACGATAGCGAGCCAGTGCGGATTTGACAAAGTGTGGGTTGCCACAAATAAACTGCTGCGGCTCAACTTTTTGATTAGTGAAGTTACAACGCCCGCCACCACTGATCAGAATTTTCTTACCCGCTTGTTTGGCGTTATCTAGCACCAATACATCACGATCTCGATAGCCCGCGGTAGCAGCACACATTAATCCTGCCGCGCCGGCGCCGATAATGATTACATCATGATGTTTCACGTTTTACTCCACACTGTATAAATTGGTTAATCAGCGATTTAATGACCCGCTTTAAATGCAAAAAAGGATGCTATTTTTAGCAATCCTTTTTGATATCGACTCATGGTTAACTTAACCACTGTGTTGCACTATTCTTTGAGTGTTTCAGATTTTTGCTCTCGGCTGAGTAACTCTTTTGCGGCTTCAACAGGAGCTTTACCTTGGTAAAGCACTTGGTAAATTTGCTCGGTGATCGGCATTTCGACCCCTAGGCGTTTAGCTAAGGTAAACACTTCTTTAGTGTTACGGTAACCTTCGACTATTTGACCGATTTCTTGTTGCGCGGTGATCACGTCTTTGCCTTGACCTAACGCTAAGCCAAAACGACGATTACGCGACTGATTATCGGTACAGGTTAAGACTAAATCACCTAAACCCGCCATGCCAATAAAGGTTGATGCATCCGCGCCGAGCGCGACACCTAAACGGCTCATTTCGACTAATCCACGGGTGATCAATGCTGTACGGGCATTAGCACCAAAGCCAATACCGTCAGACATGCCGGCACCAATGGCAATCACGTTTTTAACCGCGCCGCCTAACTGTATGCCGATAAAGTCATCATTAGCATAAACGCGTAAACGTTTTGGGCCATGAAGCAACTCCACCAAGTCATGGGTAAACTGTGGGCAAGTACCGGCAACCGAAATGGCAGTTGGCAATCCTGCAGCCAATTCTTTGGCAAACGTGGGGCCAGACAACACAGCCAGTGGATAATGCTCACCTAATTGTTCACGAGCAACATCTTGTAATAAACGGCCGGTTTCAGGTTCTAAGCCTTTGGTCGCCCATACAATACGCGCATCATCACGCAATAATGGCTTAGCTTGCTTAAGCACATCACCAAATACATGGCTTGGTACCACAAGCAAAACATTCTTGCTTGCCGCTAAGGCTTTACCTAAATCCGCTTCGATGCCTAAGCAATCAGGAAAGCGAATGCCAGGCAAAAAGCGTTCATTACTGCGACTGTCCGCTAACACTTGCATGCTTTTAGGATCGTGTCCCCAAAGCAACGTCTTATGACCGTTACTGGCTAAAGAAATAGCAAGGGCGGTGCCATAAGACCCCGCCCCCAAAACCGTAATTTCGGCAGTGTTATTCATAGCTTATGCTGTGACTTCTTCGGCAGACTTTTCTTGTTCTGCTGCACCTTGACGCTGCTGAACATATTGTGCAAATAATGCATCAAAGTTAACGGGTGCTAGGTTAAGTTGTGGGAAAGTACCACGACCAACCAAATTACCGACTAATTCGCGCGCATATGGAAACAATACGTTAGGGCAGTATGCCCCTAAAGAATGGGCAAGTTGTTGCTCGGTTAATCCAACAATTGAGAAAATACCCGCTTGTTGAACTTCACATAAAAATGCCGTGTCTTCGCCATTTTTAGCCGTAACAGTCAGTGATAAAATCACTTCATATGTGTCATCAGACAGCTTGTTACTGCGAGTATCTAAATCTAATTTTACTTCAGGGTTCCATTCTTGCTGGAAAACAGCTGGGCTGTTTGGCGTTTCAAAAGACAAATCCTTTGTATAAATACGCTGAATGGTAAACTGGGGTGCTTGTGCTTCGTTGTTTGCGACTTCAGCCATAATTTCCTACCTATATATGTGTTATTTAACTTTTCTGGGAAGCTAATTGTGTTGGGCTTTCACACTTGATGAAAAAAGAATTAATCTAACATTAGTGCTATTGCATAAAGTTGATCCAGCTCGATAAATGGTAACGAACAACATCTTGATAACAAATGGTGTTAACGCATTCCCATATTCGGTCACATTCAACACCATTAAGCAACCAGATTAACGCTTGCTTTTAACTACGGGTAAATTGGCAGTGTGCCATTCGCCCATGCCACCTCTAAGGTTAGACACGTTTTCAAATCCTTGTTTAGTAAGAAGTTGAGCAGCTTGTGACGATACCGTACCTGAGTTACATATTAATATAATGGGGTTAGTTTTGTACTTTTCAAGGTTAGTAACTTGATTATTTTTGATTTCAGCTAAGGTCACATTAAGTGCATCAACAATGTGACCTTTTTTAAATTCTTCTTTACTACGCACATCAACGACTTTAGCATCTTGCTTATTAACCATAAGTGTTAGCTCTTGATGGCTAACGTTTTTGACTTTTGATGTGCCAGATTTAATGACACTAACAACAAGTGCGGCAAACAAACCGATCCAAGCAAAACTTAACATTGGATTGGCTTTAAAAAATTCCATATATTCTTGCATAATTACTAATTTCTCTGACAATGACTAAGATGAGATGGTTTCGAGTATATCGTTTTGCTCGGTAGTTTTCATTAAAGAAACACCTAAAATAAACGCTTTAACTCGCGTTATTGGTGACTCGCCCCTTTGTTAAGCGTTGCTTTAGTTATATCTTCAAACCTAGGTGCCTTTTGCCCACTGTCGATAAGTAGTAATATTTATAACATTGAAATTTTCTAACACTTCTATTTTCAACTAAAAAGGTACTGGCATGACGGCAACAAAACGTCCACTCGCATTACTTATTCTTGATGGCTGGGGTTACAGTGAAGATACGCAATATAACGCGGTTTTTAGTGCCAACACGCCTGTTTTGGATAAGCTTAATGCACACTATCCTCACAGTCTTATTTCAGGTTCTGGTATTGATGTCGGATTACCCGATGGTCAGATGGGTAACTCTGAAGTCGGTCATATCAATATGGGTTCAGGCCGAGTTGTTTATCAAGAACTCACTCGGATCAGTAAAGCCATTGCTGACCATGAGTTTGACAAAAACCCCGCACTTTGCGATGCAGTAGACAAAGCCATTGCGACTAATGGTGCGGTGCATATTATGGGGCTATTATCTGCCGGTGGCGTCCACAGCCATGAACAACACATTGAAGCCATGTGTCGTCTGGCCGTTGATCGCGGGGCAACCAAAGTCTATTTACACGCATTTTTAGATGGCCGAGATACACCACCGCGCAGCGCTAAAAACAGTTTGGTGCATTTTGATGAGCTATTTTCATCTTTAGGTCATGGGCGTACAGCCTCAATTATCGGCCGTTATTTTGCGATGGATCGTGACAATCGCTGGGATCGCTTAGCGCAAGCCTACGAATTAATTACCGAAGGCAAAAGTCAGTTCACTTACCCATCGGCGCCAGCAGCATTGGACGCCGCTTATGCCCGTGATGAAAACGATGAGTTTGTTAAAGCCTCGGCAATTGTTGATGACCAAGGCGAAGCAGCGGCATTAAACGATAATGATGCGCTGATTTTTATGAATTTCCGCGCTGATCGAGCTCGCCAAATTACTCGCAGCTTTGTGAACCCAGATTTTGACGGTTTTACTCGAAATAAAACCCCAAAGATTCACTTTGTCATGTTGACGGAATATGCTGCAGATATAAATGCTCCGATAGCCTATCCATCTGACAACTTAGTGAATACCTTAGGTGAAACACTGCAAAATCAAGGTAAAACCCAGTTACGGATTTCAGAAACGGAAAAGTATGCCCATGTGACCTTCTTTTTCAATGGCGGTAAAGAAGAGCCATTTGAAGGCGAAGATCGTATTTTAATTCAGTCACCTAAGGTTGCTACCTATGATCTGCAACCTGAAATGAGCTCGACAGAATTAACCGATAAATTGGTCGCTGCAATAGAGTCTACACAATATGATGTGATCATTTGTAACTATCCCAATGGTGATATGGTCGGCCATAGCGGGAACTTTGATGCCGCAGTTAAAGCCTGTGAAGCGGTCGATGCTTGTATTGGCCGTGTAGTAAAAGCCTTAGCCAAAGTGGATGGCGAATGCTTGATCACCGCGGATCATGGTAATGCAGAAAAAATGAAAGATCCCGATAACGGACAAGCATTTACGGCTCATACCAGTAACTTGGTACCCTTTATTTATGTTGGCCGTGACGCCACAATAAAAGACCACGGGCGATTGAGCGATATTGCGCCAACTATGTTAACCTTGCTGGGCCAAAGCATCCCGAAAGAAATGACTGGACGCTGTATCATTGACCTTAAAGAGTAAACATTAACTCGTGATAACTCGTGTCGTTGTTAAAGCCAGCATTCTTGCTGGCTTTCTAATCCTCTCACCCATGGTACATAGCGCTGATCTGGCTTCTCGTCAATCGGCACTAAAGTCTATTCGAGTACAAATAAACCAGCAACAAACCTCGCTAAAAGATAGCACTAAGCAACGTGAAAAACTGATCACCTTACTTAAGCGAGATGAACAAGCGATTGCCAAAGCGGCGCAAAAAGTAAATCAATCACAACACGAATTGACTGCCGTTAACCTAAAAGTTAAAGAATTAAATACCCAACAAGTTGACTTAGCCCAACTCAAATCTAGTCAACAAGATACCTTATCAAAACAGTTATCGAGTGCTTACTTGGCCGGTAATAATGATTACACCAAAATGATGCTTAACCAGCAAAACCCAGCCTCGGTTGAACGTATGTTGGCGTATTATCAATATCTCAACAATGCCCGTATAAAAGCCATTCAACAACTCAAAAAAACCAGTATTGAGCTTAATAAAGTCACCCAACAACAAGTCATGGAACAGCAGAAACTCAATGCATTGGTGATAGATCAAAAGCAACAAGCACTGCAATTAACCCAAGAACAAGGCCAACGCCAACAAACCTTGACCCAATTGCAACGCACCTTATCAAGCAAAGGCGCTGAATTAGAACAATTGCAAATAGAAGAAGCCAGTTTAAAACGTATTGTTCAACAGGCTCAACAGGCGATGCTTGCCGCAAAAGATAATTCTACGATGGATGGGTTGGCGGATCAAAAAGGCAAATTACACTGGCCAACCAAAGGCAAAATAAGCAAACGCTTTGGCAGCAGTCGCTCTGGTCAAATTGTCTGGAAGGGCTCACTGCTCGCCGCGCCAGAAGGTCAAAACATTCATGCTGTTGCATCGGGAAAAGTGATTTATGCCGACTGGTTACGAGGCTTTGGTATGGTGTTGGTTATTGACCACGGTAAGGGGTATATGAGCCTCTACGGTCATGCCCAAACGCTATTAAAACAAGCTGGTGATAGGGTAAATAATGGCGAGTCGATTGCGCTTGTTGGTCGATCGGGAGGACAAAGTGAACCAGGATTATATTTCGAAATCCGTAACAAGGGTAAAGCGGTCGATCCTGCGTATTATTGCCGTTAATCTCTATAACACATCGCATTGCGAGGCAGTGATGGAGCCATTAGCGAACATAGCCTCAATGCCGAACAAAATAAGGCGATAAACTGCCCGACTAATTAGCTCGCTGTATCCACGACGTTAACGCTGGCTCTAATCATTTTGGAATGCTGCTCTCAATGAATAATAATAACTCACAACTAGATAAGCCAAACTCATGCACAAACGACTGTTAATCCTACTGTGTCTAAGTAGCATCATGCCTGCTACAGCCGCCAAATTGGCCATAATCATTGATGATATTGGTTATCGACTAACTGACGAAGCCGCATTGTCATTACCACAAACGATTACACTGTCGGTTTTGCCCCATACTCCGTTGGGACAAAAATTCGCTCGAGATGGCTACGAGAAAGGTCATGAGATTATGTTGCACCTGCCCATGCAAGCCTTAAACGGTAAAGCACTTGGGCCTGGAGGGTTAACCAATGACATGACAGAGGCACAAATTAAACAACAATTACAAAGTGCGTTCGCTTACATCCCATTTGCTAAAGGGGCAAACAATCATATGGGCAGTTTACTCACTCAGATGGATAAGCCTATGTTATGGGTAATGCAAAGTCTAAAGCAGCAACACTTGTTTTTTGTTGATAGCTTCACCACTAAATACACCAAAGCCAGCAACAAAGCCATCCAGCTTGGCGTGCCGTTACTTAGAAGGGATGTTTTTTTAGACAACAACATTAGTGAACAGGCACTTGAAAAGCAGTTTCAGCAGATTATTACGCGATCAAAGCAACGGGGTAAACTCGTCGCTATTGCACATCCTTACCCTGAAACCATTCGATTTTTAAACGCTAATTTAGCGCGCTTAAAAGAACATGGCATAACATTAGTGCCCACATCGCAATTGTTTGATAATGAGACAGTAACAACCGCAGGCCTGCCTAATCCAAATGCAACACTGAAATAGATAAGTCCGGCAACGTAGACAAAATATCCGTTTTATTGGACACGATATCGGCTAAGGTATACTCATCAAGCACAGCTAAATAAGCCGCCACCGCTTGACCTAATACGCTTTTCAATTTGCATATTGACGTAAAACGGCAATAGGGTGACTCACAATCAATCGGAGCTAGTGAGTGTTCTAAATCACGAACCAGTTGACCAATCAATATATTACTAGGCGCTTTTGCCAACTTAAAGCCACCGCTTTTACCTCTGACCGTTTGCAAATAGCCCATTTTCCCCAATTGATGGATAATCTTGGCAACATGGTTTGAGGAAAGATCAAACACACTGGTCACTTCAGCAATGCGAAACAAGCTCTCGCGCTCGGTCTGCACGGCAAGATACATTAAAATGCGAATACCAAAGTCTGTATAACGAGTCAGTTGCATGATCTAAAATATCCAAGGTAAATAGTACTGCAGGTTAGCATGTTGAGGACTCTAAATCAGTGATCAACCATAAAGCTTGTTCATTTGTGTTACCGCAAACATCAATACTGGCACTAAATTCAGCGCAGACATCTGGACGACTCGGCAGACCGAAGATCATGCACAAATTTTCATCATTTAATTGAATGCAGCGGATCCCGGCTGGTTTACCCTTTGGCATCCCAGGGATCGCACTAGTAATAGAAGGCGCAATGCAACAAGCACCGCAACCTAAACGACAATCCATACGAGAATCCATACAAGGTTCCACTTTTTTAAACAGCAATATATTCACTGACGCTAGTTAAGCAAGCCTATTGAACATAAGCGTCATTTGAAGCAATGCTGATAGATTATATTATTAATAACATGTATGTTTTTACATTATTGGCCATTATAACATTGACATTATTCATCATACTTCGATAGCCAAAAACGAAGTTATCCTAGCGGTATTCGATGGCAACTAGCCGCTCAGTTAATCGCTATACTGGATCACATTTCCATCGTTTAAGCATTAATATACCATCAGCCATGATGATACAGTAACCGCACATTCAAATATGGACATTACCTATGAAACGTCCCGTTATTCTCGATTGCGATCCCGGTCATGATGATGCTATTTCACTTATCTTGGCACTCAGTTCTTCTGAGCTTGATGTCTTAGCGGTAACAACCAGCGCCGGCAATCAAACACCTGACAAAACCCTAAATAATGCATTACGCGTATTAACATTACTCGGTCGTAATGATATCCCAGTGGCGGGCGGAGCACCTAAGCCATTAGCGCGAGAACTGATCATTGCCGCTAATGTACATGGAGAAAGTGGACTCGATGGTCCAACACTCCCAGACCCAGCATTTGCACCTGTCTCGCAACATGCAATTGAATTAATTGCAGAAAAAGTCCGCCATAGCAAACAACCGGTTACCCTTGTTCCTACTGGCCCATTGACCAATATTGCTTTATTTTTGGCTGCTCACCCTGAACTGCATCACAATATCGATAGCATAGTCTTAATGGGCGGCGCCGCAGGTGTCGGCAATTGGACCCCAGCAGCGGAATTCAACATCTATGTCGATCCTGAAGCGGCTGACATGGTGTTTAAATCAGGCATACCGATTGTCATGTGCGGCTTAGATGTCACTCATGAAGCGCAAATCATGGATGAAGACATTGAGCGAATTCGCGCGATTAACAATCCAATCGCCAAATGCGTTGCCGAGCTACTCGACTTCTTTATGATTTATCATCGCGACCCAAAGTGGGGCTTCACAGGTGCACCATTACATGACCCTTGTACTATCGCATGGTTGCTCAATCCGTCACTATTTACGGCTGTCGATTGTTGGGTAGGCATTGAAACCAAAGGTGAATATACCCAAGGTATGACTGTGGTCGATCGTTATCAATTGACCGGTAAACCGCATAATGCCAAGGTGTTATTTAATATTGATCGCCCAAGTTTTGTTGACTTCATTGTCGAACGCTTAAACGAATATTAGCAAATTAATGCCCTGCAGAATAGAAATCCTACAGGGCTAATGAGGAATTACATGAGTACTTTGCTCGTTGTCGGCAGTGCCAATGCTGACCATGTCCTAACATTCGATGAGCTACCCCAAGCCGGAGAGACCTTAATCAGTCAACAGTACCGACTGGAGCTTGGCGGAAAAGGCGCAAACCAAGCGGTTGCAGCGGCTAGATTAAAAAATACCACTCAGCGGGTGGAGTTTATTTGTGCACTAGGTGATGACAGTTACGCAACGACAATGCGTGAAACCTGGGCCGCTGATGACATTAATCTTAGCGGCTGTTATGACATACCCAATCAGACCACAGGTACCGCGGTTATTTTTGTCAATAAGCATGGCGAAAACAGCATCGGGCTGGTACCCGGTGCTAATGCCTATTTATCGATACAACATCTACAGCAACAACAGACATTGTTTTCCAAAGCACAATACCTGCTTATCCAACTGGAAACCTCACTCGAAAGTGTTCATCAAGCCTTAATGCTGGCCAAACAACACCACTGCACCACAATTCTAAATCCAGCACCCGCAGCCGCTCTTAACCACGATGTGTTGGGCTTAATTGATATCATTACGCCTAACGAGACGGAAGCATTCGCGTTAACGGGAGTAGAGGTTGTCGATCTACAAAGCGCATCCGAAGCCGCGGCAATACTGCACAAACAAGGCGTAAAAATGGTCATTATTACCTTAGGGAATAAAGGCGCCTACTTAAGTGAACAAGGCCAAGGGCAACTGATCCCAGCACCCACAGTCAATGCCATTGATACGGTCGCAGCAGGCGATACATTTAATGGCGCATTAATGGTGGCATTAGATGAAAGAAAAACACTAAAGGCGGCTGTCGAATTTGCTAATCAAGCTTCATCCATCACGGTGACACGCCATGGAGCACAAAGCAGTATTCCCTATAGGACAGAATTAGCCTAATACTAATCTTTATAGGTTGAACTTCCACTCTGCTTTCTATTAATTTATTGTCTGTCTAGTCCTAAAAAAGGCCTCTGCATTACTGCAAAGGCCTTTTTTAAGACAAACTTGCTCGAACGCTGACAAAATAGGATGGCGTGGTGACAAATGGTCGAGTGACCGTGCTGCTTTTTGATAAATTTTAGATACAAAAAAGCCTCGTCATAAGACGAGGCTTCGATGTAATTGGCGGAGCGGACGGGACTCGAACCCGCGACCCCCGGCGTGACAGGCCGGTATTCTAACCAACTGAACTACCACTCCTTTA